>Ga0187852_1002859_pt1 | contig 13357 bp, 18 predicted proteins | sample June2016WEW_6_40_FD_134511 | JGI IMG/M metagenome (GOLD analysis project Ga0187852, IMG submission 134511) | Peatland microbial communities from SPRUCE experiment site at the Marcell Experimental Forest, Minnesota, USA - June2016WEW_6_40 | ecosystem: Environmental > Terrestrial > Soil > Wetlands...
AACGTTTGGTTAACGCCGGCATGTGTTACCGACCTGCCGCCACAACTTTTGTTCAAAATCCCCTCCGGAAAACTTCACCCTCCAGTGCATCCATCGTTCAGCTGGCTAAGGATTGGGGTGCGCGCCGTCGTAGCCATGTCAGTGGGCGGCGGGCAGAGGACTCCGATGAATCGCGAGCAGGCTGCCCGCCCTACCATCGCCGCCTCACTTTTCGCTCCCGGCCTTGGTCGCCTCCAACTCTTCCCAGCACGCGTAGAGCTTCGCGAGATTTTCCTTGGCGGCGGCGAGGTCGGCGGTGAGCTGGCGGGTTTGCGTCGCGTGCGTGCGATGAAAATCCGGTGAGGCGAACAAGCCTTCGATGCGGGCAATTTCCGCGTCCACGCCGTCGATTTGCGCCTCCATCCCCTCCAGCTCGCGCCCTCCTTGAACGAAAGTTTGCGGGGCTTTGCTGGTTTCGTTGCCTTCATAGCGGTAAAGGGGCCATGAAGGTGAAGGGTCGGTGCTAGAATTGTGACCGCGTAAAGCTGCGCCACGCGGCAAGCCGGCGTAAAGCTGCGCCACGCGGCAGGCCGGCGTAAAGCTGCGCCACGCGGCAAGTCGGCGTAAAGCTGCGCCACGCGGCAGGCCGGCGTAAGGCTGCGCCACGCGGCAGGCCGGCGTAAAGCTGCGCCACGCGGCAGGCCGCGAAAAAGGGCGGGGGAAACATCCAACTCCGATAGATAGCGAGCAGGCATTGAATTTCGAACTTTGAACTCTGAACCTTGAACGGAGGAGTGGCAAGTCGCCTCACACGGCAGCAGGAAAGTTTTCAGTTGCGAGTGGAAGACTGGATTCGGGAGTCAAAAGCAAGGAGGCTGGAATCGAAGAAAAATAAACTCCTGTTTTCCTGGTTTCCTTATATTACAGCGTCTGGCGTTTCGGGTTTGCCGCCTCCGTCCCGCAATGCGGGACTACGATGGACAGGCTGCTTCCGGGTTTCAGGTAAACGGGTGTCCGTTTGACCAAAGCGGCGCGCCTTTCTGCCGGCAAGACTTTGGCGATTGCCTCCCGCAGATGTTCCAGCCGGAAGGGTTTGCCGACGACGAAATCCACATCGGGTGACGGAGGCAATGTCCCGGCATGGGCAGTAATCATTACGATCGGCTGATCCGGCGCACCCGCCTTGATGGCGGCTGCCAGTTGATTGCCATTCATTTCGGGCATGGTAAAGTCGGTGAAGACCAGGTCGAACCGGCCTGATTCAAACATGGCCAGTGCCTTCTTGCTGCTGTTGGTTGCCTCCACCTCATGTCCGTCAAATTGGAGCAACATCTTGATGGTATTGCCGACAGACGGTTCGTCATCTACGACCAAAATCCGCAGTTTTGATGCAACTACTGCTGTCATGTGAACAGAAACTAAAGTTTAGCTGATAAAGAGCGCGAAGGCAATGCTTAGTTATTCACAAGGATATTCACAGGGGCCAAATCGCGTATGTTGTTTAGGGGACGGGAGATAGGCCGCGTAAAAGACTTCGTCTCACGCGGTGTTGAGGGAACTTTGAACGCTGAACCTCGAGTGTACGCTAACCCATGCTGCGCCAAAGGCTTCCGCCTTCGTCCCGCGTTTCGGGACTACGGAGGACAGGCGAAAACGAGAACGAGCCAGCGTAAAAGTCCGCGCGGATACAGAGCCCGGTGGCAAATCCGCATCCATGCTGCTTGTGCGAATCCGGAATATGAGGTAAATAGTCCGGAGGGAATTGACAGCCATGAAACGACGACTTTTGGGCAAGACGGGGTTTGAAGCGTCCGTGCTGGGCATCGGTGATTTGGCGGACCGCTCGGTGCCACTGGAAAAATGCGTGGCCACGCTGCATCAGGCCATGGATTACGGGTTGAACCTGATTGACACCGCGCCGATGTACGAAAACGGGTACAGCGAACAGATTGTCGGCGCCGCGCTCAAGGGCCGGCGCGAGGGGATGTTCGTCATCGACAAGATTGATCACTTGGACCAACCGGTCGCGCCGCAGGTGGACGCGAGTCTCAAGGCGCTCGGGCTCGATTCGGTGGATTTGTTTGTTTTCCACGGGGTGTCCGAACTGCCGCAATGGGAGTGGATTGCCGCCACGGGCATGGACGTGCTGGCCCGGTGCCGGTCCGCCGGCAAGATGCGGTTCCGCGGCATTTCCAGTCATCATCCCGACGTGTTGCGCGCGGCGCTTGTAACCGATTTGTGCGACGTAGTGATGTTCCCGGTGGGGCCGTTTGTGGACCGGCGTTACGTGGATGAGATTCTGCCGCTCGCGCGGCGGAAAGGAGTGGGCACGGTATGTTTCAAGACGTTCGGGGCGGGTAAATTGCTGGGCGACACAACGGGATACAACCAGCCGTTGCAGGAACGGCCGCGCGGCAAGTTCAGTTCCGGCGGCAAGGAGTCCGCGGGCGGGGCACAACTTCCGCGCCTGAGCGTGGCCGATTGCCTGCATTACACGCTGACGCTCGATCCGGACGTGGCGCTGTTGGGGCTGAGTTTTCCCAATGAACAGGATGCCGCGTTCCGGGCATACGAGAAATTTCGTCCGCTGGGAAAGGAGCAGTTGAAGGAAATCGAGGGCCGGGCAGCAAAGGCGATTGAGGGCAAGGGCCGTTGCTGGTGGAATCCGGGGAAGGACGAAGGAAAGAAGCGGGGCAGGCTGGGAATCCGGATTGTAGAGTAACCATCATTTCAGCGTAGCTGAAAAACACCGCCGCCGTTCTCGGCTACGCTTGATCGCATCCCAATGTGAGCAATTCCATTATAAAAGAACTCCGATGCGAGGTCATTCATATGTCAATTGGGTATTTTTTTGCGTGTGCCATATAGGAAGTGCCTAACGTCCAGAGCTCAGGCCCGCGGGACCAACCAGCGTGAACCGCGAAGCGGAACTGGCCTGTCCTCCATAGCCTCGGCGACGGAGGAAGCGGCCATCCCGCGTTGCCTGCAGCGAGAGCCTGTGTGAAAACTCGTTTTTCGACCATCCCATCCATCTACTCGATTCGTCAAAATGCGTCATAAGTCAAAAGTGAGCGAAGTTTTTCCGAGCCGAGAGTTTTCACACAGCCTCGCGATTTGTTAGGCGGCATTGTCACGCTGCTCCTTTCTTTTAGCGATACGCAAATAAACTACGCCTGTAATACCGAAGACGAGGGCTACGGGAAATAAAAGGTAAGCAAGTCGCGCAATGCCGTTGTAAACCTCAAAAGATCCAAATCCTGCGAACACAACTGCGGAAGCAATCATCATATAGCCACTCGACCGCACGCTACTCACAGACCTAACGCGAAGACTGTCAATGGCCTGCTCGGCCCTCAAAAGTGCTGCTGAACAAGTGGCGGAACAAACAACTCTGCCGCTCTCTGATTTGGTGGTGCAACTTGGACATAGCGCTCGTCCGCAATGGATGCAGACTGCGGTAGCGTCCGTGTTTAGATGGGTGGAGCATTTCATAGTGGTGTGTGCTGCCGCCTAACGTCCAGAACTCAGCCAGGCCGGATGAAGGATGTCAACCGCGAAAGCGGAACTGAGACGGCCAACCGGCGTTGGCTCCAGTGACTGGTTAGGCGACTTCATTGGGGCGTCTTTGCTTGGGCTGTGATGCGCTGAATAAAAGCTGTCTTGCCGTTGGTGTAGCCGACACGGTCGTTTGGGTGCGTGGTCGCCAACTCAATTTTGAGGCGTTCGTAGGCGCGGGCGGTCCGCGGATGTGCAATGAGGTAGTCGCGAAAGAGAAGGCGCCCCCAGTGCTCTTGGAATGTCCGCCGACCGGTCACCATGTGGATGTGGTGCGTGCGGATGCCCCGGTGGTCGCGCCTGATGAAGAACGCATACCACGGCGGGATGTCGTCGCCGAAGCTAGGGCGCCAAAAGTAGTCGTAGCCCTGCGCCTTGAGGATGGGCGCTATCTCGGTTCGGGCGGCGCGGAGACTGGTCACCTGAACCAGCATGTCCACAATCGGCTTGGCGGCAAGTCCCGGAATGGCGGTGCTGCCGAAGTGTTCGATGCGGCGGATTAGTGCTGCCGGAATACACGAGCGAAGATGCTCCGCCTCGCGTCGGAACAGGTCGGGCCAGTGCGAGTCATAGGGCAAGATGCCGACATCCTCGTGGACGGCTCGCTGGACGCGTTCTTGAAGTGTGTTCATTTCACGAGAGACGCTTTGAGTCGCCTAACGTCCAGATATAGGTCATCCGAAGTTATTCATGAGCTGCCAGAGAGCCTTTGGAAAGCTCGCGCAGCAGGTCGTGAATAACTTCGCCGCGAACCGGGCGGCGACGGTATCGGATTGGCCTTGGGGTTTCATTTTCGGTATCGGTTCGTCTGGTTTTCCCGCACCGACGGGCCAGGTCTGCTAACGTCCAGTCGCTATAACGACTTTGAGCTCTATGGACCGGCCCGCCGGGCGGGGCTTGACCCTCTAACGACTACTCCAGAGGGCGTCTCTGTATGCAGGACGACTTTTCTATATTGCCGTCGCCGGGTCAAGCCGATTGCGGGAGGCCATCACAAAAAACAAACAACATGAACACCTCGCATCCCTATGACCTCGTCATCGGCCTGGATCGTTCCGACAAAAAGGCCGACCTGCACCTCATCACCACCGCCACCGGCCAGCGCCGGGCCCAAACCATTGACACCGCCCCGGAGGCGCTCTGGGAATGGCTGCTGGAACCGCGCCAGCAACACCCCCAGGCCCGCGTGGCCCTCTGCTTGGAACAACCCGCCGTCCATCTCATCGCCTTCCTGGAAGCCTATGATTGGATCACGCTTTATCCCATCAACCCCATCACCCTCCAGAAATTCCGCGAAGCCTTCGTTACCAGCCGCGCCAAGGACGACGCCCTGGACGCACAATACCTGGCTCTCATCCGCCATTACGACACGCAAATCACCACGCTGGAAGTGCAACTCAAGAAACTCACCAAAGAACGTGCTGGTCGCGACTACCCCTTGCTCCCAACCACGCCCGGCATCGGCGAATACCTCGGGTTGACCATCCTCCACGAGCTTGGCGACATCGCCCGCTTTCCCACCGTCAAAGATTTCCTCTCCTACTGTCGGCTGGTCAAAGGCACCGTCGCCAGTGCCGGACAGATCAAGGGCCTGCGCGGAGCCAAGCTGGGCAATCCGTATCTGCGCTGGGCCTTTGGGGAAGCGGCCGTGATTGCCAAACGGGATCCGGCCGTCCTCGGTCCACTGGCGCAACGTCTCGAAGCACGGATGAACGGCAATAAATTCAAGGCCAACACCGTGCTGGCCATCAAGCTGGCACGCGCCGTCTATTTCATGTTGCGCAACCACACCGTCTTCGATCCCGATCGGCTGGTGGCCGCACTGAGCAAAAACTAATTTGGCCCTGGCAACCGTGAACCGGGCAGTCTAACTGGAGCCGCTTACTGATCCGATGCTCTTACAAGTCACAGACCAAACTCATGGGTGCCGGAGCACCGCCGGTCTGTGTTGGGCACGGGAGCCACGTAAAGGTTTACCACGTGGCAAGGACTCCACGGATTTGATTGGGCACGGTCGCCAGCGGCTACACGGTGGGTGATGCGACCGCCGGCGGCGCGAGCTGTATGGCTCGCTATCACCGCCGGCTCGCTTACCCCGCAGACCACATCACCAACGAACGAAAAGAATTTGGCGACTCCGCCCCAAACGCACGTCCGCAAAAAACTGGAGCCCAAGTGGGCAGCCGTCTTCAACTTGAATGGATTGCGGGTGGGTGAACTGCATAGTGTTTCTGGACCGCTGCGTGGCGTTTGATCCCGCGGCTGGAAGACCGCCTCTGGTCCTGGCCAAGGTCAGAACTGGGAACGGCCCGATTGAGTCCGTATCGGTGTTTAGCCGGACGCCACGTCCAGGCGGCTAAGAGAAATTAAGCCGGAGAGCTTGTTCGTTGGACACGATAACGGATCAGAAACCTTTTCCGGCAGAAATGTTTTTTACCTGTTGACTCTTCAGGCTTAATAGGTGTTAGACCACGTTGTAGTCATAACTCAAAAATCAAAATGCGCTTCGATTTAGTCGTCCTTTTTAGCGAGCCACCAAAACACTATCAAAATAACCACCGGAATTAGTGCAACCCACCATGGTACTCCATGGACACTGCCGAGACCGCTACCACCGATACTTAATACATAACCCAAAAAAGCTGAAATCATTTGTGTAATGAACTGTTGGCGTGGTCTAACGTCCAGAGCTCAGGCACAGCCGCCGAGCGGGGCGTCGAAATGCAAAGTGACAAATAAATCTCATAAAATCAATCGCAACTGGAAGGGCCAGCGGCTGTTGCCTGCAGCGATTTGTTAGGCCACACGGTCATAGCTTCGCTTTCTCTCTTTCAGGCTCATACCAATACTCCAATCCCTTACGGCTCCGAACCCCACGGGAACCAAAAAAAACCAAACGTGCGGACAACCGTGCAAAGGTCCAGAAAGAATGCGCGCGAATCTTACGCCCGGAAGTAACCACCGTCTCGGGTATAATGACAAACCGCCCCTGACGCTTGAGAGCAGCGACAAACCACAACTCTTCCGCCGCATAATAATTCTCATCGAAACCGCCTGCCGTCTGAAAAGCGCCGCGCGTGCAAAACAGGCAGGCTCCGCTCGGAAAAATGTTCAACCAGCGGCACAATCGCTCCATCACCGGCAAACCCAGCCGCCACCACCAAGGCAGCCGCCCTTCGAACTGCGGAAAACAACCGCCACCAACCGCGCCAGCATGAACGCTGCGCAAAGCCGATTGAATCGCCGGGGCGTTCACCAACGTATCGGCATCCACAAAGAAAAAAATATCACCGTGAGCCTGTCGCGCGCCAGCATTGCGAGTGGCAGAAATCTGCCGGTGCTCCACTCGAATCACCTGCGCGCCTTGCTGCCGGGCAATCGAGGCCGTGGCGTCACTGGAAGCATCATCTACCACAATGATCTCATGCGGCTCGCCAAGAGATTCCAATCCGCTGCGAATGGCGGAAACACATCGGCCAACCCAAGCTTCCTCGTTGTGTGCTGGAACGATAAACGAAATCATTTGCGTGTAGTGTGGCCTAACGTCCAGAGCTCAGGCACGCGGGACCAAATGACGTGAACCCCGTAAAGGTGCGTGGCCCCACGGGGCTATACGCTCGCGAAGCGGAAATGGAACGGCCATCCCGCGTTGGCTGCAGCGATTTGTTAGCCGTCATATTCGTGTGAGGAGGAGAATGCCGACTGAAAAGGCGAACGGGCCAAAAAGCGCGAGTAGGTGGCAAGCGACGCGCATGGGCAAGGACAGGTGGGCAAGCGTGAATCGATGGCGTTCGGCTGCCAGAATGATAACGGCATTAGTGACCAGAGACAAAGTAAAGACGGGAAACGGAAACGGCAGGCGAGCGGTCCTGGCGAAGCCGAAAGGCCACAAATACACCAGATCGTGGAGGAATCCATTCAGTGCAAAGGTGACGATCAGGCACAGTGGTCGTGGCGCAAACCGTCGCAACGGGGCAAAACAGAAGTACGCCAGAAAGTAGCCCAAGAAGGGATTCCAGTACCGCCAGAAGCTAGTGAAATCTGAGGCTCCAAACGCCCGAGAGAACATATGCCCAAGGCACTGTCGGGGTGATCCTGGACCAAGCCGAGCATACAAATATCTGGCAAATGAAGGTCGCGAGGTATGCATGACGGCTAACGTCCAGAGCTCAGGCACGCGGGGCGGATGACGTCCTCCGCGATAGCGGAACTGGAGACGCCATCCCGCGTTGCCTGCAGCGAATTGTTAGGCAGCATGTTGGTTTCCATTAGTTTATTCAAGGCCGCCGTGCTGGCGCAGCAATTCAGCCATATCCTTGTAGGCGTGTAATACGGCAATGGCCAAAGGTGTTCTACCGCTGTTGTCTTTGGTGTTGATGTCAGCTTTGTTGGTGAGCAGCAATTCCACCATGTCTTTGTAACCGAGCGCCACCGCGATGTGCAAAGGCGTGAGACCTTCGCGGTTTTTGACGTTGACGTTGGCCTTGTTGGCGATGAGAAATGCCGCGATCTCCGTGTAGCCATTTTCCGCCGCCACATGCAACGGTGTCCGTCCGGCATCATCCTTGTAGTTGACATCGGTCTTGTTCGTCAGGAGCAATTCCACCATATCCTTGTGGCCCCCAAACACCGCATTGAGCAAAGCTGCCCAGCCGCCGTAGGACTTGGCTTCGACGTCGGCCTTGTTGGCCAGGAGTAATTCGGCCACATCCCTGTGGCCATACTGTGCTGCCAACTGCAAAGGCGTCACGTTGCCGTAGCTGGCCTGGCTGTTGACCAAGTCTGGGTTGGCTTTGATCAGCGCCTTGGCCTTCTCCAACTTGCCATTCATGGCCGCCTCATGAAGACTGCCATCGCCCCGGCCTTCCGGTGTAATCTCCGGCGACATGGCTCCCGGCGGCCACGGGCTTTCCCTCAACCACTTCTTGGCATCCAGCCATTCCTTAAAGTCCTCAAATTTCATTTTGTCCCATCCAGCACCACCCAGCTTCAGTATTGAGGTCGAAGCCGGGTCAATCTGGTCGAGCGGCGCATAGCGACCGTCAGCCTCGCGCTTCAGGAACAGCAAATAATTCGTGGAATCCTTCGGATCGAAGGAGGCAAGATTGAACTCGTTCCACTCCGGATGGCCAGCGCGCCGATAGTGATGCACCACCAGCTTCTTTAGACTACTGTCACCCTTCAAAACGAGACCAACTTCAAACTCCGACGACAACCCGACGACAGGAACGGGCGGTTTGAAGGAGGAAAGATTTGTTTGCTCGTCCGTGTCTTTGGTCGAGACGGGTTTGGCAACGACAATGGTGTCCGCTGTTTTTTCCATCTCTTCGAACGGGCGTGCGGCTATGAAACGAGCGTCGGCCTCGAAGGTTGTGGCTGCGAGGATGAGAAAGCCGGTGAAAATATATTTCATTGGGGCAATATTTGCTGTCACGTTCAGTCGCCGTCCAGAGCTCAGGCACGCGGGACCAAAGGACGTGAATCCCGACGCAGTCGGGAAACAGGACCGGCCATCCCGCGTTGCCTGCAGCGATTTGTTAGGCGGCGTCATGCTCATCTCAATCTACAACTCCGTCGAAATACTCAACGTCAATCTTTTCGATAACCGCACGCATCTGGGGAAAATATCTGGCTCCGTGCGCTGACTTTTGGTGGGCGTCTAGTGCTGCCTGATCTCGATACTGCTCATGCACAATGTATGCGCCCGGCTTCGTGCGCGATTTGAGCAACGAGTAAAGCAGACAACCTGGCTCGTGCTTCCGCATCTCCGCGCGCAACTCCGCAAAGAGACGCTCAAACTCTACTATGTGTTCTGCTTTCACTTGAACGATTTTAAGTCCGCCAACCATAATTCATGTGCGTTGTAAGCCGCCTAACGTAGAAAGCTGAGCCACCGCCGACTCGCGGCGTGAACCGCGATAGCGGAACTGACAGCGCCAACGGCGGTTGGCTCCGGCGACTTGTTAGGCCACAGAATCGTCATAACTCATTGCTTTACCATGCCACCCATCACCACCGTATCGGGGTTCGGGTGGAGAATGTTGGCGTGAATCGAACTCAACGCAGCCAACCCGCTCTCGCCCTGGAGATCAATCAACACGTTTGCGTGACGTGTCGCTTGGAATGGCGACCGCTCCGAGCCTCTGTGATAGCCAACCGAATAGCAAATAATGCAGGCGACTAGCGCAGTCACGGCGAATATGAAATGTCTTGTATTCATAATGTGTAAGTGGCCTAACGTCCAAAACTCAGCCACGCCGGACGCAGGATGTCAACCGCGAATGCGGAACTGAGACGCCCAACCGGCGTTGGCTGCAGTGAATTGTTAGGCCGAGTCATGCAATTCAAGCTGTTAAACTAACTTTTACGATTATTCCTATCTTTTTGCAGTAATCGGTGAGTGCCTTTATCTGATCCTCCGGCGGAAACTTCATCTCTTGCCTGGGGTCAATATGCAAAACACTCCCACGAGGCAGGAAGCCTCGCTTTACCGCTCCGCCGAGAATCTGTCCTATCTCTTTTGCATCGAATGTCCTTAAGACGACCGGATTAATAACAACCCCTCCACCATCATGCACCGGCAAGAGCAGAACGTAGATGGAATTTGTGGCCGGCTCGCCCCGCGGAACCCACACGTCACCATAAATCGCTGTCTCCACCAAGTGAAAATCGTCACCACGCACAACCACCGTGTTCAGTGCGAGGCAAAAAAGAATAAGCGTAATAGTTTTCATAGCGTGTGCGATTCGGCCTAACGTCCAGAGCTCAGGCACAGCCGCCGAGCGGGACGCGAAAAAGAAAATATGACGAACGAATTCATAAATCAATCGCAACTGTCAGGGGCAGCGGCTGTTGCCTGCAGCGATTTGTTAGGTGGCTTTTTTCGCCTGAACCAACCAAGCAGCCATGCTCCGACAACAATTTGTAACGCCGCTACAATGTAGTAACCAGCAGATACATTTATGCTTATACCGATCAGAACCACTGGTACTACCATCATAAAGGAAGACATACTTGGCACGAGCATCGGCCCTAATGTCAGCAAAGCAATGATGCAGAGTGTGACAATCGTCGTGATAATGCCGTGCAACTCTGTCTGACAACGATTGTAGCAGATAAAGAATGTGAATAGCAGCGTTCCAAGGCTAAATGTTGTATATGTTATGGCTGGATGAATAAATGTACCAATATCGTGAAAGTTCGCTGGCATGCCTGCATCAACAGAATGATGCATTCTCCAAATATCGAACATCACTCTACCGATGGCGAAAAATATTCCGGTGCAGATGAGGAAAGCGGCCAAACCACTCGTCAGAGCTAATGCAAAAGGAGATTGTGGTGTCCAGTTTGCTGCATCAGCAAACGTAGCCGGAGGCTCAGATGTGAAGGGTGTCTGGTCAATCGCGCACACGACCGCGTCGTCGGGATACTCAGCACTGCAAAACGGACATTTCTTCATTGTATATCTGTGCTCGCACGCTGCCACCTAACGTCCAGAGCTCAGGCACGCGGGACCAACCAGCGTCAACCGCGAAGCGGAACTAGACCGGCCATCCCGCGTTGCCTGCAGCGATTTGTTAGGCTGCTTCATGTCTTTGTCCATATCTTCAATGACCGTTCTTCATAATATAATAAATGGGATATGACATGGACTGCCTATTGATGACAAATGCTCTGCTCACCACACCCTGTTTTGCACTCACTGCATTTGTGTATGCAAGCGAGATAATGTATAAACCCTCGCCAAAAGAAAATCGTGAATCCGATGGAGCCGGACCAAATCCTGGAACCGGACTAAATTCTGGAACCGGACCAAATGCTGTGATGTAGTAGCGCGGATAAGGTGGCCCGTCCTTGAAGGCTTCAAGCGGCTGAAGGTGTAAAGAATAATGGCGGCCTCGACCATCAATGAGAAAAGACTCCGAAGGTAGAAGCACTGTATTCGTCACAGCCAGCGTCACAGTCAAACCCCGCTCATTGTCATCGGCAACGATTCCCATATCCTGATGTGGAAATGGATAGGTGACATCCGAAAAATACACGCACCCACTCGTGGCGATGAGTGCCACAGTTACAAATCCCAGCTTGAAGAATGACGTTCGCATAAAAGTGCAGCCTAACGTCCAAAACTCAGCCACGCCGGGACTGTGATGTCAACCGCGAAAGCGGAACTGAGACGGCCAACCGGCGTTGGCTGCAGTGAATTGTTAGGCGCTTGGGTCACGACCTTCATCGGCATCGTTATATCGAAAAAAGGTGTCTAGGTCTGCGCGGTGAGCCAAGCCGCTCTGCTTCTTCGATTCTTCGAGGTCCGCCAAAATTTCGGACGAATCTCTCCAGCCGCGTTTACGAAGGAAGTCGCTCCAGATGGTGATGTCCTCATCGGAAAGTTATCGTCCGACGGAAAAACACCACTCCAGAATCTCCTCGTTGGTGCCGCCTTGAAGCACGCGCGCAACAAGGGCGTCATAAGACACGCGGAGATAGCGCAGGCAACGCCCGTCGAAGCCTTTGCCAAGCCAAGGTGTGTAATCGGCGGGAAGCTCGCCCCGAGCATGAATGCGGATTTTATCAAGCATGCGCGGAAACCAGACCATGCCTTTTGTTCTTTCGTTCGGGCTACAAGGAAGTCGTGACATAAATTGTAAAAGATGTGGCGCGTGAAAGCGCCTAACGTCCAGAGCTCAGGCACGCAGGGCGGATGACGTCCTCCGCGAAAGCAGGGCTGCTCTGTCCTCCGTAGCCTCGGCGCAGGAGGAGAACGCCATCCCGCGTTGCCTGCAGCGAATTGTTAGGCCACGTCATTTGGTGTCAACCTTGTGTGCCGCCTGCCACTCTTTGCGCTCCGCAATCGTGCCAGCCAACAAAACTATCAAGCCAGATATAAGCGCGAGCATGGCAATCCAACCAACCCATTCTTTGGCTGGCTCGCCGATGAGCCCAGAAAGTAGAAAACAACCACCGCCGACGTAAATAAGTCGTGTGGTCAATCGTGAATACTTCGGCGTGCCGAAGCGGAACTCTGTGCCGTTGCTGAATTTCATAATAGTATGGTGTTCTGGTTTGGTGATGTGGTCAAGTGGCCTAACGTGCAGAGCTCAGGCACGCGGGACCAAAGGACGTGAATCCCGACGCAGTCGGGAAACAGAAACCGCCGTCCCGCGTTGCCTGCAGCGATTTGTTAGGCATCAGCTTCATCTAATAATCCAAATGACTCTGCCACGAATGTCTGCCGCTGGCAATGCTCCGAAGAAATGCGAATCAACGCCGTTGGTGCTGATTGCACGCAAATAAAACTGACCAGCCGGAGTGTCTGGCTGCTGCTCGATCTTCCGAATCGTAAGGACTCGACCTCCTGGCGTCGGAATATCCACGGCAACCAAGTCCCCGCTGCGAAGCGAAGTAATGCGAAACCACTTCGCAGCTATGACTATATCATTGGTGGCGATGAGCGGCTGCATAGAACCAGTCCTCATCGGCGAGACGATGAAAAGTGAACGAACGACAAGGACGAAAAGCAGAAAAGCCGCTATGAGAATCAAAACCGTCCTCACTGCAATTTTGGTAAATGTTCTCATCGCACGAATCGTCGCTGATGCCTAACGTCCAGAGCTCAGGCACAGCCGCCGAGCGGGACGTTGAATTGAATGATGACAAACAAATTTCATAAATCAATCGCAACTGGCAGGGGCAGCGGCTGTTCCCGAATCCTTAGCAAGGAATTGGGCACGCTTTATGAATTGGGTTTTGGCGGTTGACGGAAGCGGATTCATTTTTTGGAAGCACTGCGTTGGCCTTGTCGTTGAGCGTCGTGAGTGTTTGG
>Ga0187852_1002860_pt1 | contig 13341 bp, 10 predicted proteins | sample June2016WEW_6_40_FD_134511 | JGI IMG/M metagenome (GOLD analysis project Ga0187852, IMG submission 134511) | Peatland microbial communities from SPRUCE experiment site at the Marcell Experimental Forest, Minnesota, USA - June2016WEW_6_40 | ecosystem: Environmental > Terrestrial > Soil > Wetlands...
GAGTTGCGAAGGGTGAGACATGGGGTTCTCCTCTCTGACAGTATACTACGCTGTCAGAGCACAGAACCCAACCCCTTTTTTCACTCCTCCCGCGAATCGTGCAACTTCTGTGTCGTGCGCCCCTCGCGCCGCCATGTTTTGTCAAAGCATGCAGGATGGGGTATTCTATTCAACTTTCGTCACTAATCCTCGAAAAGGCGGAGCGATGAGTGAACCTCTTGAGCAAGCTTCCAGCGCGGCGCCGGCCGGCGCGCCTCAACCGCAATTGCAGAGGCGCCTGGGCATCTTGAACGCCACTTCCATCAACATGTCGAACATGATCGGCATCGGGCCCTTCATCACGGTCCCGCCGATTCTCGCCACGATGGGCGGGCCGCAGGCGCTGCTCGCCTGGTTCGTGGGAGCGCTGCTGGCTATTTGCGACGGGCTGGTGGTTTCCGAGTTGGGCGCCGCCTTGCCCGGTTCGGGGGGACCGTACGTGTTCCTTCGCGACAGCTTCGGGCGTGAGCGCTGGGGCAAGCTCATGGCCTGGATGTTCATCTGGCAGTTTCTGTTTTCGGGCACGCTGGAAATCGCTTCGGGAAGTATCGGCATGGTGCAATATCTGAGTTTCCTGTGGAAGGACCTGGCATTGCATCCCTGGCGCATCAAGTTCCTGGCGGCGGGGATTTCGGCTTTAGTTATGTTTTCCTTGTACCGGAAGATCCAGGACATCGCACGGCTGATGATGATTCTTTGGATCACCACGCTCGTGACCACCGGCTGGGTGATCGTATCGGGCCTCGCGCGCATGAACCCGCACTTGGTCTTCGACTTTCCTCCCCACGCATTTGCTATGAATTGGGCATTTCTACTAGGACTGGGCAATGGGACGGTGCTCGTGATTTACAACTACCTCGGCTACAACCAGGTCTGCTACCTGGGCGGGGAAGTGAAGCGCCCGGAACGAACCATACCTTACGCCGTTATTCTCTCCATCCTGGGTGTGACCGTCATCGACTTCCTTCTATCCTTCAGTTTCGTCTCGGTGGTTCCGTGGCGGGAAATGATCAAGGAAGGATCGCTGGCCTACAACGCCGTGGCTTCGGTCTTCATGGGAAGAATCTACGGCCAGTGGGGGGCGCTCTTGATCTCAGCGATGGTGCTTTTCACGGCCTTTGCCTCCGTCTTTGCGTTGATGCTGGGCTATTCCAGAGTACCTTACGCCGCCGCGCAGGATGGCGCTTTCTTCCGTTACTTCGGAGTGCTGCACCGCAAAGGCGAGTTTCCCCACCGCTCGCTTGTCCTGGTTGGGTCGCTTTGCATCATCGCCAGCTTCTTCGGCCTGGTCGAGATCATCACGGCACTGATCCTGGCTCGAGTCCTGGTGGTATTCATCGGCCAGATCACCGGATTGTTCATCATGCGCAAGTACCGGCATGAAATAAAGCTGCCGTTCAAAATGTGGCTCTATCCTCTCCCCGCGGTATTGGCCCTGGCGGGTTGGATTTACGTGTTCGTCAGCCCTTTGGGCCAGCCGGGTGGATCGAGCTTCATGCTCTACGCATTCGGAACCATCGTCTTTGGTTTGATCGCCTTCCTTGCGTTGGCCGCCCGAAAGCACGAGTGGCCGTTCGCCGCTCGGACGTAGCTCGGGCGTCTTGTTTGCCTTTAGTGTCTCAGTTTGAGGTAGAGGCGGCTTTGCGCCGCCACGTGGCGAGGTAAACTCGCCGCTACGAATTCAAACTGAGGCGTTACCCGCCCCGCATCTCGATTCTTTTGATATAATAGGACCACAGTGTGTAAGGGCCTCTTTTCTCGGCACACATGGACGCGGGAACGCGTGAACTGGGGGTATTTTCAGGATTACTATGGCAACCACGCATGTTGAGTTGAAAGATAGCGAAGTACCGGCGGAACAGAAGAGGATCATCAATGATCTGAGCATACAGGTGGCAACCGTAAATGGATCGGGGAGCCAAACGGCGAACACCGTTCTATTAAGGTCAATTTTCCAGATGGGGATTCCTGTCTCCGGCAAAAACCTCTTCCCGTCGAATATTGCAGGACTGCCCACTTGGTTCACCATTCGCGCTTCCAAGGATGGCTACATTGCCCGCCGCCAAGACAGTGAGTTTCTGGTGGCGATGAACCCCGAGAGCGGCGATGAAGACGTACTGACGCTGAAGCCGGGGGCCGTGTGCGTTTACGATGAGCGCCTGAATCTGAAACGGCTTCGCGACGACGTCATCTTTTACCCGGTACCGTTTGACCAGCTTGTCGCGCCTGTCTGCCCCGACGCCCGCTTACGCAAATTAGTACGGAACATGATTTACGACGGCGTGCTGGCCCGGCTGCTGGGCATCGACATGGAAGAGGTCCACATTGGTCTGCGCAAACAGTTCAGGAAGAAGGCCAAGGCGGTAGACTTGAACTTCAACGCCGCCATGGCCGGCTTCGACTACGCCGCCAAGAATTTCCAGAAGAAAGACGCTTACTACCTGGAGCGCATGGACGCGACTCGCGGGAAGATCATCATTGACGGCAACTCGGCGGCCGCGCTGGGCGCAATGTTTGCCGGTGTTACGGTGGTGACGTGGTATCCGATCACTCCGTCCTCATCCGTCTGTGAAACGCTGATCGAATATATGAAGCGTTACCGCATCGACAAAGAAACGGGGAAGGCCACGTTCGCCATCGTGCAGGCTGAGGACGAACTCGCCGCCGTCGGAATGGTGATGGGAGCAGGCTGGGCGGGTGCGCGGGCCATGACGGCCACTTCCGGCCCCGGAATTTCCCTTATGTCGGAATTCACGGGCTTTGGCTATTACGCAGAAATTCCCGCTGTGATCTTCGATATCCAGCGCGTTGGACCTTCGACGGGGTTGCCGACGCGGACCGCGCAGGGCGACATCCTGAAGAATGCCGTCCTTTCCCACGGCGATACCAAACACATCTTGCTGATTCCGTGCTCCGTACAGGAATGCTTCACGCTGGCCATCGAGGCTTTCGACTTGGCGGAAGAGTTCCAGACTCCGGTGTTCGTCATGAGCGACCTCGACCTGGGAATGAATAACTGGATGTCCGATCCCTTCCCTTACCCGGAAAAGCCCATGGCGCGCGGCAAGGTGCTGGGCGCTGAAGATGTCCGCCGCCTGGGTGGTTTCAACCGTTACAAGGATGTGGATGGCGACGGAATCGGGTACCGCACTCTGCCCGGTACACCCGAACCTCTGGCCGGTTACTTTGCCCGGGGGAGCGGCCACAACGAGAAGGCCATTTACAGCGAGCGCCCCAACGATTACGTCAACAACATGGACCGCCTGACGCGGAAGTTCGAGACGGCTCGCGCCAAAGTCCCCAAGCCGGTGATCCAGGAAAACGGCAAGGGCGAGGTGGGTATCATCGCTTATGGCACAAGCCATTGGGCGGTGCTCGAGGCCCTCGACCAGCTCAAGAAAGAGCAAGGTATTGAAGCCGGTTATTGCCGTTTGCGGGCTTACCCATTCTCGACGGAAGTGCGTGACTTCATCCGCAGCCGGGCTCGGGTTTATGTGATCGACCAGAATCGCGATGCGCAGATGTTGAGCCTCTTCCGGCTCGATCTGGACCCCGAGGAGATCAAGAAGTTGCGCAGTGTGCGGCACTACGATGGCTTGCCCATCGACGCGCGTAGCATCACGAACGAGATTGCTTCCCAGGAAGGACAGAACTGAAATGGCTACTGCTACAATTCCGCCGGCATCGCCGGCTAAGGTTAACCGCGTCGGCCTCGAAATCGCCGATTACAAAGGCAACAAGAGCACCCTCTGCGCCGGGTGTGGCCATAACGCTATCTCCGAGCGCATCATCGAGGCTTGTTACGAAATGGGTATCGAGCCGCATCGGGTGGCCAAGCTTTCCGGCATCGGCTGCTCCTCGAAGAGCCCGGCCTATTTTCTGCGCACTGCGTATGGCGTGAATTCGCTTCACGGGCGCATGCCCTCCATCGCTACGGGCGCCATGCTGGCCAACCGGGACTTGATTGCCCTCGGGGTGAGCGGCGACGGCGACACCGCCTCGATCGGGGTCGGCCAGTTCGTGCACCTCATGCGCCGGAACATGCCACTGATTTATATCATCGAGGATAACGGCGTCTATGGTTTGACCAAGGGCCAGTTCTCCGCCACCGCAGATATCGGCTCGAAGCTCAAGACGGGTGTGTTGAACGACCTGCCGCCTATCGACACTTGCGCGCTGGCAATCCAACTCGGCGCCACCTATGTGGCCCGGTCCTTCTCGGGCGACAAGAGGCAATTATCCGCCTTGCTCAAAGGCGCCTTGGCCCACGGCGGGACTTCCATGCTGGATGTGATCTCCCCTTGCGTGACCTTCAACGATCACGAGGGATCAACCAAGAGTTACAGCTATGTGAAGGATCACGACGAGCCTCTGGCTGACGTGAGCTTCGTGCCCTACTTCGAAGACATCGCGGTGGATTACGACCCGGGCTCCACGATGGATATCACCATGCACGACGGCTCGCACATTTTTCTGCGTAAGATCGAGGAATCCTACGATCCTACCAATAAGATCGAAGCGCTTCGCCTGCTCACGGAATCCCATGACAAGGGGGAAGTGATCACCGGCCTGTTCTATGTGAATACCAAGCAGGAGAATTTCCTCACTTTACTGAATGTGGTGGATGAACCGCTGGCCACTTTGCCGGAATCAAGAGTCCGCCCACCCAAAGAGGTACTGGACGAGGTCATGCAGGGGCTGATGTAAAGATCTGACACGCTTGTCATCCTGAGCGCAGCGAAGGATCTCCGCACTTCCTATTTCGATTGCTCACAAAGCGTGAAACCGTGCTCCCCGGAGGGGAGCACATTGAGTAGCCGGGGGTGAAACCCCCGGACGCGACCCCACACCCTGCCTTCGGCACCCCTCTCCCCGCCTGCGGGGAGAGGGGAAAGTGGGTGAGGGGGCGAGGTTTCCGGGGGCGTTGCCCCCGGCTACTCATCTCCAGCCCCTGTGGGGCTGAGCGCTCGGGCGGTGTCCGGGGATCCTGGGCGACATTCAGTAATCTCTCCTCTTGCCGGGCGGTTTTGAAACGGCCTCTAGTTTCCTTCGTATGCCTGTTTAAGAGCCTCTATATCAAACTTCTTCATCTTAAGAAATGCTGCGGTCACTCGCGCCGACTTCTCCTTGTCTTTGAGTATCTCGCCCAGAACCGTGGGCACGACTTGCCACGAGAGTCCGTATTTATCTTTCAACCAGCCGCACTGCTCTGCCGCGGGGTCGGCGGAGAGTTTTCCCCAGTAATAATCGATCTCCTCCTGAGTCTCGCAATGCACCATGAACGAGATTGCCTCGTTAAAGGTGAAGGCGTGAGGGTAAGCGCTGTCCATGGCCGTAAAACGCCGGCCCGCCAGCGTGAAGGCGGCGTGCTTTACGGTCCCCGCCCGGTCGGGCGAATCGCCCTCGCCGTAGCGGACGATTCCGTCAATTCTTGACTCGTTGAACATTGTGCTGTAAAACTCCATCGCCTCTTCGGCTTTTCCGCACTGCCACCCGACGAACAAGAGCGAAGGAGTTATTTGCTGCTCGATGGCGTGGCCGCCCATGAACATGACCTGCCACGACAAGCCGTATTTATCCTCCGTCCATCCGTACTTTTCACTGAACGGGTACTCGCCGAGCTCCATGAGCGGCCGGCCGCCCTCGCTGAGCTTGTTCCACAACTCCTCGGTCTCCCCTTTCGTTTCGCAGGCTACCAGAAACGAAACCGCCGGGGTGAACTTGAAAAACGGGCCGGCGACGAGAAGCGTAGACTCCATGTCTCGAAGCCGCACGGCAGCGACCTCAGCGGTTCCCGAGGGCGTATTTCTGAGCGTTCTGATGTTTTTGACTTCCGAACCCTTGAAGATCGAGGTGTAGAACTTGCATATCTCGTGGGCGTCCTTCTCGAACCACAAGCACGGAGTGATTTTCTGCGACATGGCGATACTCCTTGGGAACCTACCTGGGCCCGTTGGCGAATCCTAGCTCCTTCCAGAACTTCTCCCAACGCCAGATTGAAGCGTCGTAAGCGGGCAAGGGGTAGCCGAGTTGGTTAGCAAGCGCGATCACCTGGCCACGGTGGTGCGCGTCGTGGGCGAACATGTAAGCGAACATCGTCGCGCCGGCGGGCCAAACAGGCATCCAACTGTCGCGGAAGAATTTCGTGACGCGCCGATCAGGATTCTCCGAAAGCGCTTCCTCGAGCATGGCCAGGCAGCGCGCGGCGCTTCGCCGGTGAGCGGCGGCCGTCTGCCGCAGCGTGCAGCGATGGGGATCGAGGCGCGCAGGGCATTTGAGATGAGGCGCTGAATGCTTCAACCAAACTAAACGGCTGTTGTGCAGATGGGCAAAGATGGCGGCGATGGTGCGGCCTCCGCGCTTTTTCAGCCCGGGCAGTTTGGCTCGCCAGGCGCGCGGCTCAAGGTGCTCGAGCAGGACCTGATTCATTCGATCGTTGGCCGCATAGATTTCCAGCAGGACTTCACGAACGTCTGATTGGCCTTGTGCCTCGTGCGGCATAAACGTACCTACTGAGGATTGCAGAACTAAGTGACATCACCCCTCGCCCCCGACCTCTCTCCCCCGAGGGAGTGAGGGGAGAGATGACCCGAGTTTATGCCCTTGCCCCCTTGGGGGAGAGGGTGTCCGTTAGCCGACGGACAGGTGAGGGGGTTGGCAGGTCACAAAATCATGCAACCCTTGTGGCCGCCCTGGGCAACCACAAGGGTTGCCCCTACAGGTCTTTCTCCACTGGAAATCCCGAGCCGATCCAGCCGCGCCAGCCACCATCTACCGAGACAACGTTGCGGTAGCCCATTTTCTGTAGATTGTCGGCGACCAGCGCGGAGCGGAATCCGCCGCCGCAATAAAGTAGAATCTCCGCCTCGCGGTTCGGGAACTTTTCCTCAATGTCGCGCTCGATAATTCCTCTGGAAAGGTGTATCGCGCCGGGTATGTGTCCTGCATTCCATTCGTGGTCCTCACGCACATCAACGAGATGGAATTCTTCCTGCGCGTCGAGACGTTTCTTCATTTCCGGGATTGTTGTCTGGCGAACGTGTTTCTTCGCATCATCGACAAGCGCCAGAAATGCGGGAGAATGTTGTTTGGCCATAGTATTAGTCCACCCAGTCTGCCATCATTTCTTCGCGCAACTAAACGCGAACTGAAACGCGGCGATGCCGCCGCCGGGAACCACATCCGCCCGCTCGTCTTGTTTTGGGCATCCGTGGCGTTTAAGAGTCACAAAATTTCGACCGGGAATGATGGTGAGCGCCACCATGCCATCCTTTCCGGTCTGACCTTTCACATTATCCACAAGGTCCCCATTCGCATAGGTTACATCGATGTCAATACGATCCATTGGAGTCCCGGCGTTGTCCGTAACACGAAAGAGAACGGGCTTGTGTAGCATTTTCTTGGGTTCGTAGACTTCCTCCGAAATCAGCACCAGTTGCTGAGTCAGCGAAGGCGTGGAACTCGTCAATTCAACGTGCCGGAACACCACCGTAGCCTCAGTGGCGCGATGCCGGCGCGCCGTAACCCAGTAAAAGCCGGGCGGAAGCGAGGAGAAAGAATATTTGCCATCCGGGTCGCTTTCAGTCTGGTCTACCAGACGCTCAGCCTTGTCGGAGAGGGAAACTAAGGCTCCGCCGATCGGCACTGAATCCGGCGTATCAACCGTCCCGGAAACATCGCAATGAGAATCGGGAGAGGGCGGCTGAAGCTGAACCTCGATTGTGTTACTCGAGACCACTCCCTGCCAGAGAGCGGCTTTCAGGTCGCGCTGGATTTCATCGGCGTTCGAGTACTCGGCCTTGTACGTAAGCGTCAGCCGGTATGCTCCCCAGAACGGTTTCTGGATTTCAGAAAGCGCAGGGGTAAGGCGGACGGTGGCCTTTTCTTCGTAGTCCTCGCCCGGCGCCAATTCGACCAACGCCAATTTAGGAAGGCCAATGCTGTCGAAAACTTCCGCCTGCGCCGGGCTGGAGACAGTATCCTGACCCGTGCTAACCGGTTCGAGCCGGACCGCGAGCGTCGACCCGCCCGAGGATTGTGGTCCAGTGTCCTCGTCTGAGAAGCGCAGGGGGGGCGGAAGCTTGGCCCGCGCATGCCGGTAAAGCCAGAGAGTTTCGCTGCCGCTGTTGTGGAGATGCAAAGCGAGACGTGCCGGGTAAGGCGCTGCGATGGACTGCTCCTCGACCGAGACCACGAGCTTGAGAGGCGCATCAACCGCCGCTGCGGAACTCAACCCAGAGATAGGCGCCAGCGCGAGTATGAACGCTACCACTAACCAAAATCGCAAGTCCTGGATTCTCCCCATTCTCATCGCGCATGCATTTCTGCCTTGCCCCAACCTGTCCGATACTTTCCATGATACCACGGGAGCCATAGGAACTCTTGGCCTTGCCGCCTAACCGTCGGCGACACCTCGCAGGCGCGAGAGAAATATCAAATCTCAAATTTCAAATTACAGATATCAAGAAGGGATCACGAAAAATCAGATGACGCGCAGAATCAAACACTTTAAATAATGCGTTTCAGGCACCGTCAACAGGATCGGATGGTCCCGCGACTGCGTGCGCCGCTCGACAATTGTCACAGTGCGGTGCGCGTCGAGCGCCGCAGCGGCGATGATCTCGAAGAAGTCCGCCTCGCTCACATGATGAGAACATGAGCAGGTGATGAGAAACCCGCCGCGGTTCAGCATCTTGAGCGCGCGCAAGTTCAGTTCCTTGTAGCCGCGCCACGCCCCCTCCAGTTGGGATTTCTGCCGGGCAAACGCCGGAGGATCGAGTACGATGGTGTCGTAGCGTCGTTTCCCGAGGTCGGCAGCCTTTAAGAAGTCGAAACAGTTGGCCTCCTGCCATTCCAGGTTGGTCATGCCGTTCAATTGCTGGTTGCGACGCGCCAGGCTGAGCGCTTCCGGCGAAGAGTCGATTCCCAGGACGGAATCGCACTCTGCCGCCAGATGCAGCGCAAACCCGCCCGTATAGCTGAAACAGTCAAGCGCGCGGCCACGCGCGTATTGCCTGGCTGCCAGTCGGTTCTCTCGCTGGTCGAGAAAACCGCCCGTCTTCTGCCCGCCCATCAGGTCGAAGATAAATCGCAGCCCGTTTTCCTCCACCTCGACTTCGCCGACGCCTTCGCCGGCCAGCGTCCTCTTCTGCTCGGGCAAACCCTCCAGGCCCCGGACTGCCACATCGTTACGCTCCAGGATAGAGCGCGGCGAAAAATCGTGCTGGAGGATCTCGACAATCTGCGGCTTCAGCCTGTCCATGCCCTGGGTGAGAGTCTGGACGACGAAACACGGCCCGTAGCGGTCAATGATGAGCGACGGAAGCAGGTCGCCTTCCGCAGAGACAAGGCGGTAAGCCTGCGCGCCGCCTGCCACTTGTTGGCGAAGACTCGCGGCCGTGGCAATCCTCCCAGCGAGGAAGGCGCCATCGAAGGGGCGCTCGTCGCGCGTGAGCAGGCGCAAGGCGATCTGAGATTGGCTGCTGTAAAGCGCCTGCCCCCAGAACTGCCGCCGTCGGTCTTGCAGACGAACTACGTCCCCTGGACCCGCGTCGCCTGCGTCAATCACGTCCGCACGGTAAATCCATACGTGGCCGGAAGACACTCGGTCGGCGCCGCGCTGCGAAATAGTGACCGCCGGGGAAGGCATACGAGAACTTTATCACAGACTGCTGCTACAATTCCTAAGCGATGCTTGTCGACGAGTTCGATTATCACCTTCCGCCGGAGTTAATTGCCCAGGGCCCGCTGGTTCCCCGCGACGCTTCGCGCATGATGGTTCTAGAGCGCGAAGCAGGGGCCTTCACGGACCAGGTGTTTCAAGATCTCGCTCAAGTCCTCGAGGCCGGCGATCTTTTGGTTCTCAACAACACCAAGGTATTTCCGGCGCGCTTGTTGGGCCGTCGGCAGGGCCTCCATTCGCAACCGGTTGGCAATTGCAACCCAGCGGCGCGGGAATTTCTGAAGGGCGAAGTCGAGTTGCTGCTTACGCGGCAGGAGGGCGGAGACGTTTGGGAAGGGCTTGTCCATCCCGGCCGCAAGGTGCGAACGGGCGAGCGACTTCTCTTCGGCGAAGGAGAATTAGAAGCGGAAGTCATCGGACGGGGCGCTTACGGAGTGCGGCGCGTGCGTTTGAGGGCGCCAAAAGGCCCCGTTGAGGACGCAATCGACTGCCTGGGCCATGTCCCATTGCCGCCCTATATCCGGCGCGCCGATGAATCGCAGGATCGCGACACCTACCAGACGATCTACGCCAAAGTTCGCGGCGCAGTTGCCGCGCCCACCGCGGGCTTTCATTTCACGGAAAGAATTATGAAGTCGCTGTGCGGGCGCGGGATTGAGACCTGCGAGATTACTCTCCACGTGGGGCTCGGAACATTTCAGCCGGTGCGCGTCGAGCATGTGGAAGATCACAAGATGGACGCCGAACGCTTCGAGATTTCGGAATCCGCCGCCGTCGCTCTGAATGCGGCGCTCGACGAAGACCGGCGCATCATTGCCGTGGGCACCACAAGCCTCCGAGCACTGGAACATGTGGGGCGCGAACACGACGGAAGGATTGAGCCGGGGAAGGGTGAGACCAGCTTGTTCGTATACCCAGGATACCGATTTCGTGTGATTCGCGGGCTGCTCACCAACTTTCACCTGCCCAGGTCCACGCTTCTCATGCTGGTCAGCGCCTGGGCGGGCCGCGACCTCACCTTCCGCGCCTATCGGCATGCTGTCCAGGAGCGCTACCGCTTTTATAGCTACGGGGACTGCATGTTAGTGCTCTAGGATTCCCTCAACACAACCCAGGCGACCGACATGACATCCAACAAAGTTCAGGCGCTTGAAATTTTCCAGCATTGGTGACCAAAATTTGGGTCAAACGTCTAAACCTTTGACCAGGAAATCTGGAAGTGAGGGTTCTCAAAGGCAAGAGTGGCCTTTGCTGGGAGGTAAGGGTTTTATGAAGAAAGCCAAACTACCATTGCCGGTTCTGGTTCTTATTTCGGCCACCCTTTTCTTATTCTCCAGCAGTTTCGGGGAGTGGATTGCAAGTCCATCGACCTCGCCCATGCCTCCCCGTGACACTCCGAAACAGCAAGAATCTGCCATCGTCTATGTCCGCGCGATGTCCTGGGTTGCGCAATTGACAAACCATCCCAGCGCGCACTCCGAGATGGACGCCGAATCCGCGCAAACTGACGACGCCGCAACTCGCGCAATGCCTGCCCACAGGGTCCAAATCTGCGCCTTGAGCAAGCTTTCCCGTCCGTCAAGGGTTCTGTGCAAGTCGTGGCAATTCATGCTTCAAGAGTCTCCCCGCTCTCTAACGCGGCTCGTGACCGTACAACGCACAACAAACAACTGACTCGCTCTCCGCGCAAGGTTTACCACTGCACTCGCACGCGGTACTTGAGTACGGATTCTGCATTGGCCGCTACCGACACCTCGAATTGCGCCGCGAATGCCCCGGTCTTTTCATACTTGTAGTTTGAATCGGCCATCGTCCAATCGCCGCCGATAGGCTCATTAACGATCACGGTAATGGGGTCGGGTTTGTGGTTGCGAAGTGAAATCTCGAAGGCGAACTCGAAGGCGCGGCCGAAAGACTTGAAGTCCGTCTGCTTTCTTTCCGCGACCACATCAAAAGCATTGCCGATGCGAAGATCGAGCGTTTCGTCATTGGGCGTATGGCCGATGCGGTCTTCGCCGATAAACTGTACGCGCCCCTTCGAATCGCCTTGATAGACACGTACGGTACCGGCCGGCAGCGGCATGCCGAGAGAATTCTCCTGCGAGTTCTTGAACTTGATGTGGACCTGGACCGGTTCCTTGATGGGTTCCCCGGGACGCTGGGCATTGTGGTAGTAATATTGTTGTCCGTCCACTTCGAAAACCTTGCTGAAACCGACTCCCGTGGCCGCCAGCAGGCTGATCTGTTTCGTTTCTTTGTCCTGGAGGTTCGTGCGGCGCTCGAGCGAATAAAGGTGATACTCGGAGATGGGCTCCTGAGCAAATTGGGCCGCGCCGGTCACGGCAGCCTTCATCAGGGCCCGCGGCGCCGAAGGCGGCGCTTCGGTAACCCTGTGAACTTCGCCGGCAACAAGCTGAACTTGGGCGTTTCGGAAATCCGTGCCGCTATTGTTGACGACCGTCACCCAGCCGTTCAAGTCCGCCCCCTTCTGGTTCGAGCCGATAGTGAGCACGTAGTCGGCGTTCCAATTCATTTGGTTGGTCAGGTAGGATGCCTCCACCGTCTGCTCCCCACCCCGGGCAATATCGAGTAACCAAATCAAGGTCGGTTTGCTGTACAGGTTTTCGGGCAAGTCGGGGAAAACATACCGGTCAGTCCCCATTCCCGTGACGATTTCGTTTGCCACTTTCCACACCGGCCCCTCGTTCAGAGCAAGCAAAGTTGCTTTTACGGAAACTTCCTTGGTCGAATTGTTTTCAGTCTCTGTACGCACCAGGGTTAGTTCTTTTCCCACATACTTCTGAAGAAGCTTCTGCGGACTCAGGAGGTCGTACTCGTAATTCTGCTCAAGAACGCTCAGGTCCTTTGGAGCTGTCAGCGAGACGATGTGGACCGTCGCCGGGTTCACCTCGGCCGCGATGTCCATGTAACGCAGGTCCAATGTTCCCGCGGGCAGTCGCAGCCTGCGCACATCCCGCACCAGCGCCACATTGGAGTTGTAAACCGTCACCGCCAGATCTTTCTGATCCTGCTGCGTGGAAGTCACGGTGGTTTGGGCGAACGATTGACCGCCTGCCAGGACCGCCATGCCCACGCCGCAAACGAGCCAGCGCCACACGTCTCGCTTGAGCATATGTCACCTTCCATTTCGAAGAATGTCATTACAAACTTTTGGAAGCACCAAGCTTAGCGTGTGTTGCCTTAGAATGAAAGGCGAATTCCCTGTGGTCAGCCCACTTGACTTGCGGTCGAGGTAATGCCTTAATGAGTTATTAAGGAACAGGGTAATCCTTCACGAGGTGAACATGGCTAATAAGAAAACTATCGCAGTAGTAGGGGCTACCGGGGCGCAGGGTGGCGGCTTGGTCCGCGCCATTCTGAACGACCCGCAAGGCGGCTTTGCGGTGCGCGCTGTTACGCGCGACGTCAACTCTGACAAAGCGAAAAAGTTGGCACAATTGGGTGCGGAGGTAGTCGCCGCCGACGTTGATGACCTCGAGAGCCTCGAAAAAGCGTTTCACGGGGCCCATGGAGCATTCTGCGTCACGTTTTTCTGGGAGCATTTCTCGCCCGAGAAAGAGTTGGCTGAGGCCACCAACATGGCTCAGGCGGCCAAGCGC
>Ga0187852_1002864_pt1 | contig 13325 bp, 10 predicted proteins | sample June2016WEW_6_40_FD_134511 | JGI IMG/M metagenome (GOLD analysis project Ga0187852, IMG submission 134511) | Peatland microbial communities from SPRUCE experiment site at the Marcell Experimental Forest, Minnesota, USA - June2016WEW_6_40 | ecosystem: Environmental > Terrestrial > Soil > Wetlands...
CGGGCCGGTGCGCGATCTGCCCGCGCCGGTGCGCGCTACGCCGGTCGAGTTTCTTGAGGCGCTGGGTTCGCTTTATGGCGAGGCGCGCGCGTCGTCCACCGCAGTGGAGCTGGCCTACGAGCGATTCCGCCGCCGCATGGCAGACCTGTGCGGACTGAAAGGGACGGCGATGAGCGCCGATGAGCTGGGCGTCGCGGTGCGCCGGCGTTTTCCGCGGGCCGGCGAGGCGCTTGAGAAGGATCTGGCGGATTGCCAGGCGGCGATGGGGAATGAAACGCTGCAGCCCAAAAGGGCGCTGGCGCTGGTGCAGGCCTTGAGCCGTCACAGCGAAGCGTTGGAGGCCGAGGCCAGAGCGGGAAGACGGCAGGGATGAATTGGGACGGCCGAAATTGCGGTTTCCCGGGTTTCAGAATCGAGACCTGGGGCACCCATTGATATTGCTAAATCGAGTTTGAAAGCAAGGAGACGGGAATGAGCGAAGAGAATCCGTTGCAACAGAGCGCAGAGGGGCAAAGCACAACCCTCAAGGCGACGCAGCAGTTGCTGACGCATGCACGCGCGGAACTGGGACGCGTGATTGCCGGACAAAGCGAGGTCATCGGCCAGGTATTTGTGGCCGTGCTTACGCAAGGGCATGCGCTGCTCGAAGGCGTACCGGGAATTGCCAAGACGCTGATCGTGAAATCGGTGAGCCGGTTGCTGGGTCTCAACTTCCAGCGCGTGCAGGGAACGCCCGACCTGATGCCCGCCGACATTCTAGGCACCACGATCTTTAAGGCTGGAGCGGACGCCTTTACCTTTCACGCAGGCCCGGTTTTCACCGATCTGCTGCTGGTCGACGAGATCAACCGCATGCCGCCGCGCACGCAGGCGGCGCTGCTGGAGTGCATGGAGGAGCGCCAGGTGACGAGCGACGGCGTGGCGCGGCAACTGCCGCAGTGGTTCACGGTCTTCGCCACGCAGAACCCGATCGATTTTGAGGGCACCTATCCGCTGCCCGAGGCGCAGCTCGACCGTTTTCTACTCAAGATCAAGGTGAGCTATCCCGCTGCGGACGAGGAGCGGCAAATGCTGGAGCGGCACCATGGCACGAGCGTGAGCCTGCTGGACGACGCGAAGATTCAGCCGCTCGCCGTGGATCTGCTCGAGGCGGCGCGCGACGAGATTCGCGGCCTTCGCGTGGAAGCGGATCTCTACGGCTACATACTGGAGCTGGTGCGGCGCACCCGCGAGTGGCCGATGCTGGCCCTGGGCGCGAGTCCGCGCGCGGCCATCTGCCTGCTGCGCGTGGCCCAGGCCTTCGCGGCCTTCGAGGACCGCGACTACGTGATTCCCGACGACGTGAAACGCGCCGTGCTGCCGGTGCTGCGGCATCGCATCCTGCTCAAGCCGGAGGCGGAGCTGGAGGGATTCGATGCGGATCGCGTGCTGCACGACGTGGTGGCGGCGGTTGCGGTGCCGCGGAAATGATCTCCGCTTCGCTCCATCCCGAAACCGTACGCGGGCAATGCAAGTTGCGCCGGCGCTGGTTTGCGTTCGGATTTACGCCGCGCACCATCTGGCTGCTGGTGGCGGGGTTGGCATTGGCGCTGCCGGGATTCTTCCGTGCCTGGTGGGGACTCTGGATGATCCCGTGGGATGCGTTGGTTCTGGCCGCGGCGTTCTTCGACTGGGTCAGGCTGCCTCCGGCCGAGCGCATCGCCGTGGCGCGCTCGTGGAGCAACGCGCCTTCCCTCTCGAGCGCGACCGAAATTGAGATTGCCGTGGAGCAGGACAGCGGAACGATTCTCGAGTGCCGCATTGTCGACGACCTGCCCGAAGCGCTGGTGGGCGTGCCGACGACGCACAGTCTCCGCGCCTGGCCGCGCGTGCGGGCGACACTCCGCTATAAAATCGAGCCGCGCGAACGCGGCGATGTGACCACGGGAGCCGTGTATCTGCGCTACCGTTCGCTCGTCGGACTCGTCGACAAATGGGCCATGGCCACGCTCGAACAAACCGTCCGCGTCTATCCCGCGCTTCGACAAGGTGAAGATCAGGAGATTTTTCTGGCGCGCGGACGGCAGATCGATCTGCAGTTGCGCCAAGTCCGCGAACGCGGGCTGGGCCGCGACTTCGAGAGCCTGCGCGAGTATCTTGAGGGCGACGACCTGCGCGACATCTGCTGGACGGCCACGGCGCGGCGCGGGCAATTAATCACACGGCGCTACCAAACGGAGCGCAGCCAGGCGGTGTGGATCGTTCTCGACGCGGGACGGCTGCTGCAGGGTCGAATCCTGCGCAACACCGACGACGAGGAACGCCGCGGATTCTCGAAGCTCGACTATGCCTGCTCGACTGCGGTGGCTCTGGCGCAACTGGCGCTTTACTCGGGCGATCGCGTGGGCCTGCTGGTCTACGGCCAGCACGTGCAGCAACGCATTCTGCCCGGCCGCGGCCCGGCGCATCTGCGGCTGATCGTGGAGGCGCTGGCGCAGGCTCGCGCCGAGGGAAGCGAGGCCGATCACCTGCGGGCCACGGCCACGCTCAACCGCTGGCAGCCGCGGCGGGCGCTGATCTTGTGGATCACCGATCTGGCGGAGACGGCCATGCGGCCGGAGGTGATCGACGGCGCCATGCAATTGCTCAAGCGGCATGTGCTGCTGTTTGTGGCCATGGCGCAGCCGGACGTAGAAGCCATTGCAAAAGCCCGGCCGAAGAATGTGGAGCAGATGTTCCGCGCTACGGCGGCGCAGGAGCTGGCGATGCGCCGGGAGCTCTTGATGGCGCGGCTGCGCGAGCAGGGCGCGCTCACCCTCGATCTCGATCCCGACCTGCTGACCTCGGCGGTACTGAACCAGTATTTGCGCGTGAAAGAGCGGGCGATGGTGTAGGCGATGCGAGCCTAACGCGTATTCTCTCCAGCCATCCGCACCGGCCGGAACAGCCACACCAGCAGCAACGCGAACAGGCATCCACCTACGGTGAACTTGAGCCAGCGAGGCGCGGCAGAAGGCGAAAAGAAGCCCTCAAGCGAGCCGGCAATGACGAGCAAGGGAACCACGCCGGCGACCATGCGCGTGGCTTCGGCGCCGGCCAGGGCGATGGAGTCGCGCCAGCGATAGAGGCCGGGAAAGACCACGCCGCGGCCCAGGCGCAGGCCGGCAGCTCCCGCAAGGACGATGGAGGGCAGCTCCAGCGAACCGTGCGGGGCCACAAAGCTCCACAGGTCCACCGACATGCCATGCTGCGCGCAGGCTACGCCGACCACCCCCAGCAAAAGGCCGTTGAAGAACATGGACCAGATGGATAAAAGGCCGAAGACGATGCCGCCGGCGAAGGCCATGAAGCAGACGGTAATGTTGTTGGTCATGATGGCGCTGCTGGCGGCGGGTTCTAAGCCGACAATCGAGTCGGTCCACATTTTGTGGTGCTCGATGGTGTCGACCATCTGCGGGCCGAGCATGTGGCGCATGAACTGGGGACGCGCCAGCGTGAGCACCGTGCCCAGCGCACCGCCGGCCAGCAAAATGATGAGCGACAGCAAGACGTAGCGGAAGCGCCGCTGCACCAGGGCCGGGTAATCGTCGCGCAAAAAATAGAAGATCTTCAGGAAGCCTTTGCGCCGGCTGGAATAGATGATATGGTGGGCGCGAGCCAATAATTGGTTGACAAGCTCGGCGTAAGCGCGGGCGGTCGAGTCCTGGCGGAGGGTCGACAGGTCGCTGGCCGCCTGGCGGTAGAGGAGCGCGGTTTCGCGCAGTTCCGCGCGCGAAAGCTGGCGGACGCCGCCCTGAGCTGCCTGGTTGAGGAGCCAGTTGAGGCGGTCCCAATAGGGGCGGCGTTTGGCGAGCCACTGATTGGAGAGAATCGTTGCCATGGAGCCGATTGGAGACCAGCTTAACATCGATACCCCGGAGCTTGTGGCCATCGAATTGCCGCTGGCCGGCATCGGCAGCCGTTTCATCGCTGTTCTGGTCGACTCGCTCATCGTGGGCGCGGTGTTTCTTTTTCTTCTCATTTTCGCCGCGTTCGTACTTCCGGCTCTGGGCGCCTTCGGCGCCAAGGCGGCCACCTGGGGCGTTGGCGCCTTTATTCTCATTTTCTTTCTGGTCTTCTGGGGCTACTTCGCGCTCTTTGAGGCGTTCAACAGCGGGCGCACGCCGGGCAAGCGCGTGGCCAGGATTCGCGTGATCCATCAGTCGGGCCGCGGGGTCAGTTTTGTCGAAGCGCTGGGGCGCAACCTGGTGCGAATCATCGATTACATGCCCGGCTTTTACGGCGTGGGCATTGTGGCCATCTTCCTGAGCCGGAAGCACCAGCGGCTGGGCGACATGGTGGCGGGAACGCTGGTGGTGCGGGAGCGCGAGGTCGATGCGCCCATGTGGGGCGAAAACGCATCGCGCACGTTCATGACCGCGGCACGGGCCGCGCAGTCGCCGATGCCTCCGCCGGGGTCCCCACAGACGGGTCTTGGTCTGTGGGGTGGTCAGCCGGGGCCCCCACGAACGGATTTTGGTCCATGGGGTGCTCCGCCGCACCTGCGCGTGACGCTGCCCGCGCCGGCGCTTGCCCGGCTGGCTCCCTCGGACCTCGAAGTGCTGGAAGGGTTCTTTGCGCGGCGACTGGATATGGACCTGGCGACGCGCGGCGCTCTCGCCCTGCGCATTGCCACCGCCCTGTGCGCGAAGTCCGGACTCACCATCCCCGCGGAGACGAGCGTAGAAACTTTCCTCGAGGCGGTCGCCCACCAGTTCAGGGAACTGGGGCGAATGAGCTGAAGCGTTGCGCGAACGCGGCTGCGCTGCTACACGGCGTTACGGAGATTTTTCGACGGCATCGGCACCGGTCTGGGCGGACGCAAACTGAAATTGCAGAACCCACACGCTGGCAACCGTGCGGCCGCCAACCCATGCGGGAGTGAACTTCCACTTCTCGGCCGCATGGAGAGCCTGGTCGGCAAAATAGCGGCTTGGCCCCTGAGAGTCGATCGACGCCTGGACAACATGGCCGTCCGGATCGACCTGGACGCGGATCGCCACTTTGATATGTCCCCGAATGGTAGCAGCTATTTTTTCGGGCACTTCGGGCAGGACCCGGGAAGCGACCTCGCCCTTGACGAGAGGAGCTTTGATCGTCCCGGCTTCCGGAGCGGGAGATTGCGGCTGGGCGGCCGAAGGCGCTTGAGCGGAAGGCTGCGGCGAAGCAGCAGACGATGGAGCGGTGCGGTGAGAGGCCGTTCTTAGTAATGCGAAGACCACAACCACTCCCAATAGCGCGCCGGCAATGGCCGTCACTCCGGCTTTGGAGAGCGGCTTTCCCGTGCTCCTGGCGACCGGTTCGGCAGCCTGAGCGGGTTCAAGTTGCGCTTTAACGCCGCTCAGGGTCATGCGGCGCGCCGGGTCGACCCGCAGACACTCCCGCGCAACGGCGAAGAAGGGTTGAGGAATGGTTGCCGGCACCTCCGGTTCCGCGCCTTGCGCTCTGTACCATGCCGGTGATTGCTGAGTGAGAGCCTGAACCAGAACTACGCCGAGCGACCACAAATCCGCTGCCGGCGTGATCTTTTCCGCGGCGGTCTCCGGCGCATCCCATGGCGAGGTCGGACGCCTGAGCGGCCCGCCCGCAACCCGGAGCCGGTCCGCGGACAGCTTCAGCTGGTCGTCGACGACCATGATGTTCGATGGCTTGAGATCGCCGTGTACCAGATCCCGCCCGTGAAGAAAAGTGAGAGCATCCAAGACCGGGCCGAGCATTTCGCGGGTTTCCGAGGGCGTAAGGGGACGCTCGGGAAGGATCTCGGATAGGACTTCGTCCGCATACTCGGTTACGGCATAGAGCAGATCCTTGCCGTCAAGTTCCGCGCGACCGTGATCGAGAAGCCCGATCAGATGAGGATGAGAGAGGGCCTTGGCTGCTTCCCATTGAGCGATCGAGGCCTCGGCATCCACCGGATCGGCGGGAATGAATTTGATGGCGGCCTTGCGCTTGGGTTCATCACCGAGCTCGGTCAGGAAGACGCTGCTCGAATCCGTTCCACCCAGCCAGCGGAGGAGCGAAAATCTACCATCGATGGGGCGTCCGACAGAATCGGCGCCGGGGAGGGCCTTACTCATATCGGACTCTATTCTAACGGCGATTGCCGGATGGGCCGCAACTTAAATAACAACCCGCGACCAGTACAGGCCTGAAATCGGCGGCCGGGGAATCCTGAAGACCCGCGGCCAGGGGGCTGATTTTGTCCGCAGATGCGAAAGCGAACGGTTTGTCCATTGCTTTCGACACGGGGCCCTCTTCAGGCTGGAATTCTGTCTGGCTATTGCTGCAGGATGACCTGGTCGCCTGGCTTTAATCCGCTGACGATTTCGGTGACAGAGCCGTTTGAAAGGCCCACGGTGACAGGAACCTTCCTGAAGCCTTCCTTCTGGTGCTTATCGGGAACCTGGACCGAAGCGCTCTTCTGGTTGTCGTAGAGGACGGCGTTTTCCGGCACCGTCAACACGCCCTTGTGCTCGTCGAGCAGGATCTCGGCGTTCGCCGTCATGTTGGCCTTCAGCTCTCCGCCGGGATTGTTGATGGAGACGCGCACCTCAAAGGTCGTCACGTTGTCTTTTTCCACGCCCATGGGGGCAATCTTGGTGACCTTTCCGGAAAAGAGCCGGTCGCGGAAGCTCTCCACTTTGATGCGCGCTGGCTGGCCCAGGTAGACATGGGCGATGTCGGCCTCATCCACTTTTCCCTGCACATAGACCTCGGAGGTATCGCCCTCGGTCATGACGAGTGTGGCCGTCGAGCCCAGCACCAGGATGGAGCTGACGGCATCGCCGATTTCGACGTCGCGCGAAAGAATCACGCCGTCCATGGGCGCAACGATGGTGGTGTAGGAGAGCTGTTCCTCGAGCTGCTTGAGGCTGGCCTGGCTTTGCATCACCTGCGCCCGGGCCTGCTTCATTTTGGCGGTGTCGACGCCGATCTGCGCCTGGGCAGCGTCGCGCTTGGTCAGCGCGGCCAGATAATCGCGGTTGGCGTCGTCCAGAGCCTGATGGCTGACGATGCCTTCCTTGTTCATTTGCACATTGCGATCGAGTGTGGCCTTGTACATGGCCAGGTCGGGAGCCGCTGCATTCACCTTGTCCTGCTCGATGTTGGCCTCGTAGGTGGTCACGTTGGCCTGAGCGCTGGCCAGTTGCGCGCGTTGCGCCTCCACCTGCGCCTCAATCTCCTGTTGATCGAGCTGCGCCAGATCCTGGCCTTTGTGCACCCGGTCGTTGATGTCGGCAAAGAGCTTTTCCACAATGCCCGATGCCTTGCTCTTGACCTCGACCTTGGTGATGGGCTGGATCTTGCCTGTGGCCACAACGGACCGCGCCACGTCGCCCCGCGTGACTTTGGCCAGCCGGTTGGGATCAATAGGATCTCCCTTGGCAACATGGACAACGGCCACGCCTGCCACAATCAACAGCAGGGCGGCCACCGAGCTTAAAACGATCCATAAACGCCTGTTTCTTCGCGACGCGGCCACAAACCCCTCCCGGAACAGCGATGAGAGCCCGGACTTCCCAGTGAATGCTTGAGGGTAAAGAAACGATCAGAGACTCAGACGGCAGCGGACCCCCGTTGTAACCCTCTGGACCGTACTACGCAGGCGGGCGCCGTTCGGTTCCAAGATGGCTTCAGGAAATCACCCGGCCGGAGGACCGGTGCGCATCCGCCGCGCGCCGGAGCGCCCGTTTGTGCCTGCGGCGAGGTCCGTTCAATGGAACCAGTATATCTTCCCCTGCGTATTCTTTAGATAAAGGAGAAAGCCAAGGCGTTTTCGCGCCGTCCAACTATCATGCGCAGCTTTTTCGACACTCTCGGCCAGGTCTTCCGCGCCATCATGGCCAACAAACTGCGTAGTTTTCTCACCATGTTTGGCATTGCCTGGGGTGTCTTCTCTTTGCTTGTGCTCGTAGGCTTGGGCGAGGGCTTTCGCGAGGGCCAGCACAAGCAACTGGCTCAGTTCGGCACCGATGTGGTGATGGTCCTCAACGGCACCATCCCTGCGCTGGCAAACCAGCACACCGGCATGCGTCCCTACGAGCTGACTCTGCGCGACGAGGCCGACATCCGCAGCCTCCCCGAAGTCCGCGGCGTTACCGCCGAGCTCGCGCGCTCCGATCCCTACGAAGTCAGCCAGTGGGGCAGCACCTCCGCTCATCTCTCCGGATGCCAGCCTAACTACACCATCGTCCGCTGGCTGCCCATTGCGTCCGGCCGATTCCTCGACGATCAGGACATCCGCGAATCGCGCCGTGTCGCCTTTATTGCCTCCAAATCCGCTGCGCTGCTCTTTCCCGGACGTCCCGCACTCGGCGAGACCATCATCGTCAACGACGTCGCGTTCACGGTGATTGGCATTGGCAAACCGATCGGCCGCGGCAACAATACCTGGGACGATGAAAAGATCTTCATTCCCATCACAACCATGTTTGAGTTTTTCCCCCTCAAGGGCGACAACATCCCCCAGGATGCGGTGACTTCAATTCAGTACAACCCCACGACCAAAAACGACAACACCGCCGCCGATATCGCAGTTCACCGCGTCATTGGCCGCAACCACAGTTTCGACCCCTCGCTCAAGGACGCTTTCAATGAGTTCGACACCATCACCGAAGCTCATCTGGTCGGCGTTATCTGGACCGCGATGGATGTTTTCCTGGGCAGCGTCGGAGTCGTTACCCTCGGCCTCGGCGCCATCGGCATCATCAATATCATGCTGGTCTCGGTCTCGGAGCGGACCCGCGAGATCGGCGTGATGAAAGCCGTCGGCGCCACGCGGCGCGCCATTTTGGCGCAGTTCTTCTGGGAGGGCCTCCTGCTCACCGGCCTGAGCGGCCTCTTGGGTGTCTTGGTTTCCGAGGGGTTTATGTTCGTGCTTCAGGCTCTGCTCACCGATAAGATTCCGGGCTTCGACCCGCCGCGCATTGTGCCCTGGACGGCGGCCATGGCCATCGGATCGCTCACACTTTGCGGCGTCGCGGCCGGGCTTTACCCGGCTAGCAAGGCCGCGCAAATGGACCCCATCGAAGCGCTGCGCCACGAGTGAAAAGAGCGGGGACCGAGGGACCAAGGGACTGAGGGACTGAGGGACCAAGGGAAGCGCAGAGACGCCGCGCCAACGGGTTAACAGCGGGATCGTTCACTGGGAAAGGAGCCGCCGCCAATGCTCAAAGACATTCTCGCCCAAGCCTGGGAAGCCATGCTCTACAACCGCCGCCGCACGGCCATCACCATGATCGGCATGGCCTGGGGCATCGCCACCGTCGTGCTGCTGCTGGCCTACGGCAACGGCTTCTCGCACGCGCTCGAGACCATCTTCGCCGAGTGGGGCACGAACACCATCGGCTTCTTCCCCGGCAAGACTACGCAGCAGGCCGGCGGCGACAAAGCCGGCGTCCAGGTCCGTCTCACTCTCGACGATGTCGACCGCGTCGCCGCAGTTCTGCCCGAAATCACCCACATCACGCCCGCCGAGTATCAGACGGCCACAGTGCAAAACGACCTGCACACCTATACCTGGACCGTCATCGGCTCCAATCCCGCTTACGCTGACATCATCCGCCTTACTCCGGACCAGGGCCGCTTCTTCAACGGCGCCGAGGATCAGCAGCGCGCGCACGTCTGCGTCCTCGGCTCCGACGCCAAGACCAAGCTCTTTTCGGGCGGATGGGCGCCGGGAGAAACCATTCGCATCAACGGCGTCACCTTTAACGTCGTCGGCACAGTCGAACCCAAGATGCAGGAAGGCAACGACGACACGAATCTCACGGTCTACATCCCCTTCAACACCATGAGCGATCTGAAAGACACCACCTACCTCGACGGTGTCTGGATCAGCTATATCGGGGATTACAAGCTGATGGAAAAGACCATTCGCGATACTTTGGCCGCCGCGCACCACTTCCGGCCCGGCGATCACGATGCCGTGCATGTCTTCAATCTCCGCACCCAGCTCCACCAGTTCGAAATCCTTTCGATAGCGCTCCAGTCTCTGCTTGCGCTCCTCGGTGCATTCACGCTGGGTATAGCCGGCGTGGGCCTGATGAACATCATGCTGGTCAGCGTGCAGCAGCGCACCCGCGAAATCGGCGTGGAAAAGGCCCTGGGCGCGCGGCGCCATCACATCCTCATCCAGTTCATGGCTGAAGCTCTCGCCATCACAGGAGTGGGCGGAGTGGCCGGCATTGCTCTCTCGTTCCTCATCTCCCTCATGGTCGGCCGCATCACCTTTTACAGCGCCCTGGCCAAGCACGCTGAAGCCGCCGATATCCGCCTCATCATCTCTCCCTCGTCTCTGATCGTCGCCACCGTAATCCTGATCGTCACTGGTCTTGTGAGCGGCATGATTCCCGCCATCCGAGCCGCCAACCTCGACCCCATCGAAGCCTTGCGCTACGAGTAGACGGCGCGGGGCGAGTTCGATTCGGCAGATTTCAAACTTGACCAGTGCCGAACCGGCGCGGTCTTTGCTGCGCTTCTGGCCGCTGACATATACTTTGGACCAGAGAAGGAGCGCAAGAACATGGCCAAGAGCGTTAATAAAGTCATTCTTCTGGGAAATGTGGGCAAGGACCCCGAGATTCGCTCCACGGGCGGCGGCACTATGGTGGCGAATTTTACGCTGGCCACGAGCGATCGCTTTCAGGACGCCCAGGGCAACTGGCAGGACCGCACCGAATGGCACAACCTCGTGGCGTTCAAGCGCCTCGCCGAGATCGTCCGCGACTACGTGAAGAAGGGCTCGAAGCTCTACATCGAGGGCAAGATCCAGACCCGCAGCTGGGACGACAAGGAAACCGGCGCCAAGAAATACCGCACCGAGATTATCGTCCTCGATCTCTCGCTCTTGTCGGCCCGCGAAGATGGCGGCAGCTCCAGCCGCGGATCGAGCGCGTCGTCCAATATGGACCAGCGCCAACCCGCCGGGATCGATGACGTCGCGCAGTCAGCCGAAATCTCCGACGACGATATTCCGTTTTAAAGGCAGGGAGTAGGGAGCAGCCAATAGGGAGTAGAAAAGCGCGGCGATCCGGAGTCGTTTTCCAAAAAGAGGGAATCAGTAAGTCTGTCCGCTGGGGCTTCTCCTATTCCCTACTCCCTATTGGCTATTCCCTGTTTTTCCAACGGGTCGTTGTCGCGGTCCGTTACCTCCGCCAGAGCCGCCAATCTCTCCGCCAACTCCTTCGTCCAGCCGTCTTCCGGAGCGCGCCAGCTCCAGTTGCCTTGCGCTACCGCGGGAGTGTTCATGCGCGCCTCGGCGCCGAGTTCGAGCAGATCCTGCGCGGGCGCAATGGCAATCTCCGCTACGCTTCCCTCAACCGCGCATATCAGCGGCCATACGGGCCGATTGTTCACCGGGCCGACCAGCGCTTCCACGGCTGCGCGTTCCTTCTTGTTCGCCGTATTCCACCAGCCTTGCGTGGTGTCGTTGTCGTGCGTGCCGGTGTAAGCCACGGTCGCGGGCACAAATTGCTGGGGCAGGTGGGTGTGGGCTCCCTTGTCGCTGAATCCGAATTGCAGCACCTTCATGCCGGGCAGTCCCAGCTCCAGGCGTAGTGCGTCGACTTCCGGCGTAATCACGCCCAGGTCTTCGGCGACCAGCGGCAGCGGTCCCAGGGCCGATTCGAGAGCACGGAACAGCTCGAGTCCCGGCGCCTTAATCCACTCGCCTTTGACGGCGGTCTTTTCGCTGGCGGGGATCGCCCAGTAGGCCTCGAAGCCGCGGAAGTGGTCGAGGCGCACGATGTCATAGATCTCGACTGCGCGGCGGATGCGCTCGATCCACCACTGGAAACCGCTTTGGGCGAGCACATCCCAGCGATAGAGCGGATTGCCCCAGCGCTGGCCGGTTGCGGAAAAGTAGTCGGGTGGTACGCCGGCGACGCGGATCGGTTTCAGATCTTTGTCGAGCTCGAAGATCTCGGGGTGAACCCAGACGTCGGCCGAATCCATGTTGACGAAGATGGCCACGTCGCCAAGGATGCGTATCCCGCTCTCCTCGGCAGCCAATTGGAGCATGGCCCACTGCTGCGCAAACGCAAACTGCAGCGCCTGCTCGATCATGCGCTCGCGCGCGTGCTCGGCGGCGGCCCGGGCGAGCGCCTGCGGATCGCGGCGGCGCAGCGGCTCGGGCCACTCGGTCCACGCGCCCGTCGAAAAGACGCGGCGCAGCACGGCGTAGAGCGCGTAATCGTCGAGCCACGCGGCCTGGTCGCGGCAAAAGGCTTCAAAATCCGCCCACTGTTCGTCTGGATTTAGCCCGGCGAGCGCCGGCTCGTCCATCGCACGATCCAGGAAGTTGCCGGCGGCCTCGCGAAGCAGCGGAAATTTCTGCTTCTCTACCCGGTCAAAATCGATGGGACCGGAGCCGGTGGGCAAACCGGCGATGCGATCAGCGGCGATCCAGCCCCAGTCGCGAAGCACCTCCAGGCTGATGAGCGCGGGATTGCCGGCAAAAGCAGAGGTCGCGGCGTAGGGTGAATTGCCGAATCCCGTGGGACCGAGCGGCAGAACCTGCCAGATGTGCTGCCTGGCGCGCTGGAGAAAGCCGAGAAACTGGTGCGCGGACGGCCCCAGATCGCCAATGCCGCCGGACGAGGGCAAAGAGGCGATGTGCAGCAGGACTCCTGAAGATCGCTGGAATTGCATGATCTCATTATGCCCGTCGAATGCGGGCGCTGCAGAATGCCGTCCGATCTGAGAAACTGAGATACGAGTTCTCAACGCAATGTTGCGCAACTCCGAAACCGAGGGAGCATTCCGTTGCATCTCCGCCATTGCCGTTCCCGGCTTTGCCTTCTAGCTTTAACACCATTTCTGGGCGTGCTGTCGCCCTCGTTGGCTTCAGCGGCCGCCAGCGCACCGCAGCCCGTCACGATCAAAGGCGGCTGGAGGCTCCAGGACGTCGCCAAGGTACCGCAACCGGGCGCGGAGGTGGCAAGCACGAAGTTCGACGTGCGCGGCTGGTACGCGGCCACGGTGCCGGGCACGGTGCTGACTTCGCTCGTAAACGATGGCGTCTATCCTGAGCCGCTCTACGGCGAAAACGACCGCCCCGAGATCATTCCCGAGAGCCTGTGCCACACGTCGTACTGGTACCGGACCGTGATTCGTGTGCCGCGCATCTACCAGAACCATCGTGTCTGGCTGAACTTCGACGGCATCAACTACGCGGCCGAGGTGTGGGTGAACGGGGCCAAGGTGGGGACGATCCGCGGCGCATTTATCCGCGGCATCTTCGACATCACGGCGCAAGTCAAGCCGGGCAGGCTGGCCGTGGTTGCGGTGCTGGTCGCGCCCCAGCC
>Ga0187852_1002866_pt1 | contig 13318 bp, 8 predicted proteins | sample June2016WEW_6_40_FD_134511 | JGI IMG/M metagenome (GOLD analysis project Ga0187852, IMG submission 134511) | Peatland microbial communities from SPRUCE experiment site at the Marcell Experimental Forest, Minnesota, USA - June2016WEW_6_40 | ecosystem: Environmental > Terrestrial > Soil > Wetlands...
CCCATTGACCCGCGCGCGGACATTTTTTCCTACGGCGTCGCCGCCTACGAATTGCTGACCAACCAGAAACCATTTCCCGGCGAGACCCCCTCGGAAATCCTGGCCGCGCAGATGGACACTTCCAGTCCCAGGTCACCACGCGAGCACAACGCGGACATTCCCGCCCCGCTCGAAAAGGTGATCATGAAGTGTCTCGCGCGCGACCCGGACAAGCGTTACCCGTTCATGAGCGTGCTGGTGCGCGATCTGGAAAGCGCGTTGTACGTCTGAACGCGGGATCATTTTTCGCTGAATCACCCGCAAGACCGTTGTTGGAATTATACTGCGTCACCTGCTTACAAAACTTTGTCGCATATGCGACAAAGTTTTGTTAAACGATTAAAAGTCAATGACTAACAGATTTTAGAACTTTTCAATTGGCTCTAGGGCCAACCATTATGCGAGCAACCGCCTGAGGTGTTGCGCGACTTCCTCAATCCAATCGTTGCCGGGCAATGCGTACGGCCGGAACGTCTCAATGTATCCTTCCCGGTCGTTGTAATAGAGCGCCCGATGCAGGCCGAGCGTGCTGGCATCCGGAGCGTCAATCAGGCTGGCGGAGTCGCTGGCGCTCATTTGGAAAAGCACGCGCATCTCGAATTCGGTCAGCGTCTTCCGGCCCAGAAAACGGTTCACGTTGTTGTAGGTGTCACAGGTGGCGATGACATGAAACCCGTGGCTGGGACCTTCGCTGATGAGACTCATGAGCACGGCGGCGGGGTTGGCGGCGCTTCCGGCATCGCTGCTGGAAAAGCTGAATTCATCCTCCTGCCGGAGCTTCTTGTAATTTTGCAGGCCGTGAATCAACACGAACGTCTCCGGGGCGCGGCCCTTTTCATCGCTGCGTTTCAAATCTTCCGCCAGGCCGTTCATGATTTCCGCGAGGTTGCTGTTGTGGGCCTGAATGATTTCGTGCGGAACCGCCTTGATGACCCGTTGCAGGAATTCACGCTGGGGAAATCCAGGCGGTGAGCTGTCGAGCAGGATGAAACGCGCGGATTTTTTTGGATACTGGGCCGCCAGTGATACAAGCGCGACGGACAGGAGCGTCAAGGCCCGTTCTTCGCTTTGCCCGACAATCAGAAGGTTGCTGCCGCTTTGCCGCTGGAAAACGGCTTCGGTCGGTCCCTTGATGGAATTTGGCGCGCCCATCCAGATGCGCGCCTGAGCCGCCGGTTTCACGGATTTCGCCTGCAGCATCGCGCCCAGAGACGCGTTTTCTTTCACGTCCGCCGGCGCATTGCCTTCAAACACAAACGGCCCCGGATATTGATTCTGATTTTGATCGGCCCGCGCCCGGATTTTTGCAAGGTAACGGTCGCGCACTTCTTCGGGCAACCACACGGTTTGGAACGGACTGTTGCCTTCGATGGAACCGGCAACATCGTTGTAAATGCCTTCGCCGGGACGCGAGAGCAGGCGCGGGGCCGGGTTGTCCTGGTCCATGATCAGGTAGGCGTCGGCCTCGTTGCACTGGAGCGCGATACGGATGACCATCTGGCCAATGGTCGCGCGGGCCAGCGTGTAAGCGCCGCCCAGAGTTTGCGAACCGAGCAGCACGTGAATGCCAAAGGCGCGGCCTTGCCGGACAATGCGATCGAGCAGGACGGCGGCGGATTGCGAAACGCGGTCTTCCTCCACGAAAAATTCCTGAAACTCGTCAATGATCAGCAACGAACGGGGCATCGGCTCGGTGCCGCCCGCTTTTTTATAGCCGGCGAGATCCTGCACGCTCAATTGGCGGAACAGATCACCGCGACGGCGCAGTTCCTCGTCCACGCGCTGAAGCACGCTCAACCCGAATTCCCGGTCGCTTTCGATGGCCACCACCTTCGCGTGCGGCAGCCGGCGGTTGCCGTAGCACTTGAATTCCACGCCTTTCTTGAAGTCCACCAGGTAGAACTCGACCTGCTCCGGGCTGCACCACAGCGCCAGATTGGTGATGATGACGTGGAACAAGGTGGACTTGCCCGAACCGGTCTTGCCGGCAATCAACGCGTGCTGGCGCGTGCCTTTGCCGATGGCGAGCTGTTGCAATTTGGTCGCGCCGGAACGTCCGATGGGCACGGTGAGTTCCTCGGTGGTGTCCTCCGTCCAGAGTTTGGCGTCCGGGGGAGCGACTTGATCGAAAGGCACCTCGACGCGATTGGAATCCTTGCTGCTCTGGCCGACTTCATTAAGGAAATGCGTCGCGAATTCCGGGGATGGAGGTTTGTCGAGGACCAATCGCGTTCCGGCCTTGCGCCAGCCGGACAATTCAAAACCCTTTTCCGCGCGGACGAGGCCGATGCTGTTTTTCCGGAGTTCGTCGGGAACGAATTCCGGGGGCAGGCCGTGCCGCTGGTCCCAATGAATGAGCGTGTATACTCCGCACCGGGCGCCGCTGGCGGCGATGTTCCGGAGACGCCGCGCCGCCGTGTCGCTGAAGTTCACCGGAAACGAGGCAATGACGAGGAAATGATATTTCTCGGCAATGCTGCCCGCCTGCGCATTGTATTCCGTAATCGTCGCGTATTCGTTGCGGAGATACATCTGGATGACCTTTTCCATGTGCTCGTTCAATTCCGCGAGCTTTTCCTCAATCTGATTCGTCTGCGTCCAGATGCGGCTGTTGATGTAGCTCTCTTCGTAATCGGCGAGGTGCATCAGCGCGGCGAAGTTTTGTCCGAGACCGACCGGGTCGAAAATGGTGAAGCTCAATTTTCCCGGCGGGGTGGTGGAAAGGAGCCGGAAAATGACATTGTTGATCGTCTCGACCGGTTCGTCGCTTCCGGTCCTGGCCGCTTCAAAAAGAATCGAGCCTTCGAGCGGGTAAGCGAGCACCAGCGGGACTGAGAATGTGGCCGGCCCCGGAAGCGCCAGGCGCCTGTCTTTCGGCATCACCTCGGCAAATTTCGCCACGTCCACTTCCATGCGCCCGAATTTCGCCGCGTTTTTGAAATCCTGCGGCGGCGTCCATTTTTTCCATGAGGGCGACTGCCATTCGGGAAAAAGTTCCTCCGCGGCGGCGTTGGCCGCGCGGATGGATTCATAAATTGGCTGGAGGCAATCTTTCCACTCCGTTTCCAGCGCCTGCCACCGGGCCTGGTTGTCCGCGTTCAGCTTCGCCATTTTCGCCGCGTGAGCATCAGCGAGCTGTCCCGCCTGTGCGTCCGCCTCCTTGCGCAGATGCGCGACGCCGTCCGCGTAATCGCGTTCAATTTGTTTGAGTTTTGCGCGGTGGAGCTGGTCGTTCTTTCGCAGGGCACGAAACCCTTTTTCATCAACTTTTTGGCCCCGGATGCCACGCGTGTCATAACCCTCCTTCAAGGTCTGCTTCCATTGTTGATTGAGGGTGCGGTTTGTGTTCTCAAATTCTTCTGCGATTCGTTCCTGTTCCTGCCGGCACCGCAATTCGGCTTGGTCCAGCGAGCCGTCATGCAGCCGGCGCGCCTTCGCCAGATTGGCGGCAATCGCGCTGGCGGCCGGCCCGGCCTGGCGCTTTCCGTGTTGATGAATCATTAATACAATCACCCAAAGAAGAACCAGCGTTGCGCCCGTCACCCAACAATAAGAGATGGCGTTCAATCCACGGTGGTGGAGCAGGGGAACCGAGGCGCCAAATGCCAGCAGCAGCAGAATCGTCAACAGCCACATCGGCAGGTATTTGAAAATTCGCGGCAGCGGGATTTTTTTGAACTGATTCAACTCGTCGCGCGTTCGGGACTCCAGACGATGAAACTCGTCAAACAATTGATTCTCATCCGGGGGAAGATTCGGCTCAGGCCATTGGCGGTGCGGGGAGAGCAACCGGCGGAATTTGCCGTAACCGCGAAAAGCGCTTCGGGCCGTTTTTTCCAGAAGCACGAAAACTTCCCGGCTTTCGGCCAGCTTGATTTTGAAATTTTCCAGGGTGGCGGCGGCATTGGCCAGGTCGGCGTCCCGGTTGCGTTCCGCGGCCATTGCGCTTGTCTGAAGCCGGTGCTTTTGGCGTCCTTCCAGGTCGGTTCCCTCCATGACCTGCCGGTTGCACGTGAGGTGGGCCTGGGTGATGCGGGCTTTTCGCCTTTCAAACCTGGCCCGGCAATTTTTCTTTTCCGCTTCCAAGCCGGTTTCCGCGTCGGCGATGCGTTCGGACAACCGTGACGCATGTTCCTGGGTTGAGGCTTCAAATGCCTTCGTTTCCGCGGAGGTCCGGGCGTGAAACTCGCCGTTTAATTTTTCCTCCCGGGCGGCAAAATCCCGGATGGCGCTTTGGAACCGGTCCAAAAGCGCGAGCATTTCATTGACTCCCAAATGCCTATTCACAATCGTTCCTGACTTTGGTCAAAAGTTCATTCAACTTTTCCATCACCGTGACGGTCTTGTCCACGTTGGCGAAGAGTTCGAGCATGTAACGCTGTTCGAATTCCTGGCTTTTGGCGTCTCTCCAGTAATTTTTGGTTTCACCCCACCGGTTCGAAAGTTCTTTCGTGATTGCGACCAGCCGGTTTTTGCTTCCGCTCAAGCTCATGATCGTTTTCCCTTTCCGCCGTCCGGTTTGCCGGTTCCGGTTGGAAGCGCGCCGGGCGGTCCGGCAATGTCCACCTTGTTTCCCGGCGCCGTCAAGCCGGTTGAAATGCCCGGCGTGGCGACGTCGGCATACGCTTCCAGTGACTTCACCACTTGAACCAGGTGAGCGACCGCGCGCCCCATATCAATGGTCAGGAACCCATGCAACTGGGTCACCTGCTTGACCAGCGGGTCGGTCCGGTTCTCCAGGTCCCGGTCCCACTTTTTCAAAAGCGCCAATTTGGCTTCGGCTTCCCGGGCGGCGCGCTCCGCCCGTTGCACGGCCATCGTTTGCAGCAACGTCGAGTCTTGAAATTGGGAAAGGCGGGCGTTGAACAATTCTGCGCGCGCCTCCTCCAGTTTCCGGTAGCGGACGCGCAATTCATTTTCCCAGAGGCGGCGTTGATCATTTTGCACCCAAAGCCGGGTGCGCAGGACATCATCGCTCGCCTCCTCCAAAACGGCGCGCGCCCGGGTCAGGAATACAATCAGGTCGGCCCGGAAAGATTCCACGGCTTCAAAGGAAGTGACTTGGGCGCGTTCGGCCATAAATTTTATCGTGCTCGTCCTCGGATTTTTCGATTACGATTACGAGGAGGAGGACGAGGACGATTTTAATTGGTCAGTGTTGGTTCAGATATTCCTCGATGCGCTGGGCTTTTCTCAACAGATAAGGCGTGTGCTCCTTGGACAGCTCGACGAACTTCTTCAACGCCTTCATCGCCAGCCTGAATTCATCGGCGAACTTCTCGTGCTCCTGGTCCTGCCAGGTGTCCCCGAGCGCGGTGAAGCGGGCTTGCAGCAAAACCAGCCGGTTCTCCAGGTCGGTGTTGAACCGTTGCAGCTCGTCGGCAAACCGCCGCACCTTTTCGGGATCCATGATTGCTTGGGCCATAATTTCCCTTTCGTTGGGCTTCAGGGCGACCCGCGGATTTGGCGGCTCGCTGGGAAGAACTTAACATGGAAGCCCGCCGCCGCCGAGTCATTTGTAACCCGAAAACCGGAATGGGAAATCCAGGGGAGCAAACCGGTTTGACGCGAATTGCACGAATTGACACGAATCAAAACGCGCTGCCATTTTCAAGTCTTCCTTCGTGCTTGGTAAATTGAACCAGCCGACGCTTCAGCGGTTTCAATCCGTCTTCATCCCACCTTCGTTAACTACGGCGCGGCAGGCCGCGATTCAAGATTCTGTTGCTCCGTTGGGGCATGGCCCATTCGTGTCGATTCGTGAAATTCGTGTCCACCACTCTGCTTCTCCACCCCAGATACGTTTGTCCGGCGATAGAGCTCCCTCACCACCGCTGCGGCGCTGGCTCTTCCATTACAATGGGCTCGTGCTGACTCTCGCAACGCGTTTTCCTTTATACTGCTCGGCGATTTGCACTTTGATCGGCTCAATCATCATGACATGGGCTGGCTCCAAAAAAACAAAAGCGAAGATCTCGGCCAAATCCAAAATTATTCCCGCATCACGGCTGAAATTACGCCACGCCTATTTGCCACCGTGCGAGATGCCATTACCGATCTCAACGCGCATACCAAAACACCAGTCGCCTTTGTTTTACAAGTCGGAGACATGGTTGAAGGATTATGCTGGACCGAGGAACTCGCAACGCGGCAGAATCAGGAAGCGCTTGCATTTGTCCGCAATGCCAAACTCGGAGCGCCCTTTTTCTTTACCAAGGGCAATCACGATATGACTGGCGATGGCGCGACAGAAGCATATAAGAACGTGTTTTATCCATTCTTGAGCGAACAGACCGCCGGTTTCAAAGGTGGCGGCAACCTGCAAAAAGCTTTTTATGCCATCGAACATGGCGCAGCTCTCTTTTGCTGCTTTGACGCTTACGACAATGACAGCCTTGACTGGCTCGACGCAACTACGGCCAAACGCACTGCACGCCATTGCTTCGTCGTCATCCGCCCTCCAGCAGTGCCTTACGGGGCGCGCGCCACGTGGTATCTTTATAATGGCGACAAAGAAAAGGCCAGGCGGGGGAAAATTCTTTCTCTTTTAGGCAGACAAAACGTCTATGTGGTCGGGGGTCACATTCACAAGTTCAACACGATTGTGCGTGAGACATCAGACAACGGAAAATTTGCGCAACTTGGGATCAGCAGCATCATCAACGAGCTTGATGTCCAACCAATGAACTTATTGGCCGGCGCAGAAAAGCTGGCTGAAAGAAACAAGCCGCTGTTGAAGAAGCTGACGGCTCTGCGGAAATATTTGCAGAAATTGGTGGCCAAATAACTGGCGGATTTTATCAACCGGGAAAGAGAAACGTTTCGCACAGCAGGCGTCGGGGCACAACTCCAAGGCAGTGCATCATGCCTACTCGAAGCACGCCTGATGAAAATTCCGTCACTGGAAGAATACGAACAACGGGCAGCGACGAAGACCGAACTGGCGACATAAACGCCGCCAGCACCATCGGGCTTGGGATATTTCTAACCATGGGGCTACGCTCCGGTGTTGGGCAAACACATCACCTTAATTAGCCAATCAAAAAGCAATAAATGCGGATTGACAGATTTCTAATGTTGTGAGTGAATCGAGATTGCTGTGAAAGGTTCAATGCCAACAAGTCGGAGCAGCAGAACTTCGCTTGGGAATTGGGAATGTTCTTCGTCTCGTCCCATAAGCCAAAAGGAAATTCCATGAAAACAAATCCCACAATCATCCAATGGCTGATAGTTTTGGCGGTTTCGCTTGTGAGCCTTGCAACCTCAATCGCCTTCGCTCAAAGCCTGACTTTCACCTCCACCACCTACACTGTTGGAAGTGGGCCGGTATTTCCCGCGGTGGCTGATGTCAACGGCGATGGTAAATTGGATTTGATCATCCCGATTTCCGTTTTTAGTTGTGCAGATCCTACTCATAATTCGTCGGGCAACACGCTGGTGGTGCTGACCAACAATGGGAGCGGTGGCTTTGGCTCCAATGCCACACTCACCGTAGGTACAGGGCCGATAGATGTCGCGGCTACAGATGTCAACGGCGATGGCTACGTGGATTTGATCAGCGCAAATATCAATGATAATACTTTGACGGTGCTAACGAACAATGGCAGCGGTGGCTTTGGCTTCAGCGCCACGCTACCCGTGGGCAATGGGCCGTCATGTGTCGTGGCGGCGGATCTCACTGGTGCTGGCAAACTCGATTTGATCAGCGCGAATAGCCACGACAACACACTGACGGTCTACACCAACAATGGCAGCGGTGGCTTTGGCTCCAATGCCACGCTCACCGTGGGCAACGGGCCGTACTGTGTCGCGGTGGCTGATGTCAACGGCGATGGTAAATTGGATTTGATCAGCGCAAATTATGGTGGCGGTAACGGCAACACATTGACCGTGCTAACCAACAATGGGAGCGGTGGCTTTGGCTCCAATGCCACACTCACCGTAGGTACAGGGCCGTTATGGGTCGTGGCGGCGGATGTGAATGGCGACGGCAAACCGGATTTGATTAGCGCTAATTTTTCTGGTAACTCATGGACGGTGCTGACCAACAATGGCAGCGGTGGCTTTGTCTTTAGTGCTACGATTCCCGACCCCGTCGCAGGCTATACTGTTGCGAATACGTTCGCGGTGGGGGATTTCAACGGCGATGGCAAACTGGAGTTGATCTGCGGGCTTGGCGGCCCCAGTTGCGCTGGAGGAGACGTTTTAGTTTTAGTTCTAACCAACAACGGAAGCGGCGTCTTTGGCTCCAATACCACGGTCACCGCTGGCAGTTGTCAGAATGTCGTGGCGGCGGATCTCAACGGCAATGGCAAACTGGATGTGATCACCTCGAATTACAAAGATGGGACGGTGACGGTACTGATGAATACTTCTGTTTTTCCAGCCCCGACTTTGACCCCAAAGCTGGGCATCAATCTTCAAGGCAATGGAGTGCGGGTGGCGTGGCCTTCAGCTTCGCCCGGTTGGTCGTTGCAACAGAATACGGATTTGCGGACACCAAACTGGCTGCCCAGCGGCTATGGCGGCTATGGCATCACCGACGACGGAACGAACAAGAGCCTCACCATGCCACCGACTCTTGGAAATTTATTCTTCCGCCTGTTGCATCCTTAAAGCGCTGGAAGCAACATATCTGTCATCCAAAACCAGACGTGCTCCGTCAGGCGGATACGACATCTCCTCCACCACAACCAGCCGTAAATGGAGAATTCGGGTGGAAGGGTTGAACCAAATACCCAATCCAAACAAAAAAATTGATGTTTTTGTAGTAGTAATGGGAGTGAAGATATCTTTTATGGGCTGTTGGATTGGCAAACAGGTTCCACCTTTCCACCCGAATTGTCACTCCAAGCCGTCCAACTGCTAAAAAATGGGGTCTAAACCATCAAATCACTCTGACAGCCTACCCAACCCATCACCCCGAACATCACTCTCGAAGAAATTGATGGAAGAGGCTGGTGGAGAGATTGACCAGATTTCGACCGCATCTCATTGGATCACCTGGTAGTTATCAGGATAGAGGAAAAGTGAATGAAATTGCATGAGTACACCGGAAACCACGGAAGGGGTGTCTTCGCGTGGGGTGGAAAAGCGTGCGAAAACGCACAAATGTCAAAGAAGCGCTCCCTTTGCCAGAGGAAAACGGATGGTGGACTGGAAAAAGGACTTGCAAACCTGTGGAGCAGGAAGAAAATCAAGAAAAAGTTCCACGTTGGTCGTGGGCAAATAACCAAATGGGAAATGTCAAATGAAGCAAAAAATCCAGAAAGGCAAAACAAAATGAAGTCAACCATTACAAAACAATTCGGACTCTGCGCTCTGCTGATGGCTCTGTGCATTGGCTGGTCGGGCTGCGTACTGCCGTCATCATCAACTTTGGCGACACCCAAGGGAGAATTCCGTTTGCAGGGAACGATAGCTGCCGTGAATACCGCGGATCGGACAATCGAGATCAAAACTGATGAAGGAGAATCACTGGTCGTATCGGTATTGGAAACCACCAAACTCTGGCAAACGGGAAGGCATTTCACGTTTGATCAAATGGAAACCGGAAAATATGTGGTTATTCAATGTTCAAAGAGTCCAGAGGGCAAGTTCATCGCGTCCCGCGTAGTCATGTATAATGACAAATCCAAAGCAGCCACGCACCCCACGATCATTTTTTGAAGCGCTGATGTGCGATGACAAATCCAGCGGGCCGCCGCCGCCGTGCATTCATGACCCTCGCCTCTTAAATGACACCAAAAAGGTGTCAAAATCTCGACACGGATATAATTCTCAACCGGCCCTTCATGCAGCCAAAGCCTCAGCCTCCACCACCGCCAACCCTTTCCATGCCTGCTGATACCTTTCTGATTCGATGCTGCACCGAATGGGATTAGCTGAGCAGAACGTAACGCTGAAGACCCTGGAACAAATCTGTGATCGAATGAAGTGCGGGGTGTCGGATCTTTTTGACGAGGGAAATTGAAGGCGTTAACCGGCGATCCGAACTTTGGGATCGCCGGCAAATCTTTTTTCCCTTATAATCCAGCGCTTTTCACACAGCCTCGCGATTTGTTAGGCGCACGTCTCGCCTCCAGTCGGTTCGATGTTTTAGCGGAGAACATCTCGAATCCCTCCCACAATGTTCCCGCCGATGGTCAGACCAAAACGGATGCACAGAAAAGCAACCACTGCTGTAATGCTCCATAGTATGATTACTACCGCACGATCTGCCCGGTCGTCGGGCTTGCGCAACTTACCTAGGTCATCTCGCCACCGCGGAAACATTTCCATGCACCACCAAATTCCAAGCGCAAGGAGAATGGCCTGAACAAGCATCCAAGGAGTTAGAAACATATCGTGTTTGCGCCTAACGTCCAGAACTGAGCCACGCCGGGTGTGTGATGTCAACCGCGAAAGCGGAACTGAAGCGGCCAACCGGCGTTGGCTCCAGTGAATTGTTAGGCCGTGTCTTAATTCGATATTTCATCTCCTAAAACGATAAATGGAAAATAAATGCAATGATAACTGCTACTAGCATCACAATACCACCATAGAGAAATGCTTTCCAATCCTTTTTTTGTTGGTTGCGCATTTGCACTCCAAGGAAAATCAGACATAGGGCAATGATGGGCAAGCTCGTGCTTTCTAACAAATTCATGTGTTCGTTTTCTTTGGTTAGTTGTGAGTGGCCAAACGTCCAGAGCTCAGGCACGCGGGGCTGATGACGTAGTCAGTCCCGCACTGCGGGACGGAACTGGAGACGCCATCCCGCGTTGCCTACAGCGATTTGTTAGGCAACTTCTTCATTCTGTTATGTCGGGTATCGATTCGTGCTCGGATTGCGGGCGAACAAGATAAATGATTCCGTTCACCAGCTTCCATATCCCATAAAACCCTGCAAGGACGACGACACCATAGCCTTTGGCGCTCCTAACGGTCAAACTAGGAATGTGTGAACCTGCGAAAAGTGAATAGAGCAAGATGCCTGCTGTACCTATGAGTGCCACGCCGATGAGAATATCCCTGATGCCGAGTCTTCTTATCTCCGCATTTCTTTCTGCATTAAACTCCTTGATTTTAGCATCTGCATCCGTGTCTGAAATGCCATTCGAGGTTAAAAAATAGCGAACGGATGAAGATGACTCGCCCCAAATTATTCTTGCTCTTGCCTCCGTGAGGATACCGTTAGGCTCCGTAGGCTCCGAGGGCTCGCCAAAATGTACGTTGAGCTTCATTAGTTGCCTAACGTCCAGAGCTCAGGCACAGCCGCCGAGCGGGACGTTGAATGCAATAATGACGAACAAATTTCATAAAATCAATCGCAACTGGCAGGGGTAGCGGCTGTTGCCTGCAGCGATTTGTTAGGCGCTGCGCTTTTTTCCGTTGTTATTGCTGTTGCGTGCAACGGTTTTGAGGGATCAATCGACCTGATAGACATATCTTTAAATTGGAAATCCACCATGTTGTCACAACGGTATCCAATTGCAACTCGCGCCATCAAAAGGATTACATTCTCCGAACAATGACATTCGGAATTTCCTCCTTCCGTTGGTCCCCACTGTCCCGCATCTTCGAACTCCAACACCTTCTCGAAACTTCCGCCTCTTCCGGTCATATCCATATACATTTCCAGCTTCATGCCAGTCGCAGTCCGATATAAAACCGCTTTTTGCACAACTTCCTGACCATTATCGAAGCGCGGCACGGCATGTTCCTTTTCTGGATCCGACCTCGTATAGCCCTTGGTGTGGTCGCTGTCCTTCTCGAATTTTACCCGGCCAGTCATCGGATATATGTTGAAATGGTAACTCATGGATTCACAGCTTGCGGGGACGGCCTTATCTTTTCCAACCTTGGTTTTGCGTGAAGTCTGTTTGTAACCGCCCGGCACTAATTCAATATGCGCTTCCCCGTTGACGGTTCCTGTTCCTGTTTTTATCACTTTGAACCGCCATGTTTGTTCGATATTGAGAAAGTCGCCCTTACCATCTGCGCTATTTGGCGGTTTGTATAAATAACCTTTGCTCAATACCTTGGCTACATCGAAAGTCTCAATCGTTTTCTCATTAGCGGCTGCATCGCTCAATACCTCGACTCTCATTTCCGTAGTGTTTTCAGGCCTAAACCATCCATTGCCTGCATCAACTATTTTGTCTTCCATGAAACGGGGGTCATTTGCATTTCCGCTAAATGTCCAGTTGTTCACAGGCTGTGGAGCGTCGTCATAAATTTTCTGGATTCCGAACCTATCCACATTTCTGTCTGGAGGTGTTTGAACTTGCCCTTGTACAAAATGCTGAAACTCAAAGAAACAAGTTGCCAACATGACCAAGAATCGAATCGTGTTCATAATCTCAAAGCGCCTAACGTCCAGAGCTCAGGCACGCGGGACCAAATGACGTGAACCGCGAAGCGGAACTGGCCTGTCCTCCATAGCCCTGGCGACGGAGGGAGACGCCATCCCGCGTAGCCTGCAGCAATTTGTTAGACGGCGTCTTCATCGTCTCCAAAAACGTAAGACCACAAACAACAAAACAAAAGCAACTCCTGAAAGTGCTCCTTCTACTGATGGATACTGCGTCCAAGCGGGTGGATTCGGTGACGCCGCCATGATAGAACTTATGCCCCAAATTATGCCAACTACGGTGGCGATGCATAGCATTATTACAATCTGAGAAAAACTCCCACCGCGCAGACGTATGATCGCGCTGATCGCAACAACAATTGCGATACCGATTAGGACTCTCTCAACTGTGCTCATAGTTGAATGATGTGCTGAACGCCACCTATTGTGAGCAACGCTTTCATACTTACGCCATGATGCCTAACTTTTATTCAACAACTACCGGTTCGTTGATTCAAACCCATTCTTTTGCCAAATTCAAGAGTTCTAACTCTTTCATAATCAACAAAACTTGGCTTGGATCAACGACCGCTAGTTCGTTGATGCAATTGACCCTATCGCCCCAAGCGAAATTGCGCAAGTGTTTCATAATCAACAAAACATTGCCTGATTAAACGACTGCCGGTTCGTTGATTCAAACAGAATTCCAAAAGCGCACCTTTTCTTTCGGCCTGATTTGTCCTAAAAATGTTCAACTTTGAGTAAAGCACTAGACTGGAATCCGATCAAGCTAATTTCCAGGCCCTAATCGTTTGAATCTGACTTGACTCTCTCCCCGCTAATGGCTTAATTCACTGCATGAGTATTATCAATCTCACACCAAAACAATTACGACGGGCTGCCTCGATTAAAGAATCAATCGAGGAGCTGCAAAACGAACTGAAC
>Ga0187852_1002870_pt1 | contig 13310 bp, 8 predicted proteins | sample June2016WEW_6_40_FD_134511 | JGI IMG/M metagenome (GOLD analysis project Ga0187852, IMG submission 134511) | Peatland microbial communities from SPRUCE experiment site at the Marcell Experimental Forest, Minnesota, USA - June2016WEW_6_40 | ecosystem: Environmental > Terrestrial > Soil > Wetlands...
GCCATAAAGCGAGGGCAGGGTGGGCAACTGGATTTTTTCGAGAAAATTAATTCCGACCAATCCGCCGTGGCCCTCCTTGGCCAGAAACACTTCCACGAAATTGGCCATGACCGTCAATTCAACGAGCGCCGGGCCGGGGCGGAGCGTCGGCATGGGAGCGATTTTGAATGGCGTGGCCGGAGATTTTCCGCCGGGAACGAAGTTTTGCGCCAGCACGCGCGCGGCGACTTCGGAAATCGGAAACTGTTGCATGGCACGGCGCAGATGGCCTTCGGGATCGCCCATCTGAAGGGCGCGCGAGAAAACGATGGCCAGTCCCGTCCCGGAAACGACGCCGAGCTGGCCCAATTTTGAAACGGTGCGCGCCAAAGTCCAGCCGGACACGGCCACGCCCATTCCGCCCTGAATAATCTTCGGCTGTGACATAATATAAACCGCACGACCAGCGCTTCGCTCCACAAGGAGAAAAGCTCACGACAGAAAAGTCAAGAATCACCGGAAAGGTGTCCCTTGGAACACCCTGGCGGGAATCCGTCGGAAACCGACGCTGGAAACATTCTAAGCTGGTTGCCGGTGAAGAGGAAGCACTGTTTTGAAAAATTAGCGTCTGCTTTGAGTGGGTGCGCAATGCGCGACAATTCTGTTTTTCCTGCTTTTCCTGAGGGCTGCTGATTTCAAGGCGGGAGCTTAACCCGACTTCCGAAGTTGAATTTCTGAGTTAGTGGAGTGCGGCCGTCCCGGCCGCAGCCAGGTGCGGCGGGCGGGCGGTTGGGAAATGTTCTGTGGCTTGAATGAAGACAGTTGCTGCGCCCTGGGACGGGCGCACTGCGACACGGCCTCGCGCAACCCGCCACTCTGATAAAATAATCGCCGCTTGCGACAGCGGGGGAAATGCCTAGATTAACCGTGTGGCTGCCGATGCCAAACTTTTGACGTTCAACCCGGCGCGCGCGATTTCCACCTCGACGGCGCCCGGTTCCGTCGCCACTCCGCCGCCGCCGCTCGTTTTGCCGGCGGACTTGTCGGCGTCGCGCAGCGCCATCTCGCTGCTGGGCGTGGATTACATTCACTTGAAGACAGCGGACGGTGGCGACCTGTATCTTACGCGCTACGGGCTGCCGTTCTGGAAGAACCTGCTGCCGGAGAACTGGTATGCGCGCGAGTGGTTTGAGGCCAAGCGCCAGCGGCTGGAGGGCACGAGCACGGTCTATAAAGTGCCAACGCGCCCGGTGAACGGCAAGGTGTTGAATCTGGTCGTCAAATGGTCGCGCGTGGGCGAAATGGTCCCGTTCGACACCCTCACGGTCAACAAGTTCATTCAGGCGGAATTCAACAGTCCGTTCGAGGAATTTTCGCTGCTCATGGAGTTGCGCCGGGGTGAGGCCGGCCCGGCAGCCATTCGCATCCGCACCCAGCTCCCTTTGGCGATCTACGTGCCGAGCGAGCGCTTGCAGCTCTGGCAGACGGGCCGTTCCGAGGACAAAATTCGGGCGAAGGTGACGCGTCATCCCGGTGTGGAGATTGACATCCTGCGGCAATACGTCGTGCTGTTCGGCTGGATCAAGGGCCTGGATGCGGTGGAGACGGCGGAAAAATTCAGGCTGGAAGGCCGGGCGCAGGCGGAATTTCTCGCCCGCGTCACCAGCCTGGTTACGCATGAGTTGTGGCAGAAAGGCTGCCGGGTGGTGGATATGAAACCGGCGCACATTATTCTGCGCCCGCAGCCGGACAAGTCGTTGTTGCGCGATCACAACGACCAGTTTGCCTATGCGCTGGTGGACTACGAATTGCTCGAACGGACCCCCGAACACGAACGGGCCGTGCGGAGCGCCAACCGGCAACTTTACCTCAAACACATGGCCCGCCGTTTCGACACGGACGCCGCCAATCCGCTGCCGGCGCATCTCCGCGCCACGAACGTGCTGGGTGTGGATTATATTTTTGGCCGCGCCGAAAGCACGGGTGGTTTGATCTGGGTGGTGGGCAAGGATCCCGATTTGTTTAATTATTTTCTGCCGGAACGCTGGCGTCGCACGCCAAAGAAAAAATTGTCCGCCCACAACCAGACTTTTTACACGCGCACCAAGGACAACATCAATCTGGTGTGGAAGGTCTCGCGCATGGGCGACTCGCCGTGGTTGAAGAATCCCGATGTCCACAAGGAGGCAGCGCGGGCCTATGGCTTCAACAGTCCCTTCGAGGAATTTGCCTTTGCGTTTGAAATGAGCCGCCACGGCGTAAGGACGGTTTATCCGCGCGCCATTTACATGACCGGTCGTCCGCGCGGCGCCGCGCGCCAGGTGTCCGACGAACGGCGTTACGCCGCGCTGGCGGATTTCCTCACGCCCGACGGCGACCCGGCCGGGCGCAAGGAATACGACTACATCACCATCTGGGGTTTTTGGAACGGCCCGGACGAACTGCTCGCGGCGCAGGATGGAAAATACTACCAGGCCGTCAACGTCAAACGCGCCTGCACTGACAAACTGATTTCCAAACAAACTGTGACGGAACTGACGCAGATGGTGGCGCGCCGACAGGCTCATTGCGGTTTTGAAGACCTCAACCTCAAACCCGATCACCTGCTGATTTCCTTCGATTCGGAGCAACAACTGGTGCTCGACACCATGGGCAAACCTGAAGTGCGGCTTTGCAATTTTGAACTCATCCGCCGCAGACCATAATCTTCAGTGAAGCTATTGGTAAGAGACTTTGGCGGGCTGCTCCCCGCCGCTTTCGTGCGAATGAAAGCGCGACGGAACTTCATTTGTTTCACGGGTCGCGAACCGATTAATTGAGCCAAGTTAACGGGGGCATTTACAAACTCGAACCAGCCTACTTCGTTCGACCGCACCAGGTGCAGGTATAGAGTCCCCGCGAATCCAGAACAAAAGTGGATTTGATCGAAAAGGAGCTACAGCAACTACAGGTGGCCTTGTAAACCCCGAGTATGGGAGGCAGGCACAAAATTTCCCGGTCGCAAAAGGCGCAAACAATCCGATCCTTCTTGATTAAGAAATCCGCGGTATCCTTCAGCGAGCACTTGCAGGACAAATTTGTCAGGCTTCCATGTAACAAATTGGCCAAGCCACTGTTTGCATGTTTTCGAGGCAACGGACTTGCCTGTTGGATGGCGGTATTGCCTACCATAAACTTCATGGAAACTACGACTTTACACCCACCGCTCTACAGTAATCACTACCCTCAATCTGAAACAACTTCCAAACTGACCGTGTTACAATAGTGCTGCCAATTTCTCATTTCTCAGCGACCAGATTTTCTGGAAGCATGACATCCCAATTTTTCCAGGAGCAAAACCTGCTTCAAACCTTTTGCCCGTGGCCTATGCGGGCAGTGTAGGCTTTTAAGACACTTTTGTCAATAAATCATTACACTTTGTGAATAACTTTCCTAAATTGTGAATAACTTTTCAAATGGTGAATAGTCCTTCCGGTTCAGACATGGAATGTGGATATCCCGCCGCTTGGTTAATAACCCCGGTCATTTTGTGAGTATTTAATGGCCAATTGTGAACATGAAATCATTGTAAGTGCTCCGGCTTCCGACGATAACACTAGTTGTGAAAATAAGAGGCAGTGTGCCTTGGATTAAACGGCAAGTGAACCGACGAGAAGCCGCGGAAAAGCGGCTTTATGGGATGCGAACCAGTCTTTGCGAATGAACACGGTACTACAAAACAAAGAAGAAGAGATGGCCATTGTTGGCCGGGCCAAGGGTGGCGCACGGTACATGCCCCGGTTCGACCAAGACGGGCAAGACGTGTTGGGCAACGGTTTCGCGTCGGCCAAAGTCGGGGAGACCTGTTGCGGTGAGGAATTAAAGCCTTTCTGGCTGGAGGACGGGCGTTACGGCGCGGTGTGCCGAAAGTGCGGCCAGCAGTTCGCGGACAACACACAGGTGCGGTATGGCGGTTCCCCGTGGATTGGTGTGGATCTTGACGGGACACTGGCCCGCGACCTTGGCGGCACGCGCGGGGACGAGATTGGCAGTCCGATTGAGCCGATGCTGACCCGGGTGCAGAAATGGATTGCCGAAGGACGCACCGTAAAAATTTTCACCGCCCGCGCCTCCTCACCCAGGCAGGTGATGGCGATAAAAGAATGGCTGGCCAGTTGTGGATTGCCGGATTTGGAAGTGACCAATGTAAAAGACCAGCGAATGATTGAGTTGTGGGACGATCGTTGCGTGCAAGTAACGACTAATTTGGGGGAACCCATCGGCAAAAAGGCGGGATTCAGGCACCCGAGACAGGTGAGGATGCCGCAAGAAGATCGGCAGGGAATATCCTTCGGATTCTTCAACCGTCTCAGAATTTTATTAGCTCTATAGTCCATGATTAATTTGAACCCAAATCCATTTTTTCGTGCAGGAATCTGGCGTGTAACCAGGATTCCAGCGGGCTCCCGCAACAATCAAATAATCAATCAGAAGCAGTTAAGTGATTGAAGGAACGTTTAAATTAAAGGTGAATATGAAACTACCAAGAAATTCTGCAAAACAGTTGGTGAAAACAATGCTGGTGTTTGGTTTTACGTCGGCGATGTGGGTCACTCCACTGTTCGCTCAAATCTCTACCGGTACGTTGGCTAATCTTGCTAACGGCGGAAGGCTCAGCATTGACGATAAAATCTTCAGTGGTTTCAGTTATCAAGCCAGTAGTTTGACTTCCTTTGATCCCACCGCAATTACTGTCACCGCGAGTGAAAGTGGCGGGATTGATTATCTTACGTGGACAGGAAACATATCCTTTACGTCCAGCAGTGTTGCTGTTGCGGACCTTGTACTCAACTACATCGTGACATCTACAGGTCAGCCGATTGATATGATCGATCAATCTTATGCCGGCGTTGCCGCCAACGGAATGCTCGCAATAGACGAAACCGCGGCCACTGGAGCTTTTGGCGGGACAGTTGTCGGTTACAGCCATCTTGACCTCACTGATCTTAACGAGCCACCCGTAGAAATTAATATCAGTCCTTCGCCCCAATCTGTCTTGTATGTAACCAAGGACATCAGCCTTGCTGTGATTCCTCCAAGCGGAGGTTCTGGCTATATTACTATCGATCAAGTTGAGCAGTCGTTCCATCAAGTTCCAGAGCCCACGACGACTGGCTGTTTTCTGCTTGGGTTGGGTGCCTTGGTTTGTTGCCAACGCTTTACCCAAAAGCGACGTTCCTGATCCAGCGTAATATTCAAAATGTAACAACATCCATTCTGATAACCATTAAAACCGCTGTATTATGCGTATTCCAGAGAACCCAATCAATCCCATGGCAATCTTTTGGTATCTGGTTTACGCACTGGCCCTCTTTTTAATTTTTGTCACCGGAATCCTGGCGGGCAGCCGGGATCCAAAAAAGGCCCCCGCAAGAAAACCAATCAGAAGCAACTGCGGATTCGGATACTGATGCAAACCCAAGCGTGATCAATCAACTGAAATCATGAAAACGATAAAACCACTGAAAAACAAATGGGGAACTATGAGGCTTTTGATAAAACCTCTCACCAGTCGAGTGCGGTTGTATCAAAACACTCTTATCGCGATTTTGTTTGCCGGTACAGTTGTTCAAAGCGGCGCGCAGATTTACCCACTTTCTGCGCAGGATTCCTCCGTGCAAATCAACCTTGCCGGTGGAGTTTCGGACTGGACGATTGACGGGGTGAATCAGTTGAACCAACAATGGTTTTACTACAGTGTGGGATCCGGTCCGGTATACTCGATTGATACCATTGCCCCTTGGTCAACGCCTACAATAAGCCACGGAAGTACCCCAAGTCTAACCGAGACGTATGCCAATTCAACCATCAGTGTCAAAACCCAGTATATTCTTCAGGGTCAGGCGTCCGGTTCCGGCATGGCTACGCTGGGTGATGCAATCACTATCAATAACCCCTCGGCGACCGCTCAAACTTACCATTTCTACCAGTACTCGGATTTTTACTTGGGAGGTGTTTCGGGAGGCCAGTATGTTCAATTCAACAGCAACGGTGCCGGAACCGCTTACCAAGTTATCCAGACCGGCTTGACCGGAGCAACCCTTACCGGGACAGTCACCGCATTAAGCGGAGGGACCTCTGTTTCTCCGGAAGAACAGGCCGGCATCTACGATGGAACTATGTTTGGTCTGGTGAACGGAAATCCTGCCCCGCTCCTTAACAACACCCTCAATGCCGGCCCGGGCAATGTGGTTTATGCTTATGAATGGGATGTGACCCTGGCGGCGTCTGGCAACCCAGGGAGTTCCCTGACCATCAGCGAAATACAGGCTGTGGTGCCAGAACCTTCATCCGTGGCGCTGGTTGCGTCAGGAATGCTTGTCTTGGCCTTGCTCTACCGGCGTCGGCAGGGCGGACAGCGTATTGCCATTCTTTTTAAATAATATTGAACAAACAACAACAAGGTGTATCTATGAGTATCCATCAAGCAGACGTTCTCTCCCGTAAATGCGTTGCCTCCCTCGGCGCGTGGCTGGTTCTGACCGGCATGCTTCTTTTGCCGGGCCACGGCATCGCTCAACCCGTCACGTTGACCGACGCGGGCTCCTCGGCGACGATTGATCTCCTCAGCGGTGCCGGGATGAACAACTGGAGTGTGCTCGGTCAGAATCAACTGATGCAGCAGTGGTTTTGGTACCGGACTGACAACGGTGTTGCACAACCGATAAACACGATCGGCGGGCTGACTTATAACCTCTATAACAACAACGAGGTGGATGCGATTTACCAAAACTCGCAGTTGAGCATTGAGATTGACTACCTTCTTTCAGGCGGCGGCGTCGGTTCGGGAAATGCCGATATGACCGAGACAATAACGGCCAAGAACTTATCAGGCGGTCCGCTTAACTTAAACTTCTATGAATACTCCTATTTTGATCTGTTGCAATCCGGCAACAACAACGTCACAATTTTCGGAAGTCCGGGGTCGGGTTACTATCATGTCCAGCAGAGCAGTGGCTCGACGGCAATTCAGGAAGCCATCACGTCACCGAACGCCAATTACGCCGAAGCTGCAAATTTCAACCAGACACTGAATGAACTCAACACCCAGTCGGGATTGATGCTCAATAACAATACTACGGCAGGCCCAGGCAATGTGACATGGGCATTCCAATGGGATCAAACCATTGCCGCAGGCGATCAGCTCGATATATTCAAAGATAAAACCTTGTCTATCGCAGAGGTTCCCGAGCCATCAACCGTGGCGATCATCGCCTTGGGGGCTGGTGCGCTGGGTTTGGCACTACGACGCAAGTTGTCCTGAGGGAGAATTTGGTTGGATGCAAATTGGCAGACGCAAGGCCGGTCAGTGACCGGCCTTTTTCTTTTGTTGGCATTAACAGGAATTCGGTTATATTAAGGCTTTGCGCTTGACGGCAGGAGCGTACTGTCCGTCGTAAGTGTTTGATTTATGGACGGCAGTCTTCAGCGTAGAGCGTTTGGAATGTTTTTGGTGGGCTGTGCCTTGGTCTGCAAGCTGCACGCCGGCGGCAGCGGACTGAACACGGTCGTCGTCGTCAACCAGGCCAGTTCCAACTCCTGCTCGCTGGGCAATTACTACTGCCAACAGCGCCAGGTGCCGCCGCAAAACGTTTTATCCATCAATTGGCCGGGCGGCAATACCCTTTGGACCAGCAATGATTTTCAAACCATTCTGGTGGTGCCCCTGCTGAATATGCTGGCGACCCAACAGTTGACCAACCAGATTGATTACGTTGTCCTCTCGATGGATATTCCGTTTCAAACCAGCGTTGGCCCCACCAACAACAGCACCACCACGGCCTTGTTTTATGGTCCAAGGGTGGGCAACCCCAGCGACACTAACAGTTATTTTGCCAGCGAGGCGGTCTTCCGCCAGGCGCCCCCGGTCGGCGCCCCCGGCTATTCCTTCCTGGCCACGATGATCACGGGTGATTCGCTTGCCCAGGCGGAGCAGTTGGTGGATCAGGGCGTTGCCAGCGATGGGACTTTTCCCCAACCACCGGTGGTCTTGGCAAAGAGTTCAGACCCTATTCGCAACATTCGGTACGCGCTTTTCGACAACGCCATTTTCAACGTGAACATTCTGGGCGTTTCCTCGATTTTGCGCACCAACAGCGACTTGGTGACGTGGCCAGGCGGCTGTCTGGGGTATCAAACGGGTTTGGCGCAATTCAGCGTCCCGCCAGGCATGTTCGTTCCCGGCGCCATCGCGGACAGCCTGACTTCCTTCGGTGGCATCATTTTCGGGAGCAACGACCAGACCAACCTGCTGGCATTTATCAATGGCGGGGCGACGGGCAGTTATGGCACCGTAATGGAACCGTACCAAGATACCCAGAAGTTTCCCAATCCCCAGGTTTACTTTTATCAGGCCCGCGGCTTCAGTCTGGCCGAGAGCTATTATCAAAGCGTCAACCGGCCGTATCTCGGACTCATGGTGGCCGAGCCGCTGGCGGCGCCCTTCGCCCAGCCCGATTATGGACAATGGGGCACCAACCTCCCCAACGCCGTACTGAGCGGCACAACCAACCTTTCCGTGAATTTCAACTCCCGGTTTGGGAACCCCCCCCTGCAACAAGTTGATTTGTTCGTGGATGGCGTGTATTTCAGCACGCTGACCAACCTGGCTCCGTGTCCCGGCAATCTGTTGACCGTCACCCTGAACGGATATCCGATCATTTACACCGTCCCCACGAATTCAACCTTGAGCACGGTGGCAACTGGGCTGGCCTCACTGATCAATGCCGCGACCAACGCCACTCTGATGAAGGCCCTGGTTCATGGCGACCGCATCGAGCTGCAATGCATCGCCACCAATCCCATGGCTGTCCCTTTCTACGTTGCCGACAGCACCCCGGCGAATACCCCCGGCCTTTCCTATAGCGTCAACTCCCTGCCTGATTCTTTTCCACCACAGATGACGCCCAGTCGTCCTGATAAAAACGGAGCCTACACGATGGAGGTGGGAATTCCCAGCACGTTGGCGTACGTCATCCTGGCTTCAACCAATTTATTGGACTGGCAACCCATCTTCACGAATGACGTGCCGGGACTGCTGAATTTTACCGATTATGACTCCACGAACTATCCCATGCGCTTTTATCGCATGACCTGGCCGGTGCCGGATCAACTTCCCCAATTGTCTGCGCCAGGAATTGTCGGTCCGGGGACGTTCCAGATGCACGTGGACAGCACGCCCGGACAGCCTTGGGCCGTTCAAGTCTCCACCGACCTCGTTTATTGGGTGTCCGTCTTCACCAATCAACTCGGCGGGGCGACGAATTTTATTGATGCTTACGCCACGAATTCGGTCCGGTTTTACCAGGCATGGCTCGTGTCTCCGGCACCACCCGGCTTCGCGGTGCTGAACGTGGCGACAAACCTCACGCTGGTTCAGGTTAGCAATGCCGTGCTGCCTTACATGGTTGGGGTCTCGACCAACCAAGGCCAGGTGACAACGTTGGCAACCAATTTCGCCCTCGGCGAAATCCAAACCACCGCCACAAGTGCGATTGGCAGCGGCAACAGTCTTTCGACTTATTTAAGCGCCAGCCAACCCACGTTTCTGGCCTCACAAGCGTTCGGCTTGCAGGAATACATGGTGATCAGCAATTCGCCCCCCACCAACGCCTGGATTCAGTTCACCTTTACCAAGACCAATGGGCAGGCCGTGGTCGTGGCCGTCACCAACCAGTTGGGCAGCAATTCGCCTGCGCTCGTCAGCCAGTTGTTCACCGCGATCAACACGAATCCCAGCCTGCAAGGCAGTGACGGGGTTGTGGCTGAGGATTATGCTGTGAACTCACTCGGCAACTTCACCTTCAATCTCTACGCCCGGAGTCCGGGATACCAGGCCGCCCAAATTCAAGTCGTTCCGCGGGCATACAATGTTATCATGTCAACCCCGCAAGGCACCCTCACGTATAACCTGTCCGACCTCCAGCCCCGAAACCATCTTTACGTCACGGCCGGCGCATCCAGCCTGGCCCTGACCTTCCCCTTGGATACCACGACCCTGTCCGACGGCTATCACAATTTAACTGCCGTGGCTTACGAAGGCAGTGACGTGCGAACGGAAACCCAGGTGACCGTGCCCGTCCAGATCCAGAACAGTTCCTTGAGCGCGACCTTGACACAGCTCGACCTGACCAATCCAGCCCCGGTGCAAGGCACTTACCACATTCAAGTGGCCGCCAACACCAACACGGTAAGCCTGATCACTTTGTACAGCACCGGCGGCGCGTTGGGCGCCGTCACAAATCAATCCACCGCGACTTTCCCGGTGGCGGGAACAAATTTGTGGGCCGGATTGCATCCTTTCTATGCCATTGTCAAGACTTCCGGCGGGCGTCAGTACCGCACGGGAACCCAATGGGTCCAACTAATATCCACGCCATAACGGGTTCAAGCCCGCGGTTCGGGCAAAAACGCGGCGGATGGTTTGCCCGACTCGATTTTCAGCCAGTTTTGCATCGGGAAATAAAGTCTTTAGTATGTTTCTGGTTTTGCGGATGACCGTCCAGCCAATCCAGTCATATCAATTTTCAAAGGAGCGGCAAACGATTCTCCCTCTCCTTGGAGGAGAGGGCCGGGGTGAGGACGGTCGTTTAATCTAATTTTTTACCGCAGGCTCCATCGGTCGCGTGTATTCCGGCAGCGGATGCGGCGCGCGCGCTTGCAACTCATTGAAAATCGCATCACGGATGCTTTGCGCGTTGCGGCGCAGATGCGAATTCCAGAATCGCAGTGTCTTGATGCCGCGAGATTGCAGAAACTTTTCCCGTTCCAAGTCGTGCTTCCGCTGGTCGGGAAAACCGTGCTGGCTGCCGTCCAGTTCCACATTCAATGCCGCCTCCTCGCAAAAGAAATCGAGATGGTAAATTCCGGTGGGGTGCTGGCGGCGAAATTTATAGCCGGTGAAACGCCGGCCACGCAGCCAGCTCCAGACAAGTTTTTCCCCCCATGTTTCTTTTTTGCGAAGCTGGCGGGCGCGTTTGATGTCGGCCATGACGCGAATTTAGGAAATGGAAATGGGGCTGAAAAGTTAGATTTTGGGGCCTGCCCGCAAAATTGGATTTGTGTTTTACGCCCGCCCTCAACCTGACCTTCTCCCCCGGGGAGAAGGAACAGCTTTCGTATGTTTCTTGTTTTGCGACTGACTGTCCGGCAAATCCAGTCGCAGGAATTTTCAAGGAGACGGCGAACGATTCTCCTTTTCCGTGTGGACCTCCTATTCCGGAGAGCGATCAGTGGGCATTCTCGTGGGCTACAGGGATATCGGTAGTTGCAGCTTGAGAGAATGACCGGGCAGTATTTCCCTTCACTCAGGGAGCAGACTTTCTCGAAATCCGCGGATCTATTGTTGAGGAGTCCATGGGGGCAGATCGAGCAGTTCTCTTTATCACACATTCTCGGAACGAAATCGAAAGTGATAGGTCAACCGGTAGAGGGCAAACAACAGCTTGGGGACAAGCATCGTGTCGCCCATGTTTCGGTGCCGCTCCGCAGCTTGGCTACAGATCGAGATGGTAGCGGCGGTTCATGTAGAGTTCATCCGCCACCTGAAAAATGGCCTCGGCGTTTTTCTCCAGTTCCAAATCTTCCGGTGTGGGCTGCGGCGTCAGTTCCAAATTCACGATGTGCGGGTTCTCGGCATAGAATTCGACCGCTTTTTGCAGACCCAGCACCACCATCCGGTCATGGGCGAACATCCCGATGTCGCGGTTATGATTCAGCAAGGCGTGGAATGTGTCCGGCGGGTCGTGCAAAAGGTCGCGTCCCAGAAACAGGCTTTCATAGGGGCGGCCAATCAGGCCGAGAATCGTCGGCGGCAAGTCCAGCGAACAGCCGGTCGCGTGGAGGCATTGTGGTTGGGGCGCGACCGCCGGGCCGAGGATCACGAGCGGGATTTCGTAGGAAAAAATCGGGATGTCCTGGCTGCCATAGACCCGCGCGCCATGGTCGGCCACGACGACAAAAATGGTGTTTGTCCAAAATGCCTCCTGTTTCGCGGCCTTGAAAAATTGGCCGAGGCACGAGTCGGTGTATTTGACAACGTTGTCGCGTGTGCCATTCGGGTTTTCGGGAATGCGGCCTTTGGGATAAGTGTAAGGCTTGTGATTCGACACGGACAGGAGGGTGGCGAAGAACGGTTTGTTGGTCTGGCTCAAGGCGCGGAATTGCCGGATGGCGCCCGCGTATAAATCCTCGTCGCTCACGCCCCAGACGGTCACGAAGGCCGGGTTGGGAAAATCCTTTTGGTCCACAATACGGTCATAGCCGTTGGCGACGAGGAACGGTTTCATGTTGTCAAACATGGCGTGTCCGCCGTAGAGGAACATCGTGTCATAGCCGTCGCGCTTGAGCACGCGCGCAATGGTCTCGACGTTTTCGGACCGGTCACGATGCACAATCGCGTCGCCGGGCAGCGGCGGGAACGACGACAGCGCGCCTTCCATGCCGCGCACGGTGCGGTTGCCGGAGGCGTAAATGTTGTCGAATAACAAGCCTTCCTGCGTGGCGAGCCGGTCCATTTCCGGCGTCAGCGTGTTCGTGCGGCCAAGGCAGCCCCAGAATTCCGAGCCGAGACTTTCTTCGAGCAAAATCACGACGTTCAGGCGCGGGCGATGGGAATCGCCGGAAATTTTTCGTTCGATGCTGAAATTATCGCCGATGAAGGTCGCGTTGGTCGAGGCCAGCAGGCGATGCACACGGGCGTAGGCTTCATCCCGGGGCAGGGTTTTGTAAAATGTGGGATAATCGAGATTACGCGTCCACGCGGCGGCGAAAAAGGAGAGCGCACCATTGTTGGCAATTTCGTTGAGTGTGCGGTCTTCGCTGACATGCGGCGGGTTCAAATTGATCGTTCGGGTCAGGCCAAAAAACAAAATCAACGCGCCCGCGAACCAGAGAAACCGCGTCCCCATCCAGACCGGTTTGGTCCACATCGTTTTGAACAAACGTCCGGCAATCCACATCCAGACCGCGCCGATGAACAGGCAGCCGGCAACAACCGCCGGGACGGGATAGGCGTCCCAGATGTTGATGAACACCTCGCGCGGATAAATCAGATAGTCCACGGCGACGGGATTGAAGCGCGATTTAAATTCCGCGAAAAAGTAAAATTCCGCCGCGAGCAAAAACACCTGCACGGCCCAAAGCAGCGTCATGAAAAACCGGAACCAGAGGCGGTGGATGAGCGACGCGAACAGGCGGTTGCTGATGATGAAACACCAAAACAGCGGCGGCAGCATGAACCACAGCGCGGCGATGACGTCGCGGTAAAAGCCGGCGGCAAAGGCAAGCAGAAC
>Ga0187852_1002880_pt1 | contig 13282 bp, 11 predicted proteins | sample June2016WEW_6_40_FD_134511 | JGI IMG/M metagenome (GOLD analysis project Ga0187852, IMG submission 134511) | Peatland microbial communities from SPRUCE experiment site at the Marcell Experimental Forest, Minnesota, USA - June2016WEW_6_40 | ecosystem: Environmental > Terrestrial > Soil > Wetlands...
AGGTCGGCCAGGAATTGTTCCAAACGTGTTCGACATTTCGCGATTTTGCTCTCGGTCATGAACCGGAGCTTAACACCTCCCGTCTGGGAGGTCAATCTAACTTAACGTAGTAGTACTAGCAGGCTGCGGGAAAAGTCCCCCGCGCTGTCATCCTGAGCGCAGCGAAGGATCTGCAGGTGTTTGTTTTCAAGGAGATACTGCAGATGCTTCCCTCCGCTCAGCATGATACCTAGCCTTTTTCCGCAGCCTGCCAGTGGCTAGTGGCTGATGCTTTTCCTTGAACAGATTCGAGCCAACAGGTAAAATGCCACGGCATGGAACGCACGGCCGGACAGGAACGGGTGGCGGAGAAACAAGCCCACCTCCGCACCATTGTTTACGCAGTAAGGATCGTCGTGGGCGTCTTAATTATTGCTCTATGCCTGGCGGCCGCCGGTCGAACCACCCGCGACTGCACGGTTGGCGTTTATATTTACGATATCTGCGCCTGGGTTTGGGTGCGCGAACAATTAGGCCTTCCTGCCAGCAAGTTCCTGCGCGCCGCGTTTCTTGAGCTCATCGGGGTAACCCTGACCCTGGGGATTTTCTTGAGCATTCGGTTCGTACTTCCGTTTTGGGGAATCCGCAAAGCAACGGCTCAGCAGCGAGAAAGGTAGCCGCCTCGAGCCAGCCTGACATAGCGCGGGCAAGAACTCCCTAGTGAGTCCGGCCGGTGCAAAAACAGTTCGTCAAACCTCGACCGTCCCGATTCGCAACGAATTCCCTGCCTTGTGCGGCCCTGTGCCCGTCATTCGCGGAAACGCGAAGCCCGGATTCTCAACAAAAGATTAACGTCAGGGTGTGATATAGTAATTCCAGCGGAGTTTTGCTACTCCCCAAAATCAGGACGGATTAAGTTGCCACATGAATTTCAATGTCGTATTGCCCTTCTACGAGCAGTCCCGCATTCGTCCCGACTGGCAAGCACTTGTGGTCGGCGACGTTACGATTTCCTATGGTGATCTGGCGGCTCTGGCAGAGAGAGTCTCGTCATGGCTAAGGCCTCAGACAGAAGGCCGTGTGGCCCGGGTTGGAATACTGGCCTCGCGAAGCCTGGAAGCCTATGCCGGCATCATCGGCACTCTTTGGACCGGTGGAGCCTACATCCCGATTCATCCCAAGACGCCGGACGATCGCCTGATTCAGCTGCTGCGGCTGATCCGGCTGGACGCTCTGGTGGTAGACTCCGCCGGCCTCGGACGGCTCCAGGGCGAGGTGGCCGAGGCGTGTCCGCGCCTGGTGCTGGCCGGGGATCCGCCGCAGAAGCTTAAAGCCGCCGCGGCATCGGCCCGCCTGCCGGTCGCCGATTATCACGATCTGCCCAAGTTCGATCCGCTCGCCCAACCCGCGGTTGTCGCCGAGAAACAACTAGCCTATATGATCTTCACCTCCGGCACGACCGGCGTGCCGAAGGGGGTGATGGTCCCGGCCGGCAACCTCAAGCAATTGACCACCGTCATGCAGCAGCTCTACGCGATTCAGCCGGACGAGCGCGTCTCGCAGGTGTTTGACCTCGCCTTCGACGGCTCGGCCATGGACATGTTTATCGCCTGGAATGTCGGCGCCACTCTCTGCGTGTGTCCTGCCGAACAACTCATGGGGCCGGTCAGATTCCTCAAGGAGCAGAGGCTGACGAGCTGGAATTCCGCTCCATCGACGGCTTCTTTCATGGACCGCATGAAGATGCTTACCCCCGGAGCTTTTCCCCACCTGCGACGATCGCTGTTCGGGGGCGAAGCCCTACCGCTCGCCACCGCGCTGGCCTGGCAGGCCGCCGCGCCCAACAGCGTTGTCGACAATGTCTATGGGCCTACCGAGGCTACCGTAATCTGCATCGCCCAACGCCTCACCAACCCTCCCAAGGTCACTAAAGAGCGCGGAATGGTCGCCATCGGAAGGCCTTTTCCAGGCATGGAAGCCGTGGTTTTGAATTCGAATCTTGAACCGGCGGCCGTGGGCGAACCCGGAGAACTGGCGTTGTCAGGCAAGCAACTGGCGGAAGGGTATTTCAACGCCCCGGAACTGACCGCCGCGCGTTTTCCGGTTCTGCACGGGCAGCGCTGGTATCTTACCGGCGACCTGGTTTATCAGGATGCTGATGTCACCCTGCACCACCTGGGCCGCATTGACAATCAGATCAAAGTGCTAGGGAACAGGGTTGAACTGGAGGACGTGGAGGCCCATTTGCGCGGGATTACCGGCACCGATCTGGCAGCCGCGGTCGCCTGGCCGATCGAGGGAGGAAGCGCGAGCGGAATCGTGGCTTTCCATTGCGCGCCCGGATTGTCAACCGCGCAGGTCCGCGAGGGTATGAAGAAACGCGTTCCGCCCTATATGGTGCCGAGCCAGGTGCATTACCTCGAGTCGCTGCCGCTCGCGGGAGCGAGTGGAAAAATCGATCGGAAAGCTCTCGTTCGGATGCTGGAGGAAAGCAGGCTCTCTGAACCTGTGAAGCGCGAGTAGCTCCGCACCCATTCATGCGAATCATCCCTCAGCTCGATACCTACCCGAAGCTCGTCGCTTTCGCCGAGACGCCGGCGGGGAAGGTGGCGGCCGTCGCCACCTTTGCCGTGTTGCTTCGACTCGCTCGCATGCCGTTTTCGGGGATCAGAACACCTGTTGTGGAAATGGCGGCGATTGTAGGCATCCTGAGCTTCTTCCCGCAGCACCGCAGATTGCTGGTCAGCGCCGCAACTCTTTATTGGTTGGTGTTCCACGCCGAGGCATCGTTGAAGCTCGACTTTGTCCGCTGGGTTGCTTCGTCGCAGGGCTTTCCGAGCGGCGCGACGCTTACGGTGACGGCCGTAGTGGCTTTGCTGGCTGTATTCTGCGCGTTGGGTTTGTACCTCAAAGTCGTGGGGCAGCGCCGGCACAACCTGTTTGGCCGGCGACCCGTTCTCTTGCTCGTGGGCTCCTACGTGTGTTTGCTCGTGGCCACCAAGATCACCCCACACGGCCTGCCTCGAGTCGGAGTCTGGATGTTGCTTGCCATCACCTGCAATTATTTGTGGTTCTTCGCGTACGCCGTCGCCGACTACACATCTAAAGCGCCGGATCCGTACCGCTACCAGATCGGCACGTTTCTCCCGTTCTGGGTCGGAGACCGGGTTTCACCGACACCCATCGGAAAAGGCGCGGCTTTCCTCCGGCGAGTCGAGGCACGGACGGCGGACGACCTGACGGTTACCCAACTGAAAGCGATTAAGCTCTTGATGTGGCTGGTGATCCTGAACGTCGTGCAGACTGCGCTCTATTCCTTCGTGTATGGAGAACTTCCCGACCGGCTCGCAGGGTTTTGGAAAACCCATCATGTCCCTTTTCCACATCTTACCGTCCCCACTCTTGATAAGGCACTTCATCAGGCTGCAACGGGCCAATCGGTTCCGGTGTACCTGGCCTGGGCAATTCTCTTATCGCACTTCAGCCTGGCGGTGCTTCGAGCGACCATCGGGGGCAATACCGTCGTGGCGTGCTGCCGCATGGCGGGATTCAGGATCCTTAGAAACACGTTCAAGCCCTTATACTCGGCGAACATTGCCGAATTCTGGAATCGCTATTACTTCTACTTCAAGGAATTGCTGGTAGATTTCTTTTTCTTTCCGGTTTACATACGGTACTTCAAGAAATATCGCCGGCTGCGCCTGGCTGCCGCAACCCTGGCCGCAGCTACCTTTGGCAACATGCTGTATCACTTCTGCCGCGATATTCATTACGTCTTTCAGCTAGGTCTGTGGCGGGCGATTGCCGGATTCCGGGTTTACGCGGTCTACTCGCTGGCGCTGGGTGTCGGAATTGTGATCTCACAACTGCGGGGCAAGAAGGTCGAGCACGCATCGCTACCCTTCTACCGCCGGGTCCTCGCATGCGTCGGAGTGGTCGGCTTCTTTTGCTTGTTGGAGGTTTTCGACTACGAAGGACGCACGGACACCCTCCGGACGCATTTTGCATTTTTCTGGAATCTCTTCCCGCTCGTCAGATAAACTGGATGATTATGGACGACAAACATAAGCTAAGAGACTTCCTTACAGACCTGCTTCACCACAAGGGCGACCTGGATGCGTTTACGGACAGCGACCTGCTGATGACCAGCGGCCGCTTGCAATCAATCGACACGCTGGAACTGGTGCTGTTTCTGGAAGAGAAGTACGGAATTGATTTCGCGGAGCGCGGGTTCAATCAAAACGATCTCGATTCCGTGGACAGCATCATGGCCTTGATCGGCGCGCAGTAGGACAGCGCGGCGGAGCCGCAACCAAATGCGGATTCTTCGCGCAGTTTACCCCGAGCGAAACGAACGGGCTCAGAATGACATGTCATCCTGAGCAGAGCGAAGGATCTGCTTTTCTTCGCGCGCCACGACGAAACTCATCCTTACTGGTACAGGGTTCTCGCGATTTTCATTTGAAAATCTCTGCCAGGGGCGGTTCATCGCCGAATTTCGAGTCGGTGATGCCCATCGCTTTCAGGATGGTGGGAGCGATTTCCGTCATTCGAATCGTGTGCAGGTCCACTCCGGCCTTGATATCCACCCCCCACGCGATGAAGGACGATTCAAGCTCACGCCGAAAAGGCAGGTAGCCGTGGGTTCCTGTGATGCTTTCCCCCGGTGAGATCAGTTCGCCGGCCGCGCCGCTGCCGAATTCGTAGCCTGTCGAAGCCTCGAGCGCCATCTGCGCGGCGGGCTCTGCACCCAAGTCTTTCAGCGCCGCGCGGTCCAAAACGCCCCAAAGAGCGCCCGAATCGCGTAAAGGCTTCAGAGCCTCGTTAACTTCGGCTCGAAGGTCCTGCGATTGCGGCCAGTAGATGAAGAACGATCCTCCGTTGGCGACGGTGGCGATACGCCCTCCCGTGAGATTGCCGTTTTCGTCCGCCGTCAATAAACCCGCTTTCACCAGCAGGACGTTGGGCTTGATCTCTGCGCCCACAGGCAGAAAACCGTGGTCAGAAACGATGAACACGTCAGTGGAATCGGCAAGCCCGGCGGTCTCACCGGCAGCCAATAATTCGCCGATGTGGCCGTCGATCTTCTCAAGCGTCGCGGCGGCCTGGGAACTGTTGGGACCGAATTGGTGCTCAACGCCATCCAGGTCGCACAAATGAACCAGAAGCAGGTCGGGCTTATATTTCTTCAGGATGAAGGCCGCCAACCGGGCCCGTGTCACATCAAGCTCCTGGCCCGCTTTGGGCGGACCGAGTTCCAAAAGAGCCTCAAACAGAAGTCCCGGCGTGGCGTACTTTGCGACGTAAACCGGATCGACCTGTAAAGGCTTCTGCGGATCCCAGATTTCGGGAATATCCCAGTAGATCGGCGCCCCTGCCGTGACCGGCCAGAACACTGCGCCGCTGCTCAACCGGTGGGCGTTCGCCTCGTCCCAGAGTGTGGGCGCCTTAATGGCCTTGGCGAACCAGAACCAGTCCGAGGGATTCTTGCCCGCCTGGCGCGAGGATAAGTTGGAATAGATGCCGTGCTCAGCCGGCATTCTCCCAGTAACGATGGTCGTGTGCGAGGGGTAGGTCACCGTGGGATAAACTCCCAGTACACCTTCCGCGAAACTTCCTTCTCTGTGCAGTCGCGCCAGGTTGGGAATGTGGACTTTCGTGGCAAGAAGCTGATAGAGGCTGGCCCCCATGCCATCCACGGAAATGACCAGAACATGCCGTTCACGCGACAGACTGGAAGACGCTTGCGCAGGCACCTGGGGCGGAAAAGCAAGAACGACGGCGGCCAGCGCGAGAGCCGGCAAAAGGAGGGGGCGGGATTGGTAACGTTTTGACTTCCACGTAGCGCCGATCTTTAGAACCTGCCCTGAGCGGAGCGAAGGGTCGGCAAATGCCCCGACAGGTCGGGGCGTTACGCGTACATCCAAGACGGCGCGCCGGCTTTTGCCACCTTGGACGGTTTGAGGTAAAATGTGATCAGTGAGCACGGTAACCTCAGTGGGCGGATTCGAATCCACTAGTCTTCCCCATTCCTGGTGGCCGATTCTTTCGGCCCTGGAAGCATTGCTGATTTACGCCGGAATTATCACCTACATCTGGCGCTGGCAGCACACCTATCCCCACGTCTGGATGGTCCTCTGGGGCATTATCCTGGTGAGCCACATCGTGCACCGAGACACTTTCCGAAGCCTCGGCCTAACGCTCGGCGAAGCGCGCGCCAACGCTCAACTGGTGTTGCCCATTGCTTTGGCCTTCTACGTCCCGCTTGTCATCTTCGGATTTGCGCGGCATGCCCTGGCGCTAGTGCCGCTGAATAGTCATGCCGTTTTTTCCTTTCTGGGATACGCCGCCTGGTGCGCTTTTCAACAATATCTCGCCCAATCCTATTTTCACAACCGGCTGATGGAAGCGATTCACAATCGCCACCTCAGCTCGCTTCTGGTAGGAGTTATCTTCGGCTCGGCTCACATCCCCAACCCGATCCTGATGGTCGCCACCTTCGTGGCGGGTTTTATTTTCGCGGAAATCTTCGCGCGGCATCGAAACATCTGGCCCATCGCTCTGGCTCAGGCCGTGGGGGGATTGCTCCTCGCCGCCGTCTCGCCCGCCTCGCTCATGCATAACATGCGAGTGGGACCGGGATACCTGTTCTACGGGCTACGCTGAAGCGCCCACCCGCCGTCCCGGCGTGCTCCCCTCCTTGATAAGGAGGGGCAGGGGGGTGGTTGATTGCGTGCCAGGGTTTGAGTCCACCACCCCTTACCCCTCCTCCGCCGAGGAGGGGAGTTACTCTCGTTGAGAGCGGGGGAACGCGCGCAGATCGTTTCAGCGACGTCCGGGGCGCATTCGGTCGAATCCCAGCGAGCGCGGCGAGTAAGGGTAGTCGGTGATTTGACCTTCGAAACCCGCTCCCCAACGCCCCGGGATGGCAGCGCCGCATCCCGGGCATCGGCCCGTCGCCGTGAGCCGATAATCGACGACGTGGAAGCCGACGCGCGCCACTAGAAGCTCATGGCAAGCAGGGCAATACGTGTTCTCAAGCTCACCGGTCCGGCTGGGCAGGTTCCCCGCATAGACGAAACGCAGGCCAGCCGCCTTGCCAATGGCGGCGGCCCGCACCAGCGTGTGCGCGCTCGTGTTATCCGGCCCGGTCATCTTGTAGTCTTTATGAAAGGCGGTAAGATGCCAGGGGATGTCAGGCGACACGCCGGCCAGGAATTCAGCCATGCGCTTCAGTTCGTCGTCCGAATCGTTGAATCCGGGCACGATCAAGGTGACGATTTCCACCCAAAATCCCATCTCATGCAGCCTGCGGATGGTTTCGAGGATGGGCTGCATGCGTCCGCCGAGTTGCCGATAATGCCGATCGTCAAAGCTTTTCAGGTCGACCTTATAAAGATCAACCCAGGGCCGCAGGTATTCGAGCACTTGCGGTGTGCCGTTGCCGTTTGAGACATATCCCGTGACGAGGCCTGCGGCGCGCGCTTCCTTGAAAACCGCTACGGCCCATTCACTGGTGATGAGCGGCTCATTGTAGGTGCTGACTATGACTTTCGCGCCCTGTTCCAGGGCTTCCCGCACGAGTCCTTCGGCGGTCGCGCGCAGGGGTGGCGACAAAGCGCTCGGGTCACGCAGAGCTTGTGAGGTCACCCAATTCTGACAGTAGGCGCAGTGCAGGTCGCAACCCATCATCCCGAAGCTATATGCCAAGGCGCCTGGGTAGGCATGAAAAAAGGGCTTCTTTTCGATGGGATCGCACTGGGCGCCTGCTACATAGCCCCAGGGCACCAGCAGTTTTCCCCCTTCGTTGTATCGCACCTTGCAGATGCCCAATTGGCCGTCCGGGATGCGGCAGCAGTGGCCGCAGGCGTAACAGCGCACGAAACCGCGATCGAGCTTTTCGTAAAGCTCGCCCTCTCGCACGGATTGCTGTAATACTTCTTGTAAAGACGCCATGATAACAGTCTCCGGCTTCGATCAAAGTCGACGCCCACTCTAATGATACTCCACAATCCCGCCCCGATGCAGGCTGCCGAATCCGACAGTAGGGGCGGTTCGCGAACCGCCCCTACGCCGCTTTTCCCCTCTCGACCCGCGATTCCGCCAACTTCTGTAGTAACGGCGTTCCTTCATGGGGTAACATTGGCAATCACCGACCTCGTGTCGGCACTCGGGTTACCCACGCTCGGGAGTGGGACGCTCCCGGGAGGTCGGGAGAGACGCCCGCGCCGGAGATAAACTCGGAGGGGACTATGAAATTCACATGGAGTTGTGTCTGCTTCAGATCGATTTACATGCTCACACTTCTGTTGCTCGCGCATTCAGCACTCCTTGCGCAGAGCGAATCAAACCAGCCCATTCGCGTTGGAATTATCGGTACGGACACTTCTCACGTCATCGAATTCACTCGAATGTTCAATGACGCCTCACAGCCGGATCATGTCCCCGGGGTGCGAGTGGTAGCTGCATTCAAGGGGGGCAGTCCGGACGTCACCGAAAGCTGGGAACGGGTCGACAAGTACGCGGCGGAATTGCAAAACAAGTGGCGGGTCGAAATTGTGGATAGTATTCCGAAACTCTGCTCTATGGTGGACGGGGTTTTGCTGGAAAGTCTCGACGGCCGCACTCATCTCAACCAGGTGAGGCCCGTTTTTGCGGCCGGAAAACCGGTCTTCATTGACAAGCCTCTCGCGGCGAGTTACCAGGACGCGAAGGAGATCGCGCGCTTGGCAAGCCAGGCCGGAGTGCCGTGGTTCAGCTCTTCTTCTTTGAGATATTGGGAGGAAACCCAACGCCTGAAAAATCTTCAGGGCGCGGGCCGTGTCTTGACCTACAGCGTTTACAGTCCCTCACCCACGGAGCCTCACCACCCCGACTTGATGTGGTACGGCATTCACGGCGTGGAGATCCTCTTCACACTCATGGGCACAGGATGTGAATCCGTAAGCCACATGAACACGGACGCTGAGGATGTAGTGGTAGGAAGGTGGCCGGGCGAGCGTTTGGCAGTGATGAGAGGATTTCGCAAGGGGCTCTACGCTTACGGAATTACGGCGTTCACGGACAAGACGGTTGTTAACTCCGAGCCCAAACCATTCAGTTACCGGCCGCTGCTCGTCGAGATCGCTAAATTCATGCACACGCGTGTGCCGCCCGTAAGCGCCGACGAAACGCTCGAGATTTTCGCTTTTATGCAAGCCGCCGAGCTCAGCAAACAGCAGGGAGGAGCGGAAGTTCCACTCAGCCGCGTCACGCATTGATTGCAGGTGCCGGGAAAGTCTGAACGGTAAAGTGTAAAGGCTAAAGGGTGAAGGATAAAAGAGGGGAATTTACTTTTGTCCTGATTCGCTTGTTGTCCAGCCTTTATCGTTAAGCCCTTACACTTTATCCTTTTGCCTTCACCCTTTCCGCGATGGCAGCGATATGCGCGGGAGTCGTGCCGCAACAGCCGCCGATGATTTGTGCTCCGGCTGCTATGAGTTCGCCGATTTTAGAAGCCATAAATTCCGGAGTTTCTTTGAAGACCGTCTTACCTTCCTCCAGAACCGGCATACCGGCGTTGGCGTTGACAAGGATGGGCGTGTGCGCCTCGGCGGCCCGCATCTGGCGTGTGATTTCGATCATGTTGGCAATGCCGCTGCCGCAATTCGAGCCGACGATGTCCGCTCCGGCTGCGGCCGCTTCGCGCGCCGCGCGTTCCGGGGTCACGCCCATCATGGTGCGAAAGCCGCGCGCCCCGGCCTGGAATGTGAAGGTGCACATCACAGGGAGCGCGGTCGAATCCTTGGCCGCCTTGACTGCCTGGAGGGCTTCCGTAAGGGAGCCCATCGTCTCAATGCAGAGCGCATCCGCACCGCCCTCCGCCAAAGCCGTTACCTGCTCCTTGAACGCCTCGTAGAGATCGTTCGGCGCCGCGTCGCCGCCCTCCTCCTCAACAATGCGCCCAGTGGGGCCGACCGCGGCGGCGACATAGCCCTTGCCCGCGATAACCTGTTTCGCAAGCGCCACCGCAGCCAGATTCAACTCTCGTACTCTGTCTGCCAGACCGTAGGGCCTCAGTTTGTAGCTGGTCCCGCCAAACGAATTCGTCTCCAGGATGTCTGCACCCGCGGCGAGATAAGCTTCATGAATCTCTTTGACGACTTCGGGACGAGAAATGCACCAATCCTCCGGGCACTCACCGGGCTGCAAGCCTCGGGCTTGCAGGAAGGTGCCCATGGCTCCGTCGGAAATCAGGATGTCTCCTTGCGCCAGTCTTTCGGTCAACGACTTCATGCTCGTCTCTCCATGGCGAATCGGGTGATCGAAGGAACGCGTGATTCTTCTAACAGCAAACCAACCCCTCACCCGTCGCTCGGCGGCTGATGAAAGCGCCGTCGCGCGACACCCTCTCCCCAAGGGAGAGGGCTATTACTCCTAACTTAACTCACACCCGCGGGATTCTGGGGCTGCCCACCCGTGCTTGGCCATCTGCCCACCTGCCCACCTGCCTGTTTCTTGAAGTGGGCTGCGAAAAACGCCCACATGATGTCGGTGGCGGGTATGTTATTACGGCTGAGGACTGTGCCGGGCCACATATGGCGGCCGCCGAAAATGGTGTGAAGCGTAACGCCGGTGCCGTTCTCGCAGCCGGTGTAGGTATCAATTCTGAGCTGGTCCGTTTCTTTGCGCTCGGGCGTTGTCGGGCAGCCATCCTGCTTCACCCAGAACGATACGGTAGAGGGCACAGACGAGTCGGACCGTTTTGAACCGAGCTGAAACGGCGTCGTGCCACCGTTGTACGGGACCAGGAAGTCGGCAGTGCCGTGAAAGATGAGTACGGAGACGGATCCCGAAGGCCGGCACTCGACGTCCTGGGCGCCCTCCACGGGAGCGATGGCGGCAATCCGGTCCGCCATCTCGCACGCCAGCCGGTAGGACATCATCCCGCCGTTCGATATGCCGGTCGCAAAGATGCGTTTCGGATCGATCGGGTAATCGTGCTCGAGCCGGTCGATGAGAGCGCGCAAGAAACCGACGTCGTCCACCTGATGCATCTCGGCGTAGCCGCAGCAGGCGCCGGCATTCCAGGTGGGCGCGAGGCCGGAACCACTCGTGCCATTGGGATAAACAGCCAGGAAGTTTTCCTTGTCCGCCTTGTCGCTCATGCCCGACATGCGTTCAACGTTGGTGGCGCCCTGGATCGCGCCGTGAAGCACCAGGACCAACGGCAGGGGCGTTTTGCCGTCATAACCCTTAGGCGGGTGAACGTGGTAGGTGCGCGTGCGGCCGCCGAACTCGAGCGTCTTCGACACGGTGCCCGCGGACTGGCCCAAGGCATCGAAGGGGCCGTGCAGGCTGAATACATATGTGCCCGCGCTGTACACTGCAAAGGCAGTTGCGGCAATGGCGAGAAGTGTTTTCTGGCTGGTGGTCATGGTTGGTCGCGGTGGCGCTCCCCACTTTGGGTGGCGCATACGTCGCGGCGCTTTGTGCCGCGATGTATGCGCCCGTCGAGGCCAAGTCGGCAGCTTCGCTGCCGCACTCCAAAGCACATCACCTGCTAAGCGGCTTGCGCGTGGGAACCGCGGCGGAGGCGCGCGGCGCGGACGGTATTCGACATCAGCATGGCAATGGTAAGGGGGCCGACGCCTCCCGGCACAGGTGTATAAGCGCCGGCCTTTTCCTTCACGTCTTCAGGCTGCACATCCCCGACCAGGACGGACCCTTTCGCCGCAAGGTCACGGAGCGGTCCCGAGGGATCATGATAGATGCGGCGAATCTCTTCGGCGGAGGTCAAACGGTTCATGCCCACGTCGATCACCGTGGCGCCGGGCTTGATGAATTCGCCCGTCACAAAGGCGGGCTTACCCATGGCGACCACGAGGATATCGCCCTCGCGCGCCACTGCCGGGAGGTCGCGGGTTCTTGAGTGGCAAACGGTGAGCGTGGCGTGCTTGTGAAGCAGCAGCATGGCCACGGGCTTTCCGACGATGTCGCTGCGCCCCACCACCACGGCCCGAGCGCCTTTGATCGGAATCTGGCTGCGCAGCAGGATCTCGATGATTCCGGCAGGCGTGCAGGGGACCAGCCCCGGGGTTCCCGCCACCAGGCGACCCACGTTGATGGGATGGAATCCGTCCACATCCTTCGCAGGATCCACGGCCTCGAGCACGCGCTTCGAGTCGATCTGCGGTGGCAGCGGCAATTGAATCAGAATGCCGTCAATCTCGTCGCGGCGATTCAGTGAGTCCACCAGCGCCAGCAACCGCTCCTGGGAAGTGTCAGCGGGCAATTCGATTTTTTCACTGTAGAGCCCCAACGATTCGCAGGTCTTCACCTTACTTCGAACGTAGATTTGTGAGGCAGGATTCTCTCCTACCAGGACCGCTGCCAGGCCAGGCGTGATGCCGGCGCTCTTCAAGTTCTGAATCTGTTCCGCAAGCTCAGCCTTGATTTGGTCGCGAATCTTGTTGCCATCCAGAATTGTTGCAGCCACGGGTTACCTCCAGCCGTCAGCTTTCCGCCGTCAGCTGTCAGTTTACGTCCTACCCCCTCACCCGACCCGCCGCGGCTGATGAAAGCGCCGGTGCGGTCCACCCTCTCCCCCAAGGGGGCGAGGGCTACAATGCTAGCGGAGTCCGATTCTTCGCCACCCAGAGGGAGCAGTGCTTTCTGCTTTCTGCTTTCTACTTTGCCTCACCCAACTTGCCTTCTCGGAACGCCTGGATGTAATTGGCGCAGAACTCGTCGCGGCCCAACAGGGCCTCAGCGGCGCGGATATTGGCCATCAATTGCGGGTCACAGGGATCCACGATGGCGGTGTCCAGGCCTTGAGCCATCAACAGCATAAGCAGTGCCTGGTTGAGCAGCTTGCGCATCGGAAGCCCGAAGGAGACGTTGCTGATGCCCGCGCTGACGTGAACGCCCGGGTAGCGAGCCTTAATCAAGCCTGTAGCCTCTACCAGAGCTTTGCCGTGCTCCGGCCCTGTGCTGACAGGGAGCACGCAGGGATCCACGTAGATATCGTCCAGGACGAATCCTTCGGCGGTCAGCCGTTCCACGAGGCGGCTGGCGGTCGAGACGCGCTCGGCAGCCGTGTTGGGAGGTCCCGCTTCGCCCAGGCAAAGGGCAATTACTTTGGGGCGAAACTCCTTCAGCAGTGGCAGCAGCACCTGTTGGCGCGCCGCCTCATCCGTAATGGAATTAATCATGGCGCGCTGTTTGCAAAGCGGGAGGGCGCGCCTCAGGGCGGCTGGGTCGGCGCTGTCCAGGCAGAGTGGGATGGAAACTGTTTCCTGAACGATGTTCACCAGCCAGGGCA
>Ga0187852_1002885_pt1 | contig 13266 bp, 8 predicted proteins | sample June2016WEW_6_40_FD_134511 | JGI IMG/M metagenome (GOLD analysis project Ga0187852, IMG submission 134511) | Peatland microbial communities from SPRUCE experiment site at the Marcell Experimental Forest, Minnesota, USA - June2016WEW_6_40 | ecosystem: Environmental > Terrestrial > Soil > Wetlands...
ATCTTCCCCATATCCGGGCGGGAGTTGGCACCTGTCCCCCGATCTATTATCGGAGCGGTTGTCGTGGCGTCATCGGGCCCGTCCCTCGGCCACTCTAGATGAGATTCAGGGTTACTGAATCAAATATTCAATTGTCTTAAACATGCTACGGGAAAAGCAGGAAGCGTGTCAAGAGAAAATCACACTAATTTGTCATGTTTAAACTCGCATGACGGTTCGCTTACGTGTATCGCATCACTGACCAGGCCCGCCCGAGGCAGGGCGTGGTGGTGTCGGCACGATTGCCATCGAAACTCTCGCGAATGCGACTTTGTCGTGCGCCGGGTCGAGCACGTTCACCTGCAAGGTGTAGCGGCCAGGCTGGAACTTCTCAAGAGGGATTTGCACGAAATAGCTGGCTTTGCCGTCGGAGGACTTCCCCACTGTTCCGGCAAATGGGCCGGCATCTGCCACCTTCGCTCCCTTACGGAAAAACGCCAGCGCCACAGAAGGCGGGGCCGCTGCGGAGTTTGCGCCGTCCGCAGCATTTGCTTTCGAGCTGGATTTTCCAGAGTAAGACTGGAGGAGCACGAAGAGGTGCTGATTAGTTCGGAAGACGTTGGTCACGCTGGGCAGTACCGTTTTGCCCTCCAGCTTCAGCGGATCGTCGTTCGCACCTCGCGACTTGGCTTTCTTAGCCTCATTACCTTTCACTTCGTTCGAGAGCACCACCGAACTGAGTGCGAGTCCACCCGTGGAGACGGGAGGCAGTTCGAGCGGTTCCTCAAAAGTCCCCATCTTGCCGCTTTCGTTCTCTCTGACCAGAACTTTCAATTGATACTTGCCGGGCGGCAAGATCAGGCTTCCTTCGTAGAGGAAATTGCCCGCCATCAGCATGTCGTAGGATTCCCCGCTCACCTTCACCGGCAATGTATCTCGCAGCACTCCCGCCGGCTTTCCGGATGGGTCGGTGGCGCGCCAGATGAAATCGAATTCCGTTTCATGGGAGTTGGATTTCTTGAGCAACTGCACGGCGGAGCCGGAAATCTTGGCCGCCAACACTACATAATACGTATTGTCGGGGCGCAGGAAGTACGAAGCGTCCACCACAAAGGGCAAGTCCAGAAATGGTTCATCAAGGTTAATTGCCTGTTGAAGCTGTGCTTCTTTGTCTTCGCGGGTGAACTGGCGAAAATTCTTGGGAGCATAATAACCGGGCCGGGCTTCGACCTTCATGCCGGGACGCGTGACCTCAACCCGGATTTTGCGGAAGCGTCCGTCGGAGCGGGTGTTGCTAGGATTGTAGCCCAGCAGGTAGTAGCTGGAGTTTTCAGACTGAATTTCCTGGAAAGCTTCGCCAAAATCGTTGGTGTCGTAAAAGGTCCTGCCGCCTGTATCCTGCGCGAGTGAGGCCAGAGTTTCCCTGCTGCTATGCATGGAGGAAAGCTGGGAAGAGACGGCCACGTCTCGATAGATTGCCGACCCGGAAGGACTGGCAGTCGTAGCGTCGCCGCCCGGAGGCAAGGCCATCAGGCCGCGCGTGTCCATAGTGTAGAGCGAGACGTTCGACTGGTTGGCGGCCGCGACGGTGGCCATCAACTGCGCCTGGTTTTCGATTCCGGTGCCAGTGATGCCGCTCGAAAAGTGAATGACCAACTTCCTCCCCGGAACTGCTCGCAGCATGTCCGCCAGAGATTGGATGGCGGCAAGCTTCTCGTCGGTGTTGAAGATATTGAACTCCGTCTCGTCAGGCGTGAAAGCGTCGGAAGTATCCTGCGTCACTATTTCCTGGCCCAAGGCGTCGGTGCCACCGGCCGCGCCGACGGTTCCGCTGGAGGCCAGGTTGGACGATTCCTCTCCCACCAAAATGCCGTTCAGTGACTTGGTCAGCGCAGCCCGGTCGTTGGTGAAGTTCTGGACCACCCGCAGGCTCGAGGTGTACGTGACGACCGCCACCAGATCCGCCGGCGTCAGCCTTTCCTTCACAAAGGCGGTAGCTGCCTTCAAGGCTCGCATGAGGTCGTCCGGTTGCATCGAGGACACGTCGAAGAAGAGCAGGTTCAGCCGGTGGTCCTGCAAAACCTGCGCCGGCGACACTTGAGGCGGAAGTTTGTCGAGGTTGATGGTGGGCGGTGGGCCGTTGGCCGTGCTCGCCTGCGCTAGCTTTTCGATGTTCTCGAGGCTGAAGGAGGTGATAGTTTGCGGCGCGCCGTCTTCGAACACACGAAAGTCCTTCGCCGTCAAATCGGCCACCGGCTTCCCTTTGGCGGTTACCCGCACATCGACCAGCACCACATTGGTTTGGCTCTTCAAAACAAAGCCCTGGCGAGCCGTGCCCGCTTGTTGCGCAGCGGCGTCTGTGTTCTGCCCTTCGAGAGCCAAAGGGGCCACGGACAGACCGAACACCAACCCCGCGATTGCGAGCCGACCGCCCAGATGTTGTAGCCATCGATGCATCGTTGCGTCCTTCAGTCGAGAGTCAAGAGTCGAGAGTCAAGAGTCGAAAGTCGAGAGAACGAACTGCGACAGTGTTTCCGGCTTCTCCTCTCGACTCTCCGCTCCCTCCGCGGGTTCGATGTTCTGCACTCTCGACTCTCGACTCTTGACTCTTGACTTTCGACTGCCTCTAAAACCTCAGCCTCAGCGAGAAGATCACGCTGCGCATTGCTCCCACGCTGGTCACGCGCCCGAAGCCCTGGCCGTTCACCGTGGTGGAGAGGCCAGTGAACTTGGGTGTATTAAAGATATTATCCGACGAAACGCGGAAGTCACCTTGAATCCCGTGCTCGCGGGAGAGGACGACCTGCTTATCCAGCGACATGTTGAAATTCACAAAGCCGGGGCCGGGAATCGTATCGCGCCCAGCATCGCCATAGTCGCCGGGAGCCGGGCGCGAAAAAGCGGAGGTATTGAAGAAGTCGAGCGCCGTCCGCTCCGAACGCGGCAGCACGACGGGCAGGCCCGTAGCGTCCGCCCGCAAGTTGGAAATCGCTGCCGTGCCCGCCCGGTTGCTCAAGTTGCCCAGGATCTGGGCGGTGTACGGGGTGCCGGATTGAATGGTGGTCACGCCGCTCAACTGCCAGTCGCCGAGGATTCGGCGCGCCGTTCCGGCTCGATTGAGCCAGCGGCGCTGTTCGCCGAAGGGAAGCTGATAAATGTGGTTAATGAGCAACTTGTTTCGCACGTCGAAGCTGGAGAGACCACGTTCGGCCTTCAAATCCTGGTAGTTTTGGGCAACTATGTTTCCCGCGCCGCCCACGCTCGCCGCGTCGTCGATCGACTTTGAGAAAACATACTGACCGCTCATCGAGAAACCACCGTGAAACTGGCGCCGTAGCCCCACCTGCAAGGCGTTGTAAATGGAGTCCGCGCCGTCGGTCTCATAGGTAAAAGCCAGGGCATTCTTGAGCGCCGTCTGCGAACCGCTGGTTATGGGCGCACCCGGCGGCGAGGTGTCCGGAGCAAGGAGCAATTGTAGCTTCGACCCCTTGGTGCCTATATACCCCAGGGAAAGGATGACGTTGCGGACGATTTCATCTTCGAGGGAAAAGTTCCAGGTTTGTGCGTAGGGAGTGCGGAAGTTCGGACCCAGTGCGAACGTGTTGGTCAGAATACTCGGCCCCAAGGCAGGAAAGCCCTTTTCCAGGGTTAGCACTTGCTTCGGAGTCGTGACCAAAGTGGAAGCAGTGGCAAAAGGCGGTTGGCTCGCCATGTTCGTGTAAATTCTGGAATAGATGCTGCCGTCGTAGAAAATCCCATAGCCGCTGCGTAGCACTAAGGAGTGCTTCGACCAGGGACGGTAGGCCAGGCCGATGCGAGGGCCAAAGTTGTGATCGTCACTGCGCAGCAATGAGGTCGGCAGATTCCCTGGGTTTTGGCCGGTCACAACCCCAGGCGAGGCAAAGCCCGGGGCGAAGGTCAAGTCCGAAAGATGGCCATACTTCTCCGCGAAGGGTTCGAAGAATTCGTACCGCAGGCCGTAGAGAATCGTAAGGTGAGCGGTGACCCTCCAGTCGTCCTGAAGAAAGCCATCGAGTACCCAGGACCGGAAATAGTTGCTGGTGTCGCCAAAGCGCACGGAGGTGGTCTGCGGCAGACCCAGCAGGAAATCCGCAAAGTCGAATCCCGTGTTGGCAACCGGAAGACCTTTCGTGCCGAAATCGCTGGTGGTGTAACCGCTGAATGCGAAGGTGCCGCGCGCGTTGGGGTCTGTCACGAGGTTCTGTTGGACGCGACGCACTTCGCCCCCCAAACGGATGTTGTGTTTGCCGACGTTGCGGAGAAAAACGTCCAAGGCGCGCAAGGTCTGATTGCGCGTGAGGGAGGGAATGACATCGTTCAGCCCCGTGAAGTTCGTGAACTGGGTCATGGGCAGGCCCCAGTTGATCGGACTGGTCGAGATTCCGTGGATGTCAAGGTCGCCGGCGATGTCGTCCTTGTACGCATACCCATTAAGCAAGGTGGTCCGCTGCCGGTTGAAATTCGCAGTCAGGATATTTAGAGTGCGGGAGCCGAGGGTGTGAGTCTCGCTCAGGTTCAGGTTCTGGCTGCGTACGGAGGCATTCGAGGTCAGGTCGGGGAAGTTGGTGACCGAATTGCTCCGCGCGGAGTTGAAAAAATACATGGCATTCAGGCTGTCCTTGGCGGAAAGCTGTTCTCCGATGCGCCCCATCACCCGGTCGTTGGCGGTGGGCAGTGATTCCTGAAGATGGAAGTTCTGGATGGTAGCGCCCGGCACGTTGGGCAAGGGAATGTAACTCAAAAGGCTCAGAGCGGCTTTATCCATGAGCGCCGGTGGAATGGTGTTGTTGGGGAATGGAGTTCGTGGTCCAGCGAGATTGGAGAACGGGTCGTATATCGTTGGAACAGTCCCGGCTCCCGACCCGCTTGGGATCACGGCCTGCGAAAAATCACCCATGCGCTCAAGAAGAGTGGGCACGGTGGCAATGCTGTCAAACGGACTCTTGCCCCGTGTCAGGTTGTAGTTCACGAAGAAACTCGTTTTATTCCCGCCATTGAAGATCTTCGGAATCACGAGGGGGCCGCCGATCGACCCGACGAACTGCTCGGTGTAAGAAGGGATCTGGGGGGATTCTGCCAGGTTCAATGGGTAGGGATGAGCATCGAAAACCGAGTTGGTGTAACTTTCCATGATGTTGCCGCGCAGGCGATTCACGCGGGCGCGGCCCCCCGTCCAGTTCCCTCCCCCACCCCCAAAGCCTCCGCCGCCGAAACCCCCACCGCCAAATCCGCCGCCTCCAAACCCGCCGCCACCGCCAAATCCACCGCCACCCGGCCCACCGCCGCCCGGCCCTCCACTGCCCGGTCCGCCGCCGCCGGGCCCGCCCGCGGCAAAACCGGGAGCGCCCTGCCCCAACTGCATCAGTTCGCGCATTTGCTGGAACCTTTGGCGTCGATTTTGATCGCCTCCCGGCGCCGAAGCAGAAATGCCCTCGCCTCCGGTCAGCAGCACCGACTCCGAGGCGCTTGCGGAGGTCTCGGTTTCAGCGGGAGCCTCAGATTGCCCGCCACTCCCCGCTGCTTGTTCCCCGGAGAATCGCACGCCGCCTCCCGTGCCATTCATTCCTGGCGTCAGGGCCTGCTCCACCCCTTGTTCTCCCAAAGCACCCTGGGTTTGCCCAGGCAAGTTCTGGAGGTTCTGCGGCAACCGTTGGCCCGAAGGGTGATTGCCGGAAGCGTTCACAGATTCCGGCGTATTTATTACCAAGGCAACGTTCACTTTTAGCGTCTTACCTTCGCTTAGAGGAATCGGCTCCCGCACATCGTTCTGAAATCCCACCAGCGAAACTTCCAACTTGTAATTGCCCGGGGGAAGTCCGTTGAACGCGTAATTCCCGGCGTCATCTGACCAGGTCGCCTTTCGTTCGCCGGTCTGGGGATTGGTCAATACCACCGTGGCGCCGGGGACGGAAACTCCGCCGGGCCCGTGGACATGCCCTGTAAGGGCACCGGCGTTGCTGGTCTGGGCGGGCAGTTTCATGGGACAGAGTCCCAGAAATGACACCAACAGCGTCGCCAACCAGAATCTCTTCCGGCGACCCTCCCTCGGGAGGCTTCCTGATCGTGATACATCCATACCCGGCCCTGACCCTTTTCTCTCGTGTTGGGACTTGCCCGCCAACGGTTTATTGTCCAAAATCGTGCCCTGCGGCGCCCCTCTCTCAATCATTACGTGTTTGTAGCAATCACGGTTACATAGCTTCGGCGCTCGAAGATTGGAAATCCATCCCCCACCTGTTATGATTGCGCAGTAACCGCACAGAAGTTCCAAGCGTCAAAAGTCAAGGAGGGGTTATGCGCAAACAATTCGCTCTGGCCCTTGGGCTTATCCTTTTTACTATCACAAGTGTCGCATTCTCACAACAGACGGATGAAGGGAAAACGCCGCCAAACTCGCCTCGCCAATCTGCCGGCCCGCCGGTCTCTGGAACGATCACTTCTGTAGGCGTAGACCGTTTCGAGATCAAAAAGATGGATGGTTCCGCGCAAACCGTGATGGTGGATGACCATACCCACTACCGCCAGGGACAGCAGGACATCCAACTTGAGGATCTGAAATCCGGGGACCGGGTTTTTGTTCGAGGCCAGACGAATGCGAACAAGGAGTTTGTAGCCGAGAACGTTCGCCGCATCACGGCGGAGGAAATGCAGCGCTTCGGGAACCCTGGAGAGCGAGTTTTCGGTGCCATCGTCTCGATCGATAAGAACCAGATCAGGGTTAACAACCCTCGCCAGGGAGAAAAAACTATCGTAGTTAACGATCAAACTCAATTCATCAAAGACGGCCAACCCATCGCCCTCAAGGACCTCAAAGTCGGCGACCGCATCTTTGCCATGGGAAGTGAGAATCAAGGACAGTTCCTGGCTACTCGAGTGATGACGGGACAATTCCGGCAAGGCGGGCGGCGGGACAATCAACAGTAAGCAGAAAGCAGTAGGCAGTTGGCAGTAGGCAGGGGGCGGAACGCAGTCGGCAACGAATTCCTTGATTCCCACTTGATGACTGCCCTCTCCCTTGGGGAGAGGGTGGCCCGCGGCGGCGCTTTCATCAGCCGATGCGGGCCGGGTGAGGGGTTATTTTTCGCTCAGAGGCGAATTGCTGAGTTGATAATGGTGCGCCCCGTGGATGAGCGGTGGTTAGGTCGACGCAAGAGGAGACCGGGAATGCGAAACTTATTGGTCCGGATCTTTGCCGTCACCTTCCTGCTGACGATTGGCCAAAGCTGTCTCGCCGGGCAAGAGCCTGCGCCGTCTCCGTCCCCCACACAACAGGCCCGCATGCCTCATGGCCGGTTGGAGCACGAACTGGAGAGGATGAGGGAGACACTGAACCTGACAGACGATCAAATATCACAGATCCGGCCAATCCTTGAAACGCGGAATCAACAGCTCAAAGACTTGCGAGCGAATGCTTCCTTGCCCCAAGGGGAAGCGCGGGCAAAAGCCGCTGAGATCCGAAAGTCCGCGCGACGTCACATCGAGCACGTCCTGACGCCGGAACAGAGAAAAATGCAAAAGGCGCTGCGACGAGGGCATGAGACGGACAACGGGCAGTAGGCAGGTTGGCAGTGGGCAGTGGGCAGATGGGCAGGTGGACAGCTCGGCAGGTGGCTGACGCATGAATGTGCAATATGCGGAGTGAACGGTCAGGGCGGCAGCCGTACCCCAAAGCCATCTGCCCGCCTGCCTATCTGCCTACTGCTCCACCACGATCGCAGCGTGAGGCGGGAGGCGCAGCGTATTGCCGTCAGAGGCAAGGGACGCTCCATCTATCGCTTGGACCTTCCGGAGCCTGCTCACCATTCCGCCCAAACCTACAATTCTGCAAGCTACAGGAAGCTCGGTGAAATTCGCCACGGCGGCGCGTGCCCCCATCGGGAAAACGGCCACGCGCGGGGGCGCATCCGGCGAGGTCACCGTGAATTCTTCCACGATTTTGCGCAACTCCGCCAGCGCTTCCCGCTGGGCCTCCGATATTTGAGCGACCCGATTATTTGAATCCACATAAGCGAGCCGCGGTAGCGAATCCGAGAAAATCACCAGCTTGCCGTTCCCTTCCTGTACCTCGAACAGGTATTTATTCTTGGGAAGGGTCGTCGGGGCTGCCGAGGGCAGGCGAGGGTCTGCGGTGAGAGCATGCGCCAGACTTTCACTAACCAGCGCAGTCCCACCCGAATTCAAGAAACTTGTCAGCCGCGGAACGAACTCGACATCTTTGAGCGAATGAAGAGTGAATAGTGCTGCGCGGGCCTTCTCAGGGAAGTGAGCCGTGGGTGCAAGGGGGATCGCCAGCATCCCAATCTGGTCAAATAGATACGGTTCATCGCCGGGCTCGCTCGAGACAGGCTTGTATGCGGGAATCCCCGTCCAGTTTCCAACCAGCTTGCTGAGCGCCTCGTATTCCGCGCGATGGGCGGCCAAAGCCTCCACCTGCTCTTTGTACTGCGAAGAAGCCAGTGAGCCATAATGAAACAGGAAGGCTTCTGGCGCGCCCGCAAGGACCGTAATAAGCGCCTGATCCAGGTAAGTTACCGCATTGGTCCCGAAAGGATCAAACCAGCCGCCGCCGGTTTTTTCTGCGCCGATGTCGCGGAACCAACGGTAGATGAAATAGCCCGTGTACTGCTGCTTATGACCCCATTCGTCGGAACTAGGGTCGCGCAATTCTGTGCCCACCCAGATGCGATCGAAGAGTTCCGTCTCCTTGTCAACGATGTATCCGCGTTCCTGGAAGTTGTCGTACCACTGAGGGTACTTCAGAATGACCTTCACGTTGGGGTTGACCTGCTTGGCGGGGCCAAGCACACGTTCCCTGGCCATCTCGAGCATCAGCTTTTCGCGATATTGCGGCCACCTCATCGAGCCTTTCGCGGCCGCACACTCGGAACACTCGCAATCTGTGAAGAAGAAATCATCAATCATTATTTCATCAAAGATTCCGGCAGCGAACCTGAAGATGGAGGCCAGCCTCTCCTGATTCTTGCGGTTCGTGTAGCACACCGCCACATGCCATCCGCTGGAAGTTTTGCCAATCCCCGTGGTTGTAACACACCCCGAAACGCGCAGCCCCGCTTGCCGGAAGAAATCTCGCGCAGTCTTAAGCGTCTGCTCGTCGGGCTGGTACCCGTCACGAAACGCCTCCACGTAGACCTTGCTGATTCCGAGCTTTCGGCAGAAGTCGAGGGCATCCGCTCGTCCCTGATCTGTAGAGAGATGGTCGCGCACATCCTGGGCGGTGAAGAGCGTGGACCAGTCGAGTGCCCGAAGGGCAAGGGGATTCGCTAAGAGGGCTCCAAGAAGGACTAAGGGATAGATAAATGGCAGCCTGCTGCGTTGGTACAATTTTGAAAGACCAGAAAATGAAAACACGTCGCAGAACCTCCGAATCGATGAACTGACATCTGGACGGCGTTCGACGCGCGCCGAGTGGTCCCACAAGATAGCGCAGTCATCCCGGAAAGGAAAGCCAATACACATCCCCGGCGTGGAAGTACAATATTTACGTTGCGATGTCGCGCGGCGAGTTTTTCTATCCGTTCGAGGCAAGCACAAGGGTCGCCCCTACGATGGTGTAAGGAAACTCGAATCTGTCATGCTGAGCGCAGCGAAGCATCTCTGCAGTTGCGCGTAGCTGGATGGAACGAGAAACAACTGCGGAGATCCTTCGCTGATCTGAAAATCGTAGGGCGGGCGGGACGCCCGCGCTACCAGACTTCGCTCAGAATGACAAGCGATCATTCAATCGCATACCCAACGACGCAGGGGAGATCCGCATGGCGAAATTAAGGGTCAGGTTATTGAAACACACGGATCGAGCCGAACTCGACCGCTACTTGCGCCTTTACAGCCGCAGCTTCAATCCCGACGAACGGGTCAGCACCGAGATATTGCGCTGGGTCATCCAGCCTTCACCGGCCCGAGTCAATCCCGTGCACCTCTTTGCCGCTTATCTGGACAAGCGACTGATAGGCGGCGCCTGCACGCTGGTCCTCCCCATGTTTCAGGTCGTGTTCGGAAGCTACATCTTCGTCGATCCTGCACTTCGAGGGCAGGGGCTGGGCTTGAGAATTCTTCGTGATGTACTCCGCCTGGAGAAGAAAGGGCCGCACGGCTGGAATTGGAGACTCTACGCCGAAGTCACCGCGTCGTCAGGCAACTGGTGGCCCAAAGCCCTCGCGAAAGCGGGGTTCCGCTTTTTCAAAACAATGTGGCCGCTAGGGTCGTATCAGAACCCCAACAAAGTAGTGGCGGGGCGCCTCGGCTATTTCAACTTCCGTAAACCGCCGGAACGGTTTTCCCAGCCTGCACTATTGGCCTACATCCACGCGCTTTTTTATGGACCCGACGCCATGCACCGCCACTTGCTGCCGCGGCTAAAACATTTTGTTCAGGTCGGAGCTGAGGACTAGGGCATCGATCTAGTGTCATGTAACACAAATACTGTGTCATTCCGAGGAGCCGCAGGCGACGAGGAATCTCGCACTGCCTTGAAAACATTCAGAGCGAGATTCTTCGCTTCGCTCAGAATGACAGACGCGAGCTGTGGTCCCAGCCCCTAGGCCCCAGTCCCTAGCCCCTAGGCCCCAGTCCCTAGCCCCTAGCCCCAAGGTGTTTTTGGTATTGCAGCAGAAGGTAGTTATCTGTCATGCCGGCGATGTAGTCGCACACCACGCGATGCAGGGGTTCCTGCCGGCTTTGCTCGACGTAAAAGGGAGGGAGACGGCGGGGGTGCTCGAGGTAATAACCAAAGAGGCGCCGCACGCAGCGCACAATGACCTGCCGCTCCGACCCCACGCGCCGATTCGAGTAAAGATTGGCGTTCAGGAACTCCTTCAGCTCCCTGTCGTCGCGGGCTCTACGGGGGCCTAATCCCACCAGCCGCTTGGCATGAGCCCGTACGGCTGCCACAGATTTTACGCCGGCCTTGGCGAGGCGCGTGCGCGTCGAGTCGATGAGGTCTGTTACTAGAATGTTCAACACACCCTTCAAGGCCTCGTTGAACTTCATTTTCTCTCGCGCCGCAGGGTATTTCCGGTCAACACGACGGTACAGAGAATCAAATAACCGCACGTGCCGGCGGATCAGGGGAAGCGTGAGGAGCTTCGCCTCGTAGCCGTCGTCAAGGTCAGCGCAGTTGTAAGCAATTTCGTCCGCGGGGTCGATCAACTGGGCTTCCAGGGGAGGCCGGGCGTCCAAAGCGTACTCCGCGAGTTCGGGATAATGCGCGGGATCATAATCGCGCGAGTGCTTGATGATTCCTTCGCGAACCTCAAACGTAAGGTTCAAGCCGGGGAACGCCACGTATTTCTGCTCAAAATGCTCGACAATTCTCAGCGCGTGCAGGTTGTGGTCAAAGTTCTCCTGATAAAGCCCCATCAGGCGGTTGAGTTCGGCTTCTCCGGCGTGGCCGAAGGGTGGATGCCCCACATCGTGCGCCAGCGCCAGCGCTTCCACCAGATCGGTATTCAGTCGCAGAGCCTTCGCTGCCGTGCGGCTGATTTGCGCCACTTCCAGCGTATGGGTCAGACGCGTTCGAAAATGGTCAGAGTAACGCCGCGTGAAGACCTGGGTTTTGTTCTCAAGCCGGCGGAAGGCGCGCGAGTGAAGGATGCGGTCGCGGTCTCGCTCATAATCGTTGCGGAAGGGATGCGAAGGTTCGCGATAGCGGCGGCCTTGCGACTCCTCAACTCGCATGGCGTAATTGGCCAAGCGGTTGTCTCCGTAACGACCCATCAATGCCTCGGAAGTGAAGTGTTCCCGAAAAGCGACTATAACATATGCGGCTATGTCTCCTCGGGGGTGGCAAAGCGGTAGCCGACCCAAGGTTCGGTCAGGAGGTAGCGGGGCTTCGAGGGCTGAGGCTCGATCTTCTTGCGCAACTGGTTAATAAAGACGCGCAGGTATTCCACCTGATCGCCGTAGTCGGGTCCCCAGACGGCTTGCAGCAGTTCGCGGTGCGGAAGCGCCTTGTTGGAATGGCTCACGAGATAGTGGAGGAGTTCAAATTCCTTGGGCGTCAGCCGCGCCTGATGGCCGCGCGCAATCACTTTTCGCTGCGCAAAGTCGATGGTGAGGTCCCGGTCCTCAAAAGTCGCCGGCAGGTCGTCGGCGCCGGGTGCGTGACGGCGCAAATTGGCGCGAATGCGTGCCAGAAGCTCCTGGATGCCGAACGGCTTGACCACGTAATCGTCGGCGCCGGAATCAAGCGCCCGCACCTTATCGCGCTCATTGTTGCGCACCGATAGCATGATGATGGGGGCGTCCGAAAAGTCGCGTATTTCGTGGCAGACTTCGAAACCGCTCATGCCCGGCAGGTTGATGTCAATAATCAGCAAATCCGGCTTTTCTTCCCTGAGCATCTCGAGAGCTTCTTCGCCTCGGCGCGCCTCGCGCACTACGAAGCCGCTCGCCACCAGGCTGGTCCGCAGCACGCGGCGAATCTGCGCCTCGTCATCGAGGATTAAAACCCTGCCCGCACTCATAGTCCCCTAGCCCTTTCCGTGGACAGCGGCAAGTTGAAATAAAACACCGAGCCGCTTCCCACCTGACTGGTGACTCCCATGCTCCCGCCGTGGGCCTCCACAATCGCCTTGCAGATGGCGAGCCCCATGCCGGTGCCCTGAACGCGGTAGCGGTGTTCCCTGCCCCGATAGAATTTGTCGAAGATAAGGGCCTGCTCAAAGCTGTCAATTCCCGTGCCGCGATCCGCCACGCTGGTGGCGAGAAACCGCCCGGAGACTTCGCCGCTGATGACGATCGGACTTCCGTGGGGAGAATACTTCACCGCGTTGTCAAGAAGTTGAGCGAGGACCTCCCGGATGCGCACAGGATCCATCGGCACAGGGGGTAGGTTCTCCGGCAAGCGGATTTCGACGCTATGATTCGCCAGGGCGTTTTTCGAATCCTCGATCGTCGCCTCTACGACTTCGCGAATAGGGTGAGGTTGAATCTCAAGCTCGATTTCGCCGGCATCGAGTCGGGCCATCTCAATGGCTTCCTCGATCAGGTGATTCAAATGGTCGCTCTCCTCGTTGATGACCGAGAACAGCTCTTGCCGCTGCGCTTCACTCAGCTCGGACTGTGTCAGTAGACTGGTTACGGAAGCCTTAATCGCCGTGAGGGGGGTTCGAAGCTCGTGTGTAACTGAATCCAAAAGGGCTGAGCGGAGGCGCTCCTCCTGCCGGGCTGCTTCGGCTTTCCCCAGCGCTTCGATGGCGCTGATCCGCTCGACCGCGATGGCGATGACTGTGCCGAGAGCTTCGAGCG
>Ga0187852_1002887_pt1 | contig 13256 bp, 13 predicted proteins | sample June2016WEW_6_40_FD_134511 | JGI IMG/M metagenome (GOLD analysis project Ga0187852, IMG submission 134511) | Peatland microbial communities from SPRUCE experiment site at the Marcell Experimental Forest, Minnesota, USA - June2016WEW_6_40 | ecosystem: Environmental > Terrestrial > Soil > Wetlands...
CGCTGAGCCCCGGACCGGCCCGCTCGAGGCAGGTTCGCGGGGCAATGACACACCCGAGTGGTTGGATAACGGCTACGCCGTCGCCTTCGGTGAACCCGAAAGCGAGCGAGCGTGAAGATTTTCTAGTGGCGGGGGAAGGATTTGAACCTTCGACCTTCGGGTTATGAGCCCGATCAAGGCCATGTCGCACGATGCCGGACCATGCGCGATTATGCCGATTACCTGCGCTTTTGTAGGTGAACGCTGCCGTCCGGAAACGACCGATATCGCGCTCTGGCGGATGATCCGGTAGAAGATTCGGTAGAAGCCTCCCTTGTACTCCGAGCCTCCTCGTCGTTCAGCGACCGCCGAAGGTGGGTCTTGCGCACCCGACGAATCGGAACTGTCCCCATCCACGCCTTCGCCCACGGCGCTGAGGTGTGCTGCCCGGACGCCCTTGTTGTGAGCCCACTAGCACCTCTCACCTGACCTTTCGTTCCACCGACGAAGCGGCTCTGACGGGGCGCGCCTAAAACGCGCCTAGAACGAGTGAACCATGCGGATGCGCGTGAGACTCGACGACCTTCGAAAGGGCGGACCCGGAGCCTCGTGTCGTGGTGCTCAGCGGCTCGTTCTAATTCTCCGACGGGGTGGTTGCGTGGCTCAGTGTGTTCCGCCGGACGGCAGCGGAGCTCACCGTGCCGCGGTCAGCAGCCCATTTCGTCTGATGATCACCCATATTGGCGTCGCAGCCACCAGTAGGTGAGTCCGCACAGCGCCATGGCCACGGCGAGAAAGATCCCCATCTCAGCCCACTGGAACGGCCAGAAGCGGCTACCCGGCTGGTAGGTGGCGACCGTGCGGAAGACCCCAGCGAGCTTGGTAATGCACGCAGCGTGTGCCGCCTGCATCGCTGCTGGTGACGGCGGCGGGAATTGTCGGTACGCGGAGCAGGCATGGAAGAAGTACTGGCCCGTGAGCGCGTGGCCGGACTTGTCGACCACCGCCGTCGACAACTCCCAGGCGTTCGGGATGATCACCGAGGGGGGATAGAGCGAAGAGGTGCTCGTCGACGCAGAGAGGCCCACGATGCCGAATCCGGTGCTCAGGAGCGAGAGGGACTCGTGGAGAGGCGGAGCGAGGTGCGGGCGAACCCAGTACTCGACGGCGAGGCGTGCCGCGACGAACCCGACGAGCGTCGCGCCCATCGCCGGGATCGTCCGACGCAGCAGCACACCTGCCGTCGCCCCGAGTACGAACGCGAACCCCGCATACCCGATCGGCGCAACGCCGTGGAACCCGAAGTTCGACGGGTCGAAGCGGTTCTTGTTCACCGCATCGAGTGGGCTCGCCCACCAGTCGACCATCCAGGTGAGCAGTCCGCCGACCGCCATGGCGGCGAGGCCGACCAGTCCCAACTTCATCGCAAGCCATCGCCGTCGGGTGATGCTCTGGGTCCAGGCGAGGCGGAAGGTGCCGGTCTCGAGCTCACGGGCGATGAGGGGCGCGCCGAAAAAGAGCCCGATGAGTGCCGGCGCGACTGTGACGATGAACGGCAGGGCACTTTGCAGCAACGGGTCGACCTCGAGCACCGGGTTCGACGCCGTGGCGCAGTCTCCTGCTGCCTTGCAGGCGCTCTGGAATGCGTCGTTCACGTGTGCGAGGTGCGGGCCGGTGACGACGAACACGACGGCGAGCACGGCGAGCAGGCCAAAGCTAATGACTCCCTCCGTGCGGAACTGGCGCAACGTCATGCGGATCACGGGCGAACCTCCAGCTTCGGCCGGCGGTCCTGTTCGAGGGCGCGGCTCATGTAGGCGAGGACGAGGTCTTCAAGATCGAGCTGCTCGACCGACCAAGAGGGATCGAGCACGGGCTTGTCGGTTCGCACGACGAGCGTGCTCAGCCGATCGGTGTGGCTCTCACCGATGACCTGCTGATCGCTCGGCAGCGCGTTGGCGTCGCGTCGTGGGCCGGTCAGCCGATAGTGGGTGGCGAGCAGCTCTTCGATGCTGCCGGCGACCTGGACTCGTGAGTCGACGAGGACGACCAGGTAGTCACAGACCCGTTCGAGGTCGGCGACGAGGTGGGAGGAGAGGATCACGCTCGCGCCGTGCTCGACGACGACCTCCATCAGGCCCTGGAGGAACTCACGCCTTGCGAGGGGATCGAGACTGGCGATCGGCTCGTCGAGCACGAGTAGCTCCGGTCGCTTCGCCACCGCCAAGGTGAGGGCAAGCTGGGCGCGCTGACCACCCGAGATCTCGCCCGCTTTTTGGTGAGAGTCGAGCCCGAGGCGAGCAAGGCGGTCCTCGGCGAGCTTCGCGTCCCAGCTCGGGTTCATCCACGAACCGAGTCGCAGGTGATCGGAGATCGACATCCCCGCGTAGGTCGGGGTCTCCTGGGCGACGAAGCCGACACGGGCGAGCTGACGGGACGTCGTGCCGGGGCGCGCACCGAGGACGGAGATCGACCCGGTGCTCGGCGGGAGGAGGCCGACCGAGAGGTGGAGCAGCGTGGTCTTGCCGGCGCCGTTCGGGCCGACGAGCCCAACGACCTTGCCGGCGGGAATGGCGAGGGTGCACTCGGAGAGCGCCCATTTACGTCCGTAGCGCTTGCCGAGGCCGTTCGCCTTCAAGACGGCGGTCACGCTCGCCTTCGGAAAAGGACGAGCGAATGACGTCACGAAAGAGTGCCTCGATGCTCTCCTCGTCGAGCCCGGCGCGCCGCGCCTGTGACAGCCAACGTTGCAGGCTCTGGCGGAGCGGACCGTGGGCGGCGAGCGAGTCGTCGCTGAGCGTCTTCGTGACGAAGATGCCGATGCCCGGCCGCGCGGCTACAAGACCGAGGTGCTCCAGCTCCTTGTACGCCTTGAGCACCGTGTTCGGATTGATCGCGAGACTCGTGACCACCTCCTTCACGGTGGGGAGCTGGTCGCCAACTTCGAGGAGGCCGAGTCGCAGCGCGTGGCGGACCTGCTGGACGACCTGCTGGTAGGGCGCGACGCCCGAACGGGCATCGAGATGAAATTCGATCACTCTTGACTCCAGTTATCTAGGAACCTAGATGACTATGACCCACGGTCGCGCGTCTGTCAAGGCGGGGCCGCCAGCGGCTACCGTCCGGCGTGAGCCACATTTGAGGCCGGCAAGGAAAGCGGCTCGGTCGCCTTCGCCTGAGCAGTCGCAAGAACGATCGTTATTGACTACCCGCCGCCAGAGGACCGGAAGTGCCTCGAGACCCGTCCCAAACCATCCAGTCAAGTGGCCGCGCCAAGGTGAAGCCGAACAGTTCCGTGGCGATGCTCGGGAAGTCACGAGCCTCCCATGCCGAATCGCCTCCCATGGGTCTAGCCTTCCGTTCTCTCGGACGAGACCACCCGTGCGGATCGCATCGAGTTTTGCTGCCGCCCACTCGTCCACTTCGGGGAACAAATGGCCGTCGCGGTCGTAGGTGAACGAAACACTCGAATGACCTGCCCGACGCGCGATCTCGGACGGATCAACGCCACCGGCTGCGAGAAGTGCAACCACGGTGATCAGTTGTCGGCGCGCGCTCGAGCGTCTCACCGCTCCCGCACCGGTCCCTCTTGTCGCGGACTCCGCACCGGCTGTGGGGGCGGACCGTGTCGCGGTCGCTTCAAGACCGCTTCGGTCACGGGGTCGAGTGGCGCCCGGCGTAGCGATCGCTCGGCCGAAGGCATCCCCGGTCGCTGTCCACGCGAGCGCGCCACCCTTTTGTACGCGTAGTCGTCGCCGCGGTTCTGACCAGGACGCGCAACGACCTCGATGCGCGCGCGGAGGTCACGCTCCCAGGCGACTTCGGCCGGATGGTGTGCGATCCACGCCTCGCGAGCAACCTGGGCTTGCCGGAGCGACACCAGATCGCGCGTCGCTCGCTCGGCGTTGGCGAGACGAGCGCGGGCAGCTTCGCACTCCCGAAGCGCTCGTTGCTCGCGCCGACGCGCCTCACCGAGTGCCCATTGTGCGTTGTGCTGCTCGCTCTCGGAGGCTCGCCGTGTCTCCTGGCCGAGGCGACCAGGCAGGTGTGCCCGCAGCGGCTCGCGTTCGCTCTCGGTCACGCGCGACTGGGCGAGCCGTGTCGCGTTCTCGGCCCGACTGGCCGCCAGCTGCGCCTCGCGGAGCGCCGCGCGCGCGGCGTCGAGGTTCGCCCGCGGTGCAAGGGCCGCGATCTCCGCGCTCCGGTCTGGCCCTGCCTCGTGGTCGACGCGCCATCTCGCCGCGTCGTGGAGATCGGCCAGCAACCTCGGGTCGTCGAACCGAACGAAGTTCCGGCGGATGACGTCGTGTGCCGATCGGTCCACCTCGTCGTGGCGGAGCACCTTCGCGAGCACCTCGAGCGCGTCCGAGGCAGGGCGGCGGACGTGGGCGTCGGGGTCGTCGTCGCAACAGATGACGAAGGCCCGGTTCTCGTCGCGCCCGCGGCTCATGCCGACGTAAAGCTGCGCGGCACTCATCTTCTCGTCGACAAGGACGATCGCGCTCTCGGCGGTCTTGCCCTGCGCCTTGTGGATGGTGAGCGCGTAGCCGAGCGCGACATGCTCGCGCACGTAGTCGGAAGGGAGCACCGCCCGCTCGCCCGTTTCGAGCGAGGCGACGTGGATCGACCCGTCGGGAACCGTGCCCGTCACGCTCCAGCGCGCGCCGTTGTGGACGAACTCGCCGCTCGACGTCTTGATCCGCCGGTCGTTCTCGAGCGTCACGATCTCGTCGCCGTAGCTGACGTGGCCGGTCGCGATCCGCACGCTCGGCCCCGACGTGACCGCGGGCAACGAGCTCGGCACGACAACGGCGCGACAACTCCTCTGTCGTCGCGTTGTCGCCCGCCATAAGGAGGAGCGACTGGCCGGCGCCGTGCGCGTCCTTCCACGCCGCGAAGGCGCGATCGACCATCTCGGCTCGGCTGCCGCCCTCGAGACGGCCGTGACGAAGGTAGGCAGGGAGGATCGACGGGTTCCCTTCTCGGAGGTGGAGCGACGCCGCAGCCTCCCAGGCGTGACGGAAGCGACGGACAGTTTCGAGCTCTTGCGCGCCGTGGTCGCCGACGAGCGTTCGGAAGATGCCGCCCGGCCCGACCGCGCCGAGCTGGTGCGGGTCGCCGACGAGGACCACTTTCGCGTCACGCTCCTCCACGAGATGGAGCAGCTTCGCAAGGTCGTCGGTGCGCGCCATGCCGGCCTCGTCGAGGACGACGACGCTGCGGTGGTCGAGGAGGAATGTCGAGCGTCCGCGGTCGGTGTCGAAGAGGAACTTCGCGAGCGTGTCGGAGCGCAGCCCCGCCTCGTCACGCAGTACCGACGCCGCCATCGCCGAGGGCGCGAGCCCGATCGGGTCGAAGCCGGTCGCGATCCATGCTTCGCGCGCGGCGTCGAGCGCGCGGGACTTGCCGGTTCCTGCAGGACCGACGAGGAGCGCGAAGCGCTCGCCGCCGGAGACGAGCCCGCGCACCGCCTCACGCTGGTCCTCGCCGAGGCTCGAGCGGTCGAGCACGCGTGCGGCAATCGCCTCCGGCACCACCGCCGCGTTCGCGTCCCGGCCGCGCGCGACAAGCTCGAGCACCGCGGCCTCCCGCCGGAGCGTCGCACGCGTCGTAAAGCGCGATGCGCCGTGGCGCTCGCTCTGTGCCAGGCCGTCCCGCCGGCGAAGCGTCGCCGGGACCTCGACGGGGAGGGGTGAGGCAAGGCCCAACACAGCCGTGTCGGCGAGCAAGCAGTCCGTGAGCCGTTCCGCGACGACCCGGAGCGACTCCGCGTCCGCGCTGGTGACGACGCGCGCCACCTCCTCCACGACCTCGGCACGCGTCCAGGTCGCGGTGCGCTCCTCGAGGCGGGCGATCACCTCCGCCGCGGCCTCCTCGACGCGGCGCTCGGGTGCGGGCGGGCGCCGCCCGGTCACTTCGGGGAGCCAGTGCTCCGGCGCGTGTCCCCACGCCTCGGCCTCGCTCCGCCAGCGCGCCCGCAGCTCCTCGGTCGGCGTAGCGGTGTCGATCTTCGGTGTGCGGGTCCGGTAGGCGGCGATCTGGAAGCACCCGGCGCGCTCGTTCGGCGAGAGCGACCGTCCGAGGTCCGCGGCGCGATTCGCGATCAGCTCGTCGCCGAGCGCCTTCAGTTCGTGCCGTCGCGCCGACCATTGCTCGAGGAGCGCGTGGGGCACACCGACGATCTCCGCGGCGCCGTTGTCATCGACGCCGGTCCACTTGACTCCGAGCCGCTCGGTCAGCTCCGCCCGCAGCGCCGCCTTGTAGAGCATCCCGGTCGCCTTCTGCGTCGCGAAGAGCTCCCGCCCATCGAGAGCGAGCCAGGCGCCGTCGTCGGCTCGGACCTTGTTCGCTACGAGGACGTGAGTGTGGAGCTGCGGGTCCGCCGCGCGCGAGGTCCGGTGGACGAATCCGGCTGCGACGAGCCCCTCGGTGTCCACCTGGAGGATGCCGTTGTGGCCGCGGCGGGTGAAGGCCGCGTGGTCCTCCAGGAACGCCAGCGACGCAGCGACGGCCGCGTCGTGCGCCGCAAGGACTTGGTCGGCGATCGGTTGGTCGCCGACCGCCCACAACGCAGAGACGCTCTTCGGTGGCGAGAACGTGAGCGCGAAGCCGGCGACGGCGCGCTCGTTGTCGGGATCGAAGCCGCGCCCGAGTGGGGCACCCGTGCGCGGGTCTGCTCCGTGGCCGAAGAGCCGCTCGAGCTCGCGCACGGGTGCCTCGTGGTCGGCGATCCCGAGGGCCGCGGCGCCGCGGCCGAGGAAGCGGCCGGGACGCTCCGCGCCCTTCGCGAAGTAATCCTCGCGGCCCCGCACGATCTCCTCGGCGTAGTAGCGCCAGGCCGAGGGCGCCATCGGCGTGAGGCTCATCATCGCCGCGGCGCTCCGGCAACTCCCAGCATCGGGGATGCAGCGGTGTCGAGCTTGGCACCAAAGAGACCGAGTGAAAGGGAAGGAGGCATAGGGGGCGGGCCTTAGGAGAGGGGTGCGGGGAGGACGGTGGAGCGGGCGGAGCGAGAAGGGGCGTGAACGACGGCCGGCTGCGAGCGGTGACTGACGCGAGGAAGGAGGGAGAGGATGACGGTCATGGATGCGAACGGCGGAGCGTGGAAGCCAACGAGTCATCGTCGCGAACCGAGTGGTCGACAACTGGCGTGGCGTTGGTAACGAAGAGGCTGAGTTGGTCTCGGCTGCGTGCGCGATCCCGTGCGCGTCGATGGTTCGGTGTGACGCGATCCGACGTCAGACCGCTCTCGATTGTGCGCTCCGCGACAGGCGAACCGTTCAACTGCGCTTCGGGAGATGCGGCTGCTTGATCCTCGTTGACCGCCGCACATGCGTCACCGTCGTCGAGCGAACCGGATGCAAGAGCGGATGGGGATTCGCCCGACGCTCGGATCACCGCCGCCGGTGACAGCGACGTGGTGCGCAACGGGCCACCGAGCCAGCGCTCGAGCTCAGGCACCGGCACCCGGAGGAGGTGACCGACCCGGATGACCGGGAGCCCTTCGACGCCACCCGTCGCCTCAAAACGCTGCGCGAGCTGATAGGCGGCGGTGCGTCCGATGCGGAGCACCTTCGCCGCCTCCTCGACGGTCAGCACGTTCGGGATTCGGTCCTCAGCCATGCGCCGACCTCCAAAAGATTCAACTGCTGAGTAGAACTTCAACGTGAGAACAGACTAGCGCCTTTCAACCTCACCGTTGTCAGTCTGTTCGACCGTTGGAGTAGGCTGGGGCTTATGAGTTTTCGCCTCCGGCACCAGAAGCACCGCCGCACCTTCACCCCAAACCAGGTCGTCGCCTACAACATGTGGCGCGGGCGCCTCCTTCGCGACTGGACCCAGGACGAGGCAGCCGAGGCCGTCGCGCCATATCTCGGCACGCGCCTCTCCGCCGCGAGCTGGTCCGCGGCCGAACGCTCCGTCGAGGGCGTGCGCATCCGCGAGTTCAACGCGGACGAGCTCCTCGCCCTGGCGCGCGGCTTCGGCGTGCCGATCGGGTGGTTCCTCACCCCGCCGCCAGTCGACGAGGAGATCGGGCTGGCGACACCCGACGCCGTCCGAGAAGGGCTCGATCCGATCGTTCTCCTCGACGCGCTCCTCGGGACCGAGGAAACGCTCCCCTATTTCGAGGACGTGCTCGCGGCCTACACCGGCCTTACGACCCACCACGTCCTCATCGACCCCGAAGGTGTCGCCTTCAATCTCGGCCGGGAACAACCACGAATGCAGGATCGCCTCCAGAGCCAGGTCGCGCTCCGAGCCAAGCTCGTGGCCGAGCAAGCCTTCGGCGACGTACGTCGGGCGAGCGCCACCTTGCGGCGCCTCGCCGACGTGCTCGACGGGATCGGCGAGGTGATCGACGAGACGGGGTCGCCGGACCAAGTGGCACGGACCGACACCAACGATCAAGAGGCGACACCAAAGAGAGCCCGCCGAACGCGTAGCGAGCGACCTAGGGAAACGTGAGGCGTCGCTCGGTCATCGAAGGGACCAGGAGGCAAGCATGCGCGGCTACACCGCCAAGAAGGGCAACCGTTATTACGCCGTGATCTATGAAGGCGTCGATCCCGCGACCGGCAAGGAGCACCGACGCTGGTACCCGGCGGGCACGCGCAAGGCCGACGCAGACCGGCTCGTCACCGAGCTCATCAAACGGAAGAACGACGGCGAGTACCGGCCACCGGACCGGATCACCTTCGGCGCCTACCTGACTGAGCGCTGGCTACCGACGAAGCACTCCCAGCTTCGCCCGAGCACGTTCGACTCTTACCGCCGCAACATCGAACGCCATGTCGTTCCCGCGCTCGGCAACATCCCACTCCAGCGGTTGAGCGCGGAGGACCTCGATGGCTTCTACGCCGCGCTTGCTGAGGGACGAGACGATCAGCGCCCCCTCGCTCCAAAGACGATCCATGCGATCCACGAGACGCTGCACAAGGCGCTGGCCGACGCGATGCGGAAGGGAAGCGTCATCCGCAACGTCGCCGAGCTCGCCGATCCGCCGAAACTCAGCTCCCGCAAGAAGCGCGAGATGAGGGTGTGGGATGCCCTCCAGCTTCGCGAGTTCCTCGACGCCATCGTCGATCATCGCCTCCACCCCGCCTACTACCTCGCGGCGAGCACCGGGATGCGACGAGGCGAGGTGCTCGGCCTGCGCTGGGCCGACCTCGACCTCGATGCGCAGCGGCTCTCCGTCCGCCAGGCTGTCATCTCGGTTGCCTACGACCTCCAGGTAGCCGATGTGAAGACCGGCTCCAGTCGGCGGACGATCGATCTCGACCCGCGCACAGTGGCCGTCCTCCGTGAGTGGCGGAAGCGACAGCTCGAGGAGCGACTCCTGCTTGGCGCGTCGCGAGAGGACCACGGGCTCGTCTTCACTCGGCCCGAAGGCACTCCCCTCCATCCGGACTTCTTCAGCCAGAGCTTCGAGCGCCTCGTGGCGAAGTCCGGCCTTCCCGCGATCCGGTTACATGATCTTCGCCATACCCATGCGACGTTGCTCTTGAAGGCCGGCGTCCCCGTGAAGGTCGTAAGCGAGCGCCTTGGCCACGCCACACCCGCCTTCACGATGACCGTCTACCAGCACGTGCTCCCTGGAATGCAAGCCGAAGCAGCGAACACCTTCGGCGAGCTGATCTTCGGCGCGGCGGAAGCGTAGACGGGGACAGCCGTACAATCGGGGGTCAAGCGACGCCGGATCGAGAAACACGGGATGACCACCGTCGACATCACTGCCGACCTGAACGACGAGGACGAGACCGGTCTCGTCTGGACTTTCCTTGACGAAGCCCGCGACCGCTCGGTCATCACTCCGGGCGCGTTTGTCGCCGTCGGCACCCCCGCCTCTCCGGCGATCGCCGAGGTGGTCAATCTGATCGACAAGCTCGCCGGGGCCGTCGTGCACCTGCGCGTGCTTCCCGGTGATGCGAGCAACCACGCCGACACGCGCGATCGATGGCGCATGAATCGCTCCAAGGTGATTGCCCCCGACCATCAACGTCGGCGGACATCCTCGGCCAGGTCGCCGATCTTCCTCACCACTCGGTGCGTGTCGGGTATGCCGTAGTGCGCGTAGAAGTCCTCCGCGTGCTCGTCGATCGCGGCAACGACGAAGAAGCGGGCGGCAACGATGTCGGTGAGTCAGAGCGTGTCGGACCGGATCATCGCCACGCCCCTGACCCAGGGTCCCACGCTTGACCTCGTACGCCACCAGCTATGGCCGGATCGGCCAGTTCAATCATCGCCGATATCACCTGTTCAAATTGTTCGGGGAGCCGGTCCTCGAGCTGCTGTCGCCTGCGCCAGGCCATCCACTGCGCTTGACCAATCGGACCATAGCCATCGAGAACCCGAGCGAGAGGCAAGAGTTCAACGCCGCGGTACATGGCCACTTGCTCAACTGACCGGATGAGATCAGCACCATCGACGGGATGATGCCGACCCAGTAGGTACAAGTCACCAAAGTCGCGCCAGCGGGTGTTGACAGTCCCGCGGGCTGTCGCCGTGACGATTTTCTCGGCGAGGACCATCACGAGCGGATAGCCACGGACGACTACTTCGCCGCCGAGAAGTCGCGGAAGGTGGACTTTCTGTGGCGCGGGCGTGATCGGATCCCCCACGTTGACGTCGACATGGAGGTAGAGCCGTGCGGTCGCGAGGTCGGCCCGAAGTGAGACCCGAACGCCGCTGTAGGCATCTTCGTCTCGGATGACCTCGGCAGAGGCATGCTCGATCTCGAAGACAACACCGTCGTCGAGTGCCTGAGCGGCGACTTCACAGATGACTTGGCGAATGTTGTCGATGTCGTTGTCGAGCGCTTCGCCTTGAAGGTCGACGTCCCGAGTCGGCCGACGTTCCCCGAACGCGGCCAAGAGCACCCCGCCCTTCAGGACGAGCTGATCGGCATAGGGAGACCCGGCCAACCGAGCGAGGAATGCTTCCAATGCGTAGAGCTGGAAGAGCTCGTCGACTGGCCGACGGTCGCCCCGTGCCTTGTTCCGCAAGTCGAGGTACGCACGTCCCGCGACGGTTGCCCGAGTTGGCGCGCTCACAACAGAACCTCGAGCGCGCGCCGCAGTGCCGGCTCGGCGCGGGGGAAGTTCCGAGCGAGTTCGATCAAGCGGGCCGGACTGCGGCCTGGCCGGCCGATCCAGCGGCGTAGCGCCTCCCATGCGACGTCCGAGCCTTCGAGGTGACGCAGTCGGACGACATCGATGAGCGAGCGCTCTGCCGAGTAGAGACCGATCGGTCGGCGAGCGCCGACATCGAGCGTTTCGCGACCGAGGTCGAAGGTGCGTGTGTCGAACTGGTGCAATCGGCACGGTGCTCGGAGCACCGGTCGCGTAGCCCCACGGGGAACCGCTATGTCGATGACTGAAGGTATGGCGTCGATCAGCCCGTGACGGGCAAGCGCAGTCTCGAGACACAGCGTTGCCCGAGGGACACGCTCGGCGATCTCGACGAGGTCTGGATCGGCAGGTGGCGCGTCGGCCCATCGGTAGACACCTCCGCCGAGCGCGGTGATCTCCCCGCTGTCTCGAAGTCGGTAGAGGTGCTTGTCACCCACACTGGCCTTCTTGGCGTCGCCGTAGGTAAAGGTCTCGCCAAGTCGTTCTCGGAGTGCGAGATGGTCGTCAATGCTCACGGAAGGAAATCCTACTCACCAGACGCATATATGGGTACTATTTCCTCACCCGCAGCGCGCGCCGCCCTATAGGCGCGTCGGCCAGGCCACGACCGACCGCTCCGATCGGAGAGTGCCGGTCTCGCACAGCCGCTATCGACTGCTGCCAGCTCCTGTCAGCCGATCCGGTAGAACAACCGGTAGAAATTCGGAAATAAAAGAAGGGGCCTCGAACCCGAGACCCCTTCTGACCTGCTCTTTTCTAGTGGCGGGGGAAGGATTTGAACCTTCGACCTTCGGGTTATGAGCCCGACGAGCTACCTGACTGCTCCACCCCGCGATGGTGAAGAAGTAGTTTATCAGTCCCGTCACGATCCCCGCCTGGTCCCCGTTGACTCATCAGAGACCTCCGCGTGGCCCGCCAGGCTCAACCAGTCGTCGCAACGAGCTCGGCGAGCTTCTCAGATGGTTTCATGAATCCGAGCGTCTCGCGCGGTCTGTTGTTGAGACTGCGCGCAAAGCGCTCTAGGTCCTGCGCACTGTGCACGGACAGGTCGGTCCCTTTCGGCATGTACTGACGGAGCAGTCCATTGGTGTTCTCGTTCGATCCCCGTTGCCAGGGACTGTGCGGGTCGCAGAAGTACACCTGAACGCCCGTGTCGACAGTGAAGGCCCGGTGGTGTGAGAGCTCCCTACCCTGGTCCCAGGTGAGGGACCGGACGAGCTCGTCCGGAAGGCCGGCGATCGCCTTTTTCATTGCCTCGTTGACCTTGTCGGCCTCCCTGCCCTCTGGCAGGTGGAGCAGCAGCACGTAGCGGGTGCTTCGCTCAACCAGGGTCCCGACGGCAGAACCGCCGTTCTTGCCGATGATGAGATCGCCCTCCCAATGGCCAGGAACCGCTCGGTCCTCTGCCTCGGCCGGCCGTTCGGAGATCATGACCATGTCGGGGATCTGTCCCCGGCCCACGGTGCGACCCTTCGGGCGACGCTGCGCTCTGCCGGTCCGTAAACAGCGGGAAAGCTCCCGGCGCAGCTCACCACGACCCTGCACGAACAGGGACTGATAGATCGTCTCGTGGCTCACGTGCATCGTCGGGTCGTCGGGGAATTCCAACCGCAGCCGGCGAGCGATCTCCTCGGGCGACCACCACTCCTCGAGCCACGACTCGACCTGGGCGGCGAGCGGTCCGGCAACGAGCTTCGCAGTCTTCGGCCGACGTGCTCGTTCATAAGCTCTATGGTGCGCTCGAACGGCTCGATAGTGCGACCGGCCACCATTTCCCGCGACCTCGCGAGAGATAGTCGACGTCGCCCGACCGAGCCGTTTCCCGATCGCGTGCAGCGCGTCACCGCCGCGCAAGCCCAGACTGATCTCCTCCCGTTCGGCAAGGGAGAGCCGAACCGGGCCGGGTGACCACACGATCTGCTGCGATTCGCGTGTTCCCGGGCCGTGCAACACACGCGTCACGGTCTGGCGTGAACAGCCGATCGCCGCGGCGATCTCTCGCAGTTTCTTGCCGTCGCGCCGGAGCTCTCGAACCAGTCGTCGTTGCTGCATCGTCAGGCGTGGTCGTCGCACTTCAAACCTCCCGGTCGAATCAACTCAAAGGTTGTCGACCCGCCGGGTTGTTGCGTGGATCCCTTGAGCCCGCCC
>Ga0187852_1002898_pt1 | contig 13232 bp, 11 predicted proteins | sample June2016WEW_6_40_FD_134511 | JGI IMG/M metagenome (GOLD analysis project Ga0187852, IMG submission 134511) | Peatland microbial communities from SPRUCE experiment site at the Marcell Experimental Forest, Minnesota, USA - June2016WEW_6_40 | ecosystem: Environmental > Terrestrial > Soil > Wetlands...
AACTTCTCTCCCTGGAAGAATGCCTCTCCGAAATCGAAGCCGGCGGCCTCTTCACCCCTTAAACATCGTTCCCACTTATCGGCGCCATCGCAATATGTCTCCTGGGTCCACCGGACGGGTACCGACTTTCAACTCTCGACTCTCAACTGCTTGACTCGAATTCGACGGAACAAAGCGAGAATGTCTATGAAAACAAAGGGCCGGCTTCACCCGCGTCCGCAAGGGGTCATTTCCCGATTGGGTCAGTTGCCGATTTGGCGCCACAGAGGAGGGCCAAGTACGCCTACCTCTCGCGCTAATTGCTTGCTTTGCGCTACCCCGCTGTTTGAAACGCAGAGATTCAAAGCCATCGCGGCGCCAACCCCCGAATGACAAAGACCGGCTAAAGGAATATTCGTACTCATCTTCGCGGCAGTGACCCCGTACCTGTGACTTTGCCAGCCCTTCTGCCCCTCTCTCCTTACGGAGCCGGGTCGACTGACGCAGGCCGCTGTTCTTCGGGGTCAGCGTTTTCCCGACAGGACTTTAGCGCTCGCAATCGAAAACAAGACGCGGAAGGATGCCCGCGCCAGAGCAGGCGAGACGCCCGCGCTACGTCTACTCTAACTCCCGGGGGGTTACGAGTCACGTCCGCAAAAGAACCGGCGCGGATTATCTACGAGGATCGAGTGAATTACTTGCTGTGAGAATCCTGACTTCAAAAGCTTCGGAACGGCGTCGGTCATCATGTAAGCATAAGTCCTGCGGCCAGCGTCTGGGTCGGCGTCGGGTCTGTCGGCGCCTTCAAACGTCTTCTTGCCATTCTGCCAATGCCAGTTGGAGTCCATGGAGAAAAACATTCGATTGGCGAAACCCGCGTCGATGATGGAGCGCCAAAGAAAGACCAGGTCGCCCCATGGTGTGTAGGAGTCCTGGCCAAAGGTGTCAAATTCCATATATCCGCCATCCCTGGCCATAGAAATCAATTCCTCGGCCACTTGCGCATGGGTCCGTTGTTTGTCGTGCAGAGCCATATCGACGTGAGAAATAAAAACGCGTCGGGGAGTCGCTCCGGAGCTGACAAGCAGATCGAACTGCTCGCGCGCTCGGGCGACGTCATGGGTGGCGATTGGCACACCGGTAGCTTTCTGAACTCGGGCAGCGGCGCGAAAGACTTTCTTCTCCCAGTCAGTGAGGGGGCTCGTTTCCGCGGCAACCTTTATAATTCCGGCTCGAATCTTGGTGCCGCCGATGCCCTCGGTCACTTCCCGCAGCATCAGGTCCTCCATCTTTTTTTCGTCTTCTATTTCCGCCCACTGCTTGGGGATCTTGGCGCGCCGGTAAAAACCTGTCGAGGGCACGATCCTCACAGATGCCCGCTTGGCAATCTGTTGATAGAGGTCGATGGGCCGGTGGGGAGTCAGATCAACAAGGGTATTGACTCCCACCCGCGCCGCGTCATTCAGGAGGGAGACGGCGTAATCCACCGATTCCTGACGCTTGTCGTCTGGAATCGGCGCGTACCCGGGATCTTCCAGTCGCGGGCCGCCAAACCACAGGACGTGCTCGTGCATCAGAGTCGTGCCCAACGAATCGCACCGGACAGGACCTGTCATGGTCGAGACCATCCAAGGCTTCGCCTTCTGGGTCGCAGGCAGAGCGGGGGTTACTGCGGCGATGCCGGGCTGGGAGAAAACAAGGGGGAAAGCCGCACCCGCCAGGCAGCGACTCGCAAAAACTCGGCGCGACATCTTGATTGAGCTTTCCATAGCAAAGCCTCCTCTGCATCTTGTCGTCCTGATACCATGATCCTCCGGCTCGCACAAACCGGCACGACGATTCCTAACGTGATGATGGGCAAGAAATAGGCTGCTCGATTCTGATTCACCGGCATCCCCTTGTAAAATGCGATGCTCAGGAGGGTAGACGGAGACTACGCTGAAGTCAAGTCTGTGCGCTCGGTGTTAAAGCTTGAGGAGTACGAAGGATACAGAGAGTTTCCTTTTGATTGCTGCACTACCCCGTTGCGCTACCTGCCCTGATGCAGCGACGTCATGCGCCGTATCGGTAAGCGAATGTGATCTCGCCCGGCTCGGGGGCGGCTTCGCGGTCCCGGCCTGCCCCAGTCCAAGTACTGGTGGATTCCCACCCGCGGGTATCCCCAACATCCGTTAGAAATACAGCTTGAGCGCGAATTGTATCTCGCGCGGTGGTCCGGCGCTGAAAATGGCTCCTGAAACTCCTGGCCCGGCCTGGGCATCTGTGACGGGAAGGCCAAAGGCTGGGGTATTTGTAAGGTTAAAGAACTCTGCTCGGAACTGCATGCGCAGGTTCTCGCGAAGCTCAAACTCCTTTAACAAGGAAAAATCCCAGTTTCGCAACCCTGGCCCGGAAAGAACGTTGCGGGCGGAGTTGCCATAGCAATAGCACGTTGGAGGCACGAAGGCTGTGTAGTCAAACCACTCATTAATCGTCGGGTTAGATAGTATTCCACTCCCGATCCGGTCTGCCCTCATCGTTGTTCCTGTATTCGCAGGATCAGTCTCGATGCTGGGAGTGAAAGGGAGACCCGTCTGTAAAGTAATGATATTCGACATCGTCCAACCGCCAGCTATTCTCCCCACTAAATCGTGGCGATTCTTCAGGAACGGCATTTGCCACGTAGAAGACAGTGTAAACCGGCTAGCAATATCGAAATCCGCTATTCCCCATTCCGCTTTGGTGTTGTTGGGGTCCTGGGCAGCAGAACCTTGGAAATCCCCACTTTCATTATCCAGCGCTTTTCCCCAGGCATACGCTCCCAGCAAATAAAGACCGTGCCAATTTCTCGTCTCCGCCGTTAACTGAAGAGCATTGTAATGCGATATTCCGGAGTTAGTGAAAAGGGTCCCTTCCCCAAAGAAGGTGTTTGGAAGCCGGCTCTGAATGTCTCCGGGGCCGGGAAGGGGAACATTATCCGGATTCGAATAGTAGAGATGTGTTCCTTGGGTCGCAACGTAGGAGGCTTGCACTGAGAGTACCTGTGAGACCATCTTTTGCACCGAAAAGTTCCACTCCTGAAGATAGGGATCGGTCCTCCATGGATCGAGCTGAAAGAATGAGGCGGGGCCTAGAGCCGCAGACAGGGCGGCCGGACTTTCGGATGTTAAGGGTGGAAACATATTCGCAAGGGTCTTAGTTGGAACGGGAGTAGTATTGAAATTACCAGTCTCATCTTGAATGAACGGAGGGTTACTCTCCCCAACGCTTGAGAGTTGGTTGAGTTGAGACAGAGGATGGAAAATGCCGTATCCCGCGCGGACTACGAAGCCATGAGCTACCTGATACGCTAAGCCGAGCCGCGGGGCAAAAGCATGGTTGTCCGGATGCGTCAACGACGGCCCCAGCCCAACCTTCGAGGACGGAACAATGCGTGACGCATAGATCGGTATCAGAAACGATTCAATCTGCTGCGTATTTGTGTTGATCTGGCCATTACTGTTACTTGCAACAATAATTCGATCCAAATAAGGGTCAACCGAGGCATTAAAAAGGCTCATCGGTGTATAGGGATGGATAATGTCCCACCTCAACCCGAGGTTCAGAGTAAGATGCGGCGAGACCTTCCATGTGTCATCAACAAAAAGGTCTTGATCCCGGTCGTAGTATCCATACTCATCGCGGGAAAAACCACGCCCTCCCTGGAACGGAAGCCCTAGCAAAAAATCTCCCAATCCGATTCCGGTGTACTGGCCGGTGAAGTTGAAGTTTCCGCGCTGATAAGCACTATCGATTTGATAACTGTTGTCCAGACGTGCATCACCACCCACCTCGATAGTGTGCTTCCCTTTGATCCAAACTACGATATCCCCAACGGGCAACTGGTCGTAAGTCTGCTGGAGCGGGATCCACATGAGGCCATTAATTCCCTGAATGCCGGCAATATTGAGACTTGGAAACCCCGGCCACGTCAAACTCGTCAACTGGAATCCACCAATTCCAGCCATTTCAGTATAGTTGGTTCCTATCCCCTGCCCCGTAATAAAGGACGACGTTCGCTGATAAGAAACATGGGCAGAATTGACTATCGTGGGCGTGGCATTCCAGAACCATTCTAGATTTGCGAGTTGAGTTCGATACGTCGCGTTCGTTCCTCCGTTGTCCGGGAAGGGGCCTGGATTGACAGAACTACCATTCTGAAGGCTGTAGCTGAACGCCAACCGATGCGCTGGCTTGAGCTGATAGTCAGTCCGAATATCGCCCTGATCGCTTGGTAATACGCTACGTCCGTTAGTGATGTATGTGCCGGCCGTGGTGTTGGGGAGCGGGATGAATTGCAGAAAATAGGTGGCTTGCGGCGCCAACATGCCGGCAGGTATTTGATTGTTCAGGAAATTCTGAGCAGTATAAGGGTTCGTAATGGGCGTGGGGAAAATACCCTGTTGCTCTTGCGCTGTGGGAACAGGTGAGTCAAAGGTGGCTCCTTGAAGGATTCGTGTGCCTTGGTAGTCAGCAAAGAAGAAGGCCTTGTCTTTGACGATCGGCCCGCCGAATGCTGCTCCGAATTGGTTTTGTCTTAATTCGGGCGTAGTCAAGGCAAAGAAGTTGCGTCCATCCAGCGCATCGTTTCTGATAAACTCGTACGCGTCTCCGTGGTAAGAATTGGTCCCGGAATTGAGAACGACGTTGACTATGGCCCCTCCGCCGCCATATCGGGCCGACATGTCGTTGGTGAGGACCTTAAACTCTTGGATCGCATCCGGTGCAGGAGTGATACTACTCCCGTTGATGTACTGCTCCGTCACATTGGCGCCGTCAATGTAATAACTGCTGGCGGAATCCTTCATGCCATTCACCTGGATGCTTGTAATCGGGATACCAAGGTAGTTTCCTCCCAACCCTGCATTACCGTCAGTTGCGTCTGCAACGGCGCCTGGTACAAGCGTCGTCAATTGGAGGTAGTTGCGTCCGTTCAAGGGAAGTTGGACGACCGCGGTTTGAGGAACGACCTGACCAACCGTGGCGCCTTCAGTCTGGAGCAAGGTGCTTTGGCTTTTCACCTCAATCCGCTGCGTCGTTGAGCCCACTTCAAGTGTGAAGTCAATCCTCGCGGTTTGAGCCACATCCAATGTGACCCCCACTCGAGTACTGGACTTAAAGCCGCTCATGGATACCGATACATCGTAGGTTCCAGGGATCAGTGAGAAGACCGTGTAATACCCTTCGGCGTTTGTGGTGACCGTATTCTTGACCCCGGTACTCTCGTTGGCGACCTCGACGGCAGTTCCTGGGACCAACGCGCCGCTGGGGTCCGTAACCAAACCCGTGATCGACCCGTATTGTTGCTGAGCGAGAAGGGGGGAGAGCGTGAGACACACCATCACAACCGCAAGATTGAAACAAATTCGTTGACAAGTCGTGATTTGATCATCTCGCCTCATAACAGTAGCCTCCATGCTGAAATTCAGTCGCTTGAAATGCCGCAGGCAGTCCGCACTCGAAACGATCGGACCCTACCGGGAATTGACTTTTTAGCTTTCCCCAGTGGAAAGTATACCTTCATTTGCGTCCAACGGAGCTCAATTCTTTCTTCAATCCGAATTCCGAAGTTGCGAGGCTCTGAGGGAAGAAACCCCTCACCCGGCTCGCTACTCTCGCCACCCTCTCCCCAAGGGAGAGGGCTGAGATCAATCATCGTTGACCCCCCTCGCCCCTGGGGAGAGGGTGTCCCGCAGCCGGCGTAGTCATCAGCCGGGGCGGGACGGGTGAGGGGTTACTTCCGAAGAATCCAAACACCCGTTCCGTTCTCGAGGCTATCAAGGCAGGCAATTCAGATTCAAAGAGATGGCCTGGCAGCCCCAATTTCAACTTCGGAATTCGGGTTCAATCGGTGTCATCGGCTCCGAACTGCCCATCCAGAAGTCCTGCAGACCCGTTCTTGCCGTCGAGCCTTATGGGCACTGAGGTACGTAAGATTGAATGACTTGTTTGCAATCGCCCTGGGCATTGGCAGCACGAGTTCGACGCAGGCTGCGCTCGACAGGACCACGCTGATGATTTGCTACGTTGACTCCAGGGAGCTCGGCTCGGTTGCATCCGGATCAGTTCAGCTTGCCCTGACGTCGGCCCCGTACTGGACGCTCAAGGAATGCCGGGTCAGCTCCGGATCGGCTTCCCACTCAACCCGGTTGGTTCACTTCTTCTTGCGCAGGAAGACGAAGTGGTCGAGCCTGGTGGGATGGTTGTAATCTCCGTTGGGTGGCGGCCCGATAGAGACCTTGGTGTGCGGATACGGACAGCCACTGGACGACACGGCCGTCATTGTCGTGCGTGACACCAATGATCATGGGAATTCCTCCTTCTAGCGTCGGTGCTGCATTGCCATTGCGCCGTGGTTTTGTAGCAGTATCGTGCTTAAGCTTAAGCTCGTTGAAGGTGAAGGTTGTTGTGCGACGCGGTCGTAATGGTAGGACGATTGGCTCAGCCCCCAGCGGCGGTGGTTCGCCCCGCTCGGGCTACTGCTGAGCTGGCCACTTTACCTGGCCCTGGCGAGGAATTCTCCATTGATTTCTTAAAACGTTCTCACCAAAGGAGGAAGATAAATGAAGAAAGCATTGATAGAGTTGGGAGTGATTCTGGTCGTTCTTATGATCTGTGCTTCGCCCCGCGCCGTTCGTGCCAAAACTTCAGACAACTCCAGGCACGCGCTGACCAAGCTGCTTCTGGGCAAAGATGTGAAGGCCTTGATCCAGTTGCCGGCGACCAAAGAAGGGTTGGACGTCTACACCATGCCAAAGGGCAATAAACGTCTTGACGAACGTGGAATTGACATGGGCTTGATGACCAAGTACTTGAAATCCAAAGGCGTGGGCGTGGACCCCAACGAGGTGGCCACCACCACCGATGTCAAGGTGGACAAGGACAAGGTGGAAATCCACTTGGGGGGTGGTGGCGAAGGACGACGCGGCAGCAACCACGCCAACAAGGTTAGCCCGGGTTACAAGCGCGCCGGCGGGTCGCGCATCAACTTTTGCTTCGGGCGTGAGCTTAATGACGCCGACATTACGCCGCAGAACTTTCTGCGTGTGATGGCCCGTGTTCTCGACGTGAGCCAGATTCAAAGCCAGCTTGCCGTGAAGGACTTACCGACCGAGTTCAAGCAGGCAATTGCCGAGAATACGGTTAGGGAGGGCATGACCTACCAGATGGTCATGCTGGCCTTCGGCGACCCGGAGCAAAAAAAGATCAACGACACCACCGACGGCAACTTGTCAGAGACTTGGTACTACCTGAAGGAAGGTCACCGCTGGGTGCTGAACTTCAGCAATGGCAAGGTGACAAAGGCCCAGACGTTTTAAGCGGTGGCCCGGCGTATGTTGTCAGTCGGGCCGGAGTCCATAATGGAAATTCCGGTGGACTTTTATAGCCCATAGGAATATCAGCCTGCGTCCTTAGAACCTGGAGGAGGTAGTCCATGCAAGCAGCTCGAAGGGCTTTTGCGCCGATCATCGCGGTTGCCGCGCTCGGGTTTCTCTGGGCTTTGCCCGTATGCTTGGCCGGGCAAAGTCCGGTGACCGCAGTAGAAGTTGCTAAGCCCAATCCGACTCAATTCCGCGTCATGTATTACCACGGTGCGATGGGGATCACCATCGGCTGGGTGACGATTGGAAATGGCATGGTCGAGTTCAGCGACCCAAAGGGAAAGCAGTCGTTCGAAATCCGCGTTTCCGATATCGAAGATTTGGAGGACAGGTCCGGCGGCTACAGGATCCGCCAGGTTCGGATCAAAGTGAAGGGCAACAGAAGTTACGACCTTGACAATATCACTCAATCAGGTGAGAAAAAGAATGACAAAGAACGGGCAGCGTCTTTAATCGATTGTATCAAGAAGGAACAAGGCGCTAAGGCATTGCCGGCGGACCCGCGTCCGAGCGTCCCACCCGTTACCCAGACCTCGGAGATCTCCGCACCAACTCGTTTCAGAGTCGGTCACGGGCACGGCTTGAGCGAGGTGGACAAAGGCTGGATCAGCATCTCAGAGGGGGTCGCACATTTTCGCGCCGACGCGGAGGGTCAATCATTGGACTTCCGGGTCAATGAAATACAAGAAGCGAAACCTTCCTATGGATTTCTAGACGTGAAATTAAGAAACGGCAAGAAATATGACTTCGTGGTGTACGATGACGCGGGCGAAAACCAGGTGCCTCCTGACGCTATTATCGCCGCCATCCAAAGGGCCGGCGCCAAGGACTAAACCTGCGGTTGGCTTAGTTCTTCGCCCTCTACTCTCTCTCACCTTATATAGGTAGTGCCTCGGACCCCTCAGTGTCAAGCTTGGTGTTGATGTGGTCGAGGATCCGGAATTCTGGCCCGCATACATGCCTCCTCGTCTCCGGTTCAGCCGCGCTGGGGCCCCGCGCGAGATCACGCGTCAGGCAAGACACTCGAAGCTCGGCGTCACGGCTAAGCTCCCGCCTCGAGTTCGCCATTTGGCGAACTAAACATTCATGAAACAACAGACAAAACACGATATATCTATGCCGGGAATTAAGTGCCCTTGCCTTGTCAAACAAGAAGGGCCATGGTCGCTTTGGATTTCGTAGCCTACGCGTGCTCGAACGGGCGGATGAAGACAGCCCGCGCTGCCTATGGAGAGTTTCTCATGCCTGTGTGCAAGCGCTATCCCAACCTCATTTCTGTTCGACTTCCTCTCGCGATGTTCGTTTTGGTTCTAATAAACTCTGTGTTCCAGTCCGCTTGTGGGCTAGCAGGCGCTTTGGGTGGGTCCTCGACTCCGGCGCCCACCATCACCTCAGTTGCGGTCTCCTGTAATCCCACCTCAGTGCAGAGCGGGCAGACGTCGCAATGTTCGGCGGCGGTTACAGGAACGGGGAACTACAACTCATCCGTCACATGGTCCGCGAGCGCGGGGTCGATTAATTCTTCAGGGTTGTTTACCGCGCCTGCCACGGCCGCTACGGTCACCGTGACCGCTGCGTCGGTCTCGAACACCAACATGACCGGCATTAGCACGCTGAACGTCACGACGGCTACGACTATCACTTCCGTTTCGGTCTCCTGTAACCCCACTTCGGTCGAGACCGCAGGGACTTCGCAATGTGCGGCGACGGTCACAGGGACGGGAAATTACAGCTCGGCGGTAAATTGGAGCGTGAACGGCGTTCAAGGCGGGGGCTCGACCGTCGGCACAATCTCGAGCAGCGGGCTCTTCACGGCCCCCAGCTCCGTCCCCAGCACGAACCCCGTGACCGTGTCCGCCACCAGCGTCGCTGACACAACACAGTCCGCATCGGCCGGCGTGACCATTACAGCTACGTCCGGCGCTGCCGCAGGAACCACCGACAGCAACGGCACGGTCACGCTCAGCTCCGGCGGCGTGACGATCCCGCTGCAACTCAACGACCCGGCGACGGGCCAGCCGATTCAAGGCATCCAGGCCTCGCTCGGGTACGATCCAACCGCGCCGGGTTCTGCGGTCTTGTTCGTAAACGACCCTCAAAACCGATATCCGCAGCGCTTCGTGCCCTTGGTATCGTCGACTAACGGGCGCTACCGCCCTCGGAATTAATCCGACGTGCCCCACGGGCTTTTCCACCGCAACCGTCCAGGATCCGGTGCAAAGTTTCTATGTACCGGCGGGAGAGGCTCCCAGCTCCGCTACGGGCGAACTGGCCACTTTGGAGTCCAATGCCCTCAGCAACCTAGCCTCGATGAACGGGACCTCGTTCTCTGCGGGCGCTCCACAAACATTGAGTTTCACGACACCCACCGGTTGCGCCAGCACGATTTGGAGCTACCTGGAGCAACAGCTCGGCCCGTCCGGCCCGTCGTCAGGTCCATGGTCGTCCTATCTGCTGCTTTCGGAGGAAGTCCCGGCGCTTGAGCAGACAGGCTCGTGGGCCAATTTTGTGACGATGGGCTACGAGTTCTCGCCGAGCGCCGTTCCTTCTACATGCGAGAACTGGACCACCGGGGCGACCGTCCAAATCTTCAGCCTTGGCAGCCAAACCATCGCTTCGGTTATTTTGGATGGCGCCGCACCGGCCACCGCCATGATGGCCCTGCCCACGAACACGCAAAATAGTACAGGGCAGCCGATTCCCTCTACGCTCATATTCGCGCCCGACGTGTCGATAGGCGGCGGGGACGTCGGAGCGACAGATCTCACCGGCGTTACTACTATCCAGCTCCCCAACATGCAATACGCGGTCTGCGCCGTCTCCCCCGGCTACAACGAGTACGAGTCTCTCCCCAACACGTTTACGGTCCCCGCACCCGGCGGCCCGGCACTGGCCCCAATGGATCTCTCGCTCAACGCCACCGGCACGACGCCGCCGTCTTCCTTTGACCTTGACCTTCCGTTCGGCGGCACGGGCGGGGGGACCGTTTCCTGGACACCCGACGACACCGGCAGTTGCGGGCAGTACTGCTTCGTGTTCCCGGCCGGGACCGCCCTTGCATTGACGGAAAGCCCGTACGCAGGCTCGGTCTTTACTGGCTGGTCCGGCGCCTGCTCCGGCACGGGCGCTTGCACGGTGACGATGAACTCCAACCAGTCGCTCGGTGCCACGTTCAACCTGACCCCTGGCGGGGGCGGGGGCGGACAGTACACGCTGACGGTATCGGTCACCGGCACGGGCAGCGGCTCAGTGACCTCCACGCCGGCGGGCATCTCCTGCCCCGGCACCTGTTCGGCGAGCTTCGCGAGCGGAGCCGGTGTCACGCTCACCTCGACGCCGGCTTCGGGCTCGGCATTCGCTGGCTGGTCGGGCACCTGCTCCGGCACGGGGGCCTGTAGCGTGACCATGAACTCCAACCAGTCGGTCACTGCTATGTTTAACCTGGGTCTGCAGATTGGCGTAAACGGTGGGAACGTGCTCTATGGGGCGGCTAGTGTTTCGTGCACCAACTCGGGCGGATTCTTTGACAACTGCACTGGAAGTGTTTCACTCAGCATCCCAGTTGGCATAATGAACGGCGAGTTGGCCGTCGCCATGGATCAGGCCTCGTTTGCAGGTGGGACTTCCTATGCGAGCGGTGCGGTGCCAGGTACGGTCAGTATTTCCCTTTCGTGGGGAATCATCCAAGGCTCATGTGTAGCCGGGACGACAAACACCGACATTCAGGTCTACGACGGGTTTGTTAACAGTTCCTCCACCTATGTGGAAATTGGATCCTCAGTATCAGTGCCTTTGGTTATTAGTTGTGGCTCGGGAACATAAGAGCCAGCGGTTAGGACCCCGAAACGACTTCGCGAATGTTTGTTTGAACGGTTCGTAATGACTAGGCGGCGGCCGAGCGGGAGGGAAGGAACTATGGTGAGATGTAGATTTTCCCTGGTGGCGAGTCTAGCTCTCGCAGTTCTTCTAACCGCACCGGGCCGCGCTCAGACGGGAGCCTCGGCGAGCGCGAGAACCCACTTATCTTTCTCCGGAACGATTGATGGGAGGCTAGCGATCCGGATGCGGCTGGAAACTGTCGCCGGCCGGATGACCGGCTCCTACTACTATGAAAAATACAAGGTGCCGATAGCACTCCGTGGTTTTCTCACAAAGGCACCAAGAGCGCCCGGCGGGCATCTGGACGAGCGCCTTCAGCTTAGGCTTGAAGAACGAGGCCCGGACTGCAAGTGGATGGGGACCTTCATTGGGTATTTCGTCAGCGACAAACATGTGGAAGGTACGTGGATCGCGCGGGACGGACCCAAAAAATTCCCATTTGTGCTCGATCGGGCTGACGATAACGATAGCCAGCTTGCCTTGAAGCCCTCCGCGGCAGTGAGTGCGGCTGGCTGGACGGGAACATGGACGCGGGGAGACAAGAGCGGTTTCGAGGGGGCAAAAGTCACGATCGAGGAGGGTTCCGGCCAGAATTTTTGCTTCGATATCTCTGCCGCCAGCGGCGCGCATTCGGGCGAAATCAAAGGCAAGGCTTCGATTAGCGGGGAGAAGGCGCACTTCGCGGAGAAAAACGTGTACATTGCCGGCGTGACGCAAAAATGCATTGTTGACTTTGTGTTGCGGTCAAAGGCCATCGAGATCAGCACGAATAGCGACTGCCAGGGCTACGGCGGCATAGGCGTCGAGTTCGACGGCAGTTACCTCCGCGAGAAACCCCAGGCCGCGAAACCCACACTCGCGGGTCTGGACCAGGCGTGGACGGCCGCTAACGACCGGGCCTTCTCCCAGCTCACCGGCAAGGATTATGAAACCTTCGCCGCCACCTGCCAGATGGTCGAGGAGATTGACGATTTAGACGACTTCGGGGCGAAAGCGCGCGTATGCGGAGTGCGGGGATTGTACATGACCATGGAATCGATCATCATGACGACGGCCAGCGGGAAGATTTACGCAGCCGTAATCGATGTGGATGGTGACGTTCTCTACTTCACAAACGACCCGCGCTATGCGGCGACCTTGCCGAAAACAATCGATCACTGGCGGGAGCGTTTCCGCCAGAAGCCCATTGTCTACATGAGCCGAAAGGCGCACTAACTCAGACGGTGCGTGTCTTCCAGGCAGCGCGCCAAGGAAGGCGGAAAACACCACAGCCGGCAATCTAAGACGAATTTCCATTTGGCCTTCCCAGCCGCCAGCCAGCTTACAGCCCACCGCCTCCGTTGGGACCCTTTTCTCATCGTTTCCACCCCCAACGACTCCAGCGGGCGGTGCATCTCTAACTAAGGTCATCGGCGTTGTCAACTAGAATATCCATTAGAATATTCACGGTGGCACCTCTTTTTGGGAAACACCGGCACCGCCTGCGTGACGCGAGACACGCGCCCTGCGGGCAATACCCTCCGCATTGAGCGGCTGGAGGAGGTGTCTATTGGGAGATGAATGGCAGAGCGCGTAAGAACCTCTTACTACCCGTAAAGGCCGGTTGCCGGGCAAGCCCAGCGGCGAGGACCGAAGGCACAGCACCTAAACGGCCGCCGTCATCAGCACGCGGAGCTGGCTAGCCCAGAATTTCGAACAGCTGGTGCGGTCGACCTCCAAACCCCGATGCAGTTCTCTGAGGCGGTTTTCGATCCCTACCACCTCGGCCTCGAAGGTCACGCGCCGCTCCAACAACCAACTCTCGGCGGAATAGCGGCCTTCCCCATAGAGGTGCTCAGTCTGGCCGCTCTCTTCCGAGAGTTTCCGCGCCTGTTGCATCGTGGGTTCGGCCAAACGGTTCAGCACCGCATTTTTGGCCATCGCCACCACATACTCCACGCCCATCGCGTCCAGAAACGTCAGCAGGAGCGGGTC
>Ga0187852_1002902_pt1 | contig 13219 bp, 10 predicted proteins | sample June2016WEW_6_40_FD_134511 | JGI IMG/M metagenome (GOLD analysis project Ga0187852, IMG submission 134511) | Peatland microbial communities from SPRUCE experiment site at the Marcell Experimental Forest, Minnesota, USA - June2016WEW_6_40 | ecosystem: Environmental > Terrestrial > Soil > Wetlands...
CGCCACCAAATCGGACGAACCCGACGCACTCCTCAAACGCGCCACGCGCTGGCTCCTGCGCGGCAGCATCCTTGAACTCCTTATCGCCGTGCCCAGCCACGTCATCGCCCGCCGCCGCGACGACTGTTGCGCGCCCGCCGGCACGTTTTGGGGCATCGCCACCGGCATCTCCGTCATGCTGCTCTGCTTCGGCCCCGGGGTTTTCTTTCTGTTCGTCGAACGGTTCGAGCGGTTGAAGCCAAAATCCACAAGCATGGATAAATCGGTAAACTGAATTGATACGTCTCAGCGAGATTACCAAAGCGCCGTAGGCGCGACATAATTGTAGAAATCCGCAACAAAACAAATTCAAGCTCCGTTAGGAGCGGCATATCCTGTTCAGGAAAATATGTCGCTCCTGACGGAGCTTTTTATCTTGTTTGGGTTAAACTACAAAGATGTCGCGCCTATGGCGCTCAATGCAGCGTTTTTGGGGGATTCAAGAACGCGCTGGACAGAAACTTAACCGCGAAATACAGACGCAACGATTAAACGAGACAGGCTGCAAACCGCGTCGCCTGCTCACTGTTAGAAATGAACGCTTCCAGACCAAGCCAGCGATTGCTCACTGCATCATACGTTTTGTTTTTTGTTGTTCTGGGCGTGTTGGCATTTTGGGTGGCTTGGATTTCCAGATTTGGTGGATCGTTCCCAGATATTCGTCCATTCGCAGCTTTGTTTTTGTTCGCTTTCATTTGTCAGGTGTTTGTTGTTTATCACCACCGCAAAAACTTGCTTGGGTGGATATTGTTTGGCCTTTATGGCATCGCTGCACTTTATTTCATATTGGGTGTGGTCACCATTTATGGCAGGCATCATTAATTTTGTGTGGTCGCTTTGGCCTAATATAAGGATAGGCTGCAAATTTCCTTCGCCAGCTTCGCGTCCGCGCGCATCTCAATTTTTAAGACGGGGTTCTGTTCCGAAGGAACAATCGAGAATAGCCCGGCATTTCAATGCCGGGATAGTTTGAAAAAACGTCGAGTCCCGCAGGGACGGCTGAAACAAAACCCATCTTCGTCAAGACTGCGACGCGGCAGGCACCATTTTCAATCGTCCCTGCGGGACTCGTTTGCAATACCGTCAGACCCCGGCGTTCAAACGCCGGGCTATTTTTCCCGCCGGGGCGGGATCTCTTCGGGACACGGTGTTTTCCAACTGCACAAAAATTGGGATGCGCCGACTTCGCGTCCTTCGCGCAACAAAATTTCTTTTCTTTCCAGCGCCGCGCCTTAACTTTCGCGCAGGCAAATGGCTTTGAAACTGTTCAACACGCTGTCCCGCTCGGTTCAGGACTTCGCACCGCTCGACCCGGCGGGTAAAAAGGTCGGCATGTATTGCTGCGGGCCGACGGTTTATGACTTCGCCCACATCGGCAACTGGCGCACGTTCGTCTTCGGCGACCTCGTCCGCCGCCACCTCGAATTCAAGGGCTACGCCGTCACGCATGTGATGAACATCACGGACGTGGAGGACAAAATCATCAAACACGTCCGCTTGTCGCGCCAAAGCGACCTGCCGCGTCGAAGTGGAACGGAGACGGGAGCGGCGGCGGACGAAAACAAAACTTCTCTCCGCGAGTTCACCGGCCAATACGAAGCCGCGTTCTTCGAGGACTTGAAAACGCTGAATTGCCTTCTGCCACACCACACGCCGCACGCCACCGAGCATATCGCCGAAATCATTTCGCTCATCGAAAAACTCATCGCGCGCGGCATCGCCTACCAGGCCGCCGATGGCTCGGTTTATTTCAGCATCGAAAAATACCGCGGCGGTGGCTGCACCTACGGCCAGTTGCTCAAGCTCAACTTCGACGAAATGAAGGCAGGCGAACGCGTCAAGAGCGACGAATACGCCAAGGAATCCGTCGCCGACTTCGCGCTCTGGAAGGCGCGTGTGCCGGAGGACGGCGACGTTTTCTGGCCCAGCCCGTTCGGCGAAGGCCGTCCCGGCTGGCACATCGAGTGCAGCGCGATGAGCACGAAAATACTCGGCCCGAGCTTTGATTTGCATCTCGGCGGCGAGGACCTGATTTTTCCGCATCACGAGGACGAAATCGCCCAAAGCGAAGGCGCGACCGGCAAACCGTTTGTCAAATACTGGCTGCACGGCGCGCATCTGCTGGTCGAGGGCAAAAAAATGAGCAAGTCGCTCGGCAATTTTTTCACGCTGCGCGATTTGCTGGCGAAAGGTTTCACCGGCCGCGAAATTCGTTATTTGCTGCTCACCGCGCATTACCGCGAGACGTTCAACTTCACGCTCGAAGGTTTGCAGGGCGCGCACGCGGCACTGGCGCGGATTGACGAATGCCTCGGCAAACTCCGCGAAGCCGCCGGAGCGCCGGCCTCCGGCTCGGCACGGACCGATCCGCAAAAAAACCTCCAACCCGCCGGTTCGGTGACCGGCGCTCCGAATGAACTACTCGCGCGCTTCACCGATGCCCTCGACGATGATTTGAACATTTCCGCCGCCTGGGGCACGGTGTTTGAATGGGTGCGCGAAACAAATCGTCAGCTGGCGGAAAATTCCCTGAACGCGGCGGATGCCTCATCAGCATTAACGGCGTGGAATAAAATTGATTCCGTGCTTGGCCTCGGCACAAAATCGGAAGCGGAAGTCCCGGCGGAAATCAGTTCCTTGCTTGCAGCCCGGCAAGCCGCGCGCCAGGCGAAAGATTTCAAAAAGTCGGACGCCATCCGGGACGAATTGAAGGCGAAGGGCTGGGTCATCGAAGACACACCCAAAGGACCGAAATTGAAAAAATTGTAACGTGAAAAGCCTGTTCATCACCTTTGAAGGCACGGAAGGCTGCGGCAAATCCACGCAGATAGAAATACTCGCGGACCGGTTGCGCGCACTTGGTCGCCGTGTGTGTGTATTACGCGAGCCGGGCGGAACCCTTATCGGCGACGAAATTCGTCACACACTCAAACACAGCCAGCAAAACCATGCAATGATGGCTGAAACGGAGCTATTATTGATGAATGCCAGTCGCGCGCAACTCGTCCGCGAAACCATCCGCCCCGCCCTGGCCGGAGGCGAGATTGTCGTGTGCGACCGCTTTTACGATTCGACGACGGCGTATCAGGGTTACGGACGCGGCCTGGACCTGGCGCTGGTCCGAAGCGTGATTGACTTCGCCGTAGGCGACACACGTCCCAACCTGACTATTCTGCTTACGGTTCCGATGGATGTCAGCGAGGCGCGACGTCTCGCTCGACGAGAAGCGATGCTACTCGATGTACCATACGAAGTTAAAAAGACGGAAGGTCCAGCAAAATTACCCTTTACTGAACCATTGCGCGACCGGATGGAGGAAGCCGATCGTGCTTTCTTTGAGCGTGTGGCCAAAGGTTTCGAAGCCATCGCCGCCGCTGAACCGAATCGAGTGCGCGTGGTGAGCGGCGCGGGCGCAATTGAAGTTGTCTGCGAAAACATCTGGGAGCTTGTTCGACCGGTTCTGCTGCGCATCGAACGCTGGTGAAAATCACGGTTTGGAGTTCCGGCTTCAGCCGGTTTTCCCGCCTAAAGGCGGAACTCCAAACGGTTCTGCGTCCTTGCCGAATTCACGGCAATGTTTAATCTTTGGGCGGAAACCATGATCAAAAAAACCATTGGCGAAATTGAGGCGAAGATTCGTGGCGCGGACGCCGTCAGCGAAGAGCGCAAACGTGAATTGCTCCAGTTGCTCGGCACGCTCAAGTCCGAGGTCGGCAAGCTGGCGAAAACGCACGACGAACAGGCCAAAAGCATCGCCGGGTTCGCGCAGGTTTCCGCGCACGAAGCCACGCGCACAAAGCAAAATCCGCAATCACTCCACCATTCGCTTCAGGGTTTGCGCTCGTCGGTGGATGGCTTCGAGAAATCAAATCCCCGGCTCGTCCAAATCGTCAACGCCATCAGCAACACGCTGTCGAACTTGGGGATTTAATTGGAGGGGCGAGCTCTGCGAGTCCCAAATTTCTTCGATTGGTGGAAAGATAGGGACTCGCAGAGCTCGTCCCTCCGACATTCACTTGTCTTCGCGCGGTTCCAGGTTTGCAATCGCCGCCATGATTTCGTCGGCAATTTGCTGGTAGATTTCCTTGAGCCGTGCCTTGGAACAATTCTTCGCCTCGGCGCGCAAGGTTTCAAATTGCATCGGCCGGCCATACTTGACGGCCACCCGTTTGGGCCGGGGAATTTTGACGTGCCGCCCGTAAGCCTCGAACGTTCCAAATGTCCGCACGGGTATGACCGGCGCGTCGGACTTGATCACCACCAGACCGATGCCGGAACGCGCGGGCTGCAACCGGCCATCGCGCGTCCGCGTGCCTTCGGGAAATAAAATAATCGCGCCGCCGGCGAGCAACCGATCTAAAATCGCCTTCAATCCCGCCGCGCCGCCGCCGTCGCGGTCCACCGGCACGGCCTGCCACGAACGCAACAGCGCGCCGATGCCCGGAAATCGAAACAAACTTTCCCGCGCGAGATAATTGATTGGACGGTGCAATCCCGAACCGACCAGCGGCGGATCCAGGAAGCTCGCGTGGTTCGAGGCCAGGATGACCGCACCGGTTTGCGGCACACGCTCCGCATTGAAGACGCGCCAGCGGAAATAAAACCGGTACAGCGCGCGAAAACCGAGCCAGCCGAGGCGATAGGAGAAATTCATGGGGAATGGCCAACCACTAAACACTAACGCCCAAGGAACGACGACAGACAACCGTAACAAACCCGGTAGGGCGGGCAGTCCTCTGCCCGCCGCCCGTCCCAATGCATTTTACGGCGCGCACGGAGTGACGCGCCCTACCAACGCAACTGGAAAATGGAATAATTTCCAAATTCGCATGACCAACGTACCGGCCAGCCTGCTTGTTCGAGCTTCCACCCTCCGTAGCGGGGCTACTGCGGAGGACGGGTCGGGATTCTTTCGTCATTATGGTTTGGGAATTAGTCATTCCGCACAGCGGCATGGTTTGGTCATTCGTCACTTTCCGTGCATCAGCCTTTTGCGGACCTCTGCAAGAATCGCCGCGCTGGTTTGTTCCGAAGTCATGCTCGAATTGTTGATGACCTTGGCGCCCAGCCCGATCATCAACGGCGCCGTTGCCCGCTGGCTGTCGCGCTGGTCGCGCGCCGCGAGGTTTTCCTGAACGCCATCGGCGGCGCGCCGGCGCGAACGCTCCTCCAGATGTGCATCGAGGTAAAACTTGAAATCCGTCTCCGGGAACACATTTGTCCCGATGTCGCGCCCTTCCATGACGAGATTGCCGAACCGGATGCACTCACGCTGGCGCTTGACCATCCATTTGCGCACTTGGGGAATCGCCGCGACGTGCGGCACGGCGGCGCTGGTTTCGGCGGTGCGGACTTCCTTTTCGGGATAATAACCATTCACGAGCAGCCGCACGCGGGTGTCCACGCACACCAGCGACGTTTTCCATTTGCGGCACGCAGCGGCGACGGCCTTGGCGTTCTGCACGTCAACCCGGCTTTTCAGGCAATACCACGCCAGCGTGCGATACATCGCGCCGGTGTCCACGTAAACGTAGCCGAGCGCCCTGGCCACGAGCTTCGCGTTCGTGCTCTTGCCGCTGGCACTCGTGCCGTCAATGGCGATGATAATCGGTTGTTTCATCAAATTTTTATCCTACTCGTCCTCGTTCTCGTCCTCGTCCTCGAAACTGCAAAATCCGATTACGAGAACGAGGAGGAGGACGAGGACGATTTTATTCTGCAAACAATTCCTCTTCCTTCAGCTTCCGTCCCGTCTTCGCGTCCAGAATTGTCGCGCCCAGGCCTTTCGGCGGCGGCGCGGCCAGTTTCTGGAAAAAATTCGGAAACGTCTTTTTCACGCAAGCGGGATTCTTGATTTTGATGCCGGGAACTTTCAATCCCAGAATCGCAAAACACATCGCCATGCGATGGTCATTGTAGGTCTCAATCTCCGCACCGTGAAGCTGAGACGAGTAAACCGTCAGCGTGTCGCCTTCCTCGACCACCTTTGCTCCGCACTTGGTCAATTCCGTCCGCAACGCGACCACGCGCTCACATTCCTGCACGCGCAGCCGGCCAAGGTCGGTGAATTTTGTAAACTCGTTTTGAAAAGCCCACGGGGCTAACGGCGCAATCACGATTGCCGTCATGATGCTATCACCGAGATCGTGTCGTCTCGAAATTTTACCTTTTGATGAATTAATAAAATCGTGAACGGATTTTTCAATTTCAGCTTTTCCTTTTTTAGCAATGTCTTCCCATTTTTTACGGAAATCCGGCACGCCGTGTGCCATCGGCCCCATGTCCAGAAAACCTGGAAACCTTTCATCAACCTGCCAATCCGAGTTGGGCCAACGTGCAATTATCACGTTGCTAAAATATTTCGTCTGGACGTCAATTCCGAAGCGAGGCGAGTATTCAAGAGATTCTGGAGATTCGGGACCGATCTTGCCTGCTGCCCAAAAATAACTCCCGCTGCTCGCGTCCGGCTCAATTTGAAATTTCCCGCCTGATTTCGGAAACGTTTCAATCATTTTCGTCGTCATCGCCACATACGGCGATTCTTCCGCGTTTTCACCGACAACTTTGATTTCCCAACTGCCCGTTTTCGCACAGAGCAAAAGTGCCGAGGCAAATTGTGAACTTTCCTCGATGCTGACTTTTACTTTGCTTGTAGGAGACGACGTAAGGAGTCTCTGACTTTCTTTTGAAGAATGAGTCTCGTCACCTCGACTCCTACTTCCACCGCCAAAAATCGTCGCGGGCAATTTGTCATTGGGCGCATCCACGCGATAACCCAGCGCGCGCAGCGCCTTAAACAACGCCGCCTGCGGGCGCTCGTGCATTCGCGGCGCGCCGTGCAGCCGGTAAACACCCTTGCCCAGACAAACCAGCGCCGCCAGAAATCGCGCCGCCGTTCCAGCGTTGCCCACGAACAGTTCCAGTGGATTTTCAATCGTACCGCCGCCGGGAATTTTTCCGCCTTGGCCGTAAACCGTGATCGTGCGATTGCACGCTTCATTCGGATCGGGCGCAACATTCACCATGAAGCCAAGTTCCTGCATACACTCGACCATGATTTGGGTGTCCTCGCTCCACAGCGCGCCTTCGAGGGTCACTTCGCCGTCCGCCAGCGCCGCCAAGATCAGCGCGCGGTTCGTGATGCTCTTCGAGCCGGGCACGGTGATTTCCGCACGCACCGGTTTGTCGAGCGGCACGATTTCGATGAGGTCGGGTAAGGCCATTTTAACCACGGATGGACACGGCGTAAAGCCGCGTGGCGGCCACGCCGCTATACGCGGATGGACACGGATAAAACATGGATTGACGGGTAGGGCGGGCAACCTGCTCGCGATCTGCTCGCGATTTATCGGAGTTCATCGGAGTCCCCTGCCCGCCGAGGCGCTGGTTATAACCGAACGGCGCGCACGGAGTGACGCGCCCTACCATTAAAAAAAATCCGTGTTTATCCGTGTTCATCTGTGGTTGATTCATTCCGGTGACGGCGAGGCGCAGCCGGCGCACCAGTTGTCGCGGCGTTTTTTGGCCGTTTCAAAAAACATTGCGATGGTCTCCGCGTCGGCTTTTTTCAGCACGCGCCGGATTTTTTGCAAATCGGCGATGAAAGCATCCAGTGACTTCGCCAGATTCTTGCGATTGGCCAGGGCGATGTCGCGCCACATCTCGGGCGAGCCGGATGCGATGCGCGTTGTGTCGCGAAAACCGTTGGCGCACAGCGCGGCCTGAGGTCTGGAATGCGCCGGATTCAAAACATGGCTGGCCAAAGTCGCCGCGATGATGTGCGGCAAATGGCTCGACCGGCTCACAAGTGAGTCATGAATTTCCGGCGTCAATCGCAGCACGCGCGACCCAATCGCCCTCCAAAACTGTTCCACTTTTTTCAACGCGGCCTGGTTTGTCTTTTTCGTCGGTGTCATGACGCAAACGGTGTTGACAAACAAATCCGCGCGCGCGGCGCTTACGCCGGTTTTTTCCGCGCCGGCCATCGGATGACTGCCAACAAAATGCGCGCCGGACCTGGCAATGAGGGTTTCCAATTCGCGCACGACGCTGGCTTTGACGCTGCCGACGTCGGTGACCATGGCGCCGCGTTTCAAGGCCGGAAGCATTCGTTCGACGACCGGACGCATTTGCGCGAGCGGCGTGCATAGAATGATGAGATCGGCATCCCAAACCGCCGCCAGCAAGTCTGTGGTAGCAAAGTCCACCGCGCCCGCCCTTTCACAGTCTTTCAGGCTGACGCGACGGCGGACGAAGCCCGCGGTCTGGCGCGCGAGTTTCCGGCGTCTGACGGCCAGCCCGATTGAACCGCCGAGCAGGCCGACGCCGATGATGGTTATCTTCCGAAAAAGCACGACGGAAGCATAGAGGAGGGAGGGTGGAGGATGGAAGATGGAAATCACGATTCCTGGGAGCGCTGGCGTCCCGCCGGCGAACGAATCAATTCATCACTGTTGCCACGAGCTGGCGAGACGCCGGCGCTCCCAGATGTGCGGCGTGTTGGAGTTCAGGCTTCCGCCTGTTTCGGGCGGCAAGTTAAGAACTTCATCTCTCAGTTTGGAGTTCCACCTTCAAGCGGTCTTAAATTTGCCGGTAACTTTCCGCCTAAAGGCGGGACACCGAACCCTTTCGCGCCGATTCATAACACGCATCCATCACCTGCTGCGTTTTCAACGCCCACATCGGCCAGTCGTCGTTGAGCTTGCCGGAAAAAACCTGGTTGGCGAAGTTGCGGAACATGATGGTGTTCTGCGCGGTCGCGTGGCCAAGTTCAGCCGGGTCGGAAACGGGCGTTGGCGTTGGCGTGCCGGCAGCCGTCGGGACGCGAATTTCCGTCCGGTTGACCTCAAAGGCCGGCTCACGGCTGTTGAACGGGTGGACGAAATCGGGCACCCACACCCAACCGTTCACGCCGCTGACAAAAACCCATTGTTGCGGGGCGGCGAGAAACGAAGAGTAAAATCCCGCCGAAACACCGTCATCGAAAACAAGTTCGGCGGAAAATTCGGTGGGGGCGGGCTCCCGACCGCCGATGGGTTCGGATTGCGAGAGAATCCGGCCTGTGACCGTGTGCGGTAATTGCCATTTCATTGCCCAAAGCGTGAACCGGAGGCTATACCACCCCAAATCACCAAGGCAGCCGGTGGGCTCGAGACGGCCGTCCACGCGAATGTTGCCGCGCGAAAAATTGCCGGTGCCGAGGAAACTAAACGCTGACGCAATCCGTCGCACCGGGCCGACGCTCTTGCCGTCGTCGAGAATTTCGCGAACGCGCACCAGACGCGGGTTGTGCATGAACATGACGCCATCCATGAACTGCACGCGATTTTTTTTGCAGGCTCCGGTCATTTCCCGGACGTCGGCGAAGCTGACACCGCACGGCTTCTCGCAAATGACGTGCTTGCCCGCTGCCGCCGCGCGCAAAACCCATTCCTTGCGCAACCCGGTTGGAAGCGGGACGTAAACGGCGTCCACGCTCTTCGACGCGAGCAGTTCCTCGTAACTGCCGAGCGCAGCCGGTTCGGCAGCGAACGGAAACTCACGCTGGCCTGCGCGAATGAATTCGCGGCTGCGCCCCGCGTCACGACTGGCAACGGCGGTGACGATGGCATTGCCGGAATTGAAAATAGCCTTCCAGTTTTGGCGGCCGATGTTCGCCGCGCTCAATATTCCAAATCGAAGTTTGTTCATAAATTAATTCAATCGTAATCCTCCTCGTTCTCGTCCTCCGCCGCGAATTTTTAATTTTCGATTACGAGAACGAGGACGACGACGAGGACGAATCATTTCGCCGCTTCCCTCACCCGTTCCAAAATCACGTCGGCCAAGTGCGGTTCGCTGCCGATGGCGGGCGAATACCAGACGAGCTTGCCGTTCTTCTCCGTCGGATTACGCCACGTCGGCTGCCCGGTGGCCAGCCGTTGCCGGACGGTCCGCTGCGCTTCACCCAGCATCACGGGAATGTCTTCCTGCGTGTGCAAACCGTCGCTGATAAAAAACGGCACCACCACTAGGTTTTTTGTCTGCGCGAGTTGATAGCAATCGGCTATCCGCGGCAATTCTTCCAGATAAATCGCATGAATGCCGGCATAAAGATTCATCGCCCGGATCAATTCGACCTGCCGTTCGATGGCTTTGCGTGAGTTTGCGTTTTTCTCCGTGCCATGTCCGGCAATGAAAAGCGTGATGTCCTTCGGCTTCGGCGCGCGCGGAAACGGAAAGGTTTCGACGATTTCATTGGCGCGGGCCAGCAGCACCCGGGTCATGCTGTCGTGCGAACCGACGGGCGGGCAGTAGAAGATGGTTGAGTGTTTAAGGATGAGGGTTGAGTGTTCGGAAAAGCCGAGTTCGCGGGGGATGACTTCGTCGCTGAAGTAACCTTCGCTGATGAACAGCGGCACGATGAAGACGCGCGCTGCGGAGATCTCCGGCAAAACCTTTTTGATTTGCGGTTCCTGTTTCCAGAACGACTCGCGGACTTGGGCGAAAATTTTCCGGCGGCGCAATTCCGCCGCATGCTGGTAAACCGGCGCGGCGGAACTGTCATTTTGCATCGTGCCGTGGCCGAGCACCACCAGTGCGGCCTCGGAGAAATTTTCACCGTTTACGCACCAAGGTTGGCGCACGAACAAACCGTTCGCAAGCCGGACTGAGATTCGGCAATGTCCTGATTTGATGGTAGGGACATCGCGCTGCGATGTCCCCGCCCGCGCGCAGCGGGCGGAACGAAATGCCCTTCCAGAATTTCCACCCCTTTGATTGCGCCGCTGAATGTCCACCCTCCGTCCCGCATTGCGGGACTACGGAGGACGGGTCCCGCCGGCGAGTGGATCAGTCCATTGCAAGGCAACGGGCCGGCGAGACGCCAGCGCTCCCAGAAGAAGAATGCTTTGAAACTTTTTGACACCTCGGGCATCCTAAGTTCAAATTGTCCGCGAAATCAACCGAACCTATGAAAATAACGACTTCGATTAAACTCACCGCCATCGCACTGGCCGCCACATTCGGGCCGGCGTTTATTGCTGCCGCCGATACCGCTCAATTGCCGCCCGCTTCAACGAAAACCGGCGTGACTTATGCCACCGACATCAAGCCCGTTTTCGACCAGTCCTGCGTCAAATGTCACAGCGGCGACAAACCAAAAGCCAAACTGAAGCTCGACAGCCTTGAAAACGCGCTCAAAGGGAGCAAGGACGGCAAGGTTGTCATTCCCGGCAACAGCGCGAAAAGTCCGCTCGTCCTGAATGTTGCCCATCTCGCCGACGATAAAGATGCCTGGATGCCGCCGTTGCACAACAAGGCAAACATCGGACCGCTCACGCCCGAGCAAATCGGTTTGATCCGCGCGTGGATTGATCAGGGCGCGAAGTGAATTGGCCACCAAGAAGCACAAAAGGCGCAAAACTTTAACCCACGGGCCGGACCCGAACGGTAGGGCGCGTCACTCCGTGCGCGCCGTGGATCGCTATGGGACGGGCGGCGGGCAGAGACTGCCCGCCCTACCATAAGCCGACGAATTGCGTGACACACGTCACTTCAACGGCATGCGTTTTTGCTGACGCAATTCCTGTTGTTGGCGCAGCAACTCCATGCGATCGGTTTCGGAAGTTTCCGGCTGGTTCGCGCGCTGGATGGACGCGGCGATTTGACGGTCCAGAAATTGGTTCCGCAAGCGCAGAACCACATCGGCCAGTTGCTGGTCAGGATTGGGAATTTTGCGGTCTTCGGCGACGGCTTCGGTGACGAGGCCCCGCATTTCGGGCAATTCGCACTCATCCAAAAACGCGGCCAGGCTTCGCCAGGTTTCATTGGTCTGCGCCGCCAACCGTCGTTCGACAATTTGCCGCACGAACGAATGGAAAATCCAATTTATGTCCAGATGCAACGCGGTCCAAGCAACCAAATCGTCGTGCAGCAACAAAAGTTTCAGCAACCAGAATTCCTGAGTGGACGGACGCGGCGCTTCGGATTCCGCAGCCGGTTCGGCTTCGCTTTCGCCGGGCCCAGTTCGGGCAACGGGAATTTTTTTGAATTCAGCGCGTACGGCTTCCGGCGAAACGCCCAGGCGCAACGCGGTTTTCTGCGCGTATTTGTCAGCGAGCACGTTGTTTCCGGTCTTGTGGACGGCCTCGGCCATGCCGCGCAAAATGGCGTTTCTACCTTTATCGCTATTCGCATTGTCCAGCTTGCAGAGCCGGTTTAAATAGTAATCAAAAAATCCCTCGGCGTTTTCAATCAGCCGGCGAAACGCTTCGCCGCCATTGGCCTTGATGAAACTGTCCGGATCGTGCGGCGCAGGCACCACGGCTACGCGCACCGCCAAGCCGGACGCCAGCAGATGGTCGAGCGAACGCACGGCGGCGTTTTGTCCGGCTTCGTCCGAATCAAAACAGAGCACCACCTCGTCCACGTAACGTTTGATGATGCGCGCGTGGTCGGCGGTGAAGGCGGTGCCCTGCGGCGCGACAACGTTTTGCACCCCGGCCATAAAACACGCGATCAAATCAAGCTGGCCTTCGCACACGATGGCAAACCCGGCGTCGAGGATGGCACGTTTGGATTTGTCGAGGCCGAAGAAGACCCGGCTCTTGGTGAAGATGGGCGTCTCGGGCGAGTTGATGTATTTGGCCGTTTTTTCGTCGCCGGACAAGACCCGTCCGCTGAAACCGATCACCCGGCCCTGCTCGTCGCAAATGGGAAACATGAGCCGCCCGCGAAAACGGTCGTAGTAATTTCGGATCTGGGATTGGGGAGCACGCGCGCCCTCGCGCGTTGCCGACGACGCCTCGTCGTCGGCTTTTGCGGTTGACGAGGCGTCAACCGCTGCACCCGAGGCGGGCGCGTTCCCTGTTTTGTGAATGATTAGCCCGGCCTTTTCGACGAGCGCGAGGTCGTGGCTTTTGCTTTTGGCCCAGTTGACAGTGTCGTCCCAGGCATCCGGCGCGTAGCCGAGACGAAAGAGTTTCACCGCTTCCGGCGACACGCCGCGTTTCGTTAGATAATCGCGGGCGATTTGGCCGCTGGCTTCATTGAGCAGCGCGTTTTGCCAGCGTTGCGTGATTTGCTCGTGGATCTGGAGCAACTGGTCCTTGATGTGGCGTGATTGCTGTTCGCCGGGGGTCTGATCGAATTCCAGGGGAATTTTCGCGCGTTCGGCCAGCCGGCGGACGGCGTCCATAAA
>Ga0187852_1002904_pt1 | contig 13210 bp, 7 predicted proteins | sample June2016WEW_6_40_FD_134511 | JGI IMG/M metagenome (GOLD analysis project Ga0187852, IMG submission 134511) | Peatland microbial communities from SPRUCE experiment site at the Marcell Experimental Forest, Minnesota, USA - June2016WEW_6_40 | ecosystem: Environmental > Terrestrial > Soil > Wetlands...
CCCTGGGAGCAATAAACCGGTTGACAAGAATGAATACGCTGCTGCTCTTGTCCGCCTTGGGTCAGCGAAAGAGCGAGTGGAGATCAAACGAGAGGTTGTGCAGGCACTTGAAAAGACTGCCCTTGGATTTGGTTCCCTAAGGACTGCTGAAGAGTTGGCCGAGCAACGCAACGCACTGACGGCTGAACTCAGGGACAGGAGCTCTGTGTTAGGGGCATTATCCACCAAGGCATCTGCATTCGATGAACTGATCACAGCCAGGCGAGCAGAACGCAACTCTGCCCAGTTGACGTATCAGGCTGCGGTTCGACGGCTCGATGAACTACGCACATACGGAAAGACGCTGGATGCCCAGGTGTCGATTGTTGAAACGAACGAGGTTGCGGCCGATGCCTTCCGGTCCCTGTGTGGGAACCAATCGTGCCAGTTCTTTCGGCAGCCTGAGGAGTCCTACGGACGCAGGGTTCTCTATATCAAAGATCAAATCAAGGACTTTGAATCATCGCTGGCCGACCTACGGGCAGAGAGCGAAAGACTACGATCCCGAGTTGACGAGGCCGAACTCACATTGCGCCGAGCCCTTGAAGAGAAAAGGGCGCAAGCCCGGCCCACGTCAGGTGACCAGATCCTCCAAGATGTGGATCGAATCACACGTGAATTCGCCAGCGTGACTGCGCAGCTCTTACAGACACAGAGACTCGAGGCGGAGAGAGCGGAGTTCAGGAGGCTAATTGATCTCTGCGTGAGTGCGGAAGAAGCGGCGCAGAACCTTAAGCCTACGAGAGGAGCTGGCCGTGATGACAGTGCTGCCTGGGACGCGGCAAGCGAGCTGGGCGAACTGTTCGTGAGTTGGCTTGGAACGCTGAATACTCCAAATCTGCCATATCAGAAGCGCTTTGATGAACATTTCAATTTATTCCTTGGCGGAATGCGTTTCTCAGAAAATTCACCAGTGGGCGGCAGTACGCGGACAAGAGTCGTCTTAGCCTTCCATGCTGCGTTGATCGAGTTGTCCCTGATACGGGCGGGAAGTCATCCCCACATGCTGGTTCTGGATACGCCCAAGCAGCACGAGCTTCACCCTCAAGACCTAAAATCGTTCGTCAATCGATTCCTTGAGCTTCGCCAGAAGTACTCCGTCGATCTTCAGCTCATTATTGCTGCGACAGAATTGGAGTTCCTCGATGAGAATACGCAGGCGGATTTATGGCACCCATTCTTTGGGTCTGGCGAGAACGCCAGGTACTTTGGAAGGTATTTGCCATCAGACGCCACCGCTTACGAGGGCATGAGCTAGGGATGGGCCCGCGTTCCTCTTAGTGCCGCGAAGTCTTCTGGACAGGGGTTTTTCAACTCGCGCCATCAGGCCAAACCACTCATCTACCGCAGGTTGGTGACCGAAGGGGGCTGATCGGTAATGAAAAACGCCCTAGCGTTCTCTAAGCGGCCAACTTCCGCGTGGTTGGCGAATTGGAAGCAGGTCTAAGATTCCAAAATTTGGAATTAGAAATTGCCAACATGGGCATACGGAAAATCACGATTATTTTTTCGCTGACTTCGTGGCGGCGGCGGCAATGTACCCCCCGGCCCCCTTCGCGCAGGAGGCCCGTGGGCGGAGGTGCGCGAGCGTAGTAAAAGCGGCGGCAAAGCGGAGGCCAACAGCGCGGCGAAGGGGCGAAGCCGGAGCAGACAAGGAAAGCCCCGACCGGAGCCGGGGCTGTGTGAGTCCAAAACTTGGAGTGCGTCAGAACAGAGTGGGGTTGCTGCCGGTTCCGTGGAATAGTGGGCTGTTGCGCTCCATCTCCCCTGCCTTCGCGGATATGTCCGCCTTCACCGTGCGCATGGTCTCTTCAAGCTCCATTCGTTGCATGAGTCCTCTTGCCTCTTCCCGTTCGCGGTCCGCCTCTTCCATGCTTGGCAGGGCCAACAGGTGTACTACGGCTCCCGGTAAGGCTCCGCACACTTCGCAACTCTGCCCGCCTTTCGCCGGCCGTCTGTAGGGGTGTGACTGCATCGGTCTTGCCCTCCAATGCCTCTACACTGTGCCTGTTCGTTGCAGCTTACAAGGGGCCTACTGCCTCTGCCGTTCCTGCCATACCGTAACCCTACCGGACACGGCGCCAGCCGCTCTCAGGGCAACGTGGAGCTTTCCAGACGCACGAAACCCGACCGCATCGGGCCGGGCTCGCGTTCGCGCTCTCAGTACTCAGACGGTAAAAGGATCGTTCCGCCCTCGCAGAATAGTTTTACGGTGTCGAGCGGGAAATCCGTGTACTCGATCTGCTTGGTGTAAACCGTGTGGCCGTTGCCGTCGCCGCAGTCTAGCGTTGCACCGTTGCCGCTCTTGTCCCGCATCAGAGTCCACACTTGGAACTCTTCAACCTTCACCCGGCGCTGGTAGCGGTTCGCCAGGGCGATCTCGTCCAACAGCCAGTAAGCGCCGCCAGCTTCGGCAATAAACTGCGCACCATCTGTGTAAAGGATGTCACGGTTGAGATTGTGCCTGTACCAGTTTTCGGACCCGGAAAACTGCACCAAGTCCGCCGCTGTCAAAGTTTGTGTTGCCATGCTTGTTCCCTCCATGCCCCACCATCCCACCAGACCGGGGCGGTTACAAGGGGCCTATATTCCGCCGCAATTTGCCGCTGATCACCCAAGCTCGGACAGTTCTGACACCTGGCGTGACACAAAGCGATTCAATTGTTTTGTGTCATGGTTTGTGTCATAACCCTGCCATCCCTGCCTGTATCGGGCGGTTTCGGGCAGTGTCGCTCGGGTACACACAAAAGGCAGCGAACATGCGTGAAACCAGCATGAACACAGGCTTTCCGTGTCGCTGTGTATCGCTCGACTCTCTTCCGTATCAATGCACCCGGCGATTTGACACGGAAGAGGTCGCTGGTTCGAATCCAGTCGTGCCTACCATATTTAACTCATTTATAATCAATTGTATAGCAATATAGCCCCGCTCCGAGTTTCACTTCATCTCACCCAAGAATCACCCATAGACTACTGGCCCGTGGTGTGGCTCCCTTCGTCTTGACACTTGCAAAAATCCAATCCCCTTCTTTCACGCAGGTGGTCTGACGACGCCATGCGAAAAGGCATCCGAACGCGAAAATTATTGACTTGCAGATCGTTCATCTGTCGCGGCTGGGTGCCTGCGCACAAATGAATCGAGCAGTGTACTGCGGCGATGAGAGATCCTGGGTGCGTGCGGGAAGCTCGGCACCATCTGCGTGCTGCCGCGTGCGGCCACGGACGCAGCGGACGGATGAGCACGCGAAACGAGAGGGCTGGCTTGTGCAGAAACGTAGGGCAACGGTTCTGGCTCAGATAAAGAATTGAGATCGACCACGGCGATGCCGTTGCCAGTGGCTCCAGTGATTGCAACGAGGCGGCTATCCTGGTTGTCCGAGACGAGAGCACGGAAGTTTGTCGAGAGCTGAACCGGCAGCGAGACGCGGGCACGGAAGGAGCCCGTACGACCATCGAAGACATCGATGAACTGGACTCCGGGCTGGAAGAGCAGACTTCCGTCAGTCGAAAGGGCTGCGCCATAGACGTAATTCGCATCGAAGGATTCGGCATTATCCAATGTTTGCAGACCGAGGTTATTCAAGTTGCTATCGAGTATCAGGCCGTTGGCAAAGAGGCTGGTTTGGTTAGCGCAGAGAACCAGTTCGTCGCTCCCCTGTCCGATATCTTCATTGTTCGATGGCGCATAGGTCGCTTGGCCTGCGTTCGTGTCAAAGTAACCGACGCTTCCCTCAACGCTGAAGTAGAGGCGGGACTGATCGGAGGAGAGAGCGATCCGCACTTGATTATCGCCGAGCGTAGTTCCGCCCGCGGGTGTGCCGCTGACCAATCCGGTAGAGGTATTGAGCATGTCAATACCTCCACCATCTCCATCGGTATTGAAAGTAGCCATGTATACGATGCCGCTGTTGGTCACGGAGATACCAGCAGGAAGCTGCGATTGTGGGTAATTGGGGAACTGCGACGCGTAAGGGAAGCTCTGGACGGACGAGGGCTGATCGGGATTGACTATATAGATCGCGATCGCGCCCGGGTCGCCGATGGCCAGCTTGGAGCCATCCGAAGAGAGCGCAATGCCGAACAGCCGCTGTGGACCGTAGGCGCCTTTTGGTGCGGGGATCGGAATTGAAGCCTCCCATGCTCCCTGGGCGAGAGAAAAGACGCGTACCTGATTCGCATCGGTGAAATAGTACACGTTGCGCCTGGGATCATAGACACCGTCGGCCAGTTCGCCCGTTACCGGATATTGCTGGAGTGCCGGCAGGTAGGTGATCCTGGTGGAGGCGGTCGTTGAGCCGCTGGAGTTGCTGACGGTGATGGAGGCGGTAGTACCGGCGGTGCCTGGGGGAACTGTATAGAGCAGGGTATTGGTGGGCAGTGGTGGGGAATTAATATATGAGCCGATGAAAGGGTTGGGATTGTAACCGTCAACGGTGGCAGAGGCGCCGCCAACCGTTACCTGAAGATCGGAAGGCGGCGCAATATACGCGCTTTGCGACCCGTTATACGCCTGCGGCCCGAAGCCGAATCCGTACAGGCTGCCGGGGCCTCCTCCTTCGGCGGTCGCATAGCTGGTGGCAGCCTCAAGAATCCAGGGCCCATAAGAAAAGCCGAAGGGCAGGAACTGCGCCCCGCCATCGGTCGTGAATGTGCGCACATCCACCGGACCTGGGGCGCCAGCCGGGGAGGTGGCTTCCAGCATCCCTTCGAAGCCACTATTATTCAGGTTAGTGGCGGCATTGACGCCGAAATAGACGCTGCCCAATGGTGGCGCGGGGACACCGAATTCGTCGGGCAGCCAGCTAGTCGCCGTGCCTCCGCCAACCGGGCCATACGGAACATCCAACTGGGTCTGGCTGAACCGGGAACCGATGGGCAGCGAGTGAACTGCCGCTGTATCCAGCAGTCCGATGCCGCCTCCTTCTATTACGCCCGCAGCCAATCCGCTGGAGCTCATTGCCTGATAAAACGGCGGGATGGGTGAATAGCTGCCCTGCGAGGCGAGGTTTAGTTCCGAAATCCAGCCGGTCTGTTTGCCGCTGGTAAGGCTGTAGACATCCAAAACATCGGCTCCGCTCGCATCGGTGATAAAGACCTGGCTCAAGTCCTGACTCAAAAACATGACGGGGTAGTTGAGCAGTGTCTGTGACGTTGGAACGGCGAAAGAATTCTTCACGGTGAGCGTAGCGGGATCGAGGTTGTAGATATCGTAGCCGTCAAAGGCCGCCAGGGTGTTACCGTCGGGGCTGACAGCGAAGGTTTCAAGTGCGCTATTAGTGCCGCCAGTGATATCGAGAGACCAGTTCCAAGTGTCGGCCACCGGATCGAACGAACACAGGTACGAACTGCCCTCGGATGTGAGCACAGGCACAAGCAGCACACGGGTGCGATTGTTGGTGAGAATCACGTTCTCGAACGACTGCAGGCAGGCAGGCTCGACGGTAATTGTGCCGCTTGAGTATTGCGGGCTCTCAAAAAACGTGATGGCATTGGTGGCAGGATCCCATAACGCCAGCGGACCGTTCCCGTCGACCCATGAATAACCAGTGACGAGGAAGTACTTCTCCAGGAGCAGTTTGCCACTAGCCAAAGCATAAACGGCGTTGGCTTCAAAGCCGTAGGGGCTAATGGTACTCGATGGGTAACGTTTCAAGATTGTGAGGTTAATCGGATCGACTACATAGAGATCGCCCAACATGGTGCCAACATAGAGGACACTGCCGTCGGCTGCCTGGTCCAAACCGAAGGCGCCGGGAATCGTCAGCGTGGTTTTCAAAGCACGGGTCGCAGCGTCTACCACATTCAACTGGTTCAGATAGGCGTCCGTGGAGAAAAAGCGGTTGGTGGCCGCGTGATAGACGAGATAGTTGGGCTCCGGAAAACTCGTGTAGGGCGTGAGTGCATCGGTGCGCACCAGCTGATCCGCGGTACTGAGCGCCACCGGCGTTATATTTTCTGCCGCGCCGATGGTTAGCGACGTAGAAGAACTCTGGGTATAGGGGCCGTAGGTAGCCGTTGCCGTCAGCGTGCCACCGGAAGCGGCGCTGGTGGCCTCCACAAAAACATTCTCCGTACCGCCGTTGCCGGGCACGGTGAAGCTGGCCGGCGAGAGCGTTACTCCCGCTGGTGGTGTCCCTAGCTGAACGCTGATCGTTCCGGTTCCGTTGGGCGTGCCGTACACTTGCACTTCAAACGAGCTCGTCGATCCAGCGGGAACCTTCAATGGGTTGGGCTGAACGCTGACGGATAGTTCAGCGGCTAGAATGTCGAGATTGAATTGAGTCTGGTGGGTCAAGCCTCCGCCCGTTCCGGTCATCGTAATGGTCGGGTATGAATTTGCGGCCGCCGAAAATGTGGCGCTTACCTGAACGGTTTGCGAAGCACCGGACTGGAGCGTGAAGCTCGATGGCGAAAAAGTTACTCCAGCCGGTATCCCGGCGAAGGAGACTGCGATTGGCTGGTTAAATCCGTTAAGGTCCGTCACCGAAGCGGTAAAGGTCGCGATCGAACTTTGGTAGACGCCGAGGCCTGTATAAATGCCTGATGAGAACGTGAAGTCCGGGGTGTAATCGACCGTGATGGGAATATTGGCCGTTGCGGAAAGTGTTCCGTTTGTCACCGTGATGGTGGCTGAGCCGGAGGTGGTTGCCGTTGACGCGGCGGAGAAATTAAAAATCACGTCACTGTTGACTGTACCCGTGAAAGTGGGTTGCGCCACCGTCACCCCAGAAGGCAGCCCAGTGACGGTTCCACTGACCGTGCCAGTGACACCGCCCACGCCGTTGATGCCCAGTTCAACGATCTGCGTACTGCCTGGATAGATGGTAAAGCTGGCGGGCACTGCCGTCAGGCTGAGCGCGGGGGTGACTGGAATTTGAACTGTGAGTGTAAACTGCGCCTGCGCGGAAAGGTTGCCGCTCACACAACCTACCGTCACGGTCGATGTGCCGGCGGTAGCGATATTATTCTCGGTCAGTTGAAGTTGCTGCGGGCTTCCGCTGCTCACGGAGAAGCTGACCGGGCTTACGTTAACACCGCTTGGAAGGCCGCTCAGACTGCAGGTGGCTGTAGAGCTAAAGCCGTTGAGGGGAATCAGAGTGACGGTCAAGCTCTGACCACTGGCGGTAAGAGTCAGCGTGCTGGTGGAGAGGCTCAAAGAAAAGCTGGCTGGAGGAGGATTCCCGCCGCCTGTGCCCGCACTGCCATTGCCTCCACCGCAACCAGCCAATTCAATGCAAAGAACCACACCAAGCACCGCAGTAAGCGTCGTCATCATGCGAGGAATACAACGCCCAATCACACGACTCCTGCAAAAAAATAAATGGTCTTTGGGATGCATCGGTATAGTATTGCACTGGAGATTTTATTTATTCAATCAAATTATCCTGGAGGCGCGGAATGCTGAGGCGCGGAATGCTACCGGGCGTATCGACAGGTGAGTTGCATCACAATGGATTGGATTCGATGCGGCCCAGGGTGAGTCATCGTGTGCTATCGGTAGTGTGGACGCGATTGGCAGCAGCCTGCGCGTGGATTGCGATCCTGGCTCCGCATTCGGTCCATGCCCAGCAATTTCAAAACCCGCTTCTGCTTATCACCGCGTCCGACCCGGCAGGCGTGGTAGCCGGCGACTGGAACGGCGCTGGACATCAGGATCTTGCCTATGTAACAACCGGAAAATCGTCGACGTTGCACATCTTGCTGGGCAACGGAAAAGGCGGATTTACAGAGGGAACGGATGTTCAACTTCCGTCCGGCGCATGCACCTACGAGTTAACAACGTGTAGGCTCACCGTAGCGGACTTCAACAAAGACGGCTATCCGGACATTTTGATGTCTGGTAACTTCCCGTCCGGGTGGGGCTTTCTCGTGCTTCCCGGAAATGGCGACGGTACATTCGGTTCCCCAATCGTTTCCATTGTTCCCGCCTCAAACAATGCGGGGATTGCAACGTACGTGCCTTACCCAATCGCAGTTGCCGATTTCAACGGAGACGGGAACCTGGATATTGCCGCGCCTGATTATTTCGATGGGCAGATCCGCATCTATCTTGGTGATGGCAAGGGAGGCTTTACCGCGGGAAACACGCTCAACGATTCCTATCAACCCTATGCGATCTATACCTCCGATGTGAACCATGATGGCAACGCCGATCTGATTGCCTTCAACATTTCTGGTAGTTACGGCGCCGCTGTCTGGCTTGGAGACGGCAAGGGCAGTTTTACTTATACGCAGACTTATCCCGCCAGCCTCGCGGTAACCTTTTATGCTCGAGCTGTGGCCGACATGAATGGCGACGGCAATGTCGATGTGGTGGGTGTGGATGGGTTGGGAGACGTGCAGGTAATAACCGGCAACTCCAACGGCAGCTTTAATGCTCCCCAGACAATCGCCACCGGCATCGAGACCGGCGGCGCTTTTTATACCGGCATCAACTTAGCGGATTTGACCGGTAACGGAATCCCCGACATCCTGACAACCAGCCAGGAAGGGTTCGATACCTTCGTGGCAACGGGAAAGCTCACCTACGGTGTATTACAGAAGCGCACCTCTGGCCCCTTCATAACCCAGTTAGCCATCGCCGACTTCAATGAGGACGGCGCGCAGGATTTCGCAGTTGGCGTTTCCGGCGGGATTCAGCTCTTCTTTGGCAATTGCACCGGCGCGTTTCCCGACAGCACCATTACCCCGACGGCGACAGGATCGACGTACCTCTTTGCCGGCGATTTCAACGGCGATGGCATTGCCGACGTGGCCGCCCTGGGCTCAGACGGATATATGCGTACCTATCTGGGCTCAAAGAGCGGGATTTTTCAATCGCCTTTCAAGTCGAGCACTACCGTGACCGCGAACGGGGAATACCTCGGTAACGCAGTAGGCGACTTCGACGGCGACGGCCATCAGGATATTATGTTCAGCGAGCAAATACTCTATGGAAATGGCGATGGCACGTTTACGCCGGTTGCACAGGGAAGCACGTGGCCCGGGTCCAACGGGCTGGTCGCCGACTTAAACAGTGATGGCAAGAGCGATCTGTTGAGCATATCAGGGCAGCAACCCATCACTGGCTCTTACTACTTCTCTCTGATTGCGCAATTAGGAAGCGCGCAGCGAACCTTTACCACGGTGACCACCAAATTTCCGATCTATACCCCAGACGAGGGTTACACCTTTCCAGCGTTGCTCGCCGTGGGCGACCTGAACGGAGATGGATTTCCGGACGCGGCAGTCTACGATCCGAATCAGTCGGCGTTGGTAATCTGGCTGGGGAACGGTGACGGGAGTTTTCGCACGGGCACAAGCCTCAGCCTCAAAGGATCCACATGGACTCCGATAGGAGCAGGCGGTCAAGATAGTGCGATCGGCGTTGGTGCCATCGCCGACATCGATGGCGACGGCAACGCCGATTTGGTGTTTCTAGCCAATGGTGGTGCGGCATTGGTGATCGAATATGGCGATGGCAAGGGAGGATTCGCTGCCACGCAAGTCATTCCGCTCTCCCACGGATTTGGTTTTATGACGCTGGCCAAACTCGATTCCAGCGGACGTCGCGGCATAGCGCTGGGCAACCCCGATCTGGTGAGTGTCCTGCGTAATCTTGGCGGACGCCAGTTCTCCAATGAGGAGTTTTATACCGCGGGCAGCATGACAGGTTTGGTTGCGGCCGACTTCAACGGCGATGGCCTGAGCGATCTGCTTGCCCTGCGCTCGAATCCCACAGTCAGCCCAAATATCACCACCCTTGGCTTCACCGTGCTGATGAATGAAGCGGAGGCCGGAGGCAATGGATCTGGCATTTCAAACGGCTCGTTGTCCGCGAATCCTGCAACTGTCAATTACAACCAGGCGTTTACTTTGACGGCCGTTGTGGGACCTTCGATGGCCGGCTCACGACTGCCAACCGGGATGATCGCTTTCTCGGCGCTAGGCATCGCACTTGGTTCGGCGTCGCTCTACCAGGGCACGGCGGCCATTCAGGTTCCCGGCTCCCTGACCGAATTGCTCCCATCAGGCATTGTTGAGATAACGGCCCACTATTCCGGCGATTCCTACTACGCTTCCTCCGATCTTGTGACTGCCGAAAATGTTCTACTTCCAGCCTATTCCACGCAGTCCACGCTTACCATCTCGGCCGGCGGCAGCGTAATCACAAGTATTCAGGCGAGCAGCGTTCTTACTCTTACCGCGTCTGTTACCGCGCCTCAGGCTGTTACTCACGGCTATGTTGCCTTCTACGACGGCAGTTCGTTACTGGGGCAGGGAGAGATTGCCAGTGGCGTGGCCACCTTTAGCACAAACCTGTTAAGCATCGGCAGTCATAGCCTGACTGCGCAGTATCTCGGCTACACGCCGTTCAATTCCAGCGTCTTCCTGCCTAGCGTCTCGCCAGCTATGCCGGTCACCGTTTCAGCCATCGCGACAATAGCCACGCTCACCTCCTCTACCTTTAGCGTGATAGCTGGCGCAGTGCTTACACTTACTGCAAATATCTCCAGCGCAAGCGGCTTACCCATCGGAGGCATCACCTTCTTCGATGGAAATACAGCGTTAGGCACGCTTACGCTGGATTCCACCGGTACGGCGGCCTTCAGCACTGCCTCGCTGGCCGTTGGAAAACACTCCTTGACAATCCAATATGCGGCGAATGGCGCCTATGCGGGAAGCGTAGCTCCGGCAGCTGGGATCACCGTTAATGCAGCCAGTTCTACGCTGGCATCGACCAGAACCCAGATCGTATCTATCACTCCCTTAAACGGCCTGGGCGGAAGCCTGGCAACGGTCCAGGTCACAAGCGTACCTGTGCAGGTGGGCAGCATCTCCTTGTTGCTGGATGGACAATTGGCTGCGACCGCGGCGCTTACGGCGGACGGCCATGCTGCGATTCCTCTCAACCTGACTGGCGCGGGAACCCATACGGTGGTTGCAAGCTATACTGGCAGCGGGCTAGCCGCTCCGAGCGCGTCTCCGGAGCTTAAAACCACCGCCTATCTTGCAGTACCGGACTTTACCCTGCAGACAACGCAATCCCAATTCGCCGCCGATTCCAGCGGTTCTGCATTTGCTGTTCCCATAAGCATCGGCTCGGTAGGTAGTTGGAACGGTACAGTATCGCTACGCTGCGTCTCCGGTCTGCCTGCGGGGTACTCGTGCATCTTTTCTCCACCGTCAGTTTCCGGAAGTGGCAGCACTACACTGACGCTTCAGCCGTCCTCGAGCATATCCGTAGCGGCTCTCCTGCTTTTACCGTGCTTCTGGCTTATTCGCAGGTCGCGGTGGATGGGCATCTGGAGGGCGCTTGTGTTGGCTGTGGCTCTCGTCTCCGTTACGGGCTGCGGTAGCGCGCGCGTGGTGACCTCCGCATCAAGGTACATTGTCTCTATTGAGGCGACCAGTGGATCACTGGTCCATTCCATACAGGTCGAACTCAAGATTTAGACCTCTCAGTAGCGCCGTTTATGGGTTTAATTCTGTGCCTACATGACGATCGCGTTGTAGGTTAAGACCGCTGATTAGACTTTCTCAACAAGTGACTCGGCGATCTCGTGGCGACAAAGTCGTTTCCCAACATTAATTTAACCTTTCTTCCGTAGGCAATTAGGGCGTGTTCACACTAACAGCCTCAATGCTTCGACGATCAGTGCAAAGTGAAGGAAGGCGAGGAAGACCACATCGAGCTTTTTGAATCTGGAAAAGATTCTCCGGAAGCCTTTGAGTTGACGAAACAGCCGCTCGACTTCATTACGCTTTTTGTACAGGACACGGTCGTATTCCCACGGGGTGATGCGGTTGGACTTGGGAGGAACTACTGGAATCATGCCCAGATCAAGCACCAGTTGTCTGGTTTCATCGCCCTCATAAGCGCGATTCATCAGCCTCGGCAGGCCTTTGGGCATCGGCCCCAACTCTTCCAGCAGAGCGCGCCCGGTCGGAGCATCATGATCATTGCCCGGAGACAACGAAAAGGCTATGGCCGTTCGAGCATCCGCGGCAACCAGATGAATCTTGGTGTTCCATCCGCCGCGGGACTTGCCAATGGCTTGCGGTCCGTTTTTTTTAACGCGCCAGTGCCATCCGGATGCACCTTCACCGAAGTTGAGTCCAAACTGAAGGCCTCAATCTTGATGCGCACAATCTGCTCTAGTTGCAACTTCTCGAAGACGTTATTCAAGACGCCACTCTTGGCCCAGCGATTCATGCGCACATAGACGGTGTGCCAGTTGCCGAATCGTTTGGGAAGTCCGCGCCACTTGCAGCCATGTTCAGCCATGAACAGAAGAGCGTTGAGCACTTGCAGGTTGCTCAGACACACATTGCCGCGCTGAATCGGCAGACTATCTTTGATCTTTTCGTATTGCTCAGCCGTGATTTCCATCTATAACCATTTTACCATAAAATGATGGTTTAGTGTGAACACGCCCTAACAAGCGGATTCATGCTGGACGGTTGGAAATCCAATCAGAAGATTTTTATCCGTATGCCCGTACTCACGCCGTAAGAGGACATCAGGCCATAGTGGAACTGTGGCCAGAGCTGGTATTCGAAGTCCACGGCCCGGAGACGAATTCTGCGCGTGAGGCGGAAATCGACTCCGCCCCCCGGCGCAACCACCAGGCCGTCGTCGTGGCCAAAGAGGTATGGATAGGTGAAGTGTCCAACCCCAACAAGTCCCTTGGCATAGGGTTGAAATCTCCCGAAATACAAGGAGTAGCGGGGTCCGATCATAAAGGTTGATGCGTGCTCCTGGTTGGTTTGGTAAAAGCTCAGCCAGCGCGCTTCGCCTTCGACCCCCAGGTGCTGCCTGCCGTCAACGTCCACAAAGGCCGACATCCCCAGGAGCTTCTGATCGCCATAGCCCAGGGAATATCCCGAAGCCGTGCCCCCCGCCGACAGTGACAGCCCGCCGCGTTCGCCTGCCGGCACCGCCTGGGCATACGCCGCATGTGTAAGCCCCAGGCAAGCCGCCAAAAGCACGATCGGGAAAGCCGCAGCGCGAGAGGTCGGCATCCAGTGAAAACCGCGCCGCGATGGAACAAAATGATGGAAGCTCTTCATGTCTCTCCTGATGCCTGCTTTGCGGGTGCACGCTACTTAGTAATGGTCAAATTCTCGTTTTGGTAGCGCAAGATGTCACTGCTGGAAGCGACGCCGGTTACCTGGATCACATACGAGC
>Ga0187852_1002909_pt1 | contig 13181 bp, 16 predicted proteins | sample June2016WEW_6_40_FD_134511 | JGI IMG/M metagenome (GOLD analysis project Ga0187852, IMG submission 134511) | Peatland microbial communities from SPRUCE experiment site at the Marcell Experimental Forest, Minnesota, USA - June2016WEW_6_40 | ecosystem: Environmental > Terrestrial > Soil > Wetlands...
GCCAATTCGGCTAATCTGTTCCACGGACGGTCTCCTTTGTCTGAGATCTTAACAACCTCATTCTGGCACAATTGATGCCGTCGGAGGCCGTCCACACCAACATGGGGGTATGGATCGCGGTGATTTGCAGCAGCTCAGCAAAGAGCAATTGATCGAGTTGGTGCTCCGGCTCCAGCGGCCCGGTAAGAATTCGCGCACCTCTTCCAAGCCCCCTTCGACGGATAAGAAGGAAAAGCGCGAGAATTCTCGTCCGGGCGGGGCGAAGCCCGGGCACGAGCCCCACAACCGCCGGCTCCCGGACAATCCCGACGAATTCCGGGATCACATGCCGGGTGTTTGCGAGGGCGCGTTGATGAACATGTTCATCCGCTCTCATGCCAGGTTCGAGATCGAGGCGGGGAAAGCGAAGGCCATCCTCCGCGCGGCCCGCGTTGTCGCCAGCGACGAAACGGGCGTTCGAATTGAAGGGACGAACTCGTATCATTGGGTGTTTCACTGCAAGGACGCGGTGGTGCATCAACCCGATTATTCCCGCGCCGCCCGCGTCGTGGACGAGATGATGGCCGGGTATGTGCCAGAGGTCTGGATCTCAGACCGTTATTCGGCCCAGCAAACCCATGGCGAACGGCATCAGACATGTCTCGCGCATCTGGCCCGCGACACCGCTTTCGCGTTCGAGCACGGCTCGGATGATCTGCCCTTCCGGTTCAAGCTCTGGTTTGGAAAAGCGTTCGACCTGGCCCGGACCATCACCGGTATCGCCGCATCGACGCTAGCGCGGAAAAAGCGAGAGCTGGAAAGGCAGCTCACCGTCCTTCTCTGCGCGCCGGTGACGTGCGATCTCGCCCGGCAGTTACAGGCAAAAATCGGCCGGGCGGGAGACCAGCTTCTCACCTTCTGCGATTATCCCGGGGAGGTGGACGTCACCAATAACACGTCGGAGCGCAAACTCCGCCCGTGCGTGATCCAGCGAAAAATCACGAACGGCTACCGCGCCATGTGGGCCGCCGAAGCCGAAGCGGATGTGCGAACAACAATCGACACCGCGAGGCTCACCGGAGGCAACCCCTTCGACGTCATCGTCGCCATCCTGGCTTGACCCCCACGTAAAACGAGAAATTGGCGCTCGAAAACCTGGGGGCGGGTAATTACTTGCCAAACGACAACTACACCAGTATCCATATTTTCGCTACTCGACGTCGGCCAAATTGGCCAGTTTAATTGTCGATGACCAGCCATCATAATTGTCGCTCTACAGCACAGGCCCCGCCGTTCAGGTGACGAGGCGTGGAATACGTGCGAGCGCTGCCTGCATGATCGTTTGCGCGGGGCACGATGTAAGCCGGTGAACTTCCATCATCGTCTTTATCTCGACGATACGGGCGGCGATCTTGATCGGACGCAAGCGTAGCGTACCGAATTGCGCGGCGCGCCACATCGAGCGCCTCGGCATGGATACACGCAGCCCCCTCATGATCCGTATATGGACAGCCCGGCCCTTGCGTTGGGTTTGCGTAGTGGTTGATCAGATCGCTTGCTTTCATATGTCCGGCCTTTGATTGCGCTCGCACTCGACCGCTGGCCAAAATGGTTTCAGCAAATCGAGTTCCAAACAGTAGGGCGGCGCGGATAGATTGCCGTCGGATCATCCAGAGTATCTCGCGTCGTGGATCGATTGATCGCACCATCTGCGTGTCTTCATGCAAGTTCTGGCATCGGCACAGCGCGGTTGCAGTTGAGGTGCTCCCCGTGTCTGCCTGATTTCTATGCCGCGCTCGCCAGTCCGGCGCGTACGGATTTCGACTTGCAGCTCTCGCCTGTTTTCACCAGCTTCCAGACGACGCGGGCGATCTTGTTGGCCAGTGCGACGGCGGCAAACTTCGCCGGCTTACGTTTGAGAAGTGCGGCAAGCCAGGCGAGGCGCTTCCAACCGTTGAGCCTGTCGAATCACGGCGGCAGGCCCTACTACCAACACGCTATGCAATTCCCCGCCGCCGGCCCGTTGTGGACCTTGCAGCGCTCGTGCTTCGAACCAGATGTTGCGGTGTATTATTTCGACCGCGGAGAGAACCGTGCCCCCGGGGCGGCAATAGAAAGACTATTGACAACGGAGAAGCGATTAGAGAACGGCCATCGCTTTCAAGAATTTTTAGGTATCATTTTGGTGATCTAGCCGGGTGCAGTCATATATCCGGCCCGTTCGTGCGGCGCATATAGCCCCTAGTCCTAATGGAGTTCGCGGATCGCGTCCCTATCAAGATTGCGCGCTGAGATACGCGTTGATATTTTTGGGTCTTCCCAATCCACGGCTCGACCGTTTTGCCATCACTTCCTCTTCACCCTCGCAACTTTGCGGGACTGGCGGCCGCGTTAAGCCGCTTGCCCGATGATCTCCTTTGCTCGATAGCCGTCTCCGCGCGCCATCATCACCCAAACAATGCGGCGGTCCGGTTTGCGAGCACAACCGCAACCACTTTAGCCGGCTTTCGCGCCGGCATCATGCGCACCCATTCGTCATCCTTCGTCGCACGGCTGAAAACGAGACCCGTTTGAAAAATCAAGGCTAACGCAGTCCTGCGTGAGACGCGAACTTATCGCGCTGCCCCGCGGTAAAGCCAGCAAGCACCGCCCAGACGTATCGCGCCGTTTTGAATCTTGGTCTCAAGCGCACGGCGCAACAGCGCCGCGGCCTGCGCCCGCATAGCCGGGTCCGCCTCGCGGAACAGCCTCGCCATCGGGCCGGCGCCGGAAAACACCGTCATGGCATCGCTCACGGCGGCGTGGCCGTCGCCGAGAGTCAACACGGCTTCGGCAGGAGCGGCGCTCACATCAGAAAAACCGGCTTCCGACAGCAGCAGGATCGTTGAAACACGATCGGCGAGGCCGAACGGACCAGGCGTTCCCGTCGTGGCTGGTGGGACTGGAAGAAGGCTCGCGACTTGATCGAGCGGCCATTGCATCCATTCCACCGCCTCGCGCGGCTGCCAGCACAGAAAGGCAAGCCGCCCGCCAGGTTTCAAGCCTCGCCGCAGATTGACGAAAGCCGCCAGCGGATCGGCAAAGAACATCGCGCCGAAGCGTGAGATCAGGAGATCGGCCGTGGGCTCGAAGGCATGAATCATGGCGTCGGCCTCGATCCACTCTACGGCCGCACCCTGTCCGCCAGCGGCATGGCGCGCGCGCGCCTGATCGAGCATCGGCCGGGAAATATCGGCACCCAACACATGGCCCGAAGGGCCGGTGCGCCCGGCAACGGCCAGGCTGATATCCCCGCAGCCGCAGCCAATATCCAACACATGCTCGCCCGGCCGTGGCGCCGCCGCCGCGATCAGGCGTTCCGTCAAAGGCGCAAAGAGCCGGTCGAGCTGCGCCTGGCTCGCCACCCATTTGGCGCCCGCGACCTCGTTCCAATAGGTAATTTGATCGATGTTATCCAAAGGACCGGACTTTCGTTAAAGCGACACTCTGCTCAACAGGGTTCGAGATTCGTCAACTCCTTCGCCGTTCTTTCGTCCCTGCGCAAGTCGAGACTGTCTGTTACGACGATATAGTGCGGGGGTCTCGGACGTCAGCGTCACTTGTCAAAAAGCACGGCCGTTGTGAATCTCGAAAATTTCGGTGTATTTTCAAAAGGCCGTGACACACCAAGGCGCGGATTTTGGTACGTTGAGCCGCCAAAGACAACATCCATATCACGAGAAAGACCACCGGCAATGTCGCTACGCGAAAGCCTGTCCGCATATTGGCGGAACATTTAAGGCGAATTGTCTGAACAGTTTCCCGTGAGTGACAAGTGGCGTTCTGCCAGCATTGCCGCGCGGCTCTTGGCGAGGGTGATCGTGTTCTGCACGGACGCTACGACAGATCGATCTGCCGCCGGCGCGGCCTATCGTAACCCGGGTAGAACGTTATGCCGGACATTGCCCTTACTGCGGCGGGACCCAGTGGCGCCGGTGCCGGAGGGTGGATCGGCGCGATGCCGTGGCTCTGTCTCAGATTTGATGAAATTGGCTGGCGATCTCGCGGAATATTTCGCGGAGAATTAGCATGCGGCCGAATTTCCAAATAGCTTCCCTTGTTCCGAACGGTTTGGCGGTCAAGAACGTGTCCACCGACGCTCAAACGATGCTTTTTACTGCCCGTGCCGCAAACAATGGGGCGGGTTGCCCTGTCTGCGGCTTGCACCCGCGTCGCGTCCACAACCGCTATATTCGCCGCGTTTCCGGTCTGCCGTGTTCGGGCCAGCGTGTTTGGCTTCGGCAGGTAACTCGGCGGCTTTTCTGCGATGCGAGAGAATGCCACAGACAAATATTTTCCGAGCGGTTCGGCAAGCCGGCACGGCCAACGCGGGCGCGCAAGACGGCGCGGTTGGACCATATTGTCCATCATCTTGGCCTTGCCCTGGGCAGTCATCCGTGGCTAGAGGGGCGACGTCTTCCCGCCGCGGCAAAGCTCAGTCGAAAAACACCGTCCATTCCTTGAAGAGCAATGGGACGCTGGATGCCGCAAAGGCGCGGAACTCTGGCGCCGCTTGCGGGGGCAAGGATATGGGGCGGTTCTTACCGCGTCGTTGGCGAATGGGCGACCTGCCGCCGCCGCGCGGAGACCGCGAGCAATAAACAATTGCAGAAGATCCTGTCCGCGGGAAACATCGCGCGCCATTGGCAGCCAGTCGAGGCCATATACAGGATCGCCTCGACCACTGATCGCAGGTTCGGCTTTCTCGGCCGCCCTAACTTCGAGGCCGTCGGCAGAAAGGGCGCGATCAACGTCCATTCGGCCTCGGTAAGATCGCTTGCGTAACGCAAGGCGTCGCGCCGATAGTGCGCTCGGGTGGTTTCACTCTAAGCCATCGTAATCTCCATTGAGCTTCGCAACCCAACGGAATCACAACCGATTGAAATCACCCAACTTAATTTTCAGTCAGACTCTAAGACCTAAAAGGATAGCTTCCGTCTATCATCCTAATCATAAAATATATTTCCTTAGATAGGCTTTGCCAGGCATATTTCGCGGGATGAAGAACATGCCTGTATTGCACGACGTCGAGACCGCAAAACCGAGGAACACGCCATCATATCAAGGACGCCAATCTGCTTGGCGCCGCGTTTTTTGGCGTGGCTCTAGTGTTTTATGGCGATTGTTCGGGCACCGAACTCGCCGCAATCGCCACCGGCAGCATACATGCGCTCGTTGATTCTTTTGGAATGATCGCCGGGGGCAATTGTCTATGCGCTCACTTACGATTGGGTCAAATCTCACATCATCAACGTATGGGCGTTGGGCAATGTTCGTTTGCTCGATGTTACCAAGGTTCCTGACGCCGTCTGGTTCCTCGGTCTGGCGAGGGTTGGCGCCGTCTAATTGTACTCGATCGAACAAAGGGCGCGCGTGTCTTAACGGAATGTACCGCTTGATGGCGGCCAAGGGAAGTGCGCCGGAGCGGACCTGAAAAATCGTGATCGTTCGCCCGGTCAACGAGCCGTAAAATATATCGGTAGCACAATTTATGCGAAGCGCCTGGGGAGAGCAGAATGGCAAGTCGTAAAATCATCGGACCGCTCGCGTCGGCGCTGGTCTTTTCCGTTCAGCTACTTGGGACGCCCGTCCTCGCTGGTCAGGCGAGCACGGAAGATGAGCTGGTTCAGCGCGGCGCATATTTAGCTAAAGTTGGCGACTGTGGCGCTTGCCATACGGCCGAGGGCGGCAAATCCATGGCGGGCGGGCGCGAATTCAAGACGCCGATGGGAACACTATATTCGACCAACATTACACCAGACGCCAAGACGGGAATTGGCGGCTACAGCTTCACGCAGTTTGAAGCGGCAGTTAGAAAGGGCGTTGCGGCTGACGGTCACCATCTTTATCCGGCAATGCCCTATCCCTCCTTTAGCAAGATCGCCGACGAGGACGTGCAATCGCTCTACGCCTTTTTCATGAAAGGCATATCGCCGGTGGAGCAGGTCAACAAAGAGAGCGAGATGCGCTTTCCCTTCAACATGCGCTGGGGGATGGCCCTATGGAATCTATCCTTTCTCGACAAAAAGCCCTTCGCCCCCGACCCTGCAAAGGACGCCAGCTGGAACCGCGGCGCTTATATCGTTGAAGGACTTGGCCATTGCGGCACCTGCCACACGCCGCGTGGTTTCGGAATGCAGGAAAAAGCGATGGCCGAGGACGGCAAGAGTTTTCTCGCCGGCTCGACCTTGCCGCCATGGCACGCCGTTACCCTGCGCGATTTGTGGGCTGAGCCGGAAATTGTTCAATTCCTGAAAACCGGCGGCAACAGCCACGCCATGGCGTATGGCAATATGACCGAGGTTGTTCACTACAGCACCCAATACTTTTCGGACGACGACCTCCAAGCCGTCGCGCATTTTCTGAAATCCTTGTCGCCGGGCACCGGCGTTCCGGCGCGGGCGCCGGAATCCGTAACGACGGCGCACGAGCCAACCGACGGCTTGTACACGACGCGCGGCGGGCTAGGTTATACGCAGTTCTGCGCCTCCTGCCATCGCGGCGACGGAGAGGGCGCCGCTGGCGTTTTTCCGCCCCTGGCGCGAAACGCCTCCGTGCTTTCCGACGATCCGACTTCGGTAATCCACGTTGCATTGACGGGCTGGACCGCTGCGGCGACCAAGCACACTAACCATGCCTTCAGCATGCCGGAATATAGTTCGTTATCCGACGAAGAGCTCGCCGCCATTTTGAGTTTTGTGCGGAACAGCTGGGGTAACCGCGCCAGCCCGGTGGAAGCGGCGCAAGTCCAGGCGATGCGAAAGGAACTTGAGCCTGTATCGACGGCGCCGACGCGCTTCCTGGAACCTCGTTTCTCCGACCTGCTATCGAATAGCAATGCAGATCAGCTGATTCTTGGCATGCGTTTAATGACCGACACCAAGAACCTTCTGCCCAAGAATGTCGCCGACGTTCTTAATTGCTCCTCGTGCCATCTGAACGGCGGCACTGTCGCGAATGCCGCGCCCTTTGTTGGCCTCACGGCCACATTTCCCGCTTATGGAGCAAGGGCTGGGCGCGTCATATCGATCGAAGAGCGCCTCAACGGTTGCTTCAAACGCTCGATGAACGGCGCACCGCTTGGGAAAGACTCCAAGGAAATGCGGGCGATGGTGGCTTTCATGGACTGGATGAAGGGGAACACCAAGCCCGACGCTAAAATCGAGGGCCGCGGGATTGGCAAGATAAACAGCAAGCTCATCCCCGATCCGGCACGAGGCGAAAATCTCTATAAGTCGGACTGCGCCGTCTGTCACGGCGAGAGCGGCGAAGGCCGGAAACAGGCCGGCAACGTCTGGATCTTCCCGCCGCTATGGGGAGAATCCTCTTTCAACATCGGCGCGGGCATAGCCAGAACCTTCAAGGCGGCCGCCTTCATCAAAAGCAATATGCCCGTCGGTCACGGTCAGAATTTCCCGCAGGGTCAAGGCGGACTTTCCGATCAGGACGCCGTAGATATAGCGGAATTCTTCACACACAAGCCGCGTCCAGATTTTCCGGAGAAGATCAACGACTGGCCGAAAGGCGACAGGCCGGAAGATGCACGGTATTAGGCTCTGTTGACAAAGACCGGCATCCAAAGCTTTGAGACGGCGAGGCAGAGGACGCCTATGAACGACAAAAGTGTTTTGTCGTAACGTGTTGCAATGCGCCGGTCTTGTTGCAACATATTGAACATCCGTTCGACACGGTAGCGATCCTTATACCGTTTGAAGTCGTAGCTCGCGGGTTCCTTGCAATTGGCGTTCGGGGGGAATTACGGAAAGCATAACGGTCATGAGGATCGCGGCGCGCGCATCGCCGCCGTCGTAGTGATGGCTACACTGGTGCGCTCATAAAGCTTGCTCAGCAGGTGGAAGAGCAAAGCGCCGCCGGAGGCGCTGAACGGCAGGTATCCGAGTTCATCCAGTATCACGGGGTCTGATCGCACCATCTGGCCGGGACCCTGATGGGCGTCGGATTGCGGCTGAATCTCGCCGAACGCCACGCCCATGAACACGAGCACGTTGCGTTGGAGCACGAACACAGCCATGATCACGACGAACATCACCAGCATTCCCATGATGACCCCGTGATTGAACCGCATTCGCACTGGCACCGGCACGAGCCCTTGCGTCGTCTTCACGCGCACTATCCCGACCTGCACCATCGCCATGTGCATGGCTAGATTTTTTCATGATCTGGCGTTCGGCGCGCTCCAACCCAAGGATGAGCTATAACCAACACGAACCGTCAGTCTCATTGGGAAAACGTTTACACCTCCAAAGGCGACGCGGCGGTGAGCTGGTTTCAGGAAACGCCCACCCCGTCGCTGGAGCTGATGGAGCTCGTCGGCGCGGCGCGCGGCTCCGCGATCATCGACATCGGCGGCGGCGCCTCCCGCCTCGTGGACGCCCTTATCGAGCGCGGTTTTTCGGATTTGACGGTGCTCGACTTGTCGGCGGCAGCGCTCGCCGCGGCCAGGAATCGCCTCGGCCCCAAATCCGATCAGGTCGCATGGTTCGCCGCCGACATAACGGTTTGGGAGCCGTCGCGTACCTACGATGTTTGGCAAGACCGGGCCGCTTTTCACTTTCTCACAGAGCCCGCCGACCAGACTGCCTATGTCGAGCACCTTCGACGCGCCTTGCGCCACGGCGGCCACGCCATCATCGGTACATTCGCACCCGATGGTCCCGAGAAATGCAGCGGACTGCCTGTTGCACGTCATGACGCGGCTAGCGTTCAGGCACTCCTCGGTTCAGGCTTCGCGCTGGTCGACAGCCGCCGCCACGATCACCTGACGCCATCGGGGGCCACCCAAAGGTTCCAGTTCAGCATTGGGGCGTGTCTCGTGAATCGAGGTTCTCGGAATGCGCGCAAACGAATAAGACGCAGCTACGGCGACGGGGGCGGCAGCCTGCCGCTGGTTGTCACTCCTCCAGGGCCAAATCAAGCTTGTCGGCGCCCTTCCGGTATTCCGCCCAAGCTTGCCGAAGGATTTGCGCCGACAAGGTGAGGAATATTTCGGCGATCAGCGCCGCCACCGAAAGGTCGGACCATGCCGTCTTCGTGCCCCATACGGCGAGCACGGCGAACATCACGACGACATTGCCGATCGCGTCGTTACGCGAGCACAGCCGAACCGAGCGCGCGTTGGCGTCGCCGTCCTTGTAGTGCAACAACATCAGCCCGCATTCGCCAGATAGCGCATTGATTTCCGGCATCAGAGCCGCGATTCACCTATGATAATCATCATGTTAGACTGATTTGAGGGCGGCTATCATGGCGAACCCGGCGGGTGAATTGAGCGAGGGCGTTCTCAGGCTTGATTTCGACTGCAGATTGACGCTCTAGTTTCGGGTTCGGTGGTTATCTCGGATGCTGGGCTGGTTGCCTATCGTGAACTCGACGATGCACTCGGCCTTTCGGAGATGGCTGGGGAGAGGCTCGCGGATTTCCGCGCTGGCAAGAATGGCCGGCACGCGCTTGTCGGTATGTTGCGACAATCGGTCTTCGGGCGACTTGCGAAATACGAGGATGTGAATGACGCCGAACGGCTGCGCCATGATCCGGCGATGCATTGGATTGTCGGCGGCAAGGCAGCCTCGGGATGTGCGGCGTCGGCAAGTCAGATGGGGCGTTTCGAAACGCGCTGGCTCAGTGCCGAAAAGAACCTTTCCGCGCTCGCCGATCTTTCCGGTCAATGAATCGACCGCGTTCATGGCCGCCGTCCGCCGCGAGGCATTTTGCTCGACATGGATTCCAGCGTCAGCCCGGCGCATGGCGAGCAGGAGATGAGCGGCCGGAACGGCCACTATGACTGCACCTGTTATCATCCGCTGTTCGTGTTCAATCAGTTCGGCGATCTGGAACGCTACGCCCTTCGCCCCGGCAACGTGCATAGCGCCGATGGCTGGGAGAGCGTTTTGAAGCCGGTCGTGACGCGCTATCGTTGCAAGCTCTCGCGTATTTATTTCCGCGCCGACGCCGGCTTCGCCAATCCCGAGGTTTACGAATATCTCGAATCCAAAAGAGCCGATCGTTTGAAGATAATCTGGTGGGATGGGACCGGGCTCGTTCTGTTCGCAAACTAACGGTCTTCATACTACACCTCTTTCAAATCGGCTTGAAGGTTTTGAATGTCATTGTCATACTTTGTTGCTCCGGCAGCGGCGGTCCGGTCTACCAAGCGATCCCATCGACTGGAATGTTTACTGGGCGGATTGGTCCCGGGCATCTCATATAGGCACGCCATGGCGTTGTAGGCATGCTTGGTGACGATCCCATGTTCCGCCCATCTGGTGAGCGTGCTTTCGTGGATCTTGAGGTGCGCAGCCGCTTCCTGCTTCGTTAACATTCCACGACTTCGAAGTCGATCGTAGCGCGAGCGAAGCCCGTAATGGTGGACGAGGTAAGCGACGCGCAATGCATTAAAACGAGTGTTTCCGCGTCCAGTTCGGGCCGATCCGCCGGGTTGGAGGCCTTGCTGATTGAGAAGATCGGCGATCTCGGGGTAGATGTGATCGTCGAGAAGCTTGTCCACCAACTCAAGGAGTTTTGGTTGCGTCTTGACCTGCTGCGCGGAGGACTTGGGGTTCACTGTTGTCAAGGTGTGGGTTTTGCCGCTCTTGAAGCGGACATGTACATTGGTGGTTCCTTCGGCGGGGAGCTTGATGAGCGTGACATCGTCAATAATGTAGGCGATCAGTCGTTTGCGTTCGCGGTTTGGCGTTAGCGGATCGGTCCAGAGCTTGTTAAAATCGGTGGTCATCGCAATGGGTCGTTCGCGGGCGGATTGGTCGAGGAAAAGCTGATCTTCGTCTCGCCCGCGATCTCTGTCGTCTCGCGCTTTGGCCAACGTGCGGAGCTTCTCGTTCCATTCGGCCTCAAGGGTATCCGCGACGAGGCGATTGCCGGGATCGATCAGCATAAAGCGGCGCTGTGCGAGCTCTGCTTCGATTTGAGCCCGCTCGATTGCGCGGCGCCGGAGACGATCGGCCTCTTCATGGCGGGCTTCGATCTCTCTGCGGACTTCGAGCGCCAACTCGACGGCGGCCGGGGTCATTTGCTCGGCGACCAGCGTGCCGATCGCGTGGTCAATGGGTAGGCCGGCGATCGATTGGCAGTGCGGCTCGCCGCCATAGCCATGCGCACGGTCGCAGACGTACCAAGCTTCCGATCGTCCGCGCCGGTCGGCGTAGCGGACGCGGAAATGTTTACCGCATCGCTCGCACACCGCCCGTCCCTGCAGGAGAGCGGCGCCCTCTCGCGGAGGCGACGCGCGCGCTGCGTCATATCCTCGCCCGTTGGCCTTGAGGACTTCGAGGTTCTCCTAAAATCGTTTCCAAGTGATGTAACCGGGATGGGCGTTCGGGATATAAGCGAGCCAGTCATCGTGGTCGCGCTTTTGCTGTATCTTCTTCTTGCCATCCAGGGCGCGCCGATAGCGTCGCCGTCCGTAGACGTAGGCGCCCGCATAGCGCGGATTGTTCAGCGTGCGTAGCGCAGTCGACGTCGTCAAGGGCCAGAACATTGTTGTCTCGCTATTGCGGAGACGAGATGGGAAAAGAAGGCCTTCGTTGCGGAACGCCTTGACGGTCTGGCACGCAGAGCCCATGCCTACAATAGGCTGGCGGCTCCTGACAGGCCTGGCGGACCGCTGATTCTCGCTGCATGCTGGGGCCACCTGCGCCGCAAATTCTATGAGCTCCATGTCGCCGGGACCTCACATGTTGCTGCGGAGACGGTTGAGCGCATGAGCGCGCTTTGGGCCATCGAGGGTGCCATTCGCGGCCGTGATCCCGGCGCGCGTCACCTGGCGCGGCAAACTCAATCCGCGCCCATAATCCAGGCCCTTTGGACGCTCTGGGAAACAGAGCTGGCGCGCATCTCGGGGAAATCCAAACTTGCCGAGATTATTCGATATGCAATAAACCGCCGGGAAGCTCTCGATCGCTACCTGCACGACGGGCGCCTCGACATCGACAACAACACCGTCGAGAGAGCGGTCCGTCCCCAAACTATCACGAGGAAGAACGCTCTATTCGCTGGGTCGGACGGTGGTGGCCGTACATGGGCGACAATTGCGACTCTCCTTGCGACTGCTCGCCTCAACAACGTCGATCCTCAGGCCTGGCTAACACTGACCCTTGAGCGCATCGCCAACGGCTGGCCCAACAAGGACATCGATGCCCTCATGCCTTGGAACTTTCGGGCCGAGCAACGGTAGCGGATGGACGCTTACGATGCGGCTACGAGCGCGCCGCGAACAAGAAGGATCAGTTCCATGGAAAGAATTGCCATAGTCGGGCTCGATTTGGCCAAGTCGGTTTTTCTGGTTCACGCCATCGCTGGTTGGGGGACCGTTGTTTTGCGCCGCGCGCTGCGGCGTTCGCAAGTTCTGGACTTCTTTCGAAAGCCGGAACCTTGTCTCGTGGGACTGGAAACCTGCGGCAGCGCGCACTATTGGGGGCAGGCGATTCTGTCGATGGGCAATACCGTGCGCATGATGCCGCCGGCCTACGTCAAGCGCAACAAGACCGATGCCGCCGATGCGGAAGCGATCTGTGAGGCCGTCACACGTCCGGCACCGGCTTCCCGCAATTTTGTCAGAGGTACGTGCAATTCCACGTGATCAAATCAGTCTGTCGCCAGGATCAAAATGTTCGCTTGTTTGATACGGGGCATGCCAAGCCTCCACGGCTGCGCCGGATTCAAAGAGGTGATGGACCCATCCGGTCCGCCGATGCAAGGTTCCGTTTGGTCGCTACGTTTGATTAAGCGGAACGGCGTGCCCAGGGGCGCGTGCCCGCGGGCACTTCCGGCTCGAGTCCTGGCTGGTAAAAGCGGTCGAAGGCCGCCGCGCGCCGGCCTTCTTGCAACAGACGCAATGTATTTGCGTCGGAAATTTCAAAAGCGTCGAAGCCGCAGCGCACCATGAACTGCATTTCGTCGAACAAAACATCGCCGGTGGCGCGCAATTCCTTGGTGTAGCCGAGGCGCGAGCGCAGCAGCCAAGCCATGGAATAGCCGCGGCCATCGGTGAATTTCGGAAAACTGATGCTGATCAGATCGAAATGTTCGATGTCGCCTGCAAGCTGTTCCACCGCGAAGCCGGGATCGAGCCGCAAGCCAAGCGGCGCGGGCACAGCGCCATTCCGGCGCTGTTGCCATTCGGCGTA
>Ga0187852_1002919_pt1 | contig 13142 bp, 9 predicted proteins | sample June2016WEW_6_40_FD_134511 | JGI IMG/M metagenome (GOLD analysis project Ga0187852, IMG submission 134511) | Peatland microbial communities from SPRUCE experiment site at the Marcell Experimental Forest, Minnesota, USA - June2016WEW_6_40 | ecosystem: Environmental > Terrestrial > Soil > Wetlands...
CCCCCAGCCCAGAATCTGCTGCGGCATTCGCCTTGACAACGATCTTTGCAGGATCGACGCCGAGATGCCGCACGAACAGTGCGCGGGCAAATTCGGTCAACGCAATAAAGCGCGAAACGCGAGTATTCCATGTATGCCGGAACTTATGAACCGCCGACATGAGGGCGATAGCGGCAGAACCTGTGCGGCTGCCCTGGTAACAGGCATGATAGACGGCCGGCCATGGAATGTTCTTGCCGAGACACTGTTCGCATGGGCTGTTGTCGCGAAACAGCAGCGCATTGGCGCACAGCAGCCGGTAATTATGCAGCGTCTGGATGAACGGTATATGGGAATCGGCATCGTAGATAGCCGGCGTGAGCACCGGAAAGAAGTTATGAACATGCACGATTTCCGGCCGAAACTCCGCAATTCGGACCCGCACCAGTTCTCTGGCGCGGGTGGAGTATGCCAGGTTGAACGCTGCTGCAGCACGTTGCCGGAGACCTGTGATGTGGTCGTTCGAGACCTCCAGCAAGTCAACTGCCGCGCCTGCCTGGTGCAACATGGAGACCTCCTGGCGCACAGCGGCATCTTCTCCGCCCGCAATCTTGTACCGATTATGCAATACGAGCACGCGCATGTTTTCACACCATAACTTAAAAAGCGATAACTTCCTGGCCTCAAGTATTCCGCAGAGTGTCCTGGACGTGCTTGTAAGTGCGAGATACAACATGCTCCCAGGTGTTTTCCCTGGCGGCCTTGAGAGCTCGGGATGACATCTCCGCGCGAAGATCCGGATTCGCACCGAGTTGTCGCATCGCGTCCGCCAAGCCGTTAACCACTTCCGCCTGACCGCGGCCATCCACCTGGATCTTGAAACCGCACGACGGCGGAAGCATGGCTCCCGGCCCACCGCAATCCAGGCAGATGACAGGCAGCCCCTGCGAGAGAGCTTCCATAACCACAGTACCGCCGGAATCGTGCAGGCTGGGGAACAGGAATGCCGTATGCTCCCGATACATGCCGAGCACCTGTTCGCGTGGAACCCACCCCCTCCAGTCGACGGCGCGAGCTACGCCCAGCCGATCGGCCATCTTGTGCAGCCACTTCTCATCCCGTCCATCGCCGGCTATCGTCAACGTGGCGCCTGGAAAGTCCCGGTGCATCACGGCAAGCGCCTGAAGCGCCAGATGAACCCCCTTCCAATAGAGCAGACGCCCCACATAGAGAAAGCGCGGCGTTGGAGGGCTGGCTGATGGTTCGCGCAGAATCAAAGCCTCCTCGGCGCCGACATCCTGCATCATCAAGCACTTTGCCCGGTATGCGGGCGGCACATAGGCAAGCGTCTCCCTCGTCTTGCTCAGAATCACTGCCGCTTGCCTGAAGGATCGCCGGACAGCCGGGTTAAACCGGACGAACAGATTCAACAGTGAACGCACTGAATCCACCGCTATGCCGCGGAACGGGCAGCTCCAAAGAAGCCGCGGCGGTGTCGCTTCTCCACCCCCAACAGGACCCAAAACAAATGGAATTCGAAGCCTCCCCATGAAAGACGGCTGCCGGAAGACTGCAAACGTGATGTGATGAACCAGATCGAAAGGAGTCTCGCGCGCCAGCCGCCTCGCAGCATGGTATGCCCCTCGCTGCCAAAGAGAATAGTACACATTGATACCCCGCCCACCTTTCTTCCACCATCTCATCCATCGCGGCAGGTCGTAACCGGCAAGATGAATCGGCAAATCCGCGTGGAGGGCCAATGCTCTTTGAAGGCTGGGGAGGTTGTTCTCGCGCGTCAGTATGCACACCTGGTGCCCCAGGCGTGCTATTTCCAAGGCCCAATGCCATCCCATCCCGGGCTCTGAACCCTCGCCAGGCTCGCATGCATAAGCGGATAATAAAATGCGCAGCTTTTCGCTCATCCCGGCATAGCCCCAAAGAATTCACTACGGTGCCCGAAACCACGCCAAACTACTGGATCGCCCCAGGAAACCCCGCCAGTTGAAGTTGGAGTTCACTCGTTCCTTTCTTCAACGGCTGTGGCCGGCTAACATTCTTGAAAAAACCGAATTCCGTGAGCAGGCGCAAAAATTATAGCCGATAAACGCAGATTTCTTGACGTTTCTCACATCGGCAACCGAGTTCATTCGCGTAAGGGTGTTTTGTTCATCGCAGTAAAAGATTTCAGACTCGAAATTCCTGAAGAGAAATTCGCTGATGTGACAGGAAGGATCTTGACCGTGGTCTTCATAGAGCACAACCACCTCTCGCGAACTGAGAACGCCACGCGCGCCCTGCAATGCCTGGATCTCAGCATCCTCAACATCCAGCTTAATCACAACCCTGGCATTGGGATTTGGAATGTGCCGGTCGCAGACCGAGTCGATGGTGACGCTCTCAACCCCATATTCATGATATCCGGCCTATCCCGCCTTCCCTCTGCGATTAACGACACTGGCGCCGGCATGTCGCCGGCCGTGGGTCACAATAACCAGAATATCGCCGTCTCGTAACCAGATTGCGCCCAGAATCGTCTCGAAGCTACCTTCGTTCAGTTGTGCGTTCCGGCGCAACCGCTTGAATTGCGGCAGCGATACCTCTAAGGCCATCACTCGCCCCGGCGGCAATAAACTGCTTGCGATCACGCTCCAGTAACCGATATTTGCGCCACAGTCCAGAAAATACGTGTCCGGCTGGGTGAGAACACGTTTTAAGGCAAAACCGATCTCCGGTTCGTAATTGAATCCGTTAATGAACAACCTGGACCAGTAGCCATCATTCAAATAGACCTGAAGCTTGCCGCCAAATGGCAATTCCAGCACAGCCGCATTGTGGCTGTCGAAGAGCGGCGCCAGGGCCCATGTCATTCGCTGCATGTCGCGATTGTGAAGGAAACCGGATAATGCGCCCGCAGTTCTGAGGCAAAATAGGTGCAACCCTGCAGAGTGTCCCGATACTTCCGTAACCTTGAGCTGTGAAGATATGCGCATGAAAGTCCTCGTCAGGTTTGGCATTCGACTGGAATCCTCTTTTAGCTCTAAATCGCTGGAATCGTAACGCCCTCAATGCACAAAAGACGGCCGGTACCCGCTTATGGGCATTCTGTAGACTGCCCGACTGAAGCGGGCCTTCCGACGAGAAAGATCAATAATTCCAATCAAGACAAAATAAAGGCCGACTTCATAACTCATCCAGCCGAGCACTCCGATGGACATAATGGATGTAATCCAGATGTGGATAATCATCACGTAAAGCCCGGCATTCTCCGGATTCGCTTTCCACTCCTTCAGCGTGTAGTAGGTGGTTGCAAGCAATAATCCCGAGCCGATAATGATCCCGATGAGACCGAGCCCGGTCAGTGTCTCCATGAAGCCGCTATGCAGCGAGCTTAACTCAAGGCTCGGATTATTGATATGCGAAAGAACCACCTTCCCGCCATCTCCGCCGCCATAGCCCAGGATGGGATGCTGCTCCCATGCGCGGAAAGCCGCCCCCCACATTATTACCCGGCCGCTAAGGCTTTCAATATTTTCCTGAGAACGACCTTGTAACATTACCTTCATGACGCCGTTTCGAAATATCCAGAGCGCGGTGCCGAAGACGGCTATGAAGCCGACCATGAGCACCTTGGAGCGTCTAAGGAGAACAATGGTTATGCCTAACGCGAGGATTCCAAAAGAAGTGCGACTGGATGCAAAGGCGAAAATAAACAAGGCATAACTCATCTGAAGCCAGGCTCCCCGCCAGCTTATTCGCTTTGCCAGCCATTGGCCAAATACCGTTAGGAAGAGCGCGCTCGCCATATAGCCAATGCCATTCCCTGAAACGAAAGGAGCGGTTGCCGTTGTACTTGTTACGAGGCCGGGACGCTCATATACAAACATGGGGATACGGGCTATGAAGCCAAGAGTAGCAAGCAAGGCGACCATAGAGATGATGAGAAAGGTGATTTGCCCCAGTGCTTCAAGGCGCCTGCCGGCGTCAGAACCTTTTGAAGCTTCCAGAAGAATCAAGGCGCCCACGATCATCTCAAATGATTTCCCTAAGGTGATGATCAAATCGGACGACCAAAGGCAGGATGCCAGATATAAAAAAGAAAAGACTGCGAACCAAAAGCGAAGGTCGCGCATGCCGACCTTCGCAATTCCGGGTTTAGCCAGTACAAATATGAGAGCCGTGATACTAAAAGGAGCGCGGATGAGCAATATCGCGAGCACGCTCTGATGCATCTGTTTACCTTGACCAAAGTCTAAAGCTGAGCCTAAGCTCGCGATCATGAGGCAAAGCAGCGCCCAACCCGGGAATCCAGCCGCCGCGAAAGCCGAATGCCAAGCGCGAAAGTTCCACGGGAGTATGGAAAATCTCATCAGCAATGATCCAGAGTCATTTCAAGGAATAGACAGTGGCAAAGGCGGCCTCGTCGATAATGGAAGCTCCAGTGGTGAGTGCGGTTTTTAACTTACTGACAGGCACATAGACGATATCCTGCGCCTGCAGGCGCAGCGGTATCTCCTTTCCTTCGGAGAACTTCTTGTAGTTGACCGGATACTCGACATATGTCCCGTCAGGGTTACGCCGGATGACCCGGATAGATTTCACCTCGGCTTGAAGGGTTGTGCCATTGGCAAGCGAGAGGGCCTGGGCGACATCGAGCTTTCCATCCTCTTGCATAAGGTAGCCGCCGGGGCGAGTCACGGCTCCAAGGACATAGACGATGCCAGCACGCGGCACAATCACCGTATCGCCATCATGGAGCATCACCTTCGCAATCGACGACCCATCGCTATTGCGGCCATAGGGGTAAGCATCGATCGTCAAGCGACCGTCGATCAGATGGCGAACCTGCACCACGCTGCCCGCCATTGGCGTCTCGCCGCCGACCTGCGAAAGAACATCGAGAAGCGAATGAGGCGCGAGCAATTGTACCCGGCCGGGCGCCTGTACCTCGCCCATCACTGCAACGATAAACGGCGCATACTGCTCGATGTTGACTGTGATCTGCGGATGGATGAGAATTTGCGCTGAGGCCAGCCTGTCCTGAATGAGCTGGCGCGCCTCGGTAAGAGTAGTGTCTGCTACATGAATCGATCCGGCGAGCGGGAAGTCAATGTTGCCGGCGTCGTCAACCCGGAGCTCGCCCGAAAGCTCGGGCGTGTCATAAGCCTGAATGTTCAGGAGGAATCCTGGGGCGATCTTGAGCTTGGAGAAATCTTCCGGCACCGCCGTGAGTGCGCCGCCCAAAGCCAACCCCTTCGCGGCGCTTGCGCCGGCAGAGGAGGTTCCGGCAGATTGTCCTAAACCGGAGATTGAGCTGCCGATCGCGGGTCCCTGCTGCTGGGCTGATGCAACCGGGACAGCGAGGACCATGAGCGTGGCCAATGAGAATCCAATACGAGTGGCGCGGGTCACGAGTTGGAATTCTCCTCTCCGTAGTATTTGGAGTCTCCATAATATCCGTATGTATAGTAGTACTCAACCGATCTTGTATCGACCGCGTTGAGAACGAAGCCGAGTTGCCGGCCTGCACTGCGGTCCATCCATTCGGAGATGCGGGCCAGCACTGTTCGCGCAGTCGTTCCGGAGCGGATCACCACGATAGTGCCGTCTACCTTGGAAGAGAGAATAACCGCGTCGGTCACAAGAAGTATGGGCGGACTATCGATGAGGATGAGATCATACCGCCCGCGCAGTAGGGTAAGAAGATTGTCCCAATGCGAAGACCCCACCAGTTCGGACGGATTCGGCGGCACTATGCCGGCCGGGAGCGCCCAAAGATTTTCGACTGCGCTATGCGGCCGAACCGCGGTCTCAAACGAAACACGCCCAGTGAGAACCTCGCTGAGGCCGGGATTCTTCTGGACTCGAAACAACCGATGCACCTTGGATTTGCGCATGTCGGCGTCAACAATCAGAACGCGCTTTCCCTGCTGTGCAAATGCGATAGCGAGGTTATAGCAAACCATGCTCTTCCCGTCATTGGGCAAGGGACTGCTGACAATCATAGCCTGCAGCGGACTGTCAATGGCGGATAGTTGAATCGCTGTCCGCAATGCACGATAAGATTCCGCGGCTGGCGCCTTAGGCTGGCTCACCAGCAGACTGGATTCCTGATACTCTGCAGAGGAAGCGGGTAGCGCATTATCTCCGGCGCGTATTAGCGGGATGGTAGCAAGAACGGGATAACCGGAAATCTGCTGAACTTGTTCCGAAGTTACGACAACATCATCTAGATTCTCCCTGATGAAGGCGCCCGCGATCCCCAGCAACAAACCGGCGCCGAATGCAATAGCTGGGTAGATAAGCCAGTCTGGCCGCGCCTGTTTCGCAGGCGGACGAGCCGGATCCACGAGATCGAGGTTCGTAGCCTTGACGCCGGCCGTTACCCCTGCCTCCTGCAGCCTGGTGTGAAGTTCTTCATAGAGGACGTGGCTTGAGATCGCCTCGCCCGCTAGTATCTCCAACTGCACCATGCTGTCGTTGAGTTTGTTTACCACGTCCTCTTGTTTGGTATACTCTTCGCGAATTCCTTCTTCTGCCTTCTGTGCAAGGGTCAGATCGTTCTGGGCACGTTGATTGATGCGCTGCAATTCCTGGTGAATCTGTTCATCGAGAGCAGTAAGTTGACCTTGAAGCTCACCCAAACGAGGGTTCTTCGCCCCATATTTAGTAGCAATGTCGCCATAGTTCACCTTGATGGCCGCTTCCTGTTCGCGAAGAGCTTGCAGCACTGCCAACCCATTGCCCTGGCTGATAACCGCGGATCCCCCTCCCATCGAAGACAGGTCGCTGCTCCCGAGCCCGAGCACAACCTCAGGACTTTGCGTTTGCGTAAGATGATAAATCGCTTCTTTTGCAATCCGATTTGCCTCGGCAGAAGTCAACTCCGCATTCAAGGCGGCGAGTTTGTCGACTGCTGGAATATGAACCCCACCACCGGCGCCGGAAGCACCTCCTCCTCCTCCAGAGGAGCCGGAAGCGCCGTTTGCTTCCATGCTCATGCCCAGCATGAGCACAGTCAACCCAGTTTTCCGCTCGTAATCTGCCAGCTTGCGCTGCGAATCATCCACATTCGCTTTTAGAGTGCTCAGTTGACCGGAAAGCCAGTCAGAGGCTCTGGCTGTAGATTGGTAATGCATCTCGAGATATTCGTGGATGTAAGTGTTCACGATGCAATTCGCGATGGCAGCCGCTCTTTCGGGATCATAATCGCGGTAAGTGACCTCGATAAGCCGGGTGTCCTGCTCGGGATCGACTTTAAGGCGCCCCGAGATAAGCTTGAGTATCCGCTCTCTTGTGGCAGGAGCCTTTTCGAGGGGAAGACCACGCTCGGCGTTGATTTTTGCGTTCCCACCGAACCATCCCGGTTTGTATTGATAAGGCTCTACGCTCTGTAGATTCAGTTCGCTGACAACCTGGAGAAGAATGGTGTCGGTTTGAATAACAGCGGTGTTCGTCTGAATTTCGGTCTTTACGTCGTCCGAGCCGCCAAGGGCCGACGCCATGCCGGCGAGAGAACCCAGATCCAGGCCGCTCGAGGTATCTTTGTCTACGAGCAACGTCGCCGTCGACTTATACTGCGGGCGCATAACAATACATACCAGCAGCCCAAGCGCAAGCGCTCCGAGAGCAAACGACAGTATGAAATACTTTCTTTTGCGCCAAACGCGCAATATATCTCGCAGGGACTCCTCTTCATGCACCCGCCCGAGAGGATCAGATTCGAAAGGCGGGCTAGGTCCTTGAGGAGAACGGGGAGAGATTTTCGAACTTCCTTGGCTCATTAGATTCTGTTCGCAGGACGAACAACTCCTGACACCCGGTGGATTCTGACCCAATTTCCGTGTATTTGGAGTATAGCGTCCGGTGATATTGAGGTCAATCGAAAAAACTCGCGGTGTCTGTTTTTAGTCCATCGCACGCGGCAATCACGAGCGAACTCCGGTAGCATGTTCCGATTCAGGCTTCAGTAGAAGGCCGGACTGGACGCTGTAACGGCCGAACACAAAATCCGACAGGCTTCGGTCTGAGCGTTTCGACGGCCTGGCGAACCGCATCGGGCCGGGGCGTCTTCACCACAATCACGTCGGCGGCATCGAACGTCGCGGGCTGGATTCCGATCGTCTTGGTGATCCATGAAAGGGAAGAATAACTTCCAGTTGCTGCCCCCGGATTCTCTCGTCGAATTGACGTACATGCAGTTGCCCTCCATTCCGACGTGGCGGAGGGCGCGGACGGCATTTTTTCATATATGCTAAGGTAAGGCTCCGGATGAACGTAACCGACACGGTTCTATCCGCTGCCGGAGTTGTAGCAACCTGCGTGGTACCAGAGTAACGATCTCAAGACAGGATAATTCGGGGACAGAATGAGCGCGAAAGGCACACTCCGGGAACAAATTCGGAATGGCTTCCTTCGGCAATTGCTCGGACGAGAAATCTGGGCGCTGAGCGACCAGGCGGTTGTCAGCGGGACGAACTTTTTGACCAACGTGATGCTCGCCCGCTACATGGGTCTGCGCGAGTTTGGAGTCTTCGCGCTCGCGTGGATGTCTGTGATGTTTGTAAACAGTCTCCAGTATGCGCTCATCATGGCGCCGATGATGAGCGTTGGGCCCAAGCAGGAAGAGAGGAATAGGCCTTCGTACTTCGGCGCTGTTGTCTTCCAGGAGCTTGTTCTCGTTTCTTTCTGTTTCGTTCTCGTCTTCGCCGCTTTGAAGGTTTCCAGCAACTACTTTCCACATGCGGATTTGCAGCGGCTCGCGCTGCCCCTCGCGGTGTCCGCGTTTGCCTATCAAATGCAGGACTTTATTCGGCGCTATTTTTTCGCCACCCGGCAGAGTCGTTACGCATTTGTCGATGACGCTCTCAGCTACCTTACCCAACTGCCCATCCTGTTTCTGCTGCATAGAGCCGGAGATCTGAACAGCGCGACGGCGTTATGGGTTATGGCGGGGACCTCGATCGTCGGGATGGTGGCGGGATGGTTCTGGGTGGAGCCGATCGAGTTCAAATGGGAGTGGATCAAGGCCATCTCGCGGCGGCACTGGAGGATTTCCCGCTGGCTCGGCGCCTCGGCCCTGCTGCAGTGGACTTCCGGCAATCTTTTTGTGATTGCTGCTCCGGTCTATTACGGAGCAGCGGCAGCGGGCGTTCTGAGAGCTTCGCAGAACCTGATGGGTGTGACGCACGTATGGTTTCAGGGGCTGGACAACGTCGTTCCAGTTGAAACGGCGCGCCGCCTTCGCGAAGGCGGGGTGCACTCCATGCTTGCCTACACCCGATCGATTCTGTTAAAGTGGGGCGGATTGACCTTGTTATTCGCAACAATCATGGCCGTGGCACCCGGCTTTTGGTTGCGGTTGACGTACGGATCTGAGATGGCTCAGTATGGATACATTCTGCGGCTGTATGCTTTGATTTACGTCTTGATCTTTGTTGGTGGCCCGTTGCGTGCCGGGCTTCTGGCCATGGAGTTTACGGTGCCGATTTTCTGGTCTTACCTGGCAATGACATCATTTGCAATCGTCTTCGCGTTTCCGATGGCGAAGTGGCTTGGATTGAGCGGTTCGCTGCTCGGAGTTCTTGGAACGCAGATTTTGTTTCAAAGTATCGTCGGTGTCACCCTGATCGTGAAATCAAGGCGCGTCGCGCAGGAAGCGGGTCTCGCGTCGCTACCTCCCGCTGCGGCAAGTGAGTGACCCGTCTTGCGGGTGGCGAGCCGGCATCTCATCCATAATCGGAGGAGAAACTCCGCCTGTTTCACTTATAGGGACAATTTGCCGGGAGATTCCCCATTGATTCAACCACTTGCCGCTTATGCGGACAAAACGACAATTCGCGCATTGCTTGAAGCACTTGATAGGGAATGCTCCAGTTATTGTCTCCTTGCAGGGTATGAGGAACTGCCGGTCACGGTTTGTTCCGATATTGACTTCATGGTCAGTCAGCAGGATTTTGAGCGTCTCCCGCAGATTTTAAGCTCATTTGCCCGAGAGGTCGGGTTTCGCCTGGTGAGGAACATCGAGCATGAGACGACGGCCTGTAGTTACGCCCTGGCGCAGAGCCAACCTGGCCAGGCTCTCTTTCTCCATCCAGACTCGTGCTCCGATTACCGCAGGGCTAACAGGACGTGGCTCCGGCCAGAAGTGGTTCTGGCACGTCGGCGCATGCATCCCAATGGATTCTGGATCCCTGCGGCGGCCGATGGTTTTCTTTATTACTTGATTAAACGCATCGAAAAACTGAGCCTTGAGGAGCGGCACACGCAACAGCTCAGCCGCCTTTTTTCCGAGGACCGGCTGGGCTGCACAGAGGCGCTAACGCAGCGCCTCACGACCACATCGGCGCAATTGGTTGTGGAAGCGGCCCGTTCCGGCGACTGGCAGCCGGTGATAGGAGTTATTCATGAGCTACGCGAGGAACTTCTGGCACGTGCTTCCGTGGACTCCCTGAGAACAAAACTTGGAGAATTAAGGCGGAAAATTCGGCGCGTGGTTCAGCCGACGGGTTTGTGCGTCGCCGTTCTGGGGCCGGATGGTAGTGGGAAGTCCAGTGTGATCGAGCAATATCTCCCGGCGGTTGCACAGGTATGCACCGGGACTACTTGTTTTCATCTGCGGCCTCACCTGCTTCGCGGCTTGTCTGAGGGACAAACGGACAGCACGGATCCCCATGGGCAGATTCCACGTGGGGCGCTGATGTCCACTGCCAAGCTGCTGTTTCTGTGGGCCGATTACGTGCTGGGCTATTACCTTCGTGTGCGCCCGCTCCTGATGCGCACCACGCTGGTCGTCTTCGACCGCTATTATCAGGACCTGCTGATCGATGCGCGGCGCTTTCGCTACGGCGGGCCGCAGTGGTTGGCGCGCCTGGTTGCCGCGCTGATTCCCATGCCGGATCTGATGCTCGTCCTGGATGCGCCGGCTCATGTGCTCCAGGCCAGAAAGCAGGAGGTCTCCGCGGAAGAGTCCGCGCGCCAGGTCGAGGCCTATCGAGCCGTGGCCAATTCCCCTGCTCTTCGCGGACGCGCTGTTCTGGTCGATGCGGCGCGCCCTCTGGAGCAGGTGGTTTATCAATGCGCGGATCGAACACTGGCCTTGCTGGCAATGCGCACGGCAAAGCGGCTTCATCTGGACTGAGACGGGAATCGCGCTGCTTTTCAACAACTAGCCTTGGCTTTTCGGCAGAAGTGTTTTTTGGGTCTTGCAATCTGCCTCATTAGCGATAAAACCCCCTGGAGTTGGGGCAAAGAAGGAGATGCCTGGTGGATATGCTAACCTCCAAACACACTAGGGAGGCTATTCAACTCGCGCTGGCATTAATGTTTCTTCTGCCCTCCCTGGCATTTTGCCAAGGGAATCCTGTTCCGTATAAGAGTCAGATTGGCAAGACTATGACTCTAATCCCATGGCAAGGACGAAAAGTTGCCGTTCTCACCCAGAACGCCAAGCGTGATCCTCGCATAATGAAGATACTAGTGCGCGCTCTCGACAAGGCTTACATGGTCTATGAGCAGATCACAGGCTCTGCTCCCGAACCGAATTCAGGGGCGACGCTAAATGGCCTCGACATTGTTGCTGAAGTCCCGGACGCAGACACTGCTTGTGGTGGAGCCGCATGCTCGTATCTAGGCAGTTTGGGATCGGAAATCGGCACGACCTATTTTAACCAACTCTATGGCGGCATTAGGTCGCGCGGCGAATACGATCAAGCCATGTTCTACGAATTTGGACGGACATTTTGGTTTTACCAGGATCAGCTAGGGAGAATTGATCCATTTGTTACTGGTTTTGCAATCGCAAATCGTTTTATATCCTTAGACCGCGCCAATTTGAAAGGGGGGCCTTTCGGCAAACTCAGCTATTCCGAATTTGAACAGTCTATTCTTGTTGATCTCCTGGAAAACTACCTTGAGAATCCCAACCTAACATGGCGTAATACCCTTCTCGCGGAAAAGCCGCCGCCCAACCAATACGGATGGAGTGCCGCAGACTTGGCTGGCGCAATGATCTATCGTGTCTACCGCGACTCTGGGTTCGCCCGATATCGAGCCTTTTGGAAGGCTCTAAGGAAACAGCACGCAGCGCAAACCCCAGACGATGCTGTCCGCGCGTTCATAGTCGCAGCCAAGGCCACAACTGGTCGAGACTACGGTTTCCTTTTTAAAGATGCTACTGAGCGCACTAGATGACCTCGCGAAAGGGTCGTGTTCTGATTAAGTTTCATTCCCAAGAGGTTTGCTATAAATCTCCGATTCGACGGCGTATAGGCCGACAAAAGGCGATCTTTTGCCGGCCTGCAGGCAGACAAAAGGAGGAGGAATGAAACGGTCACGCGCGGAACAGGGCATTTGCCGACCTATAGGCAGACCTATCGCGGATTAGCAGCCTTCTGCTGCGCAATCCACGAATCGATGCGGCCACTGAGCACATCCAGCGGCAGGGCGCCCGAGTCCAGCACCTGGTCGTGGAAGGCGCGGATGTCGAAGTTGCCGCCAAGGGCCTTTTTCGCGTTATCGCGCAGCTCCAGAATCTTGAGCTGACCGATCTTGTAGGCCAGGGCCTGGGCGGGCCAGGCGATATAGCGGTCCACCTCGGACTGAACGGACGTTTCGTCGATGGCCGAGTGGTCGTGGAAGTACTGGACCATCTGCTCGCGGGACCAGTGGCGGGAGTGGACGCCGGTATCGACGACGAGGCGGATGGCGCGCCAGATGTCGGCCTCCAGGCGGCCATAGTCGGAGTAGGGGTCCTGGTATAAGCCGACATCCTTGCCCAGCCGCTCGGCGTAGAGCCCCCAGCCCTCGGAGTAGGCCGTGTACCCGCCATATTTGCGGAAGGTGGGAACGTCGTCCAGCTCCCGGGCAATGGAAAACTGCAAATGGTGGCCGGGAAGGCCCTCGTGGTAAGCGATGGCCTCGACGGAGTCGAGGTTGCGGTCCGTGGCGTTGTATGTGTCAATGAACAGGCGTCCGGGGCGGCTGCCGTCGGGCGCGCCGGTTTGGTAGTAGGCGGGCGCGGAGGTCTTTTCAAGGTAATCGGGAACCGGAACGACTTCAAACTTCGCCCTGGGCAGCCGGCCGAAGAGTTGCGGCAGCTTGGCTTGCATCGGAGTCAGGTAGCCGCGATAGGCATCCAGCAGCGCCTCGCGCGAGGCCGGGTGGAG
>Ga0187852_1002922_pt1 | contig 13136 bp, 10 predicted proteins | sample June2016WEW_6_40_FD_134511 | JGI IMG/M metagenome (GOLD analysis project Ga0187852, IMG submission 134511) | Peatland microbial communities from SPRUCE experiment site at the Marcell Experimental Forest, Minnesota, USA - June2016WEW_6_40 | ecosystem: Environmental > Terrestrial > Soil > Wetlands...
AGCTCGCTGAGCGCAAACTAAAAACTCGCATGGTCCTGCAAGTTCACGACGAGCTTCTTTTTGAGGTTCCCGCCAATGAGGCCGCCGAAGTCGGAGAATTAGTCCGCGCGGAAATGGAAGGCGTAATTCAGCTCAAAGTTCCGCTGGTCGCCGACCTCGCATTCGGGCCTAACTGGCGGGATATGAAATAAATGGTCTGCTACATCTAGTGACAAGCAGCCTGATCCTGAAACTCGTGAGTTTCGGTCATTGATACAAAGCCCCGCGCACAACTTAGAATCTGTTCTTCAAGAGGAAGATCGAAGTCGTCTGGTGACAAGTACGCAGACCGTTTGCGAATCGCGATGTAGAGCTCACTCAACTTTTGCATGTTGCTGAATTCGGCATTCAGCAGCGGGATCGCGCTACGGTCATCGTCCGTCGATGCGGCGGCGGAGGTCAGAGCCAGATTCTTTTCTGCCGCCCTGTGGTGTCTGGTCACCCAGTCTTCTGACACCGGAATGTTGCTTTGCACCGCGTTGACGATTGCGATTCGCCATTCCCGTATCAAGCTCATCTCTTCGATGCCCGCTTGTGCGAAAGCCGTTGAGAACCCCGCCTTCGCGGGAGGTGGAAATGCATGCGCCGCTGCATCCGATGGAGAAAGCGTGAGAGTCGTCTGAGTGGCATTGAACGAGAGCGTTCCCTGAGTCATGCGCGCAAGTGTCTCAATCTCGACATATGACTTTCCGTTGATCTGAAGAATCTGTGCTTCGCCTTCGTGTCCCGCGATTGTCAAGGTCTTAGACTTTTGTGGCGTTTGCGCGCCGCCGTTTGCCGGCAGCATCAGAAGAGCAGCCAACATTCCCGCAATCATTGAAATGGCCATTCTCATAGGAGATTCTCCCCTCATTATCTTTAATTTTCCCATTGCCCAATTCTGCATACTGTTCAATCTTGCGCACCATTATCGTTACATAAGACGCTTTTCTATTTCCCTCGCACAGTCCAATTCCGTTTTGTATTGTTCACGTAGAGCCTGATAATCGTACCGCAGTTACGGCAGAGTTCCGTATGAAGCTGCTCCGTCCCCCTCATGAAAGCAATATCTTTATAAGAAAGCCCAAACGGACCCACCTCAACGCCCTGGTTAAACTCCAGTCCTGAGACAATATCGCTGCTGCCGCATTGGGGACATGGTTTGCCGCTCCAGCCGCTTGGTTGAATTCCTTCTCCGGCATGACCCCCTTGTTCGTCCATTTCACGCTCCCAACTCCGCCCGAATCGCCCCCGCAATCGCCTCCGCGTGCCGCCGCATCGCCTCTTCGCTTTCGGCTTCAATCATCACCCGCGCCAGCGCCTCAGTCCCCGAGTAGCGAATCACTACGCGCCCCGTATCTTTCAACTCCTCTTCCGCCGCGCGAATCGCTTCGGCCACCGCCGGAATCCCATCAAGCGGCCTCTTCTCCCGCACCTTCACATTCACAATCACCTGCGGAAAGACCTTCAAATCCTCGGTCAGCTCGTCGATGCCCTTGCACGTCCGCGCTACCAGGTCCAGCACCACCAACGCCGTCAGCAGCCCGTCGCCCGTCGTCGCCAAATGCGGCAGCAATATATGGCCGGACTGCTCGCCGCCCAGCGCGGCATTGTTCTTCTGCATCTCTTCCAGCACATACCGATCGCCGACCGGCGCGCGCAACATGCGAATCCCGCTACGCCTAAGCGCAGCTTCCAGCCCCATGTTCGACATCGTCGTGGCCACAACCAAGTCTTTCGTCAGCATCCCCCGCGCCTTCAGGTCGCGCGCCGCCATCAGCAGTATCGCGTCGCCGTTGATCACATTGTTATGGCTGCCGGCCAGCATACAGCGGTCGGCATCGCCGTCAAAGGTGAGGCCCAGGTCTGCTCCGCGCACGGTCACTTCAGCGGCAACAGACGCTGGATGCAGCGCGCCGCAGTTCAGATTGATGTTGCGTCCATCCGGCGTGATGTTCTCCAGGATCACATCGCCGCCCAGCCGCCGGAAGAGCTCCGGCGCAACCGCCGCCGCGGCGCCGTTCGCGCAATCGGCCACAATCCGAAGTCCCTTCAAGCGAAGGCCGGGCACGCAGCCGAGGAGGAACTGTATATAGTCAGCCTGATATGCGGCGTTGTCCTCCACCGCAGCCAGCGTTGCCGGATCGGGCACGGCCGACAGCGATGCATGATGCAGGATCTCCTCTTCCATGGCCAACTCAACCGCATCGGCCAGCTTATAGCCGTCCGCGCCAAAGAGCTTGATGCCGTTATCCTGCCAGGGATTGTGCGACGCGGAAATCACCACGCCCGCCTGAAAGCCGTGCCTCCGCGCCAGAAACGCCACCGCTGGCGTGGGCACAACTCCCGCGCTCTCCACGCGCGTTCCCGTTTCGTACAGCCCCGCGGCCAGCACAGTCGCAATCCACGGGCTCGACTCGCGGGTGTCGCGGCCCACAATCACCTTGGGCTCTGCCGTTGTCTTGCGCAGCGAGTGACCCAGCGCCAGCCCGCAAGCATAGATTGTGTTCGCGTCCAGCGGATATTCGCCCGCCACGGCGCGAATGCCGTCGGTCCCGAAAAGTCTGCGTGCGTTGCCTGCGCTCATAGTTTCACTTTTTGGTTCGTGTCGCTTTGGTTGTTGCCGCTGATTCCACGCGGCTGATGAAAGCCCCGTCGCTCAGGCGCGTCGTCACCTGGTCGCCCGCCGTTACCTGCGCCGCCGACCGCACCACACCACCCGCCGCATCGAGTACTAGCGCGTAGCCGCGCTCCAGCACGGCCAGCGGCGAAAGCGAATGTAGCCGCGCGTCAAGCGCGCTCATGGTGCTCGTGGTAGCATACAGCAGCCGTTCAAGAGCACGATCAAGGTGAGTGCGGCACGTAGCGAGCCGTTCCCGCGCCAGGCCAAGCTGCTGGCGAGGATCGTGGCGCAGTACAGCGGCTGTCAGTTCTGCCACTTCGCGCTGATGCTGTCGCAATTCGCTGCTTACAGCAGCCTCCAGGCGGAGTGAAAAATCGTCCAGCCGCTGAGCCAGCCTGTGCAGCAGCGTATTCACGCGCCCTTCTACCCGGCTCACCGGCAGCCGTGTCAACCGTTGCCGCGCTTGCAGCATCTGGAAGCGTGCGGCCCGTTCCAGCCGGCGCGTATGTTCGGCCAGGTGCTCGGCAATCTTGTGTTGCGCCTCGGTAATCAGCTCAGCGGCCGCCGAAGGCGTTGGAGCACGCAGGTCGGCTACAAAATCCGCAATAGTAAAGTCCGTCTCATGGCCGATTGCCGAGACCACCGGTAGCCGCGACGCCGCAATCGCCCGCGCTACCTGCTCGCTGTTGAAGGCTGCCAGGTCTTCCAGCGACCCTCCGCCGCGCGCCAGCACGATCACGTCCACCAGTCCAGAATTGTTCAGTTCCTCCAGCGCCGTCTCTATCTCTCCCGACGCTTGATCTCCCTGCACGCTGACCGGGCAAACGAGCACGCTTAATCCCGAGTGGCGGCGTGCAACAATATTCAAAAAGTCGCGAATCACCGCGCCCGTAGGCGAAGTAACGATCCCCACCGTGCGCGGAAACGCGGGCAACGGCCGCTTGCGCTCTGCATCAAAGAGGCCCTCGGCCTTCAACCGCGCCTTCAACTGCTCGAAAGTCAGTTGCAGCGAGCCCGCGCCCACCGGCTCCATCGTCTCGGCAACCAGTTGCATCTGTCCGCGCTGCTCGTACACGCTCACCCGGCCCCGCGCCAGCACGTGCAGCCCATCTTCTGGCCGGAAGCGCAGCAGCATCGCCTGCCGTCGGAACAGCACCACCGGCAGTTGCGCCTCCGCATCCTTCAGCGTGAAATAAACGTGGCCGCTCGGTGCGGGGCGGTAGTTCGAGATCTCCCCCTCCACCCAAACGTCGCCGTAAACCTGCTCGATAAGCTCGCGTACCTGGCCCACCAGCTCGCGCACCGGCCAAATGCGGCGCGAGGGTCGTGGCTCCTCAAAGTTGAGGCCAAGCTGAGGCGCAAATGGGTCTTCTTTGCTCACTTCTTCAAAGTGTAATTGCGCGGACCTGTGCGGTGCTTGCCGAAAAGATCGTGGCGCCACTTCTGCGGGTCGCACCGGTCTATAAGCGGATCATTACGGATGAAGCCCGGCTTTGACCAGCATCGCCTGGAACTGGCGTTGCCCGGTCTGGTCGATGGCGACCGCCACCAACTTGCCCTCGCGGTTAAACACAAAGCTCTTGGGAATGCCGTCGGCATGAAACTGCGTGGCAACCTTGCGCCCCGGATCAAGCAGCACCGGCATATGGTAGCCGGTTTTGGTTAGGAAAGGGCCAACCTTGGAGGCATCTTCATTGGTAATGGCAAGAATAACCAGCCCCTTCGATTGCAGGCGAGTGTAGATGGCGTCCAGGTCTGGCAACTCCAGGCGGCAGGGCGGACACCAGGTCGCCCAGAAGTTCACCAGAACCACCTGGCCATGAAGCTTTGAGAGGGTGACTTTCTTCCCTTGCATATCTATTAGAGTGAAATCCGCTTTCTGGGCGTCCGCGTCTTCGTCGACGAGAATCTGGACGGCTCTGACAAAAAGTGGATCGCTCAATGTCGTTTTGACCTGCATATAGTGAACAATCCTGGCCAGGCTGATGTAGGGTTCGGGAGGACGGTCGCCCTTACTTGAGATGGGCGACTCCACCAGAGACTTTGTCAGCGTATCGCCGGCCAACTGAAGGGCCTGCTCGCCGTTGTCGCCTTCCGTCACCTCGTTGACCAGAGTATCGGCCAGCCGGACCTTCTTCGGGCCGGCGGGAAGAGCGCGTATATCGGTCGCAAGCTGGATAAAAATTGCCGGACGCTGAGCGGCGGGAATCGAGCGGTAAATGTCTAGCTGTTTCTGTATAGAAGCTTCAGATGCCTGCGCATTCAGTAGAGGAGCGGTAAGAAGGACGGCGGCGGCAAAGAGCAAAATACGGCGAAATGTGTTCATGGAGTTCCTCAGATGAGTTAAATTGAGGCCATTCCAGCTTAGACGAAATTATATCCCCGCTACGAAAAGTAGAAATTTAATGATGCCCATGCCCTACGTCCAATTTGGCCAGCCGCTCAGAGACGGCGACGACGATCTGATCGTGAACCGCTTTGATGGTGTGGTCGCCTTCAATCAGCACCACGCGGGCCGGTTCGCGGGCAGCTATCTTAAGATACTGCTGCCTGATGCGGCGGAAAAACTCGGTCTCCTCCTGCTCAAAGCGGTTTTCGTCCCCGCTTCGTTTTTTGGAGGAGGCGGTACGCTTGTTGCGTTTGCGCGCGCGAGCCAGCGAGGGCTCCAGCGAGGGCAGCAGCAGCAGCGTCAGATCGGGCTGTAGGTTGGAGCAGACCAGGCGGTGCAGTTCGAGAACAGTCTCGGAGCCCAACTCGCGGCCGCCGCCCTGGTAGGCTTCCGTTGAATCCGTAAAACGGTCACAGAGAACGATCTTGCCGGCCGCCAAAGCGGGTTTGATGATCTGGGCGATAGCCTGGGCGCGATCGGCAAACATGAGGGCCATCTCGCACAGCGGCGCTAGCTCCTTGGAACGCGAATCCAGCAACAGCGCGCGGATGCGGTCGCCGGTCGCCGTGCCGCCCGGTTGGCGGGTCAGCAGGGTTCGGTGGCCGTGTTTCTTCAGCCATGCGGCTAGACGGTTGATTTGCGTGGTTTTACCGGAACCGTCAAGGCCTTCGAAGGTAATAAACAAACCACGGCGCATGTGCTAAGTTTATCACCTGAATTTAGTTAAAGACGAATCTGCTTCCGTTGTGTTAAAAGAGAATAATTCCAAACGCCACCGGAGGCAGGCGACTGCGCTCCACAGGAGTTCAATCAACGTGAATCTTCGCATCTTCCACAAACTCTCCGTTTGCGGCATTCTAGCGGTCGCTCTGCTTTCCACCCGGCAACTCAGCGCGCAGTATCTGACGCTCGAGGGCCAAACCGGCGGGTTTCTGACGCCCACCGCTTACGTGGTCTATATGGAAAAGGGCCAGGCGCTCTCCCATCCGGCCATCGGCGTCCACTTCATTAACGCCTCCAAGGTCATCGGCAATATCGAGACCTTCAGTATCACGGAAGCGTTTTACGGCCGCGCCGAGGCCGGCTATACGCGTAGCGTACACCAGTTCGGCGACAGCGGCTCGGGTTCCACGTCGGCATCAGTCATCCCAGGGGGCCTAAGCCAACTCTGGAACGCTAACGGCATGAACATCTTCCACGGCAAGGTGGTGGCCATCAACGATGGCCAGTTTGGCCCCTGGACGCCGGGCGTGGCGGTCGGCGGCCTGGTGCGCACCGGGGACAAGTTTGTCACCGGTGAGGCGCCCGTCGTCGCAACGGAAGCCCTCGATGCGTACTGTTATTACACCGGAGCGTACTTGGCCGGATTGTGTAACCCATCGGTTCCCGTCCCGGCCGCCAAGACATACACCAATGGCGACATCTATATAGCCGTCACCAAAACCTGGGCAAAGAAGCCTGTTCCCTTCCTGGCGAACCTCGGCTGGAAGGCTACCAATGCCACCATCTTCGGCATCGGTGGTCAGAGCACGCGCTTCGGCGGACGCTTCTTCGGCGGCCTGGGCATTCCGCTGCCCATCGCCAAGGGCATCGTAGCCGTGCCCTCGGTCGGCTTTACGCAGGAGCCGGGCACCAGCAAGGGTCTCGGTGCCTCTTCCTACACCAGCCTTCCGCTGGTGGCCGGCAAGGCTGACATTCCCACCACGTTGGACTACGCCGTGCGCGTGACCCAGAGGGAAAAGCCGCACTTCGCCTTCGATATCGGCATTGGTCAGGTAGCAAGCAATATCGGGTCGACCTATACCTTTACATTTCCCAACCCTAACCCCACAGGCACGGCTCCCATTAATTTGCAGGCGAAAAAGATCGTCGGCATGGGCCTCAGCTACCGCTATTGAGGATGGATTTCAAGAGGACTAAAGCAGAAATAGCTTCCGTACTGTTTTGACCAGAACGGGGAAGAGGGCTCAGGGTACGCTTGCACCGATGTACCAAAGCCCTCGCCCCGCGCAGCGAAAATCTATTCCCTCAGCGGAGCAGGCGCGAAAGAACCAGGAGGCTCTTCTCATGCACATGTTCCGTACCGCGCGTTGGCTCTTGCTGACGCTGCTTCTCTCTCTGATTCCCGCATCAATGCACGCGCAAGTCGTCATCTCCGTCGGCTTCGCCCCGCCTGAACTGCCGGTCTATGAGCAGCCATACTGCCCCGAGCCCAACCTGATTTGGATGCCCGGTTATTGGGCCTACGATCAGGACCAAGGCGACTACTACTGGGTGCCCGGCGCCTGGGTTTCGGCGCCATATGACGGCGCGCTCTGGACGCCTCCCTACTGGGGATGGTATGGCGGCCACTACAGATTCCATCGCGGCTACTGGGGCCGCCACGTCGGCTATTATGGCGGCGTGAACTACGGCTACGGCTACGGGGGCGTCGGCTACTCCGGCGGCGAGTGGCAAGGCAACAACTTCCGCTATAACACTGCGGTCACACGCGTCAATGAATCCGCAATCCACTCCACCTACAACGACAGGGCAATTGTAGAGAGAGACACTGTCGCTAATAACAACCGCGTCGCCTATAGCGGCGGTCCTCACGGCATTCAGCACACCGCCACCGCCCAGGAGCAGGTAGCCGCGCGCGACAAGCACACGGCTCCAACCAGCGTCCAGACACAACACGCGGCGTCGGCCAGGACCGAGAAGACCTCGTTTGCCAAGGCCAATGGCGGACACCCGCAGAACGCGGTAGCCGCCAAGCCGTTGGGCCCGGTAGAGCACGCCGCGCCCGCTGGGGTGAAGACTGAAGCAAGGACCCCGGCGAAGACCCAACCGAAGACTGAAGCAAGGACTCCGGCGAAGACCCAACCGAAGACTGAGGCAAGGACTCCGGCGAAGACCCAACCGAAGACTGAAGCAAGGACCCCGGCGAAGACCCAACCGAAGACTGAAGCAAGGACCCCGGCGAAGACCCAACCAAAGACTGAAGCACAGCCAAAGGCAGCGCCTCAGTCACACGCTGCTCCTGCGCAACACACTGCGCCCGCGCAACACGCTGCTCCTGCGCAACACACTGCGCCCGCGCAACACGCCGCTCCGCAGAGGCAGGCACGCCCTGCACCCCAGCAGCAGTCTCGTCCCGCTCCGCAACAGCAATCGCGTCCTGCCCCTCAACAGCAGTCACGTCCTGCACCGCAGCAGCAGTCCCATCCTGCTCCGCAGCAGCAGGCACATCCCGCTCCGCAGCAGCAGGCACGCCCTGCCCCACAGCAGCAGGCACGTCCTGCCCCGCAGCAGCAGGCACGCCCTGCCCCACAGCAGCAGGCACGTCCCGCTCCGCAACAGCAGGCTCATCCTGCTCCGCAGCAGCAGCATGCTCCACCAGGGAATGAGCCAAAACACAAATAGCTCGGACGCTCACCCCAAAAAAGCATCAGGCCCACGGTCAGCCGTGGGCCTGTTTGCGTCTGGAAGGCGGGATGATACCCGGAAGATGGAGTTAGGGGCCTTTTGGCATTTAAAACGGAAAGAGCCGCCCGGCAACAGGGCAGCTCTCTCCTCAGGGAGAATAGTTCCAACGGAGGCAAAACCATCAGAACTTTCTGGCTGCATACTAGGGGCGGGGGATGGGAGTGTCAAGGAGAATTCGAAGGAGAAATAAATGCTTATATATCAATAATTTGATAATTATATTTTTCGGAAATGCACAGGGGATGTCTTCGTCGTTTCTTCACCTTTTTATTCCTGTAATATCCTGTATTTTCAGGGTGTTTCCTCGGGTTTGTTCTTAGTTTCCCCCTGGTTTTCCCCAGAGTTTACCCTTCAGATGCGCCCTCGCGTTCTTTGCCGGATCTTCTCCCCCGCCCCTCGCTCCTGTCAGTCCCGAAGATTCAGGCTGATGAACTCGATGTCGTAGACCGAGGAAACCGGCTTGCCACGCGCCAGGCGGTAGAGCACACGGAAGCCTCCCACAAAAAAAGCCAGCACTAGCGACACGCTGCAGCCGATCAGCACTAGGATGGTGATCCCCCACAGCAGCTTTCCGGTCTTCAATATCTCGGACTCAGTCGGCTGCTGGATCGACGTCAGTTCCGACTCGTAGTGCACCGTGCCAAGCAGCTTATGGCTATCGTCGGTAAAGGCGTTCCCGCTCACCAGCGTCACCAACGGCCCGCTGCGCCGCACCTCCAACGCTGGCAGGCCGGAGTCCCGCAATGGCTTCGGCCAGGCTGCCTGCGCCTGCTGGCCCCCGTGAATGCCAGCCTGGATATAATCGCGAATCGCTTTCTCTTGCGCCGCGGCCAGTTGCGGCGTCGGATAGTCGATGATGGTCAGCGTGGCCGGCCCCGTGCGCAGAGTGTAGCTGGCGGTCACTGCCTCCGCGCCGCGATCAAAGCCCACCAGCTCCGGCGGCAGCACGCCTCCCGCTCCGGCATAACCCGCCGGCCCCACGGCATAGTGCGTTGTCTGCGCGTCCAGTTGGGCCTTTGGCACACTGGCCATGATGGGAGGCGCCAGCGCCTTGCCGCCCTCCGGCAGCGGCAATTGCCCTGCCAACTCGCGCAGCTCCGCGCCGCTCATGGGCCCGATCTGCGAAAAATTCGCATCGACTACGATGTTACCCACCCAGAACAGCACTCGATTCTTGTTCGATGTCGCGCCCGAACCAATCTGCTCTTTAGGCCATCCATTCTGCCGGTAAAACGAGTACAAGCCATAGGCGCCGCTGGCGTCGTGAAAGCTCAGCGCAAGCAGGCTCAGCGTCTCGCCGCTCCGCTTGTACTTGGCCAGCGTGGCATCCGTAAACTCGTACTCCTTGAGAACCGCCGCGTTTGTCGCGTCGGCCTGCGCCGCGTCGGTCATCTTCTTCGGCGCACCTGTAGCCGCCCATCCGGCAAACGACTCCGGCAGCAGCGCATGGGGAACCGGCGGCAGCGACCCATGCGCCGCGTCCTTCTGCGCAGCGACTTTCGCCGGCGCAGCCTGCGCCCAGCCAGCGTGTACGCTCCCCGCCAGCATCGACGAACCAACCAGTATTGCCATCCAACGCATCCACACGCTCCAGTCTTCAGGGTACACGGTCTCATCCCCGCCCGCTGCCGTCGGTAACCTCTCTCTACTTGGACACTGACAGCGCCGGAAAGGTTCCTACAATAAACAGTATTAGTTTTATTCGATTATGCTGATCATTTCAATGCATTCAGAATTTTGGCGCGGAGTTCATCGTCGGGTTTTCGATTCAGCGCCTCGCGGAACCAATGGTTTGCATCATCATTAAAGCCTTGTCGTGATAGGCTCAATCCGAGGTTGAACGCGGAGACCGCATCGTTTTTGTCGCCTTCAGCGGCTAGGCGAAATGCGGATGCAGCTCGGCTCCAATCCTCTGTTTTAAAATAACAATAACCCAGATGAAAGTTCATCGATGGATATTTCCCATCTGATGCTCTAACAGCGGATAGTGCTGCTGCGATGCATTCGGTGTTTCGTTCAAGATCAGCAAAGATTTTCGCTTCGGCGTCCAAGGAGAATGGGTTTTCTGGATCGGCGGCGATCGACTCTTTAATATATTCCAGTGCAGATTGGTAAACTCCTCTATCGTCGAGCACTAATGCCATTATCCTGTATATATATGGCAATGTGGATTTGAAGTAGTGTTCGTTTTCCTTCGAGGTTTTCACTGACGCTTCAACACACTTTCTCCCGTCGGCGAGAACGCTGTCTTCATTCGTAACTGGCAGGAGATAATTAGCCCTTGCCGCATAGCAATAATCGTAATCATAATACTTACTGTCATCTGCGGCTTTCTCATAAGCTACAGCAGCATTTGTGTAATCGTATATAGCGATTCTTCTGTCACCTTCTGAATCCCATTCATATGCCGCTGGCTCATGGATGCTTGCGTAGCGTCTGAACCACTTCTCGGCATCATCCGGCCTCTTGGCGTTGTCGTTTTCGTAGATTAGATTGCTAAGTGCCTGTACGGCCAGATCATTCCCACAGATTTGCGGATTACCGTTTGCCACAAGAGTGTGCAATGAAATGGCCTGAGTATATTCTTTGTTGTCTCTCTTTGTATTGCCCAACACATAATTGGCAATTAGTAGTCCCTGTCCCTTTGCAGTTTTAGTAGCCTCGGTTGCCTCATGGCCTGCCTGAGAAAGAAACATCTCATGGGCCGCGGTTGCTTGTGCCTGTTCTTCACTGTTTTTCTTCGCAAATATGGATTTGAAGTCTTCATTATTTGCGCGGTCATAGAGAACGTAAGACAGCAAAGCACGATGTTCAGATGTTGGCTTTTCGCTTACTAGCTTTCGTGCGGCTTTGATTCCGGCATCGCTTAATTCGGTAGCCTTTGTGCCTAAGCAAGCCATTTCGGTTAGGGCGTCTTCTCTGCTGGTGGAGGTCACAATCATTTCCATCAACTCAAGGAGTTTGTGCGTCTGCTGTTGGTATTCAGATGAAGGCTCAATAGAGTATTCGGCCTGCTCCTTTTTACTTAATATGTCCTTCGCCTCACTCAAGCTTTCATCTACATTCAATGCCGGGGTGGCATTGGTCTTTTGTTCGAGAAATGATATGACGTAAGCGACAGGGACCGCGAAGTTGAGGTTCTGACCATCCTCCAGCGTTCCAACCGCTACGCCAACCACCTCTCCCTTTGCATTCAGGATGGGACCACCGGACGATCCGTGGGAGATAGGGCTAGTGATTTGTAAGAGATCTCGGTCCGCCTTCTTCCGTAAACCGGATACGATGCCTTGGCTAATTGTCTTCTCCAGTCCCTCAGGGTTACCAATTGCGAAAATCTGCTCTCCTGGCGTCACCGCTCTTGAAGCAAGTAACAGTGGTTTTGAAGTTAGATCAACGTCTACGGATAGCAGGGCCAAATCATTTTTCTCATCTGTGCGAACGATCTTAAGTGGAATACGGACGGGTCCAACTGCAAGAACTGGGTTTCCAGCATTTGCCACGTGGGCATTGGTAATAAGAAGTCGCGGTGCGACTAGGAACGCACTTCCCAGTGCGCTGGGATTGCCGCTGCTGTCGTTGAGGTACACAAGAAAAACAGAGTCTTGGGATAAATCATAGACCTGTTTTGCAATATCCTGAGCTTGTCCAAACGCAATTGAAGCAGCTAAGAAGATGGACGCCGTCACGAGCAAGAATGAGCGCATAAGGCACCTGTTTGGTCTCCTGCACATTTGCTTCTGATGGGCTGGGAAGGGCGTGAACAGGATCGATTACGAACTTTAGCATAATCAGGGCAAGATTGCGAAATATTAAATTCTCATTTTGTCAACTTGAAGCACGCCACCCATTAAACGCCGCCAGCGCACGTTCGCACTGCAACCTGTGCCGCTCTTTCTTGTCCCGCACCTTCTTGCGCACTTCTTCTTCCAACGGCTCCAGCAGGTCGAAGGTCATATTCGCAGGCTGAAAGTTCTTGGCGTCGGCATGAGTAATGTAATGCACCAGCGACCCAAGAGCCGAAGCGCGCGGCACAGGCGTAGGTTTTTCTCCGCGCATCAAAGATATCGCGTAGATCCCCGCCAGCAATCCTGTCGCAATCGACTCCGTGTAGCCCTCCACCCCCGATAACTGCCCTGCAATAAGAATCCCCGGCGCGCATTTCAGCCGCAGAGACTCGTCCAGCAAAGCAGGCGCGCAGATGTACGTATTGCGATGAATCTGCCCATAGCGCAGGAAGCGCGCGTTTTCCAGCCCCGGAATCAGACGCAGCACGCGCGCCTGCTCGCCAAATTTCAAATGGTTTTGGAAGCCCACCAGGTTATAGCTGTCGGCGCGCAGGTTCTCCTTGCGCAACTGCACCACCGCCCAGGGCGTTCTGCCGGTGCGCGGGTCGCGTAGGCCCACTGGCTTCATCGGCCCAAAGCGCAGCGTGTCGCGTCCCCGCCGTGCCAGCACTTCAATCGGCAGGCACCCCTCAAAATAATCTGCCTTTTCCCACTCTTTAGTCTCGGCTGGCTCGGCGGCGAGCAGCGCATCCAGAAAGCAGTCGAATTCCGCGCGATCCATCGGGCAATTAATGTAGTCCGCCGTCCCTTTTTCCCATCGCGCCGCCATGTAAACCCGCTCCATGTCGATGGA
>Ga0187852_1002926_pt1 | contig 13126 bp, 6 predicted proteins | sample June2016WEW_6_40_FD_134511 | JGI IMG/M metagenome (GOLD analysis project Ga0187852, IMG submission 134511) | Peatland microbial communities from SPRUCE experiment site at the Marcell Experimental Forest, Minnesota, USA - June2016WEW_6_40 | ecosystem: Environmental > Terrestrial > Soil > Wetlands...
AAACTAGCCCACGGCGTGAGCCGTGGGACCGGATGCGGCGTTCAAATTCACAGCCCCGGAAGGGGCGACAGACCGGGTGTGGGAGCCTCTGCCGCCCCTCCGGGGCTGAGATAGTCAGAAGGCCCCTCGATCCCACGGCTTACGCCGTGGGCTACTCTCTGTCGGCCCTCCGGGCCTGCACAAGCGCTCAATCGGACCGACATTACCACCCCTCGGGGTGTTAAGTTAGCGCTTATGGGCCAGCGGCCTGGGTGGAAGCGGTAAGAGGATAATTCATTTCCGGCCTCAAGCCCTGTAGGGGCGTGATAGCCGCGCATTCCGTAGGTCGCCCCTTGGGGCTGTGAGTTGCAGGTATTCTTGACTCACCTCGGATCGGCTCCGCTCACCTCCACGGGAAGGCCGGAACTCGTCTCTTTAATCAGGACGCCCGAGGCCTGCGCCGGCCCCAGGAGCTGGGTGCAAGCGTAAATCTGTTGGAACAGCTCTTTGGACCGAATCGGCTTGGAAACGTAACTGTCCATGCCGGCGGCAAGGCAGCGCTCGCGGTCGCCGGTCATGCTATGCGCGGTCATCGCGATAATGGGTAGGTGCTTGCCGGTGCCTGTTTCCTTATTGCGGATCTCTGCCGTCGCTTCGAATCCGTCCATCTCCGGCATTTGAATGTCCATCAGGACAAGGTCGAAGGTTTTCTTCTCCAAAGCCGCCAGTGCCTCCCGCCCGTTGTTGACGACCGTTACGACGTGCCCCCTCTTCTCCATCAATCGCGCCGCCAACGTCTGGTTAACCGCGTTATCCTCAGCCAATAGGATGCGGAGCTTCCGTTGACCATCGGGGAGAGAGTGGCTTGAGATCAAGTCAGCGCCCTGGGCGCAGTCGACAAGGATGGCATCACTGGCCGCGCGCGCCTGAGCGGTGAAGTGAAAACGGCTGCCTTGCCCGGGCTGGCTCTCCACCCAGATTTGTCCTCCCATCAGCTTCACCAGACGAAGCGAAATCGTCAGCCCGAGGCCCGTCCCTCCAAATCGCCGCACGGTTGAGCCGTCGGCTTGCGAGAAGGCCCCAAAGATAATCTCCTGTTTGTCCTTCGGAATTCCGATTCCCGTGTCGCTTACCACGAAATGTAATTGCAGTCGATCCCCATCCCGGGCATCCACGGCAACTTCAAGCCCCACCTTGCCGTGATCGGTAAACTTGACAGCATTGCTAACCAGGTTGATAACCACTTGCCGGAGTCTGGTGGGGTCAGCGATGATCTCGTCCGGCACGTCAGAGTGCACGTCGCAGGTGAATTCCAGATTCTTCTGTTGGGCGCGCAGCGCCAGTGGTTTCGTAGCGAGCGCCAAGCTTTCACGCAATCGGAAGGAGATGGGATCGAGATCGAGCTTGCCCGCTTCGATCTTGGAATAGTCCAGAATGTCGTCAAGGATACTCAGCAGGGTCTCCGCCGACGTTTTAGTCATACCCAGATACTCGCGCTGCTCAGGGTTCAAGTCGGTATCCAGCGCAAGTTGCGTTGCCACGGGCACTCCATTCATGGGCGTCCGGATCTCGTGGCTCATGTTGGCCAGAAACTCGCTTTTGGCGCGGTTGGCAGCTTCAGCAGCCTCTTTGGCTTTGTGCAATTCCGCTTCCGCTTTTTTCCTGTCCGTGATATCCAGGTAAAGGCCATAAACCCCAACCAGCTTCCCCGCCACTTTGAGCGGGACTCCATAGAGTTCGACATCGACGAGCGACCCGTCTTTGCGGCGACGCCGGGTAGTGAAATGAGCGTGTTGTCCTTCCTTCTCAACCTTGCTGCTGATCTCTGTCGCTTCCTGGAGCAACTCTCGCGGTGCAATTAGCGGATTCAGCTCAGCACCGACAATTTCTTCGCGCCGGTATTGAAACAGGCCCTCGAAGGCCGGATTGCACATCTGCACTCGGGTTTCCGAATCGACTACGACGATGGCGACCGGGCTGTTTTCCACCAGAGCGTTCAGGTAGGCGGTACGCTCCTCGAGGCTCCGCTCTACCCGCTTGCGCTCGGTGATATCCTGAAGCGCGCCAAAGATGCGGATGGGGCGAGCGTGGGTGTCAGTGACCACCCGTACGGCAGTGATCACGAAGCGTTCTTCTCCACCTGGGCGTCGAACACGAAACTCCTTCGCCGAAAAGCTCCCTGCGAGCGCTTCCTCGATAATCTTGCGAACCAACTCTCGGTCATCCGGGTGAACTCTCGCCATGAACGCCTCCCGGCTCGGCGAAACCTCGCCCATTTGATAGTCAAGAATCCGAAAGGTCTCTTCTGACCAGGTCGTCTTCTGGCCTTGTACCTCCTCTTCCCAGCTCCCCACATGAGCGAGCCGCTGCGCCTCGGCGTACTGCTCCTCCAGGGCAGCCTGACGCTCGTACCGCTGGCGAATGATGTTCGTCTGACGCTTCACTCGCCGTCTCAGAACCAGCACCCACGCGGCGGCGGCCACGACAACCAGCATCGTGCTTCCAAGCGCTTCGAGGGCGCGTTCGAGGGTCCACCAGGGCGGCCGCCGAAGGACAGCAACTCCATCTGGAGCATGAAAACGAATCATGAACGATGTGGGTGCTCCGCTCGAATCGCTGTCGACAACGCAGACACCCGTCACCTGAAGGAGCGTGCCCTCACCGAGCGACTCCAATTCCGCCGACGGAGCCAGGGTTTTTGAAACGGCCGTAAACATGGTCGTCCCCTGGCGCAGAACCAGAACCGTTTCATTCGGGGTTAGAGCAATCTGTCCCACGACTCCCTGCATCTTCACCAGCTCCGAGTCAAACTGGCCCTGAAGCGCCTGCGGCGGCGAAATCGTGACCGGGTCGGGCGCGCGTCCCGTGCTCGTCACCTGGAAGATAGAGTCTTCCAGCACGGGATGGCGATCCACCACGCCGAGGAAGCCCAGCACATCGATCCGGTCACCGGGATTGAGGGGTTTCTGCTCTTTGCTTTGAATGCTGAATCCGCCCGTGGGATCGGCCAGGTACGTCGTACCGTCCGGCTCGTGAAAGGCTACAACACCCCGCACATGAACGCGATGGCCGGTTGGCTGATCGAGGGCGAATTGCTGCAATTCCGCAAGCGGACGCAGCGGCAGCGAAAAAGCCTCCGGGGGAGCAGGCCCGAGAGCCCGGACCTGGGCAAGGCTAGGCACATAAAGCATCAGGCCGATCTGCTGATTCAGGGCGTTCCGAACGGCTCCACAGTTGCCACGGAGGAGAACCTCGGAGTCAATCAGGCGCTGCGCGTCCTCGAGCTTGAAATTGGGGATCTGGGCCGTAATCAGTCCCCCTTCCATGCCGATATCGAGAAACAGGTTCTCAGACTCCGGGTCGATGCCGGCTGTCCGGACAATTCCCTGAACCTCGACCCATTGCCCGTCCTCGTGAGTTGAGGCCATCCGGCCATAGGCTACACTGGGCGCCGCCGGCAGAGCGCTGCTCCCCACCACGCGCCAGCGTGGCTGGCCAATCTGAGGGGCAAAGTCAGGCTGCTCGCTTACCCCCTCCATCTCAATGACGTCGCCGGGGTCGAGCGCCGGCATACCCCCGGGAAGGTCCACCCATACCCCTCCCGAGGAGTCGTGCAGGAAAAGGTCTGGCGGCGCTCCGCCATAGTAGTAAGTCACTACGGCGCGGAGCCGGATGGGGTAATTCTTAACAGCCTCCGATCGGCTCAGTTGCAGGATTTGCTTGACAGTCGTCAAGGGCGGTAGGCCCGCGCCCGGTGTCGCTGCGGGGGAAGCCAATATGCTGAGACTATTGAGAAGGGTTATGGCGAGGCAGCAGGCTAGTTCGGCAGTGAACCTCTTGAGATTGTTCGGCACGCCCCTACGCGAACCACCAGCGCAAGGCGTCGGGCGCTGGAAAGGACGGTTCTCTTCCTTGCCCACTTCAATCCAAGTCGTGGGGAGACCGGAAGCGTGCGGGAATGAAATCACCGCTCTCACTCCGCTCGTCACGGTTGTTGGCCTGCCATCCGCCGCTCACGGGAAGTTGAGTAAGTAGGAGAGCCCGGGTTTATCCGGGTCGAAGGCGAGTACCTCAATGAGCGGTCCGACTTCTTGGTGCCTAGCGTCATTTGCGATGATTCAGGCACACTAACGCCCCGCTGAGCAGATTACGACGGTCCCACGCCCACGTCTATGGTACAAGGGTACCTGCCCGAAATTTCCGATTTGGGCTTCCTACCCGTGTCGATTGTCCACTTCTTCTCCCATCGGCCCAACGAAACTTATGATTAGGTGAGGCCCCGGCCAAGATCGCGGGGCATTTGCCGGACTGCAGGTCGGCGCGACATCGCCAACACGATGTTACGGCATTGGATAGTGAAGTGAAATTACTTCCGGCGGATAGAAGTACGCAGTATACGCTGGACAGTGACGAATAAATAGAAGGCAGACAGCGCCGTCGATACGACTAGAATTAGTCCAGCGAGGAACATTCTTTCCTCAGTCAGGCTGCCACTCTCTCAGGAAACTCACATACACCCGGAACTGTATTGCCCGGCTCAAGGCCTGACCGGGCCAATGACGGAGCCAGTATAAAGAGCCCCATGGTACCGTCCAATAGCACCGAAGTCTTGGTACCACGCCACTCCCTCCGCGAGAGGGAGAATGTCTTTTTGAGCGGCCATGGGCCTGGGGCCCACCCGAGCGAATGAAAATCACCTGCGACGTCGCCCGCGCGAAAGCGGGGGCCCATTGTGGGTCGGGAGGAAGATGGATTCCCGCTTTCGCGGGAATGACATGACTTTCGAGTAGGGGCGGTTCGCGAACCACCCCTACCATCCGAACGCCGAGATTTTCAGGGCGAGCCGCAGGCGACGAGGAATCTCGACGTGCGTTGAAAACACTCAGTGCGAGATTCCTCGCGGAGTTTACCCTGAGCGGCAGAGCGAGATTCTTCGCTCCGCTCAGAATGACAAGCGAAGGGCTCAGGATGACAGCGAAGGGCTCGGAATGACAGTCAAAAGCAGGTCTTAACACAGTGTCCACAGCCGAGGCGTCGACAATCCGGTTCCATAGGACCTGGGCGTCTTGGTGTATAGTGTTGCGCGGAGGCTGGTGGCGCGTCAGACGTGTCCACGATTAGACTCATGTTAACCAAGTCCTTTATGCTTGTGTGCACAATGACCATAGCCGCTCTGCAGGCGAGCGCGGAGGAGCCCGTGCACGTTCTGCCCGTGCCCTCCGAGATCAGCTCCGGTCAAGGTTTTCTGGTTATTGACCCATCGTTCCGCATCGCGCTCAACCGCGACGACTCCCTGCTTCTGAACGCCCGCCGCCCGACTGGCCAGGAATTTAAGCGCCAAGACCGGCCTGAAGCTCGCTGTAGGGCCCGTGGGTGGGGGGCAGGCGGCCAGTCTGCGTATTTTCTGCGATGCCGCCGATCCGCATTTTCTCACTTCCCAGGCGGATGAGTCCTATGCACTGCGAATCGCCACCGCAGGCGCGGAACTGCGCGCCCACGGCCCGACCGGCGTACTGCGAGGGATGGCGACGTTTCTCCAACTTGTGCAAATCGATTCCGCCGGCGTTCGCGCCCCCGCCGTGGAAATAACGGATCAGCCGCGATTTGCCTGGCGCGGGCTGATGCTGGACGTGGCCCGCCATTTTCTGACTGTCGAAACACTCAAACGCAACCTCGACGCCATGGAACTCGTTAAGATGAACGTCCTCGAGCTGCACTTGAGCGACGCGGAAGGCTTTCGCCTCGAAAGCAAGGTCTACCCGCGCCTTCAGGCGATGGGCTCAGGTGGGCAGTATTACACGCAAAAGGAAATTCACGAGCTGGTGGATTACGCTCGCGAACGCGGCATTCGCGTCGTGCCGGAGATCGAAATGCCGGGACACTCGAAAGCCCTGCTGGTGGCTTACCCGCAACTTGCCGCGTTGCCGGGACCTTACGCGCTGGGCGCCGACCGCAACAACACGCACGCCACCATCGATCCCACACGCGAGGAGACCTATCGGTTCCTGGATCGTCTCCTGGGCGAAATCGGCGCGCTCTTTCCCGATCCGTATTTCCAAGCCGGCGGCGACGAGGTTAATGGCACGCAGTGGTCACGGAATCCCCGGATTCAAGCGTTCATGAAGCAGCGGGGACTCAAAGACAAGCACCAACTGCAGGGTTATTTCACCGAACGAGTGCGCAAGATTCTCGCCCAACACGGCAAGACCATGATCGGCTGGGATGAGGTATTGCGGCCGAACCTGGCCAAAGACATCGTGATTCAGGCCTGGCGGAGCTCCAAGATGGTCGAACGGTCAACGGCCGAGGGACACACCACCCTGGTCTCCGCCGGTTATTATCTCGACCACGGCCTCACGGCAGCCGCTTACTACGCCGTGGATCCCTTCGACTCTCGCGCGGACGGACTCCCTCCGGAAGCGCTGAAGCTGGTGAAGGGTACGCCCTTCGCCGGCTATGTGTCGGAAGACAACGTAGCCGTCGACAGCCCGCCCCTGACCCCGGAAGAAGACAAGCTGGTCGCAGGCGGGATTGCCTGTATGTGGTCCGAGTTCGTGTGGGATGAGAAAGAAGAGGTCATGGTCTGGCCGCGAGTTGCGGCCATTGCCGAGCGCCTTTGGTCGCCCGCGAACGTCAAAGACGCTGATTCCCTCTATCGCCGGATGGCAGCCCTTGACGCGGACCTGGAGCGACTCGGCCTCAGGCAACACGCTAACGAAACGCTGATGCTCGAACGGCTGGCGGGCGACCACAGCGTTCTGCCCCTCTCGACCCTGGCGGAAACCGTGGAGCCGCTTAAAAACCTTGCCCGCTTTAAGCCCCGCTTGCAAGCCGCTATGGCTTCCGGGAAGGGAATGGACAATACCGTCGTGACGCACCGCTTCGTGGATGCGCTTCCGGCAGAGAGCCTGGTGGCCTGGAGTTTTCGCTCCTCTGTGCACCAGATGCTTGCGTCTGGCCGGGAATCGGAAGAACTGCGCCGCCAAGTGCGCTCGCAGCTTGTCCGATGGCGCGACAATGACTCGCAATTCCAAGCTATCGCCAGTGACTCCGCGATGCTCCACGAGGTTATTCCCGCTTCACAGGATTTGAAGGAGCTCGCCGAAGCAGGCTTGGAGGCGCTGACGATGTGGGAATCGAAGCAACCTCCCAGCGCCGCGTGGTTGGAGAAACAGAAAGCCCTCGTCGCGAGGCACCGCAAAGTAGCCGAGGCGAGCACGAATCTTCTGGTGGCCATGATGTCGCCGCAGCCGCCGCATGAATTGATGAACGTTATCGCCCCGGCTATCGAGGAATTGGTGAACGCTGCGGGTTCGGTTGATTGATATTGAGGCGAGCGCCAGGTAGCGCAGAGGTACGCGTAGTTTGCGTTCCTCTGCGGCTTTTGCTGCCGGTCACCGACGTCTCAAATCCGAGTGTGCTCATCGGCGGGCAGCAACACCCGGTCGATTTCGAGGCCGCTAGGCGTGGCCACGCGGCGCTCGAGGCTGCCCGTGTAGTCATGCACGCTCGACCACGGCCACTCGTCCGCACGGCTCGCCAACCCCGCCCTCACGGGGTTCAGGTGGATATACTCGACCTTTTCGTTGTACTCTCGCACCGTGCGCAGGGCGCGATCAAAAAAGCGAGGCTGCCACAGTATCCCCGCTTCGTGTCGCCTACGGTTGATGCGCTTCGTGGCTCCGTCCTTGATGGCCTCCATTACCCTGGAGACCGTCAGCGGATGCCGGGGATAGAAAATGGCGTGCCAGTGGTCCGGGAGAAACACCCAGGCAGTCAGTAAGAAGCGATGTTCTGCCCGCCGCTGGTCAATCACCTCGGCCAAGGTAGCAAATTCTGTATCCGAGAGAATGTGTCGCATAGGTAATAGCCGGCAAGTAATAAAGAACCAACGGTCCGATACCACTAAGCGTCGAAGGCGCGACATGCGCGCAATTATAGTCCCCGGCCCGGTATGACGGAATCAGAATCTGCGTCGCCCCAAGAACCGCAGAGGAGGGCAAGAAACGCCCACCTCTGCGCTACCCGCTCAGAATGACAGACGTACGTAGTTATGTTTCACGACGTTATAATTGACTGGAGGCTTTTCCCATGACGAAATACATATCCCGGCGTGATTTTATGAGACGAACCGGAGGCGCAGCGGGCGCCACGCTCGCGGCCAAAACCATTCTGGTTGACCCACCCACTGGCTACGCCCAGAACACGGCGGCTGCTCCCAGCGACAGGATACGCATCGGCATCATCGGAGTTGGCGAGGAAGGGGCGGGCTTACTGCGTAACGCGATTTTCCACAAAGGCGTGGAGTGCGTGGCGGCGTGTGATGTGTGGGATGGCCGGCACACGCTGGCGCGGGAGATCGTCGGCAAGCCCATCAAGGTCACGCGCCGCTACCAAGACCTGCTGGAAGATAAAGAGATCGATTGCATCATTAACGCCACTCCGGACCACTGGCACAAGCAAATTCTTGTGGACTGCTGCAAGGCCGGCAAAGACGTCTACTCCGAGAAGCCCATGTCCCACGAAGTCAGTGAGGGCTTCGAAATGATCCGCGCGGCGGAAGAGAACAAGCGGATCGTCGAGATCGGCGCCCAATCCGCCAGCTCTTGGACATTCAATAAAGCCAAGGAACTGATTGCACAGGGAGCCATCGGGGACCTTCACACCATTGAGGCTTCCACAGGACGCAACACGCCGAACGGCGCGTGGGCAAGTTGGATGCCGCCGCCGGGCCTTTCACCAGAAAACCTGGATTGGGACACTTGGCTCGGGAACACGCCGAAGCTTCCGTTCGACCCCATCCGTTTTGCGCGCTGGCGAAGTTACCGGGCTTATGGGACAGGCGTGGCGGGAGACCTGATGGTTCACCTGCTCACCGGGATGCACCTCGCCGCGGGTGTTACAGCGCCGCCCCAGCGGGCGCTTTCCGTCGGTGCGCTCTACGTGTTCAAGGAAGACGGGCGTGAAGCGCCGGACGTTCACCACGTGCTCTACGACTACCCGAACTTCAAGGTGATCATCAAACTCATGCTCACTTGCGAGTTCAACCAGGGCACAAAGTTCTACGGCACGCGCGGCCTGTTGGAGGTGAATGGCGGTCCGGAAGGAGAATCCTTGACCCTGACTCCGCAGGACGGCATGGATCACGACCCGGGGTGGTATCAACAAGGTTATCCGCAAGCCATGCGCGAGGCGTACGAGAAGCAGTGGCACCTCGACCACGACGCCCAACTGCCCAAGGAGAAACCACAACCCGTGATCTACAAGAACCCTGCCGGGCATGACCCGTGGGGAATCCATATGCAGAATTTCTTCGACGCGGTGCGCAGCCGCAAGCCGGTGATCGAGGACTGCGTCTTTGGAAACAATACGGCCATCGCCTGCCACATGGCTAATGCCTCCTACTATCAACAGAGCATCGCCGTGTGGGATGCTGCGGCCCAGAAGATTCAAACCTGACGTTGATTCCGTGCGTCTAATCAAGTTAAATTAGGAGGACCGGTAGCTCGCCGGTAAGGGAGATTTCAGCCATGAATCGTCTAACCGCGGTCGTAATTTCGGCCGGCTTGGGTCTAGGTTTGGGGGCTGCAGTAGCGCCGGCCCAGAAGAGAACGGGTTCGGTGCCGCTCGGTGACGTGGTGCGCCAACTCAAAGCGCAACAAGCAAAGTCTACGAAAAAACCTCGAATGTTCACTAACGACGACTTGGTCGCCCTTCGGCCCACGAGTGAACTACCGTCGCCTTCAGCGCCGACAGCGGCATCTGCGGATGGCAGGACCAACCGGGAGGCCGCCGCTAATCTGGCCCGTTACCCTTCGGCAATCTATATTGAATGGGGTAAGGCGACGCAAAGGGAAGATGAAATCGATCGAATGAGCAAGGTGCGAGTTGTGCTGGGGGGGCTCGGGAAGGATGCGAACAACGCGCCCTCGGCCAAGAAGCTTGCGCAGCATTCCGGCCCCGCGCCAGAGCAAGCAGCCGTGGAAATCAGGGGAATTGGGGCGGCCGAACCCGCCGTGGGATATACCAAAGTGAATTTCCAGGTCAGCGCTGAAACTGCACAAGCGACAGGCAAGGCAACCGAACATCCCAACCCGTCACACGCGGCTCACGCCAAGCCAGATGAGGCCTCTGCCCCATACGGGGAGTGGGCCAAAGCGAAATACCGGGCCGCGCAGGGTGCGCGTACAGCCAGCGGGGAACCGGGCCCCATTTCAGCCTCGGGCATCAACTCACCAGCGCCGCCACGGGCGGCGGATTTGGGCTACGTAGAGAGAGCGGATGGAAAGGTCGAGGCCATTGTTGCCGAGGGGCAACACGTGGGTCTGATTGAGGAGACCAAGGAGTTTATGAAGAGCTTCCACCTTCCGGCTCCTTCCCCGGCCGAACTGGAAATGGCCCTGGCGGCGCCGCCATCCAATCCGCCGGAGGCTGCCGTTCCTGAGGGCGATCAGCCTTCCCTGGCCGCTTCGGCGCCTGATGCGGGAGCGCCCGCCACGGACAATGGGACCGATGTCGCCGAGCTCCAGCAACCGCAGGCTCCTCCCGCGGACAATGCGCAATCGCAATCCGAAGCGTCGCTCCAAGCGGAGCCGCTGGCTGATTATGCGGGAACTCAAGTCCGCCCCGCACCACCTGAAAACCTCCAGCCTGCCAACGCTCCGGCATTTGCCGCGGCCGCGCCGGATTTGGGTGCTAATCGCTCCTCGGTCACTCCTATTGGATACGTGGAAAAGGCAGGGGGAGAGAAAGAGGCGATCGTCGCATTCCAGGATCAGGTGTTTCTTGTGCACGAGGGCGAGTTGTTCGCCGGCAAGTACAGAGTCCTGCGAGTAACCGCACTTGCAGTGGAAATCGTAGAAGAACCGACTGAGGCGTCCTCCGCAGCCATAGACCGCCCGCGGAATGTGCAGGTCGTTCCGGAGCCCCGATAGCTCACGACTCGCTGCCTGGGGAACTGCGTCCGACTCCCGAAGTTGCGAGGCTCTGTGTGAAGAGACCCCTCACCCGGCTCGCTACTCTCGCCACCCTCTCCCCAAGGGATGAGGACTGAAACAATTATCGCGGACGTCCCTCTCTTTGGGGAGAGGGTGGCCCGCAGCCGGCGTTGTCATCAGCCGGTGCGGGACGGGTGAGGGGTTACTTCCGAAGAATCCAAACACCCGTTCCGTTCTCGAGGTTTTCAAGGCAGGCAATTCAAATTCAACGAGTTGGCCTGGCAGCCCTAAATTCAACAACGGAATTCGGATTAAGTAAGAGCGTGGGTGACTCACTACGCTAATCGAGGCGGTTCAGTACGGACCGCTTGAGGTGGAATCCACCTGCGTTTCGACCCATTCGAGGAAGGTCGAAACGACCTGCGGATCGAACTGCGTCCCGGAGCAGCGGCGCAACTCGACGAGTGCATCTTCGAAAGTGCGGGCGCTTTTGTAGCGCAGGTCGGCAACCATATTGTGGAAAGACTCCGCCACCGCCACCATTCGTGCTCCCAGCGGAATCTGATCTCCGGCCAGCCCGGCCGGATAACCCTTGCCATCGTAGCGCTCGTGATGGTGAAGCACGATGCGCTCAATGCCTTTCGCCGGTAAGAACTCCACCATCTTGGCGCCCCAGGCCGCATGGCTCTTCATGACCTCGAATTCCTGCGTCGTGAGCAGGGTGGGTTTCTTGAGCACATATTCCGGCACATGAATCTTCCCGATATCGTGAACCAGGCCCGCCAGCCGAATCTCCTCGACCTCCGCGTCCGGCAACCCCGCCTTAAAGGCCATCTGCGCCGCGAGCCTTGAGACCACCTGAGCATGGTCTTTCATGTGCGGCCCTCTTGCTTGCACAGCGAAAGCGAGGGCAGTGAGGGTGCTCAGAAGGGAATACGTTTTTGCCCCGCCTTGAGCGGCGGCTGAAGCTGCGGTCTCGGGCCTCCTCCCAGAAGCTGGCGAGTCGCCCGTTCCCTCGTGAGGGGCGGTTGCCGCTGCGCCTTTACTAACCGCCGTCGGGGCGTGCAAGATCCCCTTCTCCGCCGCTTCGAGACACGATTCGAGCAGCCGCTTGTCTCGTTCCGCCTCTTCCGGCTCAGGGCTCAGCCAAGCCACCTTCACGCAATTCCCTCCGCATTTTCTTGCCAGGCGCACACCAGAATCCGCCACCTTGAGCATCTCTTCGGCCGTTCCTCCGTGGTCGGGGAAAGCTGCGATGCCGATACTTACCATCACCTCATGCAACCGCAAGAAATTATCCGCTTCAAATGCCGTCCGCAGCCTCTCCGCCAAAATCTCCGCCTGCAGCGTGCTGGCCCCCGGCAACAGGATCGCGAACTCGTCGCCTCCGTACCGCGCCACGATATTGGACTCCCTTGATCGGGCGCTGAGCAGGGCGGCGACCGCCGTCAGTACTTTGTCGCATTCCGCCCGGCCCCGGCGGTCATTGAGCTGTTTGAACCTGTCGAGATCCAACATCGCCAGGCAGAAATGGATGCCGGTGTAGGATGATCTCCGCCATTCACGCTCAAGCGACTCCAGGAAACGGAATCGGGTGATCACGCCCGCCAGCGGGGGGGCAGATTCTTGCGTGCCATACCGCTGGGCGAGCGGCTGTCGAGTCACCACCGTCGCCTTAGGCACAACGGGAGCTTTCCTGTCACTCCTTTTGCGCCCGCTGAGAACGTGCTTACTCCAGTAGTGACCTCCCGATTGTCTCCAGGCCCCGATCGCGGCTCCGGCCAGCAGGGCAATTGACCCGATGATCAGCCACTCAAACCAGGACATCGTTCTCACCTTTGCGGTACTTGGCCCTTCATGTCACTGGAATCATAATATCCCCAAAACGGACTGCAATACCGCAGATTTGGGCGGTTTTGACTATTTTTCCGGCTTTAATTCAGTGTTTTAGGTTTGCCTCTTCGCCGCACGCGGCTGGATCCGGGCGGTGCAAGCGTAGGGCTTGCCCTCGTCGGCGTCAGCAGAACAGCGGGGACGGCAAGCCTTCCCCCCAACGGCAGGGCGGTTATCGACGGATTGGGGTGCGCCCACGGTAAATTTGTTCTAATCGGGTTGCCACAGAATTGTGATTGAGTTTTCTGGCGATTTTGGTCATTGCCCGAAGGTTGTGGGAATGAGTTGGTGCATCCGCCGACGGAGAGGCCCCTGTG
>Ga0187852_1002929_pt1 | contig 13125 bp, 11 predicted proteins | sample June2016WEW_6_40_FD_134511 | JGI IMG/M metagenome (GOLD analysis project Ga0187852, IMG submission 134511) | Peatland microbial communities from SPRUCE experiment site at the Marcell Experimental Forest, Minnesota, USA - June2016WEW_6_40 | ecosystem: Environmental > Terrestrial > Soil > Wetlands...
CAGAGATGAACTGCAAGTAATACCAGATCGTCACCGAAAGACCCACTAACGGCGCGGCCAGCACGCCCAGTGCTGCCATGAGCACGGTCACCCAGCGGCCGATCACCACCTGGCGGCCTTCCGAGGTGGCGGGCCGGAAGCGAAGCACGAAATCCCTTACCACCAGCGTAGCGCTGGAATTGTAGCAGGCGCTCATGGAGGACATCAGGATAGCAATCAGGCCTGCCAGTACCAGGCCGCGCAGTCCCACGGGCAACAGGCCCTGCACCATTCGAGGATAAGCCCCGTCATAACGAGGCAGCGCCGGATAAAGCACCCGGGCAATCAAACCCGGAAGGACCAGAATGAACGGCACCATGAGCTTCAGGAAACCCGCGAAAATCGCGCCCCGCTGACCATCCTGAGCAGTGCGCGCGCCCAGGACGCGTTGCACGTTGGTCTGGTCCATGCACCAATAGAACATTCCCGCCAGCAGATTGGCGATAAGGAAACCGGTGATGGGGAAGTCGTTATTGAGAGGCTTGACCATTTGTATCGCCGCATGGGGCACGTGGCTGACCAAGCCTGACCACCCGCCCACCGCTTTCAGCCCAAGGATCGTCAGCAGAGCGCTGCTAATAATGAGCCAGGTCCCTTGCACCATGTCTGCGTAGACCACCGCGCGCAACCCGCCTTTCATCGTGTAAAGGGCCGTAAAGGCTGACATGATCACCATCACCAGGGTCTGGGGCCATCCGAATAGAACCGCGAACAAGAGAGAGCCTGCCCAAAGGTCGATGGCGTTCTTGGTGAGTACGTTGATGACCAGCAGGTTGACGGAAAGGAAAGCGCGCAGGCTCCAGCCAAATCGTTTTTCAAGAAACTCCGGGATCGTGTAGATCTTCTCGCGGAGATAGAGGGGCGTGAACATCATGGCCAGGATAATGAGGTCCCAAGCGCCTACCCATTCGTACCCTCCCGCGACCAGGCCGATGCGATAACCGTCGCCGGCCAGCCCCAACACATGTTCGGCGGAGATATTCGAGGCAAAAAGAGACATGCCAATGAAGGGCCAGCGGAGGTCGCGGCCGGCGAGAAAATATTCGCTGCCCGAGCTGCTCTTTCGCGCCGCCCGCGTTACCGCGTAAATCACGAGTGCCAGGCTGGCGAAGATCGTAATGGCGTCAAGGTAGGAAAGCACGCTGGTTCACTCCCCGCACAGGTGCCGGCAGCGCCGCTGGCGCGCCAGCCTGCAAATTTGTTCTACTCCCCGACCCCAAGATGAAGCAGGCGAAATCGTCAGTTCGGACTTGCCCTGGCAGCGATCATGCCACAACCGCAGCTAACCTCGCAAATGGAGTTCAGTTACGGGGTCTCTTGAAGGTTGAAACTGGAATTTGAAGCTGCCGCCTTCCTGTGATGTGCACGCCATCAACGGGACGGAGAGGTAGCGCAGAGTCCCTGGGGTTGGGACTCTGCGGGTTTTCTTTGGATGTCATATACGAGCGGGAACGTTAACCACAATGAAATCATTTAACACAAAAAAAGCCGCAGAGTTTGAAAAGCGCAAACTCTGCGCTACCTGCTGCTCTCTCACTTTTTCATCTTCCTTTGTAGCAGATCCAGAAGCGGCCCGTCGAGCTGATGGCCGTGCCAATCCTGGTATTTAGTTCCCGGCCGTTCAGTGTCGAGGATGCCGAATGGTCCTCGGAAGTTCCAGAGCGCCCACCCACTTCCCAGCTCGCCGATCACGTCGAGCGAGTCCTCGTACCAAGCCAGCACGACTTGCGGAGGGGTGTGCTTATAGCAGCCCATTTCGCCGAAATGGAGAGGAACGCCTTGTTGCTGCAGGGCTCGCCAGGGACGGACGTAGTTCTCGATCGACTCCCTGCTGGCTATCACCTTGCCTTGGCTGTCTTTGAGGGGCCAGGTTGGGGGTTCGTCGGCCTTCAACCATTGGCGAGCCCATTCACACTGGTAGTGACTTACTGCCGGAGGATAGTAGTCGTGGGGGCTTTGCAGCACGTCAGTGCCGATAAGTTCCGGGACGGGAGTGACTCCACCTCCAAAGCCGTCGCTAACGATGAGCCGCTGCGGATCAATGCCACGGATCCCAGCGATTGCCGCGCGAGCCACCCGGGCATATTCCTTGGCGCCGCGTGCCGCGATTTCCCTTTGCATGGCTTCGCCTGGTTGGTTCTTCAGACTCTCCGCCAATTCGGCCCGTTCATTGGGTGTTAGGTGCGGGATGGGCTCGTTCACCAGGTTGAAGCTGACACGCTCATTCGAAATGCCCTTGTAGCGTCGCGCAAAAAAAGTCCACTGATGAATGAAGGCGTCGAGAGTATGGCGGTCATCGTAGAAGCTGGTTTTCTCAGGGGTCACATGAATGCCCGTGGCGACGGGGTCCATGCCATCAAGGATGCAGAAGCCGGGGGCTCGGTGGAGGCTGATGTTGACGTGTACTCCATGCTTTTCACCCAGCCGCACGGCGCGGTCGATGGGTTCGGTCTTCCGTTCATCAATCTTCATCGGATCGTTCGGATCGGTCCAGAAGCGGTAGTCCATAGGCAGACGAACGAAGTTGAATCCCCAATCGCTCATCCAGCGGAAATCGTCTTCCCGAAAGAGCCCGTCGTTCTTGTAAGGAAAGTATTTCATCCAGTCGGAGTCCGTCGAGAAGCACTCCAACAGGTTGAAGCCATACCAGCGGGGATTCGGGCCGTTCCACTTCGCGGCCGACGTTCCGGTGGCGGGTCGCTGCTCCAGGGCACTGCTCCCTTTGACGAGCTGCGACAGTCCCGCCGCGCCGGTCTCAGCAGCCAGTGATTTCAAGACACTGCGGCGGCTGGGCCCTCGGCGACGTTGCTCCACCCGGCTCGAGGCGCCAGCTACTTGGGAAGAATCGAATGTTCCAAATCGCATCATTGCCTCCGGCCTGAATCAATCAACGGATCGGCGAAGCAGCAAGGATACGCCTGTTTGACTGTGAAAGGAGGGATGTCGCACACGTCAGCTTCAAGTCAGGCGCCTAGGAGTTCGTTCAGGCCTTCCACCACCTGATTCATTTCTTCAGGCGTTGCTCTGCTGATTCGAGAGCCGATCCGTTCCACGGCGAGTGTGCGGATTTGGCTGATTTTAACCCAGGATTTCTTGGGAAGTTCTTTAGAGCAGAGTTCGAGGGTCAAGGGGAAACCAGCCCGTTGGGGTTGACTCGTCAGCGCGAAGGCAATGACCGTTCCCGACCGTTCATTGAAGAGGTCGTGGCTGATAATGAGCACCGGCCGTTTTCCTGCTTGCTCGCTGCCGCGCACCGGATTCAAGTCGGCCCACCGGATGTCACCCCTCAATATTCTGGCCATTCCGGGATATCCTGTGACAGCCCTTCTTCGGCAAGGGCTTTCTCATATGTGGGGTCAAGCTTCGCGCATTCCCGTGCCAGTCTCCTACGATCAAGGCGCGCGAGCTTTTCGTCGACGGCCTCTTGGATCGCTTGGCTCCGGCTCGCAAATAAAGATCGTCTGACCAATTCGTCCACGCGGCCCAAGGAGGCCTGGTCAAGCGTGATGGCTACTTTAGTCTTGGGCATAGGTCGCACCCTCGGTATGATTATTCGTCATACCCTGCCTTTCGTCAATCGATCGCCCCACCACCTCTCGCCAAGCATCAGGTGTACGCGCACCCAATCTTCATTCAGAAGGAAATTACAACGGTGGTTTGGCAAGGGTAGCATCCACAGGCTCGTACATGACAGCGGAGGGGTTGCGGGTCTGCTCGTAGCCGGCGATTCGGTCCGCATAACGAAGGGTCAAGCCGATGTCGTCCAACCCTTTCAGCAGGCACTCGCGGCGGAAGGGGTCGATTTCAAAGGACAGGCTAAGCCCGTGGTCATCCGTAATGGTCTGGTTTTCGAGGTCGACGGTTAGCCGGTATCCCGTATTCTTCTCCGTCCGCTGAAAGAGTTCTTCCACCTCGGCATCGGGCAGCTTGACCAACAGCACGCCGTTCTTGAAGCAGTTGTTATAGAAAATGTCGGCAAAGCTCGGCGCGATTACGGCGCGAAAGCCGTAATCGAGAATCGCCCAAGGAACGTGCTCGCGGCTGGAACCGCAGCCGAAGTTGGCGCGCGCCAGCAGAATCGTTCCGCCCTGGTAACGGGGAAGGTTCAGCACAAAATCCGGGTTCGGCTTTTCACCATCCAAGTAGCGCCAGTCGTAGAAGAGCACGCGGCCGTATCCTTCCCGCGTCGTCCATTTCAGAAACTGCTTGGGCACCATCTGGTCCGTGTCAACGTTAACGCGATCTAGCGGAACGACCAATCCTGTGTGATTAGTAAAAGGTTGCATAGCTTTGTCCGCGACCCGAATTCCTCCGATAGCTTTTACCCTTTAGACTTTACCCTTCAACCTTATTCCGCCCGACCCGTGCTCCAGGTCCGAACATCCACAAAGTGTCCTTCGATGGCGGCGGCTGCGGCCATCACGGGGCTCACCAGATGCGTCCGGCCGCCCTTGCCCTGGCGTCCTTCGAAGTTTCGGTTCGAGGTGCTGGCGCTCCGCTGGCCGCTGGGGAGGATGTCAGGATTCATCCCGAGGCACATGCTGCATCCCGCATCGCGCCAGTCGAACCCTGCGTCGCGGAATACCTTATCCAAGCCTTCCTTCTCCGCCTGCACCTTGATGCGCATTGAGCCCGGAACAACCAACGCACTTTTGAGGCTCTTCGAAACCTTCCTGCCCGCCGCAACCCGGGCCGCCTCGCGCAAATCCTCGATGCGGGAGTTAGTGCAGGAGCCGATAAACACGTAATCCAATGGGATGTCTACGATGCGAGTGCCCGGCTCAAGGCCCATATAGGCGAGAGCGCGCTCGGCAGCTTCTCGGTCCACGGGGTCTCGAAAGCTGCCTGGCTCAGGCACTTTACCTGTAACGTCCGTGACCATGCCGGGGTTTGTACCCCAGGTGACCTGCGGCGCGATCGTCGCCGCGTCCAGTTCGAGCACGTCGTCGAAAGTCGCGCCGGGGTCGGTGGCCAGAGATTTCCAATAATCGACAGCAACCTGAAAATCGCGGCCGCGCGGAACGAAGGGACGCCCCTCGAGGTACGCGAACGTGTTGTCATCGGGCGCAACCATGCCCGTGCGCGCGCCGCCCTCGATAGTCATGTTGCAGACGGTCATCCGGCCTTCCATGGAAAGGGCGCGGATAGCCTCGCCGGCGTATTCGATCGCATGACCGGTTCCTCCGGCGATTCCCATCTTGCCGATAACGGCGAGAATGATGTCCTTGGCGGTCACGCCCGGGGCGAGGGTTCCATTCACCCGCACCAGCATGGTCTTGGACTTGAATTGTGAGAGGCATTGGGTGGCCAGGACATGCTCAATTTCGCTGGTGCCGATTCCAAAGGCCAGGGCCCCGAAAGCCCCGTGAGTCGCCGTGTGGCTGTCGCCGCAAACAATAGTCTGGCCAGGTTGCGTGATGCCAAGTTCGGGCCCGATAACATGCACGATGCCTTGATTGGGGTTCTGCATGTCGAAAAGCATGATCCCCGTCTCGCGGCAGTTGCGCTCCAGGGCATCGAACTGCGCCGCCGCCACGGTGTCCACCAACGGGAGGTTCCGGTCCTTGGTCGGCACGGAGTGATCCATCACCGCAAAGGTAAGGTCCGGCCGGCGCACTTTGCGTTGCGTCGCCCTCAGGCCCGCAAATGCTTGCGGGGACGTCACTTCGTGGACGAGATGGCGGTCGATATAAAGGAGCGCGGGTTTCCCCGGCTCTTCCGCCACCAGGTGGGTTTCCCAGATCTTGTCGTACATTGTGCGTGCAGGCATAGTCCTCACCAGCGTTATATACAGCGCGATCGCCCTGAACGAGAGATTATACGCGAACAATTGACGTCGATCAAATCAGGGCTGAGGTACAATCGGTGCGATGAGATCCACCTCCTGCGACTCCAATCATAGGTCGGTCGTTCGTGCGGACCGCACTTTCGGCCGAAGGGATTTCCTGAAAAAAGCCACCATCCTTTGCGCAGCTTATGGGAGCCTGGCGTCCCGCGCGGCAACCGGCAGCTCGTATGCTCAGCAAAAGAAGAGAGCGATGGTTAAATGGCAACAACATACGGTGGCCAAAATTCCGAGCGGCTACCAGGTGGCGGTTGCCGATGTTAACGGCGATGGCCGTCCTGACATCCTGGCATTAAGCTCGGAAGAAAGCATCGTGGAATGGTACGAGAATCCTGCCTGGAAACCTCGGCCCATCACCACCGTGACCCGTCACAATATCAGTCTGGCGCCGCTGTTTCATAGGAATTATCCGGAACGCGGTTTGGCGCTCGCGAGCGACTTTGCGCTGAATGACAGCACCTCTGGGGGAAGCGTCTGGTGGGGGAAACCCGGCGAGTCGTTGGACTCGGAATGGGCGTTACACTTGCTTGGCCGCATCCCTACCTCCCACCGATTGCGTTGGGCAGATCTGGACGGCAGCGGCCGCCTCGGGTTGGTAGATGTTCCGTTGCTGGGGTATGGCGCCAAGGAACCGGGCTACGACGTCCCTGCGCCGCTCACCTGGTTCGAGACTCCCGAACCGCTCCTGCGCGGGCACGTCTCCGCCACAGACACCGGCCAACGCGAGTGGATTCCCCACCTCATTGACGACTCGCTAACCGTTGTCCATGGCGTCCAGATCACAGACTGGGACAACGACGGGCGCGACGAAATCCTGACGGCCAGTTTCGAGGGCGTCCACCTCTTCCACTCCGCGGGAGTGGCTCCTGAGCTTCATTGGACAAAAACTCACCTCGCGGCGGGCGATCAGCTTTCGAATCCACGCCGGGGGTCGAGCGAAATCGGTGTGGGCCGACTGGACGGCCGCCGTTTCCTGGCTACCATCGAGCCTTGGCATGGCGAGCATGTAGTGGTTTACACCGCAGAAAAGGCGGGCGAATTATGGAGCCGCCACGTGATTGACGACAGCATCCACGACGGCCATGCACTCGTCTGTGCCGACCTTGATGGCGACGGCAATGATGAAATCGTGGCAGGATTTCGTGGCCCGGGAACAAGCCTGTATGTGTACTACGCTCTGGACTCTTCCGGGCTCAAATGGGAGCGCCAAACCGTGGATACGGAGATGGCGGCTTCCGGCGTCGTAACGGCCGACATCAATGGCGACGGCCGCGCCGATCTAGTGGCCATCGGCGCCTCCACGGCCAACGTGAAATGGTATGAGAACCTCGGCGCCAACGCTTAACGGGATGCATGAGGTCGCGGCCATCTCAATTGTTCGCCAACCACGACGGTCTCTGGGCTGCGATCTGACGTAAACCCCCGACGGACGGAACAGAGAGCGCGACGAAGACTGGAGGTCGCACCGCCAAAAGCTGGTTTATCGGTGTGTGCGAATTCTCAGAGGCAACATTCCCGCGAGCCGCGGGCTCGGCCTGCCGTTGAAGCGCGCACTCATCGTCGTCGACGGAGATTCGTTTCAGCCCGCCATCCCCTGTGAGGGGCACTTCCGGACGCGAAAACAAGATTGCAAACGAGATCACGCCGATAATCACCAGGAATTCAACCAGAAAGAAGGCAAGCAATAATACGTAGAGCATTTGATCCTCGATTCGCAACGCGATGTCGACTCTCACCCATTGAAGCGACCGGACGCACTGCCGCAATCTCGCGCCCGGGTACTTTTGGGGCGGGGAAGGGCTGTTACAGTCGCTTTTATTCAAGAGCCGACGCCGATTACGCGCCGCACATCTCATTCATCGGCACATTGGAAAGTAAGATGAGGAAAAACTAAGAAAATCCGCCGCTTCGACGCGCGAGGGCCTCGCTTAGGGTTGGCGTTTTGGTGGGTGGCATCGCATGGTGAGGACCGTGCCCTCCTGAAACTTGTATTCGACCTCGTCCATGAGCCGCTGGATCAGATACACTCCGCGTCCGCATTCGCGGTAGAGGTTCTCCCCCGTAGTAGGATCTGGCAGTTTGGCCGGCTCAAATCCGGAACCGGAATCTTCGACCGTAATGGTCAGCTCTCCGCCGGCCTCGATTGCCACTGACATGCGCACATACTTTGCAGGGTCGCGGTGATTACCATGAATGATAGCGTTCATGAGCGCTTCATGAAGGGCGAGCCGGACATCTCCCACATCTTGACAGCAGCCGCTTTCTTCTACGAGGTCAATTGCCCTGCCCACGGCGCCGTCGATGTATTCAATTTCCGAGGGGATCAGTTCTACGTGGTTGAATACTGCGGAATCGGGTGATCGGGTGATCGGATGATCGGGTGAACAATCTCTTTCTGCGATTGCCGCGCCGATTCGTCTTCCCGCTCTTCCCAGTTGGTGTGATCGCCCCGTCATCCGATCCCCCGCTCGCCTCACTCGAACGCCGAAGACCCCTTGTACTGATGCCGACAACCTGGCCCCAGACACTTGCTCTCCCAATTATTCTATCGGCCGATCATGAGATTCCTTAAGGCTGCGGGCGCTCTTATCCTTCTCACCCTCCAGCCAGGCAACGTCGGCTTGCGTGTCCGCAAAGCGGCGCAGGCCAGTTTCCTTGATTGCGGAATCGGGTACCTTATTAAGCGGCGTGTAGCGGGGATGGTGAGATTCCTTGTAGGGATCATTCCGCGCCGCATTGTAACAACAGATCATGGACCAGCGCGGGTTGTCGGAGTGGTTCTGATCCGAGCGGTGCAGCAGGTTGCAGTGAAAGAAGAGGGTATCACCCGGCTCCATCTCAACGTAGACCAGTTCCAGTCTCTTCAGTACCTCGCGAACCCGATCCTGGTCGGCGCCCGCTTGTTCCCCAGTCAGAACGTGATCGATGCGGCCCAGTTGATGCGAGCCACGAATGACTTGCAGGCAGCCGTTTTCCCGCGTGGCCGGATCCACGGCGATGAAAGCGCTCGTGAGCAGGGGGGCCAGAACGCCGTTCTGGTACCAGTAGCCGTAGTCCTGGTGCCACGTCCAGGCGCCGCCCACTTTGGCATCTTTCATGATCATCTTGGAATGGTAGTGGTACACCTCGCCGCCCAGGAGTCTTTCCGCGGAATCGACGACGGACCGGCAGCGCGCAAACATGCCATATAGCGTATCGCCGGGATGGTTCCAGAGAGAAAGGCGAACTCGCCCGCCTTCCCCGTCTCCTCGACCGAAGGAATGCTGGTCGAGTTCCCGGTCTTGCCTGGCGGCGCGCCGCAATAGGCTCGTCTCCTCGTCGTCAAACATCTTCCTGGCCAGCACAAAGCCGTCGCTTTCGTACTCCCGCAATTGTTCACTGTTGAGGGCACCCTTCGCCATCGCAAACCTCCCTGAGCAAGTGCTGCCGATAACCTGAGCTTGAAAGCCCCTATGGTTTAAGTATATACCTTATGACCTGAGTTTGCGTGTGGTGTGCGGCGTATATTGGTAGCGCGGACCTGCGGTTTGGAGGTCCGCGGTTCCTGGTTCGGCAGGCGAACAAGCCGCGGACCTCAAAACCGGGGGTCCGAAGCTACCCGACAGCCTGTTCAGAAATCTGCAGGAGAGGAATATGAAGCAATCGTGTGAGCTTGAGAAGCAGGCAACATATCAGGTGGCGGCCTTGATGGCAGGGGCGGCGAGGACCGCTCCCAAGACGCGCGGCATTGACAATATTCAAGTCGTGGCCATCGACGACGAAAGCACCAGGCAGGCCCTGGTCAACAAGATGAAAGAGATTGCGAGATCGGAAAACCGTCCGGGTTTTGAACGCGATGCCAATAACGTGGCGGCGTCGCTGGCCATCGTGGTGATCGGCGTGCGGTCCAATCCGGCGGAACTGAATTGCGGCTTTTGCGGAAACCCAACCTGCGAGGAACTGAGAGCCAAGGACGGGATCTGCAGCTTCAACTCCATCGATCTGGGGATCGCCGCTTGTTCGGCGGCGGCCGTCGCCTCCAACCTGCGCGTGGATACGCGAATCATGTACTCCGTCGGAAGATCGTGCCTCGATATGAAACTGTTCACTGAGGACGTCAAAGTAGCTCTCGGAATTCCCCTGAGCGTTACCGGCAAGAGCCCGTTCTTCGACCGAAAGTAGGGGCGGTCCTCGTGGCCGCCTGCGGCAATCCATTACGGTTGTCAATCCAACGGAGTCCCGACGACCCATCGACCTAAACCAAAATCCGAAGTTGAATTTGGAGTTCCCGGTTTTCGGAAGTAACCCCTCACCCGGCCCGCTCCGGCTGATGACTACGCCGGCAGCGGACCACCCTCTCCCCCTTGGGAGAGGGCTGAGAACCAATATCGCGGACGGCCCTCTCCCTTGGGGAGAGGGTGGCGCGAGTAGCGAGCCGAGTGAAAGGTTTCTTCCCACAGAGCCTCGCAACTTCGGAATTCGGGGTTAACTCGTGGCCTCCCGCGGGTAACCATAAGGGTTGCCCCTACACCTTCCAAATTGCCTCCCATGAGGTCGCGTCCGGGGCCACGAGCACAGTGTTACCTTCCACCTGTGATTGGGCGCCTTGGATTTCGGCGAAGTTGAAACGCGAAGCGATGCTTGCCGGCAAGTGTACAATGGCCGGTTGCGGACCGGGGTGGCGCCGGAACTTCAAGCGCCAGCCCTGGCGCCGGTCCAGGGGTTCGAGGCTGAGGTCGAGGCGGCCGAAGCGGGTAGGAGACTGGACGAGGCTCAGGGTCTCGCCGTCAGCCAATTCCGAATCTCCAATCCCCGCCAACAAGCCCAGCGTCGAGCCGTCTTCGAGCGCCAGCATGTGCCGCAAATACAAAATGCATTCAGCGCTCGCCCAGTTGTGAGGCATGTCACCGACGTAATCCGCCGTCAGGCTGCCCCTGATGGGCTGTTCCTCCCGCCAGCAGTAGAGCGGCGTGGCGTGGTTCAGGAAGCCGCTGAAGGTCAACCCGGCCCAATCGCGCATTCCGGCCCAGAGGTAGACGTGCGCCACAAAGCCGGCGTTGTAATTCCACACACCACCGTGCGGAAGCCAGCCGGTTTCGGCGGGAATATCTTCTTGCGCGCAGGCTTGCATCAACTGGATGTGTCCCTTTACGATCGGGTCTTCCTTCTCGAACACCAATCCGGGATAAATCGCATGTGAAAGCGCCCATTGTGCCGTTTGGGGTCTGGGCCGATCCCACTCATTCTCAGCAGCCCACTGCGCATCGCCCTTCAAAAGCATGGGAAGGTAGTCGAACTCCTCGGGATGGCGGCGCATCTCATGGCGAGCCGCGGCGAAGAACGCGTCCCGCAGTTCTTTGTAGAACGGCTTGACCTCGCCCAAGTCAGGAAGGCCCAGCCGGTCTCTCGCTTCCGTAATCGCCTTGAGCCCCGCGAGCACCCACAGGGTGTTGGTAAGCTCCGAACGGACGCCGCCCAGGCCGCCGTCAGCAAAGCCGGGGGCCAGGAGTCCGTAGTGGCCGTTCAAGCTTCCGTTGTCCCGGGCGCTGTCGCGGAGGTTCGCGAGGAACTTCGCCGCCCGCGCAACGTTCGGCTGCATCTCACGGAAATACGTCCAGTCCTGGCTGAGCTCAGCCTGGCGCACGAGCGTGAACATGGCGATGCCCGTGTCTTTCCAGTGCTCGCGCCCGCCGCCCGCGAAGACGCCGCCGTCGGCCTCCTGGTCTTTCCAGGTGGCCTCCAGCCCCTGTTGCGCCTCTTTATCATAGCCTAGGTAACGTGCTGCCTCGAGAATGAAGTGCCCGTCCACCACCCAAAGGCCGCGATAAACCGTCGGCCCCACCTGAAACGTGATCTTTCCCGCTCGCTCCTCGCGAGCCTGCTGAAGATTGCGCGCGCAGGCGGCGAGGAACTCCCCGTGCCGCCCCGGCAACTGCCACTTGACCGCTCCTTCCGACGGCGCCCAACTCTGCCAATAGTCACGCGCCTCAGCCAGAAGTTTAGCCGGCGTCTCGAGACCCTCTTTTAATTTGTCGATCCCCTGACCCTCCTGGGGGAATCGAAAGAAACAGCGGCAAGGCCTGCCCTCCGCAGCGGTCACCGTTTTGAGCAGATACGACCGAAAGACTGCGCCATCTTCGTGGACTGAGAGCGGCGAATCTGCCAAAAGGAACGGCGGCCCCGCCTCGCTCGCGAGGCAGAGAAGGGTCAACCCCGCAGATTGTTCGAGCTTGATCTCCCGTTTCGTCCTGACCACCACCACCGGAACCGCCCTTTCGCTGTGTGCGGAGCGCGGCTCGACTTTGAGGATCACGTTGTCGACGCGGCCTTCCCCGGGGCGCCGGGAGGCAAAAGTAGTGAGTTCGAGGTACGCTTCGGGGCGGTCAATCCTGGTGTGGATGATCGGAACGCCCGGCGCTTCGAGGCGCTGACTTCGCACTTCGTTTGCTTCCATGCCGAGCAGGGAAAACTCCACGATTTCCGGAAAGTAAGCGATGCCTGCACTCTGCCCGGGGTGGCCGCAACGAAGCTCTCCGTGCTCGCCGATCAGGCTCTTCGAGTGGTCATCAGGAAAACAATAGGCCGTTTGCCAGGAAAGGGGCGAGTAGCGGAAGTCGATGGCAGGCGCTGCGGCCTCGGCCCCATCGATTCCTGGGTTTTTCTCAGTATCGGTCCCACCCTCGGGCTCGATTTCAGCAACGCTCGCTGCCCCGATTAAACCCGATGCGTGGCCTGCGACTCCGGCCGTCCCCAACCCTAAGCTGAGGTTCCGTAGAAACTTGCGCCTGCTTGATCCGCTCACGTTTTCTTCTCCCGGTTGTGCACGGTCTCGACAGATTAGCGTGCGTGCAAACCGCGGCGGATTATATCCCACTTCAAGGTTTTCATACCAACCCAGACTGCCGGATGGCGCAGACATCTGGGGTTTGATGTCTGCGAGGGCCGCGCCAGCGGACCGTGGTTGTGCAACGGTCACAGTTCCCGTCATCCTCGCTTCGCGAAATCGCAGACCTCGCACGGCGGAGGTCTGCGCCACCCCGCCGCCCTCCACATGGAACCGGTCCAGCGGAATTCGCATCTTAACGAATAGTGCGGGAGAATCAAAATCAAGGGAGGGCGAATGCGGATCGGGATATTGGGTGCGGGAAATGTTGGGGCCGCGCTGGGCCGGGTATGGACGAGCGAGGGCCACGATGTGCTGTTCGGCGTACCTGATGCGAAAAACGAAAGGACTCGTAAGGCATTAGCTGCCCTGGGCAGCG
>Ga0187852_1002930_pt1 | contig 13123 bp, 13 predicted proteins | sample June2016WEW_6_40_FD_134511 | JGI IMG/M metagenome (GOLD analysis project Ga0187852, IMG submission 134511) | Peatland microbial communities from SPRUCE experiment site at the Marcell Experimental Forest, Minnesota, USA - June2016WEW_6_40 | ecosystem: Environmental > Terrestrial > Soil > Wetlands...
CGGCGGTGTCTCCGGCGGTGTCTCCGACGGTGTCTCCGGCGGTGACTCCGGCGGTGTCTCCGGCCACTTCGTGGAGCTCTGGCCGCGGGAGGCGCACCAGGAGCGCCCTGCCGAACAACACCACCATCACCGCGACGAGCACGAGGTTCGACAGCGAAACGGTGACGATCGACCAGTGCAGGTAACGCCCAGGCCCGTTCAGGTCGATCGCAGATGCGAACATTCGCAGCGAGTACACCGACCCTCCCCTCTAGAAGAGGGGCCTCCCCCTCGACCCCGAGATGTTGTCACCTCAGGAGAGATCGTGCAGGAATCTCACCCACCGAGGCCTGATCGTGCCGACATGGTGACGAAGTCCCGTGACCACCACGACTCGAAGTACCGGGCGGGGGTTGCCGCCATGTTCGTGAGCAGGTCGGTCCCGTTGGTCGGGGCGGCGGGCGCGGTCGGCGAGACAGGTGCGTAGACGGCGAAGTTGACCCAGTCGGTGTTGATGTCGAGCTCCATCGCACGAACGGCGCCGGCGCGAGCGAGCACGTCTGCGAGGTCCGTGATGTTCAGGTCAGGGCCGCCGACGTAGACGAGGGCTCCGTCGGCGGTCACTCCCACGCCTGAGCGCCACACATAGACAGAGCCATGCAGCGTGAAGCCCCATTTGGTCGCGTCGTTGGCATTCAATCCCGGCACCGGTTGGCCGCCGTCGACGAGCAGGTCGAGGTTCTGACGAACCGAAGCCACGTCGGGCGTCATCGAGATGTCCCGACCCCACTGACCCACCGTGGCCGTCCCGTCACGGTAGATCACGAACGATGCCGCGCCTTGGCGAAGCGGGTACGCCGTCGTTCCCTGGGTGTAGTACCCACCGTTGGCGTTGGACATCAAGAACCCGGAGTTGAATGCGGCAACTAGCGTGCTCGCCGCCTGGGAACTCACAGGGGCCGTGTTCTGCCAGGGACCTCCGCCCGGGGTCGTGCTTCCCGAGTACAACGTGGCGCGCAGCAGCTTGGTGTCCATCCAAGCCACCCCGACGACGACGCTCGTGTGGACGGCGTCGGGACGCATGTAGGTCTCGTAGACGGCCTGGATGCCTGCGACTGTGCGCCCGGCGGGGCGCCACTTGCCCTCCCCTGCAACCGGGGGACTGGCTATCGGAACGATCGGCGACGGCGCGCTCAGGTGGGCCGGCACCTTCGCTGCCGGCACTGTGCTGCTCGAGGGAGCCTTTGCCGTTGGGATCGCACCCTTTGCCGGCTTGCCCCCCACAGGAGGTGGATGGTGGGAGTACCAGGTGTTCTCGGCCCACACGACGATCGACGCCCCCCCGTGCCCTCGGAACCACTCGGCGAGGCGCGCCGTGACACTGGTCCCCAGCGCCGGGTTCGAGAGAGCGGTCCCGAGGGACCACCACACCGGGGTGAGAAGAACGACAACGGCAACCAGAGCGGTGACGATCTTGTGCGCCAGCGCCCACCGCAATGTCGAACGGCGCCAAGTGCCCGAACGTGACCTCTTGTGGGGGGGGAACGAGCTCTTGTGGGAAAGAAGCGACCTGTTGTGTGGAAGAAGCGGCCCCTTGCGGGGAAGCAACGAATTCTTGTGGGGGGGGAACGAGCCGTCATCCCTAAGCGAACATTCAGAGCGCGATTCCGTGCTCGTGGTCTGCACGACTCGACCCTAACGATCCAACCTTACAGAGCCATGAAGTTGCGCCAGAAATGGTCGAAGACCTTGTTCGCCTCGGCCTCTGCCGTTCGACTGTCAGGTGACGTAGAGCTGACCGTCCGGGCCCTCTGAGACGCCGATGTGCGAGAGACCGGTGGCAGCCGGACCTATTTCGACCGCGCCCGTCGTCCCATTGAATTCCGAGCCATGACACGGACATATGAACAACTTTGCGGCCATGTCGTACTGAACCGTGCACCCAGCGTGAGGACACACCGCATCGAAAGCGAGGAACCTCCCCGCGCGAGGCTGGACCACCAGGGAAGGGTCGCCTGTGCTCGGGTCTTGAAACGACGCCGCGCCACCAATGGGTACGTCGCGTGCAGGGCCGATGCGCGTCCCTCCTGGGCGGACAGAACCGGCACCCGCGGTGGGTGCCGAGGGAGACGCCGGCGCCTTCGACCCCCCGTGGGAACCGGCGTTGCTCGTGTCAGCCAGCGCGGTGCTCTTGTTGGTACCGTCGCCGGTGCCGCTTCGAAGCGGGGAGGCGGCAGGCTTGTTCGAGGAGCCCCCGGCCAGCCTGCTGAGCCCCGCCACCGCTCCAGCTCCGAGCAACCCCATCACGGCCAGCGCAGCGACGGCCGCGCTCTTCAGTGCGAAGGTCCGGCGGTCGATCTCCGCTTCGGCGAGACGCCGAGCCCGAGCGGGACACTCAAGCAGGTAAGGACAACGAGCCGGCTCGCAAGGCGCGCCACTACGGCCCTCGCAACGGCCCTTCTCGTAGAAACCACAAACTCTGCGCACCGCAGTGAAGGACACCGGCACCACGGCAGACGCTTCAGCCCCGATCTGTCGACGCGCGCGGTTGGCCAACATCGCGTCCGCGCAGAGCACGCCCCCCGATCCGGCCAGGAGCAGCGGTGTCCATGCGAAGACGAAGACGAGGTCCGAACCCGTGTAGTAGGGCTTCGAGTGGAAGCTGATCGTGAGGAACAGCATCAACGACACGAACGCACCGCCCGCGGCCGCAACCCGCGTCCACAGTCCGACCAGCGTGCCCAGTCCCACTGCCAGCTCGGCCAGGGCGATGAGGATACCGAGTGGCAAGGCGACGTGGGCGAGCGGGGCGACGAGGACGTGAACCGGGCTTCTACGCGCCGCGCCTGCCAGTTGAGCCTGTATCGATGCGGGGTTCGATGCATCGAAGAAACCCGGGTTCGCCAGCTTCTGAAGTCCGGCGAAGCTGAACGTGAAACCCAAGAAGACGCGAAGCGGCAGAAGCACCCACCCGGCCGAATAGAGCGCCCGAGGCAGCGGGCCCATCCAGCCCCAGCTCGCCTTTGCGACCCCCCGAGGCCGCGTAATCGTGGAGGAACGCTGGGACGAGGAACGCTGGGACGAGGAACGCTGCCCCGAGGTACGCCGGGTGGAGGAGCTCTGGGTGGAGGGGCTTCTCGACATGGTCCTCCTGGGCCTGAACGCGCGGATCCTTCGCGAAGCTCGAGGCATCTTGGTTCGCGTTCCCTTACAGAACCGTGAAACTGCGCGCCGGATTCATATGCGCCTCCTTGCGAGCGAGTAGACCCTTGGTGGTGAGGGTGCTCGTGGCCGAGGACGATCCCGGGCTCCGCTCGGTGCTCGAGCGCGGCCTGCGCGAGAACGGGTACGTGGTGGACGTGGTGCCCGACGGGGAGCGAGCGCTCGCCTTCCTTCGCACGTACGAGTACGAGGTGGCGGTGCTCGACTGGCGAATGCCCGGCATCTCGGGCCTCGACGTCGTGCGCGAGATGCGCCGCCGAGGTTCACCTCTGCCGATCTTGATGCTCACTGCACGCGACACGGCCAACGACAGGGTGACCGGACTCAACGAGGGAGCCGACGACTACCTGGTGAAGCCGTTCGACTTCGACGAGCTGCTCGCGCGCATCAGGGCGCTACAGCGCCGCTCGCCAGCACTTCAGTCCCCGCGCCTTGTGGTCGGCGACCTGGTATACGAACCGTCGACGCGTGAGGTTCGCATCGGCTCGACGCACCCCTCCCTCACAGCCACCGAGCTGTCCATACTGGAGATCCTGATGCGCAGGTCCCCGGCTGTGGTGGAGAGGCGCTCGATCGCCCTGCACGCGTGGAACGAAGAGGCGGACGCGCTCGGCTCGAACACGATCGATGTCCATCTCGCCCGGCTACGTGCCAAGCTCGCGACCGCGCACATCCGCATAAACACGGTGCGCGGCATTGGGTACAGGATCGTGGCTCCGTGAGCTGGCCACGACTCCTGCGGCGGTCTCAGCTTGCCCACGCGGCGCGAGTCGCCGCAGTTGCCACCCTGTTCATCGCAGTGCTGTACGTGGCATTGACCGTGACCTTCGACGTGATCGATGCCAATCACCTTCTCACCCAGGTCGATGCACACCTGAGCGAGCAGCTCGCGGACGCTGGCCACCGTGGCGATCTCTCGGCACCACCGCGTGGGGTCGACGACAAGGGTGACATCGAAGCCGCACCGATCGTGTTCTGGAGGGTGGAGTCGACGGGCCGTACGGTGACCCTGAGCGACGGCGCGCCATCACTCCCCGCCGCCGCGTGGTCGCGAAATGGACGGCCCACCACCGCGAACCTCGGCCGGACCTCGTTCCGCCTGCTGGCCATTCGCTCTTCGCGCACTTGGTTGGTGGCCGGGCAAAGCCTCGCGGACACCGAGCACGTGCAGAGCGTTCTGGTGGCGGCGGAGATCATCGCTGGTCCGGTCCTCGTCATCGCCATGTTCCTGGGCGCTCTCGTCATAGGGCTCAAGGCGTCCGGCCCGGTTGAACAGGCGCGACGCCGGCAGCTCGAGTTCACCGCCGATGCCTCTCACGAGCTGCGAACGCCCCTCAGTGTCATCGAAGCGGAAGTAGACCTGGCGCTGGGCACCATTCGCGGAGCGGCCAGGCAAGACGACACCTCGAGATACCGCGACACCCTCGAACGTGTCGGTCGAGAGAGCGCCCGCCTCCGCCGCATCGTCGAGGATCTCCTATGGCTGGCACGCTTCGACTCTGAACCTCCCCCACCGGGCGACGAGCCTGTCGACGTCACCACGATTGCCGAGGGTTGCGCGGACAGGTTCTCGGGCATCGCCCGCTCCAGGGGCATCGCGCTCTCGGTGAGCGGTGGAGACGACGAGCACGCCTGGATCAACGCTCCTCCCGAATGGATCGACCGCCTCACAGGAGTTCTGGTGGACAACGCCTGCCGGTACGCCGGTCCCGGCGGCACAGTTCGCATCCAGGTGGTGGGCATTGCCAACAAGGTGAGCCTGTCTGTGCGCGACAGCGGCCCGGGGATCCCCCCAGCTGAGCAGCCTCGACTCTTCGACAGGTTCCACCGGGCCACGGACGAAGGTGTGGGTGCAGGCCTAGGCCTCGCCATCGCCGACGCAGTGGTTCGCTCGACCGGTGGCCGCTGGCGCGTGGGCAACGCGCCGGAGGGCGGTGCACACATGGAGGTCTCCTGGCACCGCGCCCATCCGCGCGAAGCCGATCGCTCGCCTGGCAAGGCATCTCGTGAGATGGCGCGCGACGCGACCGCGAACACTTCGGCCCGGTTGGACAACGCCGACAGGTCAAAAGCCCACCAAGGTCATCCGGCATCGGTCGTGGCCGACCTGGCCGCCTCCCCGTCGAACGGCCTCCTGCCCGCTGAAGGGCTCTGACCCGATGCCGGCAGACGACCGGATCCCGGTGGTAGTGACGACCGGCCAGGCGATCGAGCGCGACACCACGACGTCACCCGTGGAGCTGGCAGTGAGAGCGAGCGAGGTCGCTCTCGAGCAGGCAGGTGCATTGCGCTCGCGCATCGGGCTGGTGTCCATGGTCAACGTCTTCTCTGGCGCAGGTGCGGCTCCTGCAGCCCGCATCGCTCGCCAGCTCGGCCTCTCGCCGGTCCGGACCGAGGTGACGAGCATCGGCGGGAACACACCGCAGTGGCTCGTGAACCGGGCCGCGGCTTGGATCGCTGCCGGGAAGGCAGAGACAGTGCTCATAACGGGAGCCGAGGCACAGAGATCGATACGCCGTTTGAACACTCAGCGCTCGTCGGGCTCCGCCGGCTTACCATTGCCCGGACGCGAACAAAGCAACTGGGACGACGACGGTGGCGAGCTGGCCCCTGACCCGATCGTCGGTGACGACAGGCCGGGAGCGGGTCCGGCAGAACTGAACGCCGGGTTAGTCGCCCCAGTCCACGTCTACGCCCTCTTCGAGAGCGTCATCGCCCATCGGACAGGGCGCAGCTTCGCCGAGCACCGCTCTGCCCTCGGCGAGCTCATGGCTCCGTTCACCGAGGTGGCAAGCAAGCATCCCTTTGCGTGGTTCCCCCAAGCCCGCGCCCCCGCCGAGCTCTCCGAGATCTCGACGGACAACAGGTTGGTGAGCGAGCCCTACCCGAAGCGAATGTGCGCCATGTTGGGCGTGGACCAAGGGGCAGCCGTGGTGGTCACATCCCTCGAAACCGCGCGGGCGGCGGGAGTGGCCGACGGCGCGGTCTTCTGCTGGTCAGGCGCTGAGGCCTGTGACATCTGGTTCCCCGCGGCACGCCCCGACCCCGGCAGCTCACCGGGCATCCGGGCGGCGGCCTCTGCGGCTCTCGAAGCCTCGCGGATAACCGTCGACGACGTCACGGCGATCGACCTGTACTCGTGCTTCCCCTGCGTGGTCGAGATGGCGGTCGGCGCGCTGGGAATCAGCGAGCACGACGAGCGCGGTCTCACCGTCACGGGGGGCCTCCCCTACTTCGGCGGCCCGGGAAACAACTACACACTTCACGCCATCGCCACAATGGCCGACCGCCTCCGAGAACGAGGAGGCATCGGCCTGGTGACAGGTCTCGGCTGGTACGCGACCAAACACTCCGTGGGCATCTACGGCGGTCGACCACCTGAGCATGGATGGCAGACGGGAGACACGCAGGTCGCCCAGCGCGCTATCGACGCCGCCGCCGTCGAGGTGGCAGACGCGGCCGAAGTGGCCCAGCATGCGCGACGTGGGGCCACCGTGGTCGGCGCCACCGTGGTCGGCGCCACCGTGGTTGGCGGGCGCAACGGGAAGCCGGCCGCCGCCCCGGTGATCGCCCGTCTCGACGACGGCCGCCACCTCGTGCTGGCAGCCGGGGAAGCGGAGCTGCGCGCGCTCGCAGGCACGAACCTTGTCGGCGAAAGGGTGCTCGTGTCAGGCTCTCCGCCTCGCTACCACGTCCAGTAGAAAGGAGCGCTGATGCCGGCAGTCGAACGCGAGCGGCGTGGACACGTGGAGATCCTCACCATCAACCGGCCCGAGGCTCGAAACGCTATCGATGCAGAGGTGAGCCGGGCAATGTCGTCCGCCCTCGACGAGCTCGCGGAGGATGACGACTGCTCGGTGGTCGTGCTGACCGGTTCTGGAGAGAAGGCCTTCTCCGCGGGCATGGACCTGAAGGCCTTCGCCTCCGGCGAGGGGGGGTCGATCATGGGCACCTCGGGGGGCTTCGCAGGAATCGTTCATCGGAACTTCCCAAAGCCGATCATTGCTGCAGTGAACGGGGCTGCCCTCGCCGGCGGGTGCGAGATCGTGCTTGCGTGCGACCTGGCTGTGGCATCAGAGCACGCCACCTTCGGGATCCCCGAGGCCAAGCGCGGCCTGATCGCAGGTGCAGGAGCTCTCATCCGGCTGCCGAACCGCCTGCCGCTGGCGATCGCACTCGAACTGGCGCTCACCGGTGAGCCCATCGATGCCGGGCGCGCGCACACCCTCGGCCTCGTCAACCGTGTGGTGCCCGCGAACCGCTTGCTCGAAGAGACCCTCGCCTTGGCCGCGCTGATCTCCGACAACGCCCCCCTGGCCGTGCGGTGGTCGAAGAAGGTGATGCTCGGGGCGCTCAGCGTGCCCGAGGAAGAGGCTTGGAAGCTGAACACGGAGGCAATGGGCGCGGTGTTCCCGTCAGCCGACGCCATGGAAGGCTCCGTCGCCTTCGCGCAGAAACGCAAGCCGAGCTGGCAGGGGAGGTGACCAGGTGACCGTGCCGTTGCCCGGCGCCGTCTCCCCCACCCTCGCCGGGATAAGGCTGTCCATCCACGTGCTCGCCGCTGCCATCTGGGTCGGTGGCCAGATCACGCTGGCCGGCCTGGTGCCCACTGCGCGCGGCTTGGGAGGCGGTGCTCCGCGCGCCCTGGCCCAGGCCTTCGCCAGGGTCCAGTGGCCGGCTTACGCCACCCTCGTCGCAACCGGGATATGGAACGTCTCGGCCACGCATGCTGGACAGGGGACAGCTTGGCAGGTGGTTCTCGGGGTGAAGATCGCCGTGGTGGCTCTGACCGGGCTCGCCGCCTTGCTCCACAGCCACTCGAGCTCGCGGGCGGGCCTCGCAGCCTGGGGGGCGGTGAGCTCCTTGTCGTCGGTCGCCGCCCTGGTCATGGGCGTGTTCCTTGCCGGTTGAAACCTGGGAAGACCTCCTCGTCGCAACGGACGTCGGCATTGTGTGCCAGCGATCGTGCCAAGCCACGACGGGAGCGCAATCCGGCGAGCTCTGGTACCTGATGGCCCGATGTCGCTCGGGGCTGCCCGGGTCTAACCTGTAGGTGACGGCTTTCGCTCACGGCAGAGCCGCTTGATTGGAGAGTTAAAACATGCTTGCCGAGATCTTTGGGCCCGATCTGATCATCGTCATCGTCGTGGCGGTGGTGGTGCTCTTCGGAGGCTCGCAGATTCCCAAAATCGCCCGCTCCCTGGGCTCGGCGCAGTCCCAGTTCAAGAAGGGTCTGGAAGAGGGGAGCAAGGACTCCGAGGCGAAAGCGACCGAGGCCGGCAAGAAGGCCTCGGGCACCGAGTCGGCGGAGGCCACGAAGGAATAGAGCCACTCGTCGCGCCGGGCACGTCCCGCGCGCGGGGTTGGTGTCCGTCTGTCCGCCAGCGTCTCGCGTTCGCCTGCGCGCCCTGTCGGTCTTGATGGGGCCCTGAAGGAAGTTTTCACCTGGGCTGAGTGTTCCTACGAGCGCGCATGACGGCACTTCTAATGACAACCTCCCAGGTTGACTTTCAATAGAGTCCGAGCCCTTGCTCTTGACCGGACCCCAATCTTCGGTCAACTTGACCGATTTCAGGGGGTCAGGTCACCCACACGCCGAGCTGGAAGGTGGGACTGGAGACCAGCAGCACGACGCTGAAGATCCCTGCCTGCACGTAGTCGAGGTGCTCGCCCGCCAGGAGCGGCCAGGCAGAGGTGGCGTGGGCCCGGATCGTGAAATAGGCGGCGAACAGGCCGCTGAAGAACATGAGCTCCGAGGCCAGCCAGATCATGACCCCCACGGCCAGCAGCGGGGGGCGCTCGGGCACCCGGCGTCGCCCGGGCGTCGAAGCCTCTACCGAGATTGCCTGCGTCACGGCGTCATTTCCTAGCGGACGCAGCGCCTCGGTGCTACCAATTCAGCCCAAAAGGGCGGCTGGTAGAGGCTGAGAGTGCACCACGGCCAGGCGCCTGGTGGGGCGAGTCAGCGCCATGTACAACGCTCGCAGCCCTTGCGCGGACTCCTCGACGATGGCCGATGGCTCTACAACAACCACGGCGTCGAATTCCAGCCCGTTGGCAAGATCGACAGGCAGCAGACTGAGGGGGGCGCCAAGCCCCTCTCGGCATGGGTCGGTACTGTCCGCTCCGGTGGCGTCGAGCGCCGCTGCCAGGTCAGCAACCGCAGAGGAGGGGGCGAGGACGGCCGTCGTACCCGGCGAGACCTCGGCCACCAGCTCCGACGTCAGCTCCGCCACCGCCTGAGCGAGGGCCCCGGAGGAGACCCTCTCGAAGCGGGGTTTGACCCCGGTGCGGCGCACAGGGGTCGGCGGTGTGAGACCGGGTGCCACTTCCGCCAGCAGGCGGCCCGCCACCTCGATGACCTCGGCAGGAGTGCGGTAGCTCACACTGAGACCCACCATGCGCGCCGGACGGTTGGCCGGCAAGTGAGCCGTGACCTCCTCCCAGGTCGTCGGGGCCCAGGGACCCGTGGCCTGGCCGATGTCGCCAACGGCGGTGACCGAGCCCGACAGCGACCGGCGACCCATCATGCGCAGCTCCATGGGCGAGAGATCCTGTGCCTCGTCCACGACGATGTGCCCGTAGGTGCGCGGTCCCTCCTCGTGCTCACCCCCGTCGTTCGCGGCTGGCGCCTTTCGGGGGCCGAGCAACACTCGCGCTTCGTCTATGAGCGCCAGGTCAGCGGACGTCCAGGGAATCTCAGAGAGAGCGCCAGAACGTGGGCGTCTCAGAAGCGCCTGCTCCTCGGCGCTCAAGAGACCCCTGGCGGCGAGGACTATCAAAGGCCGGGACCCGAACAGGTCGTGGAGCAGCTCCTCTGCGCTCAGGCGCGGCCACATGCGATCGATAGTGTCGGACAGCTCAGGCACCCGACGTAGCCGCCGACTGAACTCGACGAAGTCGAAACCGCCTTGTGCGTCTCCACCGGGATCCTCTCCACCGGGATCCTCTCCACCGGGATCCTCTCCACCGAACCGGCGCACGCGGCCGTTGGCCTTGACCGGTCCCCGGTCGCTCACACCCGGTGGCGCAGATCCCGTGTCCGTTAGACCTGCCGATCCCAAGTTGCTCATGGCGGACCCCGAGGCTCGACCAGGATCACGGATTGCAGGACCGTCTTCGACCGCTTCCACAGGAATGTGCGCGCCTGGCTGGGCGATCACGGACGAAGGCGGACGCCCCGAGTCGCCGTGGAGGCTGAGCGTGCGCAGGTAATCGTCAGCCAGCCGACGCGTCACCATCTGCTCGACGGACACCCGGCGGGAGTTGTGCGTGCCGGGGCGGCGACGCGCCGCGGAGACGATGGCTTTCGACGCGTCCGCTCCGAGCCGTAGGACTGTCGCGCCGTAGGGGACCTCCGCGTCGCTGCGCAGCGAGCGCTGCCGGGTTCGCAAGGCGCGTGCCACCACCTCCGCCATGCGGGCGTCCCCTTTGAGCCGGGCCACCTCCGCGCGGTCCTGCGCCCGTACCTGCACGCCGTGTACCAGGCCGCTCACCGTGGAAAGAGTGACGCCGCTCTCGCCCAGAGACGGAAGCACGTTGTCGATGTAGCGGAGGAATAGCGGGTTGGGACCGATCACGAGCACACCTTGGCGCTCGAGGGGAAACCTGTGCGTGTAGAGCAGGTAAGCGGCGCGGTGCAGCGCCACCGCTGTCTTCCCTGTCCCCGGCCCACCTTGGACCACCAGGACGCCCGGGAGTGAGGCCCGGATGATCTCGTCCTGCTCGCGCTGGATGGTTGCCACGATGTCGCGCATGTGCCCACTTCGAGCGCTCCCGAGAGCCGCCAGGAGAGCCCCGGGCCCACCGATCTCGTGCTCGAAATCGGCATCGAGCGCACCCTCGCCCCGCCCGTCCTCGAGACCCGCCACTTCGCCGGCTGTGATCGCAACGGGCGTGTACCCGAGCCTGCCGTCAGGTCCGGTGGCAGTCGGCTCGACTTGGCTCGTCGCGAAACGTTCGTCTTCGACGCCGAGGACCCGCCGGCCCGACGACGCCAGATGTCGCCGTAGCACGAGGCCCATGGGGTCGCGGCCGGTGGCCCGGTAGAAAGGCTCCGCGACCGGCGCTCGCCAATCGACGACAAGGGGCTCCAGGTCCTCAGCCGACACTCCGAGTCTGCCGATGTGGAAGCTCTCCACCCCTACGCCCGCCCCGCCGGACTCTTCCGTCACGACCGCCCCGCCGGACCGGCCGGCTCCGTCAATCCCGGTGCCGACATCCGAAATACGGTCGATGCGACCGAAGCACAGCGCCTGGTCGCCAACGTCGAGCTGTTCGAGACGGGCGAGGCTGGTTCGCACGATCACGTCACGTTCTTCGCGGAACTGGGCGGTGCCCCCGTGCCCCTGGTCGAGCACGGAAGCCAGAAGCTCCTGCGTGTAGGCACGAAGTTGGTCGAGCCGCTCGTATGCCCGGTCAACCTGAGCCTGCTCCGCCTGAAGCTCGGGATGTCCTTCCACGGCGGCTCCCTCACTGCTACTCGGCTCTTCGCCTGACGGCTGACCGCTGAGGACCAGCCGGGTCCACTTCCCCGGAGACTTCGGCACCCGAGGCGCTGATCACCCCACCCAGACAGAGGTCCGTCACCAAAGCTCGACCAACCCTGCCACTGGCCGCTGGTCGGCCGGCTGGAACCGAGCCTCGCCTCGGTTTCGTCGCCACCACCCAGTGTGAGGTGAGCCCATAATCATACCGGTTGAGCGCGACCTCACCGCCTGGAGCAGACTCGACGAGTATGCGCAAGGGGTGCGTCGCCAGCTAAAGAGCTTCGCCTAATACAGTGACATTACCACGACACCGTGAGAGACTGTGGCCATGCTCCTCACCCGCGTGCTGTTCCTATTGGTTGTGACCACGCTCCGCAGCGGAGCCCCCCGTGACTTCGACGCCATGGAACGACGACGCAAACAGGCGGCCAGGCTGTTCCGCCAAGGCAAGAGCCAGGCGGACGTCGCCCGCGAGCTGGAGGTGTCGCGCCAGAGCGTGAGCCGGTGGCACGCCAACTGGCAGTCCGGCGGTGCCGGCGCGCTGCGCGCTGCTGGCCGGGCGGGCCGCCTTCCGCAGCTCGACACGACGGACCTACGCAGGGTCGAACGCCGACTCGGGAAGGGCCCGCTCGAGAACGGCTACCCCACCGACATGTGGACGCTCCAACGTGTCGCCGAGGTGATCGAGTCCGAGACCGGCATCGGCTACCACCCCGGACATGTGTGGCGGATCCTGCGCCAGATGGGCTGGAGCCGTCAACGCCCGGCGCGCCAGGCCATGGAGCGCGACGACGATGCCATCGCCAACTGGGTGAAGGAGAAGTGGCCCCGTGTAAAAAAAACGCCCGGCGCCGCAAGACCTGGGTCTGCTTTCAGGACGAGAGCGGATTCTCGCTCCTCCCCTCGGTGAGGGCCACCTGGGCGCCGAAGGGCCAGACTCCGGTGCTGCACCACCACTTCAGCTGGAAGCGACTGTCGATGTCCGCTGCGGTGGGCTACGCCCCCGACGGGTCCGACGCTTGGCTCGTGTTCAACATGCGCCCCGGGGCCTACAACCAGGACTCGCTCATCGAGTTCCTGGAGGACCTGCACGCCCACCTCGGTGGCCAAAAGCTCACGTTGATCTGGGACGGCCTACCTTCCCACCGTTCGAAAGTGATGAAACCATGGATCGCCGAGTAACGCAGCTGGCTCGTGGTCGAACAACTCCCCGGATACGGGCACGAGCTGAACCCGGTGGAGCTCATCTGGGCCAACCTGAAGTCGAGCGAGCTCGCCAACCTGTGCCCTGACACCATCGACGAGGCCGCCGTCTACGCAGACGACGGGCTCCAACGCATCGGGACCGACGCCGATCTGTGCCTCGCCTTCCTGCGGCACTGCGGTCTCAAGCTATGACCAGAGTGTCACTCCATTATGCGAACGTCTTTAAG
>Ga0187852_1002936_pt1 | contig 13107 bp, 5 predicted proteins | sample June2016WEW_6_40_FD_134511 | JGI IMG/M metagenome (GOLD analysis project Ga0187852, IMG submission 134511) | Peatland microbial communities from SPRUCE experiment site at the Marcell Experimental Forest, Minnesota, USA - June2016WEW_6_40 | ecosystem: Environmental > Terrestrial > Soil > Wetlands...
AAGGACGGATTCAAATCAGCACCCCTCCAGTAGTGTGGAGGGGTATGTGGAGGGGGTAAAACGAGCTTTGGACGAGTCAATGTCCTTGAAAAAAGGTTCGAGCGGAGTTATACAGAGACACCAGCTTTCGCTCGCTGAGTCTCGAGTCGCAGAGTTTTTCCGTGGCCTTCAAACGCGTCACTGGAATGGCTTCCAAACGATTCCACAGCCAGCCCATAGGAAACAGGCTTAAAGCCATTGATTTTATTGGCGGCTTTGAATTGCATGGCTCAAAAAAGCGGCTCATCCCATCCCAGGGCACAAAGAAACGTCAAAAACGCCCAATTTTCGAGGGTTTTTGTGGAATTCCTGTGGGAAGACTGTGAAACGATTCCAAGACGCCTCCTGACATAGATGTTAAATGACCGCGCAAGGCAACCGAAGGTTGGGTGTCCGCTACCCCCCCGAAAGAGGGATGGCAGGATTTTAAAAAAGCAGTATTATATTAGTATATTCAACAAGTCCTAGCTAAATTGAAACCATACGAATATGCTATGCCATCAGCGTTATTCAACTGCATCTTTTCATCTGCACCAATCCAGAATTAATTCAACCAACACCCAATCCCCCATGAAAAACAACAAAGTTCATCAATCATTCGTTCGTCACACCGTCCCGTCCAGACTGAGTCGGACAAATATGTCCCTTGCTTTTATAGCCGTCTTTGCCGGTTGCCTGTTGGCCGGCACTGTGGGGCAGGCGGCGCCCGTCAACCTGTTGTATTTTCCACTGACCAACGCGCCGGGCACTGTAACCACCAATTTCCCAAGCTCCACCAGTCTTGGCGGTGTGAGTGTGAATTTGGGCGCTTACTACACCAACGGCCCACTCACGGATTTCGAGGGCCTTGCCGGTTCCGGGGTGAATGGCCTCGCCACCGGTGTTGCCGCAATGTCGACAACAAACGGAGACGGCGGAACCCAGCCGGCTAACGCCACAGGCAGCCCGCTTGGCAGTGCCGCCGCTAACGGCAATACCGCCGCCGATTTAGGCGATGCGAGTCTTGGTTTTGGCGCAATCAATGATTTCGTGGTAACGTTTTGGTTTAAGGAACTGGTGCAGCCGCAGAATCTCACCGCCGCTGACGCCGGTCAACTTGTTCTTCCGCGGCCCTTTGTCCTTAGCACCGGACCATCTCCGGGCGAAAACGATGGTAGCGCCAATTCCATCGGCGTAAAGTTTCAGCAGCAAAATGAATTCATTTTTTCTTTTGGTGGCGCCACAGTGAAAACGCTGACCACGTCGTATGCCAGCGATTTTGGATCGAACAAGTGGTATTTTGTTGCCTGGGTTTATGATGGCACCAACATTTATCAGTTCACCGGCTCGGACACGGCGGCCGCCGCGCTACAGAATCAAGCGTCGGCTCCGGGGGTGGTGGTTACTTTGGGCAATCCCTCAACTCTTGTCCTAGCCAATCGAGCCTATAAGGCGCAACGCGGGCTTGACGGTTGGATGGAAGACTTCCGCTTCTACACCAACGTTGCCAACGCCGGCAACAATGCCAGTTTTGTGGAAAGCATCCGGCAAGCAATCGCTCCCAAGATACCGACCATCACCGGCATTTATCCCAATGGCACGGCGCTCCTGCAAGCCACCAACACCCTGGTGTTCACTGCCAACTCGTCCAGCGGGTTCAATCTTACCAACATCAGTCTGGTTCTGAACAATGTAAATGTTTCGGCGGGTTTGACGTTTGTGACCAATGGCACCGGCTCAACGAACGTGATCGCGACCTACACCAACCTGCCGCAGCAGTCCATCAACACCGCCGTGATGTCCGCGACTGATGGGCTTGGCCTCGTGGGCACGGCCACGGTGACGTTCGACACGTTCAATCCCACCAACTTCATCGTCAAGGCGGAGGAGTTTGATTACAACAGTGGCCTGTTCATTGATAATCCGGATTACACCGCTACGAATGGTGATCCGAACAGCTATTTTGGGTTGGCAGGCACGCAAGGCACTGACGTGTATAAGGGGGGAACCACCGGCGACAATCAGGCCAACGATTACCGCTTTGATGACGGGACTGGCACCGATACGCAGACGCCTTTGTCCACGGGCGAACTGCCGTCGCCGACGAGATTCGGCGGCAACATTGTCCCGAGTCACATGATTGGCAACTGGTCGAGCGGCGAGTGGCAGAATTACACCAAGACGTTCCCTGCGGGCAACTATAACGTCTATGCCCGCTTGAGCACCTCCAGCGGTTCAACCGTCACCTTCAGCCAGGTCACCTCGGGGCAGGGTCAACCGAGCGCGAACCAGGTGCTATCCCAACTGGGCCAGTTCACCTATACCGGCAACGGTGCTTTTCAATGGGTGCCCTTGCTCCAAAACGGCACTCTGGCGGTCATCAACCTGTCCGGTATAAAGACGGTGCGCGCGACGACCGGCGGCGGGGCCAACGCGGACTTCTACATGCTCGTGCCGGCCAATCCAAATCTGCCCGTCATCAGCAACGTGTATCCGGATGGCAATTATCTCTTTGAGGCCACGAACAAGCTGGTCTTCACGGTCAGTTCGCCGGCCGGCATTAAGACCAACAACATTACGCTCACCTTGAACGGCACCAACTTCTCCTCCAGCCTGGTCTTCAGCGGCGGACCCAATACTTGGAACGTCAGTTACACCGGGTTGCAGATGAATCAGACTTACGCCACGGTCGTTCAGGTGACTGATAACAACAGTGTTTCAGCCAACGCCACGTTGAGCATTGACACTTGGAACCCCGTGTTTCAGGTCGAGTCGGAAGATTTCGACTTCAGTGGCGGCCAGTATATTGATAATCCACTGCCGACGCCTCCCGGTGTTGCCGCCGCCAACAGTTATGAGGGTCGAGTGGGCACTGTAGGAATTGACGAGTTCGGCGCCTCTGCGGCAGGTCACGCCGATTACCGCCCGGCCGATGCCGTTGCCACCACCCCGGTCACCGATACCCCGCGGCGGCAGTTCGTTGGCGGCGCTCTGGCCTACAACGTCGGGTTCCTCGGATCCGGCTTCTGGCAGAATTACACAAAGACATGGCCAAGCGGCACGTTCAATGTCTATGGCCGCATGGCCTCCGGCGCCGGCATCGGCACGATTTACTCGTCGTGGTCCACGGTCATCGCCGGGTGGGGCACCACCAACGAGATAACCCGGCACATCGGTTCGTTTGCCATACCGACCACCGGTGGCTACTCGGCCTATCTGTATACGCCTTTGATTGACCAGTTCGGCAATTATGCGCAGGTGACCCTGGGCGGCACGAATACTATCCGGTCGACCGAGTTGGTGGCTAATCAAACCGAGACGCCAAATGGGTCTTACGGACTCAACGTCAACTTTTACATGTTGCTCGCCCCCAGAACCGACCTGCCCCGCATTGACAGTGTTTATCCGAATGGGTTCGTGCTCATGCAAGAGACCAACACCCTCTCCTTCGTTGCCAGCAGCCCGACTTACGGCGTCAATACCAACAACATTCAGGTGACGTTGAACGGCGTCAACATCTCCTCGAATTTGGTGTTCAACGGTTCATCCGGCAGTTGGAACGTGAGTTATACGGGACTGCAGCCCAACCAGAGTTATGCTGCCGTCATTACCATAACCGATAACAACAATCAAACGCACACGACCACGGTGAACTTCGACACTTTTAGCCAAAACAACTTTACTTGGGAAGCTGAAGACTTCGACTTTGGCCCCGAGAACAGTCCCGTTTCAAACGGCAGCGGCCTCCGTTACATTGATAATCCGGCGCCCACTTCCGCTCCGGCGACCAACAGTTATTTTGATCAAATCGGCGATTCAGGGATTGATGAATCCCCACTATTCCAAACCATCCTCGGCACTTACGTCTATCGGTTAAGTTCCGGGTCCGCCTTTGAATACGTCTCCACTGAAGTTACCAGTGATGTGCTCCGGCCGAAATACCAGGCTGCCCGATTGCAAAACGACAATCCTTACATCCAGGACTACGATGTTGATTATTTCACCAACTGGCTTGACTACACCCGCACATTCCCCACCGGCAATTTCCTTGTCTATGCCCGGCTGTCTGCCGGCAATGGCGCTTTCAATATGCAGTGCGCGCAAGTGACCAGCGGAGCCGGGACCTCATTGCAGACAAGTAATGTTCTGGGCAATTTCATAGGTTCGGGCACCAGCTTCGCCACCTGGAATTATGTGCCGCTCACCAACGCCACTACCGGTTCACTGGTCATCCTTTCTCTCGGTGGAGTTGAGACGCTGCAAATGACGGGTGACAACAACGAAAACGCGAACTTCTTCATGCTCGTGCCCGTTGTGCCCGCCATAACAGCATCAATCAGCGGGTCAAACATCATCCTTTCGTTCCCGACGCTATCTGGACTTAACTACACGGTCTCTTACAAGAATAATCTGACTGATCCCAGTTGGACGCAGTTGGGGAGTCCAGTGCCGGGTAATGGCGCCGTCGAGTCGGTGACTGACAGCAACATCCTGTTAAGTCAAAACCACCGTTTCTACCGGTTGGCGGTTCAATAGAAAACTTTAAAAAAGACGCCTTGATTTGCTGCCGCCATAAAACCTGGCGGCAGCAAACGAGTTAAAAATTGAAGGCGCATCAAAAGAACATTTATGACAGGCGAAGCACGGGAAGCATCCGGTTTTAATTTGAGCCGCGAAAGCGAACCGGCTTTAAAGCGGATAAAGAAGAGCGGGCGAGGTGCTTTTACCCTGATTGAATTGCTGGTGGTTATAGCCATTATCGCCATCCTCGCGGCCATGTTGTTACCGGTCCTGGCGCAGGCCAAGGAAAAGGGAAAGCGGATCGCGTGCCTTGCTAATTTGAAACAGATTGGCATTGGAATGACTGTCTATGCCGGGGACAATAACGATGTAGTTGTGAAAGCGCGCCCGCAAAGCACACAGGTTGCCGGCAGTGTAGCGTGGGTGCAACTGGATTTGAATTTGCCGGACGCGAACGGATTGTCATCGGTAAATTTGAGTGTGATGACGAATGGTTTGAGCATTTGGACGTGTCCCAATCGCCCCACTTTTCCGAATTTCGACACTACCTATAACGAATGGAATCTCGGTTATCAATATTTCGGTGGCATCACCACTTGGGTGAATCCGGTCTACACTGGCGGAACTCCAAGCTTCAGCCCTGTAAAACTTGGCACGTCCAAACCGCATTGGGTGCTGGCTGCGGAGGCCGTGGTCAAAGTCGACACGGGCTGGGGTGGCGTGCCGAGCAATGGTGATGATGTTGAGAACTATGTGAACCTGCCTCCGCACCGGAAGGGGGGTGCACTCTTTCCCGCCGGTGGCAATGAAGTGTTCTGTGATGGTTCAGCTCAATGGATACAAATTCAACAAATGCGCCTGCTTACGACCTGGGACACCGTCGGCAGGCTATGTTATTTTTATCAGGATAGTCAAGACTTTCCTGCCTACTTCGTTGCACATATGAATTCGGGTCAAATGGTTCCGCAATGAAACATATGCGAATGGGGAAAGAGGAGCCAACCGTTTCTATAGCACTGAATCTGCGTGGCGCCGCATGAGACAAAAGCTAAAACATGATGCTCTGGCGTTCATTGGTGCGAATTATTGGATATACGGGAAAATTTGGCGATACCGGCTGCAATCAAACAACGGTCACCATTCCCAACCCACCATTCAGCCCCAGTTACAGATTCACAATCTGTTTTCCGAATAATGTGCCGACAACCAACCATCCCATCGTCCTAACCGGGTTTAATCCCCAACAGCGTGTTAAAGAAGCAGCAGCCGACGGGAAGAGGCTCTGAATGAATGATTGTTTACAGGAAAATTTGAGCCTCGTTACCCGCCGTCGCTACGCTATGGCGCGGCAAGCCTCGGCTGTTACGAAAGAAGACGTTTTTGAACGGGCTGCCAGGCGCAGTTGAAAAATGGGCTTCCTCGACGTTTTCAGTGGAATGAGTGTTTACGCCCGCCCTCACCTTTTATCCTCTCCCCTCCGCCTTCGCCTTTGGCTCCGGCGCGATCGCGTCGAAGCGCAGCGAAGACGGACAGGAGAGGAAACAGCTTTCGCTTGTTTCTGGTTTTGCGGATGAGCGTCCGGCCAATCCAGTCGTATAAATTTTCAAAGGAGCAGCGAACGATTCTCCCTCTCCTGTCCGCCTTCGCCTTTGGCTTCGGCGCGACCGCGCCGGAACAAAGTGAATAGGGTCAAAAGAAACAGCACCAGCGTTCCTACACGCCGGGTTCCGTCTGCCGGCCCTGCTTCTTCTTCGATTCAGGCGCTTTCTTGAAAGTGTCGTCCAACGCCAGATACTCGGCGGCCAGCGTCGGATCGAAGTCCCCGGAGCGCTCGTCGTAGCGGGCCAGCCCGCCCGCAGTTCCGGCGCTTTGCGCCGCAGGCTGGGCCGCCCCGCAACCGGCATGCACCAGCCCGGCGTCGCCGTCGGCCCGATACCGCCCCGCCACACGCGCTTGCTCTGGCGGTAACTGACGTCCATTAGTTCGGTCGCCTGCACCAGCGTTAGTTCCTGGCGTTTGATCCCGATCAGGATCGTCATCCGATCCCGTTCTCTCCGACTCATGGTCAATGTCTCCATGTTGGCCGGGATTGCTGCCGCAACCCCGGCCGCAACAGGACATTTTCATCGAGTTACAAAGGGGACATTCTCATGGAGTCGGGGCATTTCGTAAAAAAAAATTGACAAGTCGTAAAACACGTAACATATTGTCGTATAAGGTTTAACATTTTGTATGACTTATTGCGCTTTTCGTCAATTAAAATGTTACCAATGCCGCCAACAACAAACATGACATTAAGTATTTTACACAAGGATCGTCAAACTTCCAAGTTTATGACGTTGGTTTGTAATCTCGTTCGAACCGGAAGCCTCGAAATAAAATTGGCCAGAGTAGTGGCAAATCTGATTCTCATTGCCGGCTTGATTTCAGCGAAACCGGTGTTGGCCGCAAATACAAATATTCTTACCAATCCAGGATTTGAGTCCGGGAGCTTGAGCGGTTGGACCACATTTGGCGCCAATAATTCCGTTCAAAGTGGCGGCAGCGGCGCCCATAGCGGCACTTACTATTACAAAGTTTACGGTCAGTTTATTGGGGCAACCAACTACACGGGCATCTATCAGGACAATCTTTCGGCTCCGAGCAACACCTACACGGCTAACGGCTGGGCTTATACAGCTTACAGCGATGGTAATGGCATTCACGGGAAGGACACGATCTGGCTTGAAGTGAGTTTTCGAGACGCGTCAGACAATGCCCTGGCTCTTTACCGGTCGGCTATCGTGACCAGCAATAATTTGGCCAGCTTCGGGGGGTCGAACACCTGGTTCAATTTGCAGATAACAAACCAGTGTTCATTTACGAACGCTTCGGCACAAATACTGTTACCCGGAACCGTTACCAACACCGTAACCAGCCTGGTGGCTCCGGCGGGCACGGTTTACGTGCGGTATCAAGTCGTTTTTATGCAGGGACCGGATAATGCAAACGCCTCGATGTATTTCGATGACCTCGCGCTGAACCAAACCGGCGGCACGGTGGCGGTGCCACCGCAGTGGAACATCGTCTGGAGCGATGAGTTCAACGGCACTAATATCAATACGAACAATTGGACGTTTGAGCTCGGCAATAATGGCGGATGGGGTAATAATGAACTTGAGTATTATACCGGTCGCACAAACAATGCTTACGTTGATGGTAATGGTCTGCTGCACATCGTGGCGCAGCAGGAATCCACCAACGCATACAGCTTCACTTCCGCCCGCATGAAGACCCAAGACCTTTACAGCACACCAACTTACGGACGTTTTCAATGGCGCGCCAAGTTGCCCGCAGGATTCGGCATGTGGCCGGCTCTCTGGATGATGGGAACAAATTACCCCTCCGTCGGCTGGCCTGCCTGTGGAGAAATTGATGTTGTGGAAAACCCCGGAAATACGACTTATAACCAAAGCAGCCTCCACTACGGAACAGACGGTACAGTCAACCAAACGGGTTATTACTATTTTACCCTCGGGAATTCGATAACCAACTTCCACACTTACGAATTGGATTGGTCCGCCTCTTCAGAACAGTTTTTAGTGGACGGTGTACTTTATGAAACCCAGACCGTTGGGTCGCCTTTCAACGCGCCTTTCTTTTTTGTTATGAACCTGGCCGTGGGGGGCACCTACCCTGGCACAACGAGCGCTAGCGCCATCATAGCATCCAACACTTTTCCGAAGGAGATACAGGTGGATTACGTGCGCGTTTATGAGCTGACCGCGCCGCTCGCTTTTTCCGTGGGGCCACAGTCGAATGGAAGTTTCACATTGAGCTGGCCGACCAATATTGTTTGCCACTTGCAAATACAAACGAACTCCTTGGCCGGCACAAATTGGTTTGACACGAGCGTCACGACGAGTCCGTTTGTTGTATCGCCTGATCCCAATAAAACCAGCGTCTTTTATCGGTTGGCGTCGCCATAAGACGATGTGCGGGGCTTTGCCTGCAAGTCACTCGCAGGAGGATGAAACATCCTGCACGATTTAAGAACCTTGGTTTTTGAAAACCTGCAATTAATTATGATACGCCGATTGATTTTTACCATGGTGCCGGGTTTGTTCCCGGGTGAAACTGGTTTGCTGAAGAGGCGGGAGCGAGCCGGGGTCCAACCGCCGATTTTGCGGCGAGGCCATTGGCTTTCGCTGAACGTCATTCGCCCGGTTTGTTTCATCGGGTTTTGTTGCGCGATGCCAGTCCATCTCCCCGCGCAGCAGCCCTGGACGAACACCACTCTTTCAGCGAGCCAGCGCGCCACCCTTTTGGTTGGAACCATGAGTTTCGGTGAAAAAGTTGCCATGGTCAACGGCGCGGGCGGCGGGGCGGCTGGGAACTATGTAGGCAACATTCCCGCCAATGCCCGGCTTGGCATTCCATCGCTGAATTTGCAGGACGGACCCGCCGGCGTCCGGCTCACAGACAGCAGCACGACCGCCTTTCCGGCCCCGGTCACCCTTGCGGCGACTTGGGACACGGCACTGGCGCGGCAATATGGCAGCCAAATGGGCGCCCAAGCCCGCGGCAAAGGCGTTGAAGTTCAATTGGGGCCGATGATGAACATGGCGCGCGCTTACCAGGCAGGAAGAAACTTCGAGGGCTACGGCGAAGAGCCGGAGCTGGCGGGGGCGATGGCGGCCGCCGAGGTCAACGGCATCCAGAGCCAGGGTGTCATAGCCACCGCCAAGCACTTCGTGTGCAACGACCAGGAGACTCAACGGCAGTTGATTAGTTCGGACGCGGACGAGCGCACCCGGCAGGAAATTTATTACCGGCCGTTTCGGGACTCGGTCCGGGCCGGGGCCGGCGCGGTGATGGCTTCTTACAATCGGGTCAACAGCCGGTACGCTTGTGAATCGGAGGCGCTCAATGCCACGCTGAAGAAGCTGTGGGGATTCAACGGCTTCGTCATGAGCGATTGGGGGGCGACTTTCAGCACGGTGGCGGGGATGAACAACGGTTTGGACATGGATATGTATACCGGCCAATTTCCAACCAATGACATCACAACTGCCATTCAATCAGGCAATGTCCCGGCTTCAGAACTGGACGGCATGGTGAATCGGATTCTCACGACCATGTTCCAGTTCGGTGTCTTCGACAATCCTCCCACCGGAAATCTAACTTCGACGGTAACGAACTCGGCCAATAATCAGTTTGCGCGCAGCGCCGCCGCGGAGGGAACGGTTCTGTTGCAAAACAGCGGCGGATTGTTGCCGCTGGGTTCGTCCGTGCCTTCGATTGCCGTGATCGGCTCCGTCGCGAGTGTGGCGCCGATTTCGACCGGCGGCGGTTCCGCGAGCGTGAATCTGCCCTACAACATTACCCCGCTGGCAGGAATAACCAGCCGCGCTGGAAGCGGCGTCACCGTCAGCTATGCCCAGGGTGACGGAGCGAGCGTCTCCCAGGCGGTGCAACTCGCCACCACCAATTACGTCGCTATCGTTTGTGTGGGCCAGCAGACCAGCGAAGGTTCCGATCGCACCAGCCTTTCATTACCCGACGGCCAGGACGCTTTGGTGAGCGCCATTGCCGCCGCCAACCCGCGCACGATCGTCGTGCTCTATTCGTCTTCCGCCACCCTGATGCCTTGGGCCAGCCAGGTCGCGGCGGTGCTGGTGGCGTGGTATCCCGGACAGGAAAATGGCAACGCGCTGGCTCAGGTCCTGTTCGGGGACGTGAACCCATCGGCGAAACTTCCCGTGACGATCCCCGCATCCGCAAACCAGGTGCCGACGAGCACCACCGCCCAATTTCCGGGCGTCAGCGGCCATGTTTCCTATTCCGAAGACTTGGAAATCGGCTATCGCTGGTATGACGCGAACAATGTGTCCCCGCTGTTTCCGTTCGGCTGCGGGCTTTCCTACACCACTTTCGGCTACAGCAATCTGACCGTGAGCGCGGTCAGTCCTTCGGGGCAGGTGCAAATCAGCTTCGACCTGACGAACACGGGCGGCCGCACGGGCGCTGAAGTGCCCCAACTCTATCTGGGCTTCCCCGCCGCCGCCGGCGAGCCGCCGAAATTGCTCAAAGGATTCCAAAGAATCTCCCTCTCGCCGGGACAGACGCAGCACGTCACCTTCAATCTCAATTGGGAGGACTTGGCGAATTGGGACGCGACGGCGCGCGGCTGGATTGTGACGCCGGGCCAATTTCAAGTCCTGGTTGGCGCCGCCTCGCGTGATATTCGTTTGACGGGAACTTTCACGGTTTCTTCGCCAATTCCGCCGAGCGACCTCGCGAACGTGGCGTTGCACCAGCCGGTGACGGTTTCATCAACCCTTTCCACGAACACTCCGGGTTCGGCGGCGGTGGACGGTGATCCCACGTCGGCATGGACGTCTCTGGCTGCCGACCCGCAGTGGATTGCCGTGGACCTCGGCGTGACGCGGGATTTGTCCCGCGTGCGGTTGTGCTGGAACACCAATTCCGCGAGCAGTTATGCGATCCAAATTTCACCGGACGGAACAAATTGGACGGGCATTTTCAACATGAACAATGACCTTGGCGGCATTGAGGACATTCTGGTTTCCGGCCGTGGCCGCTACGTGCGGATTTACGGGACGGTGCAGGGTTTGTCCGGCAATGGCTATTCGCTCTCGGAACTGGAAGTTTATTCGCAACCGCAACGACCCTTCGGCGGGACCATTAACAATTTGCCGGGACAAATTCAGGCGGAGGATTACGACATCGGCGGCCAGGGGGTTGCGTATTACGACGACACGCCGGGAAATTCGGGTGGCGCCTTTCGCCCGGACGACGTGGACCTCGAACTGACCACGGACGCGGGCGGCGGTTACGATGTCGGGTGGATTGATCCGGGCGAGTGGCTGGAATATACCGTGAACGTGCCCGATCCATCGGCAATTTACAGCATCAAGGCGCGCGTGGCGTCCACAGCCGCCGGTCAGATGCGCGTGCGGCTTGACGGGACGGTGCTCGGCACGTTTCAAATTCCCAACACGGGCGGCTGGCAAAACTGGCAGACCGTGACCTTGCCCGACGTTCCCATCGCCGGAGGCAGTGGGGCCAAGGCATTGCGGCTGGAAATGCTCACCGGCGGTTTCAACATCAATTGGATTGAACTCGACCGGGTTCAAATTTGCGGCACCAACAACATCGCGCTGAACCAGCCGGCCTCGGCTTCCTCCGTCCAAGAATTAAGCCCCTCTCCCACTGCGGCTGATGCTTTCGACGGCGATCCGACCACACGCTGGGGTTCGGCTTTCAGCGATCCTCAATGGATTCAGGTGGATCTGGGCTCTGTGCAAAATATCGCCCGCGTCAGGCTTAATTGGGAAAACGCCTTCGGCCAAAGTTACAGCATTCAACTGTCAACCAACGCCAGCACCTGGACCACCGGTTACACGACGGCCAATGGCCCGGGCAGCATCAACGATTTGGCCGCGCTGGGGAGCGGGCGCTACGTGCGGATGTACGGCACACAACGCGGCACTTCGTACGGCTATTCGCTCTGGGAATTTGAAGTTTATCTCGCCCTCGCGCCGGCGCTGGCCATCACCCTCAGCGGGACAAACGTCGTGATTTCCTGGCCGACATCGCTGACCGGCTGGTTGCTGGAGACAGCGCCGGGGTTGGGATTGCCCAGCGACTGGAGCACCCTGACGACCGCTCCCTTGTTCCTGAATTCGGAATACATCGTCACGAATGCGGTCGGTGCGGCGGCGCAATTCTACCGCCTCGCACAGAAACCCTGAGAGCTGCCTTCGCGCGCAATGAAATTGTTTTTTTAATCCGGCGGGCTTTCAGACAAAGCTTGGCGGATTCCGGTTGAATGTGCATCATCTGGTTTGGAAATGATCAGATTCAATTTCCCGAAGGCCCGGTTATGAAACCAACCATCCACCTGGCGGGGTTGGGGATTCCAGGCGCGGCCACGGTCGCCGTGACGTTGCTGACGGGCCTTTTGTTGTTCCTCACCGTTCCGCGCCTGGCCGGCCAGGAGGCTCCGCTGCCGGAATTGCAAACGGCCGCGCAAGTCCGGCAATTGACTCCGGAGCAGGCCGCGCGGCATTATCCGGTGCGGTTGCGCGGGGTGCTGACGTTTTTCGACCAAGTCCAGTTTTACCGGTTTTTCCAGGACGACACCGCTGGCATCTATCTTTTTCCGAGTGACGCGTTGACCAATGCGGCCCTGGCCACGGGAGAATTGGTGGAGATCGAAGGCCAGACCAGCCCCGGCGAATATGCGCCAACGGTCACGCCGCAGCAGACTAAAATTTTGGGCGCGGGAACCTTCCCTCCCGCCAAACCGGTTTCTTATGAAGACCTGGCCAGCGGCGGGGAAGACAGCCAGTTCGTGGAAATTCACGGCATTGTCCGCGCCGTCAGCCTTGACGCGCAAACCAAATACTATTCGATTGAGATCGCGACGGGCGGCGGCCATTTGACGGCGCTGGCGACTCAACTGCCCGTCCGGCGGGAGGAAGATTTGGAGGACAGCACCGTCAAAATCCGCGGTGTGTGCGTCAGCCGTTTTAACCTGCAACGGCAGTTGTTCGATCTTCG
>Ga0187852_1002939_pt1 | contig 13100 bp, 10 predicted proteins | sample June2016WEW_6_40_FD_134511 | JGI IMG/M metagenome (GOLD analysis project Ga0187852, IMG submission 134511) | Peatland microbial communities from SPRUCE experiment site at the Marcell Experimental Forest, Minnesota, USA - June2016WEW_6_40 | ecosystem: Environmental > Terrestrial > Soil > Wetlands...
AAGGAGGACAACTGGGCGTCGGAAAGGCCGTCAAAAGCGCTGTTGACGGATCGGGCAGACCGGTTGACACACCGACCGCGGGTCAGCTGCCCAGCCTGGTTTCTTACTGTCTGAATCGCAGAATGAGTTCACCAGGCTCACGAGTTGAGTACTGGAGGCCCAAGGCCAATCGAGAATGTGCTGTCTGTTCGTCGAATCAGGCGTCCACATGGGTGCTGGCGTTGACCGGCGCGGAATTCAGTCACTCACTTTGCACACGGTCGGCTGGGGGGATTTCGTGGGAGCGAGGGCCCTCTTCAAACTGCCTGAAGGGACAGGCAGATCAGAGGGCCCGGTCGGTTTCTACCGACGATTGGCTTTGTCGGCTAGTTGGACGGAACTGCAGTGGATGTTTCGCCTGAGGCCGAACTCTGCACGTCATCTGCGCCGACCGCCGTAACCGTATAGTAGTACGTCGTGCCAGACGTCACTGCCTCATCGGTGAAAGTCGTCCCACTGACCGGCGTCGAATTCAACGGCGTCGAACTCTCTCCTCCTGAGGCGGTGCCCCGGTAAATGTCATAACCGACAATTCCGGAAGTTGAACTGGCCGTCCACGAAAGATTCACGTTATGGATTCCCGATCCGGAGAGGCCCACCGCTTGCGGGCTGCCCGTAACATTGTCGGCGACGGTGATAGACGCCGTTTCGGAGCTGGAAATTGAGGGAGTGAAGGCGACGCCGATTGTGCAATTCGCTCCCGCCGCAACCGAACTGCCGCAGGTGTCCGCAACTTCGGCGAAATCCGCGGCATTCGTTCCAGTAATTGTGAGGCTGCTGATGCTCAGCGTCGTGTTGCCGCCATTAGTCAGGGTAACGGTTTGGGCGCTGCTGGTAATAGCAATCGGCTCGCTCCCGAACGAAAGACTAGTGGGAGAGAGACTGGCCGCCGCCGCAGTGCCCGTGCCGGAAAGACTGAGGGACTGGGGACTGCCGCCGGCGTTGTCGGTAATGCTGACGGAGGCCGAGCGGCTGCCGCTGGTGGTCGGGTCAAAGGTAACGCTGATCGTGCAGCTCCCGCCTGCCGCGACCGAAGTTCCGCAAGTGTTGGTCTGTGCAAAGTCGCCGGTGTTGGCCCCCGTAAGTGCGATGCTGGAGACACTCAGCGCCGCGGTCCCGCTGTTGGTCAGAGTGGCTGTCAGCGTCCCGCTGGTGGTGCTGACGGCCTCACTGCCGAAAGCGAGGCTGGTGGGGGAGAGGCCAGCCGCTACCGTAGTGCCCGTGCCGGAAAGACTGAGGGATTGGGGGCTGCCGGTGGCGTTGTCGGTAATGCTGACTGAGGCCGTTCGGCTGCCGCTGGTGGTCGGGTCAAAGGTAACGCTGATCGTGCAACTCCCGCCTGCTGTCACAGAAACGCCGCAAGTGTTGGTCTCGGCAAAGTCCCCGGGGTTAGCGCCCGCAAGTGCGATGCCGGAGAGACTCAGCGCCGCGTTCCCGCTGTTGGTCAGGGTGGCGGTGATCGTGCCACTCTTGGTGCTGACGGCCTCGCTGCCGAAAGAGAGGCTGGTGGGCGAGAGGCTAGCCGCTACCGTAGTGCCGGTGCCGGAAAGACTGAGGGACTGGGGGCTGCCGGTGGCGTTGTCGGCAATGCTGACGGAGGCCGTTCGGCTGCCGCTGGTGGTCGGGTCAAAAGTAACGCTGATCGTGCAGTTCCCGCCTGCTGCAACCGAACTTCCGCAAGTGTTGGTCTCAGCAAAGTCGCCGGTGTTGGCGCCCGTGAGCGCGATGCTGGAGAAACTCAGCGCCGCGTTGCCGCTGTTGGTCAGAGTGGCCGTCAGCGTGCCACTCTTGGTGTTCATGGATTCGCTGCCGAAAGAGAGGCTGGTGGGGGAGATGCTAGCCGCTGCGACCGTGCCCGTCCCGGAAAGGCTGATCGTCTGGGGACTACCGGCCGTGGCATTGTCGGAAATGCTGACCGAGGCCGTGCGACTGCCGCTGGCCGTCGGGTCAAAGGTGACGCTGATCGTGCAACTTCCCCCCGCCGCCACCGAACGACCGCAATTGTTGCTCTGGGCAAAGTCGCCGGCGTTGGCGCCTGTGACCGCAATGCTGGAAACACTCAACGCGGCGCTGCCACTGTTGGCCAGGGTAGCTGTCAGCGTTCCACCGGGAGTGCCGACGGGCTGGTTTCCAAAGGAAAGGCTGCTAGGGGAAACATTGCCTGACGGATCTGCGGCTGCGACGCCGGTGCCGTTAAGGCTTACGCTCTCGCGTCCGCCCCGGGCGTTGGTCGAGATGTTGAGCGTCGCAGAGCGCTGTCCGGTTGTATTGGGTGTGAAGGTCAACCTGACTGCGCAGCTCGCTCCCACGGCCAGCGAGAAGCCGCAGTTGTTGGACTGCGAAAATCTGCTGGCGTACGTGCCATTGATCCCTACGCCACTAATCAAGAGAGTTGTACTGCCCGTATTCTCCACAGTCACGTTTTGCACGGGGCTGGTCGTATTGACGGGTACCGATCCGAACGAGACGCTGGTACCAGACTTGCCAGACACTTCCACAGCGAGGCTTGCGGATAACGCGATCGTGCTGGAAGCGAAAAGAATTGCAAAAGCGGTCATCGTCGCCAGGAGAATTCCCGCCTTCCGGCGAGCTTGATGCAGTGCCCAGCTTGGAAAGCCAGTCTGACTCATCTTGTGGGTCGTGCGGGTTTGAAGAGATCGGTAGGTGTTAACGCGTAGCCGATGTGTTATGTCGAATATACTCATTGTGTTTATAACCTTTTAAAAATATATTAAGCGAGTAAGATCACCGGACTTCGGCAGCCCGGGCCCGCAAAGATTTAATCGGCCCGAATCCCCGGCTGATAAATCGAGCGGAGCCGCAGAAAGTCGGGTTGGGGGAGCTTGTCCAACAGGCGCTTCGTCAAGACAGATGAGAGTTTCATAAGGGTGTCCCTGTTTCCACGAGTGGGCGCGGGGGCAACCGGGGATGAAGGGGCGGGAGTCAGGGGCTGAAGCGTCTTTCATATTGCCTATCTCTCGAACCGGCTGAGCCAACCGGGAGCGACAGTTTGAATCGACGTTCGAAGGTACCAGTACCACAGGGGGGGGTCTATAGTACGAGGGTACTGTCAGATCGGTTATCTATCAAGTAGGTGGTAGACATTTAGAGCCTTTACGTGCAGCGTCTATAGCACTAAGGTACTGCCTGATCGGATAAGTTATCTTTCGATGGGGTCTGGGCAGCGCAAGATCGACCAGTTGCTGAGACGTCCGGCAGTACGGTCCAGGAGACGCCTCGCGATGGATTGGCCGCGAGCACCTACGCGCCGGAGCAGTCATTTCATGATACGTTGAAGTCTGCGGCTGTTTGCTCATGCAAGGGAGCCTGCTGATGGACCGAGTGATTCCGAAGAAAAAAGGCGATGGAAGTTTCAGCCGAACTCGGCTTACCTCCGAAATCCCAGGATGGATCTTCCAAGCTGACTGGAAGGCGACCGGTCCAAGGCTCCTCGGCGCGGCTTTGGGAGTGGTCATAGTGGGCATGCTCGCGGCAGGACTGTGGCCCTTTCACTCTCCGAGGAATCAGGTGACATGGCTCGCGGGCGGCCACGGCGTGCGCTTCGGTCTTCATGGAACGATACTCGGTTCGTTTGAACCGAAGGGGTCAAATGTGTCGGCGGATGCCCCGTGCAGTCTGGAGATTTGGTTCCAGCCTGCTCGTCCTTGGTCGTTGGGCACTTTGATCCATTTCTATTCTCCATGTAACGGCCGGCAATTTTCGCTGCATCAAGTCAACGGTCGGCTTGCCGTGGAGAGTGATCCTTACGACAGGCATTATCGAGCCCCAACCATCACACTGTTCATAGAAGACGTGCTCCTTCGCCCTGGCCTTTCTTTTGTCACGATCACGTCCGCGGGGGGGCATACGTTAGCCTACGTCGATGGTCGTCTGGTCCTAACTGCCGTTGGCTTTCCGCTCTCGGGCCAGGACTTGCACGGCGAACTGGTGATCGCCAACTCAGCCCGTATAGAGAGTAGCTGGTCAGGTTTATTACGAGGCCTTGCGGTTTACGACGAATGTCTCTCCCCAACACAGGTTGTTCACCACTATGAAACATGGACAAAGCAGGGACGGCCCGACATCTCCGAAAAGGAGCGCGCTACGAAGGTCTATTCATTCGATGAAGGGACGGGAAGTGTCGTTCATAACCGGGTGCATTCAGGCATCGACTTGTACATTCCTGAGCGTTTCGTAGTTTTGCATCAGGTCTTCCTGCGGCCCTTCTGGGAGGAGTACGAACCAACTTGGGACTACTGGAGAGACGTCGTCTTATTCAATATTGTGGGGTTTATCCCTTTTGGGTTCCTTTGCTGCGCCTATTTATCGTTAGCCAAACGTGTTAAACGGCCGGGTCTGGTCACCGTTCTGCTAGGTTTCGCGGTCAGCCTCACAATCGAATGCCTTCAAGCGTTGTTGCCGACACGCGACTCAGGCACCACGGATCTCATCACCAACACCTTAGGCGCCTCTTTAGGAGTTTGGTTTTATCTTTGGGACATTTGGCGACCTCCATGCACGAGAATTTGGACGCACTTGGTCGAGTCTAAAGCCGCCGGGTTGAGCAAAGAAGCCCGCCGCAGTCGGTCCTAGCCCACTGAATTCCACGGCAATCGCTAGCCGGGAAGGAAACCCTGCTCGAATCAAGCTTGAAGCGTGCACTCGGGCGGGAGTCCCCTTACGGCGTCGGCGCCCCGCTCCTCTACTCGACGACCATTCCGCGCCTTGTTGGTTCAAAAGATTGCTGGTAGACTTGAATTCCGGCGGACGATTGCAAGGGTTGCGGGACGCGGAAGGCGGAGCAGGGAGGAGTGCCATGGCCAAAGGGGAAGACAGCTCGTCAGGGTTCAGAGTGGTTGACCGCCGGCCATTTGCCGCTGACGGCTCCAGAAAAGAAGACGCGGTCGCGGAGGAGATGAACGGAGAGACCGCAGGGGCGACTGCGCAGAGTGCGCCGCGCGAGGCGCCCAGCGAAGCTCCCGGCCCATTCGACGAGGAGTCATCCGGTTTTGAAACGCTGGTTTCTTACCTTAGCACCACCGCCATGTTTCAACTTGGGTTAATAGCCGGGCCGTCCGGAGAGCACATTCCCGCCGACATGCCGAACGCTAAGCGCACACTCGATTTGCTGGAAGTGTTGCAGCAGAAGACCCGCGGGAACCTCACCGCCGGAGAATCTCGACTGCTCGAGGATGTCCTTTACGAACTGCGCATGAGCTTTCTCGAGATGCAAAAACGACTGGCGCGTAAGAGCAAATGAGATTGACTTTTCTGGGCACGGGGACTTCCACCGGGGTTCCAACCCTCGCCTGCCATTGCAGGGTTTGCACTTCTCCTGACCCGCACGATCAGCGGACACGGCCTTCGCTGCTGGTCGAGTCGAGGGGCCGTGTCTTGGTGATTGATACGACCCCGGACTTCCGGGCGCAAGCTCTGCGTGAGAACCTGGAACGGCTGGACGCCGTCCTTTTCACACACTCCCACGCCGATCACATCTTAGGGCTGGATGACGTCCGTTCCTTTTACTTCCGGCAGCAGAAGCCGATTCCGATTTACGCTGACGCTTATTGCATGCGGGAAATCCACCGGACCTTCAAGTATATCTTTGACGGTGATTACCCGTACGGCGGGGTTGCCCGGCTGGACCCTCATCTCATCGACGGTCCGTTTGAAGTGGAGGGTCTCAAAATTGTTCCGGTTCCCGTGCTGCATGGCAATCTGCCGATTCTGGGCTTTCGCATCAACGGAGTGGCTTACCTGACTGATGTCAGCGAAATCCCTGAACCGAGCTATGCTCTGCTGGAAGGCCTCGAGGTGCTGATTCTCGACGCCCTGCGGCCCCGCCCCCACCCCACTCACTTGACGGTTGAGCAGGCCCTAAGTGTGATGCAGCGGCTAAAGGTTCCGCGAGGATACTGCACCCACATCGCCCACGAATTGGGCCACGAGGAAACTAACGCCCGTCTTCCGTCGCACGTGCGGCTGGCATATGATGGGTTGCAGTTGGAGGTCTAGAGAGTCAAGAGTCGAAAGTCGAGAGTCGAAAGTGGAGGACTTCTCATCGTGCGCACGCGCCGCATTCAACTCTCGACTTTTGACTGTCGACTTTCGACTGCCTATGCGCGTCATCGACAATCTCGGCGAACTACCGCCCGCGCCTTCTTCCTGCGTGCTGACCGTCGGCAACTTCGATGGAGTCCATCTGGCGCATTTGAAGCTCCTGGACCGCGTGGTGGAAGTCGCACGCCCTCGAGGTGCGATCGCGGCCGCGATTACCTTCGAGCCGCATCCCATCAAGTTTCTTGCCCCTGCCCGGGCGCCCAAGCTCCTCACGCCTTTCTCGAGAAAGGCCCGGCTTATCGCCCAAAGCGGCATTGACCTGCTTGTCGTGCTTCCCTTCAACCGCGAACTGGCTCACCTCTCGCCCTTGGATTTCGTGCGCAACATTCTCGTCCGGCCGCTGCATACGATGTCCGTTCACGTGGGGCCGAATTTCCGCTTCGGGTATCGCCAGGCGGGAGATGTGGAGATTCTGGAAGAGTTGGGCCGGCAGGAAGGTTTCGAGGTGGAAGTGCTGCCCCTGCTCGAAGTGCGCGCCCAGCGCGTTTCGAGCACCCGCATCCGGGAATTGCTGGCCGAGGGCAAGGTCCAGGTGGCCAACCGGCTGTTGGGCAGGCCCTTTTCTGTTTATGGACCCATTGTGGCCGGCATGGGGGTAGGCCGCAAGCACACCGTTCCAACTCTGAACCTGGCTCCTTTCGAGGAACAACTCCCCAAGACAGGCGTCTACGTCACACGCACCTGTCTTGGCGAGCGGCTTTACGACTCCGTTACTAATGTCGGACATAAACCCACCTTCGGTGATAACCAGAATCTTACCGTCGAGACCTTTCTCCTGGATTTCCCGGGCGGTGAGATCGAACAACTAGACATGGAAATCGAGTTCCTTTACCGCTTGCGGGATGAAATCAAGTTCCAGAATCCCGCTATCCTGAAAGTGCAGATTCAGGAAGACGCCCGCCGATCGCTGAAGTTTTTCCGTCTCTTTCGTGCCTTCGCCCAGCCTCAGAAAGGCAATCCCGCCTCGAACCGCCTTGCGCCTGAAGAAGCGTAGGCAGCCGGCGCAGACGTCCTGAAGCTTGTGGTTGCGATGTATGCGCCACCTTGGCGCCAGAGGGGCGCAGGCATGCCGAAGAACGGCACGTCTGCGCCACCCCAGTCGCGCGAAAGGCGCAGGCATGAAAAGCGATCTATACGTCGCCCGCGAGAAAGCCCGGCGGCCGTTTTCGACTTTTGACTCTCGACTGTTAACTGTCGGCTGTCGACTGACTCCACTCACTCCGCCTGAGGGAGCAGGATGATGAGTTCGAGTTGGGGATTGGGAATGTCGCCGGGAACGTATGCCGCGATGTTGCGAGCCCGCTGCACGGCTTCCCAGGCGGCCCCGGATTGATTGAGGCTGAAATACTGGTAGTTGAGCTTAATGGGGATCGACCCCGGAGGGGACGGGACGTGCGTTAATGGAATGGCAGGCAGCGCCTGGCGAATGAGGGTTTCGATGTGCGTGGCCGAACACACCTTGATGAGTTGCGGTACCCGCCGGAGCAGATCGGCCTCGCTCAGATCCGCACTGATCGCCAGATACATCCGCGTGTTGGTCAAGTACTTGTCGTTCGCGAGCGCCGCGGAATAGATCGAAGGCCGGCTGAGTTTCAGCGGAATAGAAACGAAGTTGCTGGGCACCACCGTTTCGAGCAGCATGCGCAGTTTTTCGTCCAGGTCGGTGAAGCAGGCGCCCAGGTTATCGTGGTTGTAATTGGGGAGGTCGCGCGGCTGGAACGTGCTCGAAAAGGTGGTGAGCGAAGCGGCCAGGGCCAGCATGCTGGTGTACAGGCCTTCCGGGTGGCCTTTCCTGGACTCGAAAATGTGGCGCATGACCGGCAGATAGCTATTGACCGTATAAAGCAGCCAGAAGTTGGCAATGTCGGCGGCGGTGAATTCCGCCAGGCTCTGGTTTTTCTGCCGCCGCATTCCAGAAAGCGTGCTGCTCTTGGCGGCGAGGATCTCGACCAGCCGGCGCAGAATCGCCACCAGGTATTCGCTGGCAGTAATATCGAGTAAAGGAGGGATGAACTGCGGATCCAACTGGTAAAGACCGGTCTCCGTCTTCTTTACACGGCCCAGGCGAAGAATCGTGTTGCCCTGCAGCGGTTCTCCCTCGAGAAGCAGGCGCAGATTCTTCCTGGCAACTTGAACCGGTTTTTCGGCAAGGCCGGTGTTCTCGTCCCGAGAAAGCTCAATCTCGGCCTGGTAGCGAGCATCGCCGCTTTTCTGACCCACCGAAACGTTAAGCCCGCGATCGCGATGCTGAGGCACCGCAAGATAGGCTTCGAGCGTGGTTTGATCCGGACCAAACGACTGCTCGATGCGCCGTTCGCCCGGGGCGGCGTCAGAGTCAGGGATATCGAATGCCAGCCCGTCAGGAAACAACCCCACGGCGCGTGTCAGCGCCAGGCTGCCCGCGGAAAGCGCTTCGTGGTTGAATTGCAGCTCCGCAAAGCCCCAGGGACAGTACTTGAGCGCCCCCAGCTTGAACTCCAATACACTTTCGAAGAACCTGTCCTGGAGTTGCAGATGCTGCGGCGTGAGGAAGGTGCCCTTAGCCCAAATTACCGGTTGGAGTTGGCGCATAGATTATCAAACTAGCAAGATGCCGCGAGCGAAGTCAAACGGGCATTTCTGATTTGTGATTTGTGATTTGCGATTTCAAACGTGCTGGGTGACGCATACCTCACGACGGTGGTTGTCGGGATGTATGCGCCTCTCTGGCATTAGAGGGGCGCAGACATGCCAAAGAACGGCACGTCTGCGCCACCCGTGCTAGTTTGAGAGTGTGGGTATCCATCGCAAATCACCCATCGCGAATCACCAATCGCAAATCACCTATCCCTAGATCCCCGCGAAGGCGCGAGCCATTCCGGCGTGTCCGAAGGGTTTGTGCGTGCCTCCTGGAAGCTCGACCTCAGTCTTTGTCGAGTAGAACAACAGCCGCGCGATCAGGCGGCCCTCGAAAGTCAGATCAGCAGTCAGTTCGACGACCGGCTTAGCGTTTCCGGGCGCGGCGTGCCGGCCCGTCTTCCGACTATTCAGCATCAGCTTGCCGGAGGGAAGCCGGGCAGTACCAAGCCAGGCAAAATCAGGTTTCTTATCAATTTCCAACAAGCCGCCCCGCTCTTCAACCGCTTCGCGAATCAACTGAATTGCCTGATCCATCCGCTCCAGTAGCTCACTATCCGTCATTAGGACACCTCAACGCTATTGATGATTCCGCGACCACAATTCTTGCACGGTTCCTCGTCGGCAACCAAATGCAGCGCCGTCTCGCGCAACTATCAAGTCACAAATATCCTGATGGTAGTTCGACCCTAATAGAATTGAGCAAAAAGAGTAACGAAATCAATAACAATTTTGCGCAACCGTCATTTGGTAGCGCGGACCCCAGAAACCGGGGGTCTGCGCTACCCGTCACAGTTCGGCACTCAGCGGGCGCTCGCCGGAAATGAATTGAGACACCATGAGATTGGCCAGCCGCAGTTTTTCACCCACCGTGCCGCCCTCGTCGCGTTCAAGCAGCATCATGCAGACGCTCAGCACATCGCCTGTGCCGGTGATATTGATGTGCCGACTTGCGGGAATGGATGCTTCCACGCTCCATGTCCCATGTTGATAATAACCCGCGCCCTTTTCTCCCAGGTGCACCACCGCCCCAACCGCACCCCAGTTTTCGAGGGCGCGAAGCGATTGCGGCAAGTCATCGGAATCGGCAAATTCGTTCAACTCCCGGGTGTTTCCGTGCACCAGGTCCACCAGGGGCAACACGCGGCGGACTGCTTCTTTCCGCTTCCGAATTTCCTCGGGCTCCTCTACGCCCCAGCGCGGATCCCAGTTGAGGTCCATCGATATTCTCATGCCAAGGTCGCGCGCGTGGCGGAATAATCGCTCGTTACCGCCGAAGAGCATCGCCTCCGAAAACCATATGTCGGCGCGCAACAGGTGGCCAAATCCCTCGAGGGCGGCGAGGTCAAGATCTTCAAAAGTCAGCGCGGCGTTGTTGGGAAGGGAGCTAAGGAAATGGCGATGGCCGTTGGTGAAAGTTAGATTGACGGAAGTGCCGCTTGGGCAGCCGGGAGCCCTTTTCAGATAAGGTGCGATGCCGTGGGAAGTCAGCGCACGCTCGAGACGATCACCCAGCCAGTCTGTTCCCACCCGGCCCAGGAAGGCGACGCGCGCGCCCAGCCCGGCCGCCGCGAAAGCACTGTTCGCCCCGCCCCCGCCTACCGTCTCCGTAATTGCGGCGACGGAAGTTTCACCGTCCGCGAAGAGATAATCGCCGGGAGGAATTTGACTGGTTCTGATATCGCGATTGATATTGCCCACGATGCAGATGTCGGCTGTGCAAAATGATTGTTCATCGAGCATTCGGGGAACCTCGTCAGGTGAGCTTCGTTCTGCGGGGCAGCGTGCAAGGTGCTTTATGCCCCCGCGACCCCCTCACCCGGCCCACCCCGGCTGATGACGACGCCGGCTGCGGGCCACCCTCTCCCCCAAAGGGGAGAGGGCTTACGGCGAAATCCCGGCGTCCCCCGCCACCTGCCCACCTGCCTACTGCCGACTGCCTACTATCTACCTCCGCTCGCGAGGGCGCTTGCCCAGGTGCGAGATTCGGGCTGGAAGCTCGCGCTCCCAGGAATGTGTCAACTCGAGGCCCTCGCCGGCGCGAGGGCGGCGACGCTCATTGTCCTAGAATTTGACCAGAATATCCATGTCGATAAAGTTCTCGTTCCTGCGCAGATCAGGATACCAGATGCCGCCGTTGCCGTTACAGCCTGCGATCGTCAAGGATGGGCTGCCGTTCATACACGCGTACTCGGACGGATAGCCGTTGTTGCCGCCAGGAGGCGTTATTCCCCCAGCGCCCGTCCAATACGGCACGTTCGCGTGGCGATGATCGAACTCCCAGCGGAAGGTGATGTACTGCTTGGGCATCCAGTCAAAGGTGATCGAGCTGTCCCAGGCTTTGAAAGGGTTGCCCGGATTCTCGGTGAAGTAAGGCGAATTGGTCGCCGCGGAGATGGCCGTCTCTCCGTTGATCGGTGGCAACAGCACCAGGTAGCGCCCCGGGTTGTTGATCTCTCCGCCGCCTATCGTCAGACCGTAAAGGTCCTTTTTGAACCACCAGCGGTTGTACAACATGTAGCCCAGAAAGCTCTGCTTGGGGCTGCCTTTCGTGTCGCCGTGGCAGCTCACGCCGCCGCCGAACTCACAACCCATGTCACCGGTAAAGGTGAATGCCATCTTGTCCATGGTTTTCAGCGGTTGGTCGTAGTATTTGACTTCGAGGCTGTCGTCGGTGTGGATGCGGCCGCGGTTGGGGACAAACAGGTCGTCGTGCCCCAAGCCGTAATTGTTCGAGATGATGTTCACCCACGGTTTCGGAGTCCACTTGATCTGTCCTCCCAGGCCCGGGTGGTGATTGGCGGAACCGTACGACTGCCAGCCGTTGATGAACCACGGCTCAATTTTCAGGTGAGCGGTTGGAAAAATCTGCACTCGCACGCCGTTGAAGAACCAGGGTGTGTTCGAGGAAACATAGGAGGGTTGATAGGCCCAGTTGTCGAAATTGTAATAGCTGAAGAGGCCAATGTACGACATGAAGATTCCGGCGTCGACATTGATCCCATGAAGCGCGTTGAAATGGTATCCGCCGTACGCTTCTGAGACGTAGCGGTAAGCGGTGTCGAGATCCCACTCGCCGTGGCCGGGACTGCCGTCGTTGCGCGGCGTGGTTGCTGAATACATGCCAAACTGCGTCATGATCCGGGCGCGCACGTTCTCGTAATGAAAATCGCCGCCCACACCAAGCTGTTCCACCTGCACTTCTTGTGAGCGGAAGATTTCACTCGACCCACCCATGGAATGGTCCGCCGGACGATTGAAGTCGTAGGTGTAGGTTGTGTCCGCCCTGACTTCCGGCGTAAAGAACTTCGAATCCCAGTAAATGTTCTTGGTGCGCGGGTTGCCGTTCAGCCAGGTCCAGTCCGCATCGGAAAAGGGCTCGATCTTGGCCGGCTCTTGGGCCGTAGCTGCTTGGGTCGCTGCGGGCCCGGCTGGGATAATCTCGGATTTGGCCGCCGACTTCAAGCCTGCCGTCCCCTCGAGCGAAGCCACCATGACGGGCTGCGTGGAAGCGTCAGGTTTGATGGAACCGTGTCCCTGCGAAGGCGGCAGCGTTCCGGAAACGTTGCTTGGGGCGTCGGGTCGGATTTCCACCTTCCTAGGCGTGGCGGCAGCCGTAGTGACACTCGCCTGTGCTGGAGCGGCGGGAATTTGGTTCGCCGCAACCGCCTGCAAGTTGTGCTGTGCGGGAGCAGCGGCGCCGGGTTGATCAGTCGCAGCCGCCTGTGTAGTGACCGACGGTCTGGGAAGCGTCTCTGCACTTCTTGCCTGGCCCGCTTCCAAGGCGGCAAGGCGCTGCTCGAGCCGGTCGATACGCTCGAGCAACTGCGTCTCTCGTTGTGTGAGAGGCGGCGCGTCCGCGTTCGAGTTAGCCGATGGCTTTGGCAAGTCAGCCGCACGGGTGGAAGCGATCGTTTCCCTCGAATCGGCGGGCGCGGCAAGGGTCATATCAACTTGCAGGCTCTGCTGGCGCCCGAGTTCGACCGTGGCCGTTAACAAGCTGGCCAGACCCGACTTGTTCGCAGTCAGTTGGTATCGGCCAGGTTTAAGGTTTTCGACGAGAAAGGCGCCCCCTTGATCGCTAAGTGTGGTGCGGTCGGCGTTCTCGTCCAGGCTGTGGATAACCACTTGCACGCCGCCGAGCGGTGCTCCCTCGGCGTTTCGCGTGACCCCGCGAACGGTGCCGAAACTTCCTGCTCCATAGCCTAAAGACGTCAAAAGCAGCACTGCACCCAATAAAGACACAATACGGGTTCGCAACATTTGAACGGACCTCCCCCAGGGCTGTATCAAACTCGCGGCGGTGTTTTATCTACCCCGCTCTG
>Ga0187852_1002941_pt1 | contig 13097 bp, 14 predicted proteins | sample June2016WEW_6_40_FD_134511 | JGI IMG/M metagenome (GOLD analysis project Ga0187852, IMG submission 134511) | Peatland microbial communities from SPRUCE experiment site at the Marcell Experimental Forest, Minnesota, USA - June2016WEW_6_40 | ecosystem: Environmental > Terrestrial > Soil > Wetlands...
CACAGCGCCCGTTCGCAGCGCCAGTCTACTCCCAATTACCTGTGTTATCCAGAACATTTAATTCTATCCCAGCCGATTACAGGTGCGGTCCTAACAGTATTTCGGTTGAAGTTTCACGGTCTAATTCTTATTTATATTCGCCATTTGACGCTTGTAATCCGTTGCTGTCAAGGCCAGTTAATGGTTGATGAACCCCCATCATTCGACCAGAGAAAGGCGCGATCCGTCCGTCCCGTTTGCGGGTGCAGCCGGTGTCTTGGCAGACGGGCAATTCGGGCGGCGCACAGATGGATGGCGGATATTGACAAAATCAAACAATGTGGCAGGATGAGGTCATGCCGATCACATTAAACATATCACTGGCAGAGGAGCAAAAGGGCTGGCTGAATTCACGCCGGGAGGCCGGCGGGTTTTCCAGCCAAAGCGACGTGGTGCGCGACCTGATCCGCAGCGAGCAGGAACGCGAGAAAGCAGCGCTGTTGAAACAGTTCCGGCAAATGGAGCCGGACGGGAGCAACGAGGCGGAGCCGGCGGAAGTTTTGGCGATGGTCAAAAAAGTGAAAAAGGCCCGCCGTGCCGCTTAAACCGCGCGTCATTTTAGACAGTTCCGTGGTGGTTTCCGGCATCGGCTGGCGCGGTGGCGACGCCCGCAAGATTTTAACCTTGCTGGCTCTGGGCGGGTTTCATTCTTATCGCACTCCCTGGCTGACGGCCGAGTGGGCGGAGACGGTTCAATACGTCGCCGAGAATGAAAAACGGTGGAAAAATCCCAACTGGATAAACTGGCTCGCATGGTTGAAGCGCGCCTCGAAATTGGAAGAGGATATTCCCGTCAAGAAAACAGTGAAACGCGATCCGAATGACGACCCGGTGGTCATGGCGGCAGTGGCGGTTCGCGCCGCCTATATTGTCACCACCGACGATGATTTGCTTTCGCTTAAAAAGCCCTACGGTTCAACCTGCATCCGGCCACGGGAATTTCTTGGAACCATTCTACGGCAGACTTAAACCCCGGCTTCCCCGACGGCTTTTCAGCAATTTTACCGGCCCGTTTAGAACGGATCATTGGATGATTCAAGCAACGTGGTTTGCAAATCTTCCGCCGTCACCGGCCCGACATCAATGTTATCGGCTTGCCGGTGTTTGTCACGTTGACGTATCCCGATGATTTTCCGGTCACACCCGAACGCTGGCGGCGTGATCTGGCGGCGTTGTGGCGTCGAATCAAACGCCAGTGGCCGGAGGCAGCGGCCATCTGGAAAAAGGAATTCAAGCGGCGCAAGAGCGGCGTCAATGCCGGCAAAGTGGCCCCACATTATCACAAGCTGCTGTGGATTCCCCAATGGGTCGCCCAGGAAAGGGCTGACTGGATTCGATATTGGAAACTGGAACTGGCCAGAATCCAGGTGGCTGACGGCAAGGCTTTGATCTGCACCGCTCGATTCAAAGCCGGGAAGGAAGTAAAAATCGAAGACAAGGGGCCGGATGTGCAAGTGGTGCGGCGGCAAATCACCGGCCGCAAAGAGGATTACGAAATCGTGGAATATTGGAAAATGGATGGCATCAACCATCTGACGTATTACGCATCCCAAATAGCCGGATGGTCTGCCGGCCAAATCGTCGAACCGAAAAAAGCGATTCAGAGTTGGTTTGCAGTAATGTGGTATGAAATTGTGGGCAGCGGCGAACTACCCCAGCTTACATTTTCCGCAGTAATGTAACAAGAGCATGGTTCCCAAGAAAGAATGCCAGTAAAAGCGCAAAAATGAGCAACGCAACAAACGCCCAAAACGTAATGCGGATTTGGCTTTGACGTTTATGCTCGTCGTGCTTGTATTCCAAAGCCCAATTAGAGTGCGTTTTCATTACAGAATAGGTATGCATTTAATATACCGTTTATTTTGACACTCTTCAAAAATATGTCTTGGTAAGACAGCATTTGGTTCTAAGCTGCTAATGTTTAGGAAGTTGCAACTTTACATTGCGTCTCATTGTTTTACGCTTGGTTTGAATGTAGCAAGGCGTCATTCACTAGAGACCTTGACGGCGGGGGTGATTAAAATATATGAGCAAACAAGGGTTGGTGGCCTCATGTGCGGCCAATGACCCTCACAAATAGCGCAAAGTAAAGAAGACGAAGCCATAAATTTCAAATTAGGGCACTACCAACAATTTATATTAACTTTGGGCAGACTTTTTCGCCGTATTCCAGTGTTTTCACTGACAGTTGTTAAAACTGAATGCAAAAGGCCGACGAAGTCGTTCGGCCCCCGCTCTACCAATCAGAAACCGAAGGCGTCGCGCGACGAAAGCGGCGTGGCCGGGCGGAGAGATCGCCAAAGGCGGCGCCGAGAACGGTTATGGGGCAACTGCCATTGCAGGAATTGATGGACGGATTGCCCGGATTCGGCCTTGACTCCCGACTGGACTCCCGAAAATTAGTCCCGGCTGGTCTGCCGGTGTCCGCATCTGTCCCTCCAGAGCATGACGCTAAAACGGGAAATCCTCTTGTGAACAAAGGCGATTGTCCCAATCTGTCCCTGTCTGTCCCAGCCAGTCCCCAAAGTGAGGACTGGCGGAGAGAGGGGGATTCGAACCCCACAATTTCCCGCCGATAATAAGGGAAATCCGCACGACGACACACAAAGAGACTCACAAATTTCAGTCCCGTCAAGCCCCGAATTGTCCCAAGTAGTCACTGCATGGGATAAATTGCCGGCACCACTCAAGGCGGCAATCCTCGCCATCATCAATTCAACGGAGGGCCGGCCATGAACTTAAATTCGGCTACGGTACTGAATCCCGTGTTCAACGCTCTGGACGCCCTGATCCAGAATTACGGTGTTTATCTTTACCTCGTGTTCGTCTGGTTGTCCCTGGGAGCGATTGCCTGGGTGTTGGGCGGCGGCTTGCGGCGGAGAGGGTCACAAGGAAACTCCGCCACAGTCAATTTCGGCATCATCTTTACAACGCGGCCGCCGAATCAATCACCACCGCCAATCGTCATCACCGATGTTGACCCGGCACGGAATTGCGACAACGAAACAATGGACTAACCATGATCAAATTACATCCCCGGCAATCAGACTGTGCTCGGCACACCTACGAACAGGGAAACGCCAGCACGCTCAATTTCACGTCACTAATTGCACCATCAATTTGCGCACTCATGCACACTAAACGTGTCAAAACCGATGCAACCATTTTTAAGCCAAGGTGCAGTCGCACGGGTATGTGCTACCGCCTTGATAGGGTGCAAGCCTTACCCCTTAGCCAGCTAAGGTTTTTTCGACTCGCCATTTGCTCGCCGATGGTTGCGCGAAGTCCCGCGAGACGGTTGCGCGATGGGCGCGAAACATCCGGCAAGACATCCGGCGAAATGTCTCGCGTCATGCCCGCGCAATGTCCCGGCAATGGCCGGTCAGTGGCAACAGCAATGCCGCCGAACGTCCGGCAAGACGACTCGCAAGATAACTTGCCTTGCGCCAGACTTGGACGCGCAATGTCCGCGCCGGAAACTTGCGAGACAACTCGCAATACGTCTGCGCAACAGCGTGCCGCAGTCCGCGCAACGGCCAATACAACATCTCGCAAGCGGCTCGTGGAAATTCCATCGTCAGCTTTTAACCATGACATCCCAAAATTATGAACACACCAACCATACCAACACCCGATCTTGAATCGCTCCGCAAGGCGGTTCAGGAATTCCGGCCCAATTCGCATCGCGTCCAATTCAACAATCTCAAACCATTCCATGACTCCATCGCGGAATTGCGCGGCAAGAAGGCATCCTATTCTATCATTGCAGAAATTTTGCAACAAAATGGCGTCAAGACCAGCCGGGCGCGTGTGGCCGAATACGGCCGCATTGTCCTAGATGGTGGGAAATCACGAAAACGGCGCAAACGTGCGAGAACCCCGCAAGTCACAAATGCCCCGGCCTCGCCTCAAAGTGTGCCAGTCGTGGCCGCAAAACCCACGCCGGCCACGCCAGCGCTGACCACGGCTTCGGCGGGCAATGTCCCGCCGCCGCCAAAAGAAGATTCTCCATACCGTTCACGCGGACCGCACATCGCCAACGTAAAAATGATGACTCCAAGCGAACGGGAAGAATTCGAGGCCAGCCTGAAGCCAGGAAACGCCCCCAAGCCGTGACCAACGCTTGCGTAGCCGCGTCTGCGCGTTCGTCACGGCTGCCCTTTGGCTTCCGTCTGGTCGTCCTGCCGCGTCATCATCCGCAACAGGACGGCCAGACCGAAGCGTATTGATCCATCAAGTCCGGCAAATGCCGGTTGTGGTTCACTGGCTTTGCTTTTTCATCAACGACCGTGACACTTCCCGCGTGAATCCTTAATCGCCATCGGGTTTGTGGCGAAGCGAGCATCGTCAAGGTGGAAGCCGAAGGGCAACAGGGCGGAACGACCTTGACGACGCACAGCGAGCCATACAATGAGACGGCGATTCACGCGAGTTAGCAACATGGTTGGCACTGGCTTCGCAACAGGGTGGTAACACGCGAGGCAACATCCGAAGCAACAAAGTTCGTAATGCGGTTAGCACGAGCGAAGCATTTCGCAGGATGTCTTGCCAGATGTTGCGCGTCCATCGCGTGACCGTCTCGCGGGACTCCGCGCAACCATCGGCGAGATTTTGGCGAGCCATAAAACCCCCCTTAAAATAAGGGGTAACGCGTGCCCTGTCTAAAATGGCAAATTGCCCACTGAAAATTCATGCAGCGTCTAGCGACAAGGCGGCAAAAAGCGACAAGTTGAAGCGACAAATTGCGACAAATTCGTTGCCGCTTTTTGTCGCAATTTGTCGCTCGGTTTTGAGCCGCGATTTTTCCTACCGAAGTCGGTAGGGGATGGTGTCTATCCGCAAAACAGTTTTCCAGATGCTCCACTTCATCGCCATTTCCCGGCTGATGTGAACGTATGGCAACTGCCCGTCGTGGCTCCGGATTGTTCGCGGTCGTGTCCTTGGCCGTGGTCGTGGCTTGGCTGTGGACGGTTCGCTGCATGGTTAGCAACGTGATTAGCAACAGCCGGTCAATGTGGAGTTCAAATTACGGCGAGCGCAGGCGGTAGAAGCGGTTGGGATAATTCGTCCATTGCGGATCGCTGAAATAAGCCGTTCCGGTTGTGAGCGAGTTGGTTTGCACCGGTTGCCAATCAGGATTGGAAAGATTTGTGCAGGCGTCCACTACCACCGTCTGGCCGCTGGCCCAAATGATGTTGAAGCCGAATTGATTCGTCTGCACGCCAAAGCTACCGTCGCTGGTTTGCATGGCGGGCAACCACAAGGCAGTCGGAACACCGGCAAACGTGGAATCCCAGCCCGTTGTCCCGGGCAGATAATAGGCGATCACCGGGTCAAGGTAGAAGGGTTCCGCGCCAGCACCGGGAGCATTGCCGCTGAAATAAATGCCAGTCAGTTTGGTGCAATAAGTAAACACATAATCTCCGATGCTGGTGACGCTGGCCGGGATGACAATACTGGCCAGGCTGGAACAGCCGGAAAATGTGGCGTCCCGGATGGTCGTGATGTTGTCGGGGAGTGTGATGTTGGTCACGCTGGAACAATTCATGAAAGCCTCCGCGGCAATCTCTGTTGCCGAGTTGGGGAGGTTGATACTGGTTAGACTGGTGCAATTGGCAAATGCGAATTGCATGATGGTTGTGACACCCTCGGGAATGACGATGTTGGTCAGGTGACTGCAACCATCAAAAACATAGTTCTCAATCCAGATGAGGCTGTTGGGCAAGGTGACATTAACCAGGCTGGTGCAGCCGGCGAACATATAATCGCCAAGTCTGGTAACGCCACTAAGAATTGTTACGTTGGTCAGATTGACACAGCCATCGAACGTATCGCCCACAATACTGCTCACACTTCCGGGGATTGTGATGCTGCTCAAGCCGCTACAATTTAGAAATGCGCCATACAAGATAGTGTTGACGCTGTTTGGAATCGTTATCGCGGGCAGGTTGGTGCAGTTGGCGAAGGCGAACCGCCCTATGCTTGTAACGCTCCCGGGAATCATGACATTGGTCAGTGCTGCGCACCCAAAAAAAGTCTCATCCTCAATGCTTGTTACGCTGCTAGGAATCGTTACTTCTGTCAGGCTGAGGCAGGAATCGAACGCGTGCATCCCAATATCTACCACCTTGTTGGGGATCTGAACGCCATTCAGACTACTACAGGAAGCAAATGCCCAGCTTCCGATGTATGCGACGTTCGTGCCAAACGTGACGCTAATTAAAGATAAGCATCCACTAAATGCTCCATTCCCGATATTCGTCACGCCGTTCGGAAAAGTAATATTTGTGAAGCCGTTACAGCCTGCGAACGCCGCGTCTTCGATGCTTGTGACGCTGGCGGCAATCGCTATATTGGTAAGCCTATTGCAATCGGAAAATGCACTCTCGCCGATAACGATGACACCGTTCGGAATGACATAGCTTCCCATCTTTCCGGCAGGGAATTCCACCAGCATCTTTTTATTGCGAGTGTAAAGGACTCCATCCACACTGCTATACCATGCATTCTCTCCATCCACCATGATTCCCGTCAGACTGCTGTCGCCGGCGAACGCCGCGTTCCCGATGTTCGTGACGCTGTAGGGAATCAGGATGTTTGTCAAGCTGGTGCATCCAATGAAGGCCATATCTCCAATACTGTTGAGACTATCGGGGAAAGCGACACTCGTTATGTTGTTACGATACCAAAACGCTCTTTCATCAACCCTGATGACCGGCAGGAAATTGATAGAATAGGGTATTGTAACGTCGCCACTTGGACCAGTGTAATCCGTAATCGTAATCGCATCATCACCAATTGAATAACTGAATGGGACTGGCGGATTCCATAACACAGTAGGACGACCACCTAAAATCGGTTTCCAGCCGGTTGCACCGTTCAAATAATAAATCGTGGCCGGGCTGCCTTTGAACACACTGTGTCCCTCAAGGCTGGGCGCATTTCCACGGCAGCAGACACTTTCCAACCGTGGACAACGACTGAAAGCCCCTTCGCCGATGTTTGCAACGCTGTTGCCCAACGTGACGTTGGTCAGCGACCCGCAATGCGAGAAAGCATCGCGCCCGATTTCGGTGACGCTATCTGGAATCAGAACATTGATGACATGCGTAGCGAAAAAGGCCCGATTGCCAATGCTGGTGACGGGCAGGCAACCAATGGTGCTGGGAATGGTCACCACACCGCCGGAACCGGTGTAGCCCGTGATGGCAATGGCACCGTTGTTGGTCTTGAACGTGAATTGAGCCTGCACCAAGGCAGGCAAAGCGAGAAGTAGCAGGAGCGGCAGCACTTTCATTGGTTTATTTCTGTCCGCAGCGTTTTCCAAGACAAGTATTGAGTGCCATATTTACCTTGTAAAAAAATCTCGTTTTTGCGGAATTACGACTACGCGACCATGTTTGGTCGTAATGTCCACTCATTTTAGCAACGCAAACACGTCGCATCATGCGTAAGATATAAGAAGTGACCGGCTTTTTCGATAAAAATGTGGTAGAAAAAATTCGGTTCATAACAAACATTTTGCACTCGCAAGGAGAACAGCGTGCCTCATGTAAAACGCCTTCGTCTGAAGGCGGCAATTGTCGGCAAATGCGCATGGGAAAAGGCGACAATTACAACAAATTCATTGCTGCCTGAGTTCAACAATCGTCTCATCAATTGCTTGGTTTAGGAGCAATTGTTCAAGCATGACTTAAACAATGCGCCTTAAACTAAACAAAAGTCTGAGTGTCCCCGCAAGTCACCCCGCAAGTCACCCCGCAGGTTGAAAGGGTGCTGACCGCCACGCCCATGAAGCCACATCGGAAAATTGAATTTTCACACGAATTGAGCGAAGGGAAATCCTTTTTCATTGATTGCAACTTTGGTTCACCTACGATTTGAAGCAATCTCATGCACTGGATCGCCCCATCGGAAAAAAATGCTGACAATGCGGCGCTGGAAAAACGCCTCTGGGATGCCGCCGACCAGTTGCGCGCCAATTCCGAATTGAAGTCGCAGGAGTATTCCGCGCCAGTGCTCGGCCTCATCTTTCTGCGGTTTGCCGAAGTCCGCTTCACCGCCCAACGCGCCGCACTGGAAAAAGCCGGCACGTCTGGTGGGAACGGGCACAGCCCGCGGCGCGGCTCGCGCGTGGACGAACCTGCCGCCTACCACGCCGAGGGCATCCTGTATCTGCCCGCCGAGGCGCGGTTTGATTATCTGCTGAACCGCCCGGAAGCCGAAAACATCGGCGCGAAGGTCAATGCCGCCATGCGCGACATTGAAAAGCAGAATCCGCAACTCGCCGGTGTCCTGCCCAAGACCTACAACATCTTCGGCAGCACACTCCTCAAGGAACTGCTCAAGAAGATTTCTGAAATCCCCGTTTCATCCGACTACGACACGTTCGGGCGCGTGTATGAATACTTCCTGGGCGAGTTCGCGATGGCGGAGGGACAGGGCGGCGGCGAATTTTACACGCCATCCAGCATCGTCCGGTTGCTGACGGAAATCATTGAACCGTTTCACGGTCGCATTCTTGATCCGGCGTGCGGTTCAGGCGGCATGTTCGTGCAATCGGCGCGGTTCGTGTCCGAGCACCAGAAAAGCCCGGCCAAGGAACTGGCGATTTACGGTCAGGAAAAAGAGCGCGCCACCGGCGACCTGTGCCGGATGAACCTTGCCGTGCATGGTCTGGAAGGTGACATCAAACAAGCCATCAGCTATTACGACGACCCCCATGATGCGACTGGTCGCTTTGATTTCGTTCTCGCCAATCCGCCGTTCAACGTCAACGCCGTTGATAAAGAGAGGCTGAAAGATCAGGTTGGTGCGAATCGCCGGTTTCCGTTTGGCCTGCCGCGCAGCGACAACGCCAATTATCTTTGGATTCAACTTTTTTATTCCGCGCTGAATGAAAAAGGCCGCGCCGGATTCGTCATGGCAAATTCCGCTGCGGACGCGCGCAGTTCAGAGCTGGAGATCCGCAAGCAGCTCATCGAAAGCTGCGCTGTGGATGTGATGGTTGTCGTCAGTCCAAATTTCTTTTACACCGTTACGCTTCCTTGCACGCTTTGGTTTTTCGACAAATCTAAAACGGTAGGGAGAGCGTCCCCGCGAACCGAACAAGTCCTTTTCAGAGATGCCCGCCACATTTACCGTCAGATTGACCGTGCGCACCGCGATTGGACGCACGCGCAAATTGGTTTTCTCGGTAACCTTGTTCGCCTTTATCGTGGCGAAGAATTGGACTTTACTCTAGGCGGCGACGAATCCCGCGCGAAATTGAAAGAAGTTTTCGGGAAGAATCCTAAATACGCCGATGTCGCCGGATTGTGCAAAGCTGCCATGTTGAAAGAAATTGAAGCGAAAGATTGGTCGCTTAATCCCGGTCGTTACGTTGGCGTGGCTGCCGATGAAGCGGTAAACGACGAGGATTTTAAGGCGCAACTCGAAACATTCAATGAGGAACTCGAAACGCTCAATGCCAGCGCCCGCAAGCTTGAAAAAACAATAGCCGGCAACGTGACGGAAATTCTAGAGGATTGAGCGATGCAGGCAAAATGGAACATTGTCCCAATCAGCGAGCTTTATGAAGGTCTTTACGACGGGCCGCACGCAACCCCCAAGACATCCGAATCTGGGCCAGTCTTTCTCGGAATAAAAAACGTAACCGACGACGGCCATCTTGATTTGTCCGACATCCGGCACATTGCCGAGGAAGATTATGCGACTTGGACGCGACGAGTTGAGCCGAGGCCAGGCGACATTGTTTTCACCTACGAAGCAACGCTGAATCGTTACGCAATCATTCCCGAAGGATTCCGTGGCTGTTTGGGGCGGCGCATGGCATTGATTCGCACCGACGCAAACAAGGTGGATAGGGGATTTCTTTTTTACTATTTCTTTTCGCCCGCTTGGAGGGAGGTTATCACCAACAATATGATGACGGGTGCGACCGTTGACCGTATCCCGCTTATCACATTTCCGAAATTTCCAGTCCGCGTTCCCCCGCTTCCGGTGCAACGGCGGATCGCGTGCATCCTGTCGGCCTACGACGAGTTGATGGAAAACAGTCAGCAGCGCATCCGATTCTTGGAGGCGATGACCCGCGCCATTTATCGAGAGTGGTTTGAGCACTTCCGAATTCCCGGCCACGAAAAGCTCCCGCGCGTCGCCTCCCTCATTGGCGAAATCCCCAAAGGCTGGGAGGTTAAACCACTGGAATCTCTGATGACAGACCACATCGGCGGCGGCTGGGGCAAAGACGTTGCTGATGAAGACTACACTGAGCCGGCATGGGTAATTCGCGGCACAGACATTCCTGACGCGCGTTTGAGTCAGGTTGCCGATGTTCCACATCGTTTTCATACCGTCCAAAATATCCGCACCCGCCGCCTGCAAGCGGGCGACATTCTCTTTGAAGTATCGGGCGGCAGCAAAGGTCAGCCAGTCGGTCGCACCTCGCTGGTAACTCCACAACTCCTTTCGGCGCTTGGCGACGAGTCCGTCATTTGCGCGAGCTTTTGCAAGCGCGTTCGCCCCGACGCCGTCGGTTACGGCTCTGAACTTCTTTATCTTTCATTCCTTGAAGGCTACGAGTCCGGCGAGATTGAGCAGTTTCAAGTTCAGTCCACCGGTATTTCAAACTTCAAGTGGACAGAATATATTGCCCAAACGCACCGGGTCGTTCCGCCCGCTGCGTTGCGTGAAAAATTCAGGGCGCACGTCGCGCCGATGTTTTCACAAATCGCGACGCTTGGCCTTCAAATCGCCAATCTCCGCCGGACGCGCGACCTGCTGCTGCCGCGTCTGCTGTCGGGGCAGGTGTCGTTGTCCGTTAAAAAGTAGGAGACGACGTGAGGAGTCTCTGACTGATTTGAGACTCGTTACCTCGTCTCCTACGAGAACTACACCGGCACAACGCCACAGCAACGCCAGCGCTGCACAAGCACAGCGCCGCCGGAATGCCTAGGTTTTGAATTAAGATTGCACGATATGCTGATTTGCTGGCAAATTGCGCTTGAGTTTACTGAAAGCATCGAGTTTACTGCGCAGTAAACAGCACCCAATGAGTAAACAAAAGACCATCACCACGGAAGCGCAGTTGCGCGAGGCCGTCCGCGCCCTTTGGGCGGAGGACTCCGCGCTGAACTGGCGCTGGAAGAAATGGCAGCCGCGTCGCGAACGGGGAATTGATGCGATCGGGGAACTGGTTCTGGACAAGCGGCGCATCACGTTTGGGGTGGAGTTCAGATTGAATCCGGCGGCGCGGGACGTGGAATTTCTGGCGAAGCAAAAGCATCCGCATCCGCTGCTGCTCATCGCACCGAACATTTCGGCGACGCTGGCGCGGCTGTGCCGGGAGCGGGGATTGAGTTGCGCGGACTTGAACGGAAGGTTGTGGCTGCGCACGGAGGGCGTGTTGATCGAACGGGACGCGAAGCAGACACGTTTTCGTCCGGCGGTGGCTGAACCGGATGTATTTTCGGTCAAGGGTTCGCGGCTGGTGCGGACATTGTTGAGCCATCGCGACCGCGAGTGGAGCCACAAGGAATTGGTGGAGCGCACGGGTTTGAGCAAGGGGCTGGTGTCGCGTTTATCGCGGCACTTGATTGAACAAGGTTTGCTGGCGCAGCGGGAGCGGACATTGCAGGTGAAGCAGCGGGAGGCGTTGCTGGATGCGTGGGCGGCGCAGGATGATTGGCGGAAGCGGACGACGTTGCACCAGTATTCGTTGCTGGAATCGGATTTGGAAACCATCGCGCGGCGTTTGTTGAAAAATTTTCCGGCGGGCGAGTCATTGGTGTTCACCCAGTGGTTCGCCGCGAACTTGCGGCATCCCTACACCATCGCGCCGGTGGTGTCCGCTTATGTGACGAAATTTCCCGATGAACGAATCGAACGAGAGCTGGGAGCGCGGCGGGTGACGGATGGCGGCACGCTCTGGCTGGTTGCTCCCAAAGACGACGGAGTTTTCCGCGAGACGCAAAAAGTGGGCGAGTTCACGCTGGCGTGTGACGCGCAGATTTATCTCGATCTGTTGCGCGCTGGCTTGCGCGGACCGGAACAGGCGCAGGCATTGCGTGAATGGAGTGGATTTGGGAGGATTAAAGCGTGAGCAAGTTCGCCAGCTTCGCCGAATACCCGCCGCGCAGTCTGGCAGGCGCGGAAGCGGCGTTGTTGACGGCTTGGGCTTCGTTGGCACGGTTTCACGACGACTTGGTTTTGGTGGGCGGACTGGCGGTGAAGTATTTGATCAAACCAGGCGGCGGTTTGCTGCCCGGTGCTGTGACGATGGACGTGGATTTTGGAGTCACGCTTGCCGCCGAGGGCGGACAATATGGAAACATCGCGGATGATTTGGCCGGTCAGGGATTCAAGCGTGATGAAAATGGGCGTTATGTGAGGAAGTTCGAGACGATGGACGTGTTCATTGATTTCCTCACGGAGCATCCGACAGCCACGACCGGGACAGCGTCAGTTGAAGGTGTTGCCGCCGGAGTTTTTCCGGGAGTGACGAGGGCGTTGGCAACGCGCCGCAAGATCATGGTCGAAGGCAGGGATTTATTCGGCGTGACGCAAAAGGTACTTGTGCCGGTGGCTGGCATCGGTGCGTTGCTGGTGCTCAAGTTGAATGCGTTTGCCGGCAGACAACAGCCGAAAGATGCGTATGACATTCTGCTGGGCGTAAGCCGATATGCCGACGGGCCGGATGCCGCCATTGCGGCATTTCAAGCCGAGGCAACCGCATACAACCAGGGTTATGCGCGGGCAGCAGCGACATTACGACAACACTTCTCCAATTCCGACCAGAGCGGGCCGCTCCGTTGCGCCGCGTTTGCGCTGGACGCGCAACCCGGATTGGATGATCGCCAAACACGACAGCGCCAAATAGTCGAGCAGATGGTGACAATCGGCCAAGCATTGCTGGGCAAAGAATGAATCGTTAATTAACAATGTCCCACGCCTACACCGAAGACCAGCTTGTCGAGCAGCCCGCCATCGGGTTGTTCGCGGAGCTTGGCTGGCAGACGGTGTCGGCAATGGAGGAAACCTTCGGCGCGACCGGCACG
>Ga0187852_1002942_pt1 | contig 13093 bp, 13 predicted proteins | sample June2016WEW_6_40_FD_134511 | JGI IMG/M metagenome (GOLD analysis project Ga0187852, IMG submission 134511) | Peatland microbial communities from SPRUCE experiment site at the Marcell Experimental Forest, Minnesota, USA - June2016WEW_6_40 | ecosystem: Environmental > Terrestrial > Soil > Wetlands...
AATGCCGTCGGGTGGACTCTGCGCGGCGCAGCAGGCGACCGGCTGTGTCTGCTCTTTGTGGCCGACGGGCTCCAGTCCCCTCGCTACTGTTAGGTTTGTTGGCGTGGGTTTTGTCCACAGGTCAAGCGCCTGGCGCTTTGGCCTCCCCCTTAAGCTCGCGACGACCGCACTCGTGACTTTGGCCTGTTGTGGGTTTACGCCATCCGCCCGGCCATCCGCCCGAGCGGAGACGACGAGCTCGGTACTGGCATCGGCGAAGGCGGCCATCGCCAAGCAGACCGGTGCCCGCCTGTCGTTGACGGTGACGTCCAGCTCGTCCTCGGACACCGAGAAGATCACGACGGACTCGGGAGTGACAGAGGGTATGGAGACGATCGCCCTGGGTGCGGCAACGGCGACGATCAAGGTAACGCCAAGTTATGCCTACATCAGCGGGAGTTCCTCCGGGCTGACAACGATCTTTGGACTGAGCGCCGCACAGGCAAAAAAGATCGGAAAGCACTGGGTGTCCTTCAAGGCAGGTACGAGCCAGTACTCCGATTTCAAGTCTGGCGTCACCATGTCTTCGGTTGACTCCGTGCTCCCGCAGGCCAAGGGGACCAAGACGTCCATGGCAGATGTCAAGGGGACCAAGGTCTACGTCCTCACATGGACGGTCGCGGCCACAAGCTCCACGCCGAAAACCTCGGACACCCTCACGATCTCGGCGGTGGGTGCGGCTTTGCCGATCAAAGAAACCGCGTCGGACGCGGCCGGAGACCACGAGACGCTCCTGCTTTCCAAGTGGGGTGAGCATGTCAGTGTGAGCGCGCCGCCCGTCGCTTCGACGATCTCATATTCGCAACTCACCGGCTGATGAGGACGTGATCCCCCCGGGGCACCACCGTCCTGCCGACAGTTGAGCCCGCCATTTTCACGTCGGCACGCTGATCCAGCCCAGTACGCGCCGGGCTGAGACTGGCAATGCCGTCGGGTGGACTCTGCTCCGATTGGCTCCGTCTGAGGACAGTCGTCAACCGGGTGAGCTTGGCCGCGTCGGTGTGGACCAAGCAAGGGCGTGTTCCGGCTGCACCATCCCTCCGTTACGCAGCTTCGTCACCCAGACTTGAGAAAGGTGCACGGCCCCGTGCTCCTTCTGGGCAAGGCCACGGGGGGTCGTGCACCTTCTATCAATATCGACTCGGGTCAGACGGCCCTTGAAAGCGCGTCGCTGAGGTCTGCATCCGGGGCGTCGAACGGCTCTAGCCGTGAGCGGGTTGTCGCGATCTTCGGTCAGTTCGTGTGGGCGCTGAGGGCGTTTCGGCGGTAGGGCGCTGGTCCACTCGCATCCCTGTGCACGATGCCAAGCCCGGCGTTGAGACCTTCCGCGTGGCACACGAGGATGACCTCGGCCTCAACGAAGATGCATCCGTAGGTGACCAGCGCGGTGGTGAGCCGTTCGGCCTTGCGGGTCGATGCTGGCGAGCTGGGCATCGAACGGCGTCGCTTCCAGCCCTCGCCCCCGATTCGCGGTGTCCGCGCGTGCCTGAGGTGCTGCTGCCCCACGCCCGGTCCCGAGGTATACCGTGATGGGTACAGGCCCTCTGTTCCCCCGCACGGCAACAAGGGGTCGCGCAACATTGCCCCCTTCGGGCAATCCGGCCCCGCTGCACCCCCCCGCGGCGGGGCCGTGCTACGTCAGACTTTCGGTGTCCGCGGGAACTGGACGTGCTGCTGCTCTGCGTCGGGTCCCGCGAGACACCGGGTCGGGTGCACGACCCCGTGCTTCCCTCGGGCAAGACAACGGTGGTCGTGCACCCTCTATCAATATCGGCGCGGGTCGCTCGTCTCCTGAACAACTCGGCGGAGCCGGTGAATGGCCGCGGCTCACGAGCGCCCCGGACCTCTGACCGAAGCGTGGCGGGTTCGTCGATTCGCGGCCTCGGCTCTCCGTACTTGAGGGATCTGCGACTCGCACGAGGAACATGGCCGACTTGGTCCAGCCGTCTTGGTTCAGCCGTGCGCCGCTCAGAACTCATCGGCGGTCGCGTCGGTTGTCATGGAACAGCGCTCTCTTCATCACTGCCAGTCGGAGATCCGAGACGACGGCCCTCCGACACACCGCTCTCGATCGGGGCACACGCGTCCTGGGTGTCATCGGATCAGGCGCCAGTGACCGGTAGTACGAGATCGTGCACGTCGGCCCTCCGACACCAACGTTCTGCGACTGCTTGCCGCCCAGCCCCACTTCAGCCAGGCCAACATTGAGGCGAGGTGCGCCTGCGATCGTGACCTCCAGGTGATCGGGAAACACGGCAACCTTCTCCACCAGCTCCTCCACCAGGACTCGCCGCTCGGGCTCGGTTGCCTCGTCCCACGCCGTCCCGAGAGCGAGGTCCTGAAGGAGAGCGGCCACCTCTTCGAACCGGCGGAGCAGCTCATCGCGCTCCGCGGCTCGACGAGGGCCTGCAAAGTGTCGTGGGAATGGCGCAAGGCGCCGATCCACGGGGCGGGCGCAGTTTCCATCTTGTTTCTCCGTTCCGGGTCGTGCTAGTTGAGGTGCGACTTGAAGAAGGCGACGATGCGCCGGCGGGCGTCTTCGGCCGAGGCCTCGTGGTAGCCAATGCCCATGATCTTTCCCGTCACGACGAACAACGCCGGAATGTGGTCGTGCGCTCCCTCATGGTCATTGAGGAAACCGTGCTCAGCCTCGGGGTACACCTTCACGTCATGGTCGATCCCAGCCGCTCTAAGAGCCCGTTCAAGACGTGGTGCCGCTCCCCGCAAGATGCGGTTCCTTGCTCCGTAGCTCGCGACGATGGGACAGGCGCCGGCCAACACGCTATCGGCTTGTCGGCCGCCTAGTTCGCTCACGTTCCCATTCCCGTCCCCACTGGAGTGAAGGCTGTAAGAGCGTCAGGCGGGTGTGCTCGCCAGGGTCACGCGGATGGCGCCGGCGAACTCGTCCCAGACGGGGAGGGACGTCATCGGAACAATCTCGACAGATGCCCCTGTGTACGGCGAATCGATCACGCGCCCGCCGCCCACGTAGATCGCGACGTGGTGGACGAGCCCTTTTCCACCAGGGCCGGCGAAGAAGAGCAAGTCACCCGGCTGGATCTTGGCGAGCGCGACCGGAGTGCCGGCGTGGCGCTGGTCGGCCGCGTCGCGGGGTAGGTACAAGCCGTAGTGGGCATAGAGCGAGTACACGAGGCCAGAGCAGTCGTAGCCGAAGGCGCTCGTCCCGCCCCAGAGATAGGGAAGCCCGAGGAACTGCCGCGCCTGCTCGGCGACTGTCGTACCCGACACGGCGCCGATGTGCACTGGGCTGAGCGCATTGTCGGCGATCGCCCCCTCTTCGCCCGCGGGGAGTCCGAGGACGAGGTAGCCCGGCACTGTCCCGACGACGGGCAGTTCGGTGTCGTAGCTGACGAGGAAACGGCGCCGGGCGACCATGCCCTTGGCCACGGCGTAGAGCCACGTGCGCGGCACGCTGACGATCACCTCCCGAGTCTTTGCCTGTGGCGCGACGGCGGACAGCTGAACATTCGGCACCCAGCCAATGATGCCGTCGGGGAAGCCCGAGCCGCGCTGGTCGGGCACCTCGACCTCGCTCCATCGCCCCTGGCGCGCGAGGACGAGGACCTTCTGGCCGAGCAGGACCTGGGTGTTGATGCGGCTGTCAAGGCCGAGCCGCTCGGTCACGCTTAGTCGAGTGAGCCAGTCCGCGATCCTCGCCGGGTTCCCGAGCGCCGGCGCGTCGACCGGTCGCGGGCTCCACGGGTGGTACCACACCGTTGCCACCGACACCTGTACCCAGGCAGGAGTCGTCCTCTGCGCAGATGCCACGGCGTGCACGACCGGCCCTAGCGTGACCGACACGGCCAGCACGAGCCCAAGGAGGAGTTGTCGGAGTGAACGAATGTCAAATAATGGCCGTCCGGCCGCTCGCATTGTTCGCGCTACCTCGAAACTCGCCACCTCCGAGGAAGGAATCATGAAGATGACGCGGTCTAGTTGGTGGCTGGCGATCGAGGTCGTATCTCTGGTTGGGTCTAGGGCCGCGATTTCGACCGGAGCGGCGAGCGCTGCGAAGGGCCGATCTTCCTCGTGCCGACGGAAGCCCTCTCGACCGTCACGGCGCAGGTCGTAAGGCGCGTTGCGCGGCGAGCGGCAATCACCAAGCCCGTCGGTCCCCACACGCTGCGACACGCCTTCATCACCGCGGCACTTGATCCTCCGCGACGTTCAAAAGGCGGCCTCGCACGCCGATCCGCGCACCACGACGCGATACGACCGCGCTCGGGTGTCTTTGGAACGCCACGCGACCTACATGGTCGCCGCGTTCGTGGCAGGGCTCGGCCCGCTGAGCCCTTGCGAGCTAGTCCGACGAGCGCATCTCCGTCGTCAGGCGCTCCCTGAGACCGACAGCGGAGATGTGCATCATCGGGAGCAACGCCTCTAGCCGCGGACCTCTTCTACAGGCAACATCGCGGTTATGAAGGTTGTGGTCGCCGCGGGATTGGGGGTGCTACTGGCCCTTGTGGGCGTTGTGGGAACGGGGTTCCACTCGGCTTGGGCCATTCCGCGCGGGCCGTTGCCCAGCGCTCGAAGCAGAACGCCAAGCGCATCACCGGCAGCTGGAGCGCCATCATCGTGCCCGGTGCCGCCGAGCGGGCCGCAGTTTCACGCCCCAGGCATATCGAGCGGTGGCAAGACCGTCGCGCTCACCTTCGACGACGGTCCGGGGCCGAGCACGCAGGCCATCCTCTCGATCCTCGAGTCTTTCCAGGTGCCGGCGACGTTCTTCAACATCGGCGTGCACGAAACAAAGTGGCCCGGTGACGTCCGCGCTGAAGCAACAGACGGTTTCTTGATCGGCAATCACACCTGGAACCACCCTGACATGACGACGCTGTCCTCAGCCGGCCAGGCGGCCGAGATGGACCAGGTGATCCAAGAGCAGGAGTCGTTGACGGGGACGTCGCCCTGCGTCTTCCGGCCGCCCTATGGGGACTACGACCCGACGACGTTATCGTTGGCTTCCCAGCGCCACATGGCGGTATGGATGTGGACTGTCGACACCGAAGACTGGGAAGCGGAGGGGTCCGGGTCCTCCTACTGGGTGAACCGCATCATCTCGCTCGCCGAGTCTGAGGGCGGGGTGCTCAGCCACCCAGTCGTACTGATGCACAACCAGGCGATCCCGATGCCGGCGACGGTAGCCGCCTTGCCGATCATCATCCGTTACTTCCAGAGCCACGGCTACACCTTCATCGACTTGCTTGGGCGGACAGGACTGTCGGCACCGTGCGGGAGCGCGCCTCGCCCGTCCCCGCGACCGCCGAGCGCTGTGCTTGAGCCCGGTCGCCAGCTACGCCCTGGGGCCTCGATGCAGCTGCCCGGCAGGCAGTTCCGCCTCGTCATGCAACTCGACGGCAATCTCGTGCTGTACTCGGCCAGCGAACAGGCACTTTGGATGTCAGGCACCCGTGGGGTCGCTGACGCCTGGGCCTCGATGCAGCGCGACGGCAATTTCGTCGTCTACTCGAGGACCGGACGGGCTGTCTGGGCGAGCGGGACGGCGAAGCATCCCGGCGCCCAGCTCGCCCTGCAAGCGAACGGCAACGTGGTCGTCTACGACTCCAAAGGGGTCCTCTGGTCCACCGCGTCGAAGGACTCCCGGTTGCTCGCCGGCGAGCGCCTCGAGCCCGGGTGGTACCTCGAGTCTCCGAGCGGCCTTTGCCGCCTTCTCATGCAACGTGACGGCAATCTCGTGCTGTACTCGGCCAGCGACCAGGCACTTTGGGCGTCAAGCACCCGCGGGGTCGCTGGCGCCTGGGCCTCGATGCAGCGCGACGGCAATTTCGTCATCTACTCGAGGACCGGACGGGCTGTCTGGGCGACCGGGACGGCGCAACATCCCGGCGCCCAGCTCACGCTCACCGACTCGGCTCAGCTAGTCGTCACCTCGCCCTCAGGAGCCATGCTCTGGTCGACCGGATAATCACAGAAGCCAATGAACAGTTTGAGGACCTGACAGACACGAGGCGGGCGGTGCGTATGTCCTTCTTCATTCAGACCGAGCGCCTCAACCGCTCGGAAAGCGTCACCACGGCAAACCCTGGACCCTTCGGGCGTTCGAAAGACGAGCGCCGGTTTCGAGCCATCGGGCTGCTCGTGGCGACCGGCGAACTCGATTCGGCCGCGGTCGCCGGCTGTGGGTTCGTAGGAGAGCTGAGCCTCGACGGCGCGGCGACTGACGTCTGACCGCGAGAATGTGCCTATGCGAGAGTTGGTCGTCCTCGGGACTGCGAGTCAGACCCCCACCCGGTACCGGAACCACAACGGCTACCTCCTGCGCTGGGATGGCAATGGAATCCTGTTCGATCCAGGCGAGGGCACCCAGCGCCAGCTCCTGGTGGCCGGCATGTCGCCATGGACCTTCGACCGCATCTGCATCACCCATCTGCACGGGGACCACTGCTTAGGCCTCCCCGGCGTCGTACAGCGTCTGTCGCTCGACCGGGTGACCCATCCCATCGAGGTCCTGTATCCGTCGAGTGGCCAGGTCTACATCGACCGGCTCCTGCACGCGACGGTGTTCGACGAGCACGTCGACGTACGCCAGCGGCCGGTAGCCGGGACCGGGGTGGTGGACTCAGGGCCACCATTCGCGTTGGTGGCGAAGCGCCTTGATCACGTCCCGGACACCCTCGGATGGCGTCTTGAGGAGCCGGCGGGCCGCACCATGATGCACGACCGGCTCGAGGCCGCCGGCATCGTCGGGCCAGCCGTGGGCGAGCTCCAGCGTGCCGGTGTCGTCGACGTCGGCGGTCGGCGCGTCCGAGTCGAAGAGATGAGCGTGGAACGCCCCGGGCAGGTAGCCGCCTTCGTCATGGACACCGGACTGTGCGATGCCGCCTTCGAACTCGCGGAGGGAGCGGACCTCGTCGTGTGCGAAGCGACGTTCGCCTCCGCCGAGGCTGACTTTGCACGCCGGTCCCGTCACCTCACCGCCGCGCAGGCCGGGCGGATCGCGGCCGAGGCGGGAGCCCGGCGACTGGTGATCTCGCACTTCTCGCAGAGGTATCCGGACGAGACGATCCTGCTCAATGAGGCCCGAGCCGAATTCGACGATGTTATCGCCGCACACGACTTGTTGCACATACCGGTCCCGTCACGCCTGGCACCCGACCCCAAACCAGCGCAGGGCTCGCTCTCTGCTTCGTGAGGGCTGACTGGGGTTTCTTCTCGAAGCCGTTCCAGCAGGCCGGTGTCTGGGTGATATGGGTGTCCAAGCTCGCCGACATGATCCTTGAACCGGGGAGGCTTAGAAACGCTCTGTGATCAGAACTTTCGCGCCGCCGTAACTCTCTCCGGAAATCGTCGACGAGGGTGTCAGTACCGGCCTCAGCTAGCCCGTGACTAACGAGTGTCGCGCTTCCGGCTACGCCCCTTTTGGCGGCCCTTCTTGATCGAACTGACCGACCTCCACACAAAGAGCAGGGCAATCATCACGACGAAAGAGATGGCGAGCGCAGTTCCCATCGCAGATTTTCTTCTACGTGATCATCCCAGCCTCCCGCGCCCACCGCTCGACGTCCGGCGCGTCGCCCGAGAACATGAGAGCTCGGGCAAGCTCAAGGATCAGACGGCCACCTTTCCGGCCAACCCTTCGGCTTCGTCCTTCGAGCCGAAGGTACCGCCGACAGCCCGGCCGTGTCACACGGACGGACCGAGGCGCGAAAGTTGGTGGGGTGATCCCCTAGGCGGGGGAACAATCTACGCGTAGGATCCGACTGGTTCTGTCCCAAGCGGGGCAGACCGAAAGGGGGAAATCGGAATGTCCACCTACGTGTCCCTCCTCAACTGGACCGATCAAGGGATCAAGAGCTTCCGTCAGAGCACCGAGCGTGCCAAAGAGTTCACGAAGCTCATAGAAGCGAGCGGTGGAAAGGTACGCGAGCTGGTCTGGACGGTTGGCGAATACGACCTTGTCTCAGTCATCGAGTTCCCAGATGAGGAGTCCAGCATGGCGGCGTTGCTCAAGTTGGGGGCCGCTGGAAACATCCGCTCCAACACCTTGCGGGCTTTTTCAACTTCGGAGATGGAAGGCATCATCGCTCGAACAAGCTGAGGCTCCCGGTCTCAGACACGCTCGATAAGGCGAAACGCTCCGACTGCCGGCGCGAACGGGCGCTCGCGATCCTCGGTCAGCTCGTGCGGGAGCTGAGGTAGCTAGGTCCGCTCCGACCCTCGCCAAGCTGGGTAGATAAGCGTACGCTCGCTACGTGCTCCGCTACGGGATCTACGTAAAGTAAACGAGTTCTTCCGTCCTGGACACCGCCGTGAGTTTGGAGAATGGCACCTCTTCGTGCTCCGAGACGAGCCGTCAGCGTTGCCCTACTTCACGCTTTGCAGGAGCTACACCTTCGACTTCAATGCTGAGTTCGGCGGTCGTGACCCTCTTCGATCGCGCGCACCCCTTCCTCATCGAGCGGCTTAGCGCCACAGAAGGGGACAGCGACGACTACGGCCGCGTTCGGCGAGGACGCCCACGAGGTCGCGGGAGATCGTCGCTTCCGAGACGCCGAAGCGCCGCGCGAGCGCCCGCTGGCCACATCCGATCTCGACCAACCCCTCTGAGCTGCTCCTCTGGTCGAAGGCTCGAAGAGCGGCCCGCCGAGTCGAAGGTCCTTGAGTACCGCTAGCCTTGGCTTTGCGCATCCGCGGAAGGAGGCGCCATGTGGGTGATAGCAGGAGTTCTGCTCGGGCTCGTTGTCCTCGTCTCGCTGATCGGGTTTCACGTCGGCCCGCACGCGCACGTGGCTGCCGGCATTCTCGGCGTCCTGGCAGCTATTTGGCTCGTCGTGATGGCGGTCGACGGACGGACCGCGCCAGTGCTGTGGGCGCTGCTCAGCGCTGACCTGGTCGTCTCTGCCGGTATCGGCACCCTGGCCTGGAAAGGGCTCACGACTCGGGGCATTTACGTAGCCGATCGCCGCTTGGTCTCGCCCGTCGGGGCCGAAGGAGTGGCGGTCGGCGATCTCGGTCCAGAGGGAATTATCCGCGTGAACGGCGAGAACTGGTCGGCCGTGGCCTTGAACGGAGCGGTGCCGGCGGGGTCGCCCGTCCATGTCCTGCGTGTGGCCGGAGTCCGCCTCGAGGTCTGGGGCGACGAGACGGCGGCCGTCTCCGGGGAGAACGAGCTTGAAGTTGCAATCCCGGCTGACGCAATCCAGGCCGACGGTTCGCCGTCCTCGCCTAATGGATCGACAAGCGAAGGAGGCCGCTCATGATCGTCGGGATCATAGTCGGGGTGGTTGTCCTCTTCCTTCTCATCCTCTCGGGGCTGTCCGTGAGGATCGTGCGCGAGTACCAGCGCATCGTGCTGTTCCGGCTGGGCCGAGCGATCGGAACCCGTGGTCCTGGACTCATCATGATCAATCCCGTCACCGACCGGACGACGTGGGTGGACCTGCGCGAGCAGTTTCTCGAGATCCCTCACCAGACGGCGATCACGAAGGACAACGCGTCGATCTCGATCGACTTCATAATCTTCTACAAGGTCGTCGATCCCTCGATGTCGGTGCTTCGTGTCGGCAGGTTCGCGGCTGCCGCGCAGAACGTTGCCGCGACGACGCTGCGCAGTGTGGTCGGGGACATGCCGCTCGACGACGTGCTCTCCAAGCGCGAGGAGATGAACGCGTCACTTCGCGTGCGTCTGGACGGGGTGACAGAGCGCTGGGGTGTGAAAGTGACGACGGTAGAGGTGCGGGAAGTGAACCCGCCTCAGGGCGTTCTGCAGGCCATGACCCGTCAGATGTCTGCCGAGCGCACTCGCCGCGCGGCCGTTACGGAGGCCGAAGGGCAAAAGCAAGCCGCCGTCACCCTCGCCGAGGGCACCAAGCAGGCGGCGATCCTGGCCGCCGAAGGACAAAAGCAGGCCGCGATCCTGCGCGCCGAAGGCCTTGCCGCGGGGCTGGAACGGATTCTTGCTGTTGCACGCGGTCTCGACAAAAACACCATGCAGCTGCAATACCTGGAGACCATCAAGCAGGTCGGCTCGTCACGATCGACCAAGTTCGTGGTGCCGATGGAGCTAGGAGGGCTCTTGAACGGGTTGCGCAACATGCTGCCGGCGGACTCGGGACTTCAGTCGAGCGGCCCTGCAGTGGGAGGAGCGCCCCCGGAAGGTGAGGAGCCGGTCGCCGGGACTACCGCGACGCTCCGCGAGGCTGCTTTCTGATCCACTGGACAAAGAGCAACTGGACCTACGTGTCCGTTGGCGGTACGCCCATATCCGGCTCACGGAAGATGGTGAAGAAGACAAGACCCAGTGTCAGCGCAACTGGAGCATCGTGCCCACGAACGCCAGAGTCGACTCTGCTCTCTCGTTGCGGTTCACGCCATCTGGCTCCAGACCGTCGAAGCCCGCGCCGGTCGCGGGATCGAAGACCGCCACTCTCACGTCGTTGTCTCCGAGGAACCACGCACCCGAGCGGCGCGCCGCTTTTGTCCACCGGCGGTCTCCCGTGTAGGCGAAGGCTCTTGTGCATGCTTCCGTCAGGCTCCATCACAGTTCGCCGTCCTTCGTGTGCTCGTCGTCGTCAGGTAAGCCGAGCCATAGACGGAATCTGTTGTGACCCTTTTCGATCGCGCGCACCCCTTCGTCGTCGAGTGGCTTTGCTCCGCAGAACGGACAGCATCGACCAGAGCCGCGTTCGGCGAGGATGTCCTCAAGATCCCTTCACCGTGATGACGGTGCTGGAGGGGGGTCACGAGCCGACTGGCCCTTTTGACAAGTAGCCGTCCCTTGGTGTTTACCGGGTCCAGGGGACGGCCTTGTCACTGAGATACTTGAGCCGAAAGGAATAGGCATGGACGCGAGGCGCGACAACGTCCTTATCTGGGGGGCAGATTCCATCGAGGAGACGACGCTGCTTCAGGCTGAGCGCACTGCCCGGCTCCCCTTTGTCCGCGAGCCGCTCGCCCTCATGCCCGACGCCCACGTGGGTATCGGGGCGACCGTCGGCAGCGTCGCTTTCATGGAGGGCGCCATCGTCCCGGCCGCCGTAGGGGTCGACATCGGCTGCGGCATGATCGCCACCCTCACGAGCCTGCGCTCTGATCAGCTGCCTGACGATCTCGCTCCCTTGCTGTCGTTGATCGAGGCGCGCGTCCCTGCGGGTCTCGGCGAAGGCCACCGCGAGGCTCAGGCCGGCATCGTCGAGTTGGTCGGCATGCCGACAAGCGAAATCGGACCAAGAGACGCGGCCAAGATCAGGCACCAGTTCGGGACGCTCGGGTCGGGCAACCACTTCCTCGAGCTCTGCCTCGACGAGGCCGAGCGCGTCTGGCTCGTCTTGCACTCGGGCTCTCGGGGCATCGGCAAGACGTTGGCGGAGCGCCACATCTCCAATGCGCGCTCGATCATGGCCCGCCACTTCATCGACCTCGAGGATCGTGACCTCGCCTACGTCGTCGAGGGGTCACCGGAGTTCGAGGCCTACGTAGCCGACATGCTTTGGGCACAGCGCTATGCGGCGGCGAACCGTGAGAAGATGATGAGCGCCGCGCTTCGATCGCTTGTCGACGTCACGAGCGAGGAAACAGTCGAGGTCGAACGCATCAACTGCCACCACAACTTCGCTGCTCGCGAGCACCACCGCGGCCGTGATGGCTGGGTGGTCCGTAAGGGCGCCATCCGAGCTCGCGAGGGGGACCGCGGCGTGATCCCTGGATCGATGGGGACCGCCAGCTTCATCGTGACCGGCCTCGGGAATGCCGCGAGCTTCCAATCGTGCTCGCACGGCGCCGGGCGACGGATGTCCCGACACATGGCGCGGCGCGAGCTGACCGCCGAATCCCTCGGCGAGGCGATGCAGGGAAAGACCTGGCAGTCGGAAGCGGCGAACGCCCTTATCGACGAGCACCCGCTCGCCTACAAGGACGTCGACGCCGTCATGGCGGCTCAGGCCGATTTGGTTCGCGTCGACCACCGACTGACTCAGATCCTCAACTACAAGGGAACGAAGTAGCTGATTGACATATAGGCCAACCCTGCTTGCGACAGCGTCCGCAGATCGACTCGGTTCAAAGCGGTGGCTGTGCCCGGGGACTGCTCAGAAGTGGGGATGATGTAAGCAGTGAACAGCGTTTCGTCGAGCTCTGAGTCCAAATGCGGGTTCGTGCTTCACGCTGGGAGGGCCGATCCTGAGCGACCCGATCGGCTAGCCGGGACATCTCGGAGTCCTCCAACATGGCAAATGTGCCACCCTGGAGACACGAGGTAGGTGCAGTCCTCGAAGATGGCGAATGACCAATCAGCGGCCGATACGGGCCACCAGTCTCATCGCCGGGGCGCTCATCGCCTGGGCGCAGATGACCTGCCTCGACGGCGAGCTCAAAAAGGCCGAGCCGAAGACGCTCCGCTACCGGCTGTTGCACGTTGCCGCCGTCCTCGTGAGGCACGGGCGACGGCTCATCTGGGCTGCTTCGCGTCCTAGGTGAAACTGGCCGTTGCAGGTCCCGCGGGATACTGGAGCGGGTGCACGCCTGTGCTTCCCTGTACTGTACACGGAGCGTGCACCCATCCCGGGGTGCAATTGGTCTATACCAGGTCCCGCGGGATACCGTAGGCGGCGCACGCCCCGTGGCTTCCCCTCGCAAGGCAACAGGGGCTGTGCACATTGCCTGCCTCGGGCAATCCGGCCTCCGGTGCCTTCGCGTACCAGGGGCCGCGTCGTGCGGTTCGCCAAGCTGAAGCTGCGCGCCGGTAGGTAGAACCGCCCTACGCCCCGGTCAGGACAGCGGGATACTAAGAGCGGGTGCACGGCTCCCAGCTTTTTCCGTCCACGGTGACGGGGGTCGTGCACCCATCCCGGGTGAAGTGGTCATATGATCACCTCTCGACGGTGCCCGGGTCCCAGCACGGCCCCGGGCACGGTCCCGTCGCTTAAAGTTCCCGGCGCTCGAAGAGCACCGTGTCGCGCGTCAGCTCACCACGACGGTGATCGGGTCGGGCACCGTGGCGTTCGAGTAGTTCACGTCGTTTTCGGTGTAGCCGACCGAGATCGTGAACGTTCCGGCGAGGCCGTGCGGGCTCTCG
>Ga0187852_1002943_pt1 | contig 13073 bp, 7 predicted proteins | sample June2016WEW_6_40_FD_134511 | JGI IMG/M metagenome (GOLD analysis project Ga0187852, IMG submission 134511) | Peatland microbial communities from SPRUCE experiment site at the Marcell Experimental Forest, Minnesota, USA - June2016WEW_6_40 | ecosystem: Environmental > Terrestrial > Soil > Wetlands...
GCGATCTCCTGCTCAAGCGCGAGCCAGCCGACTATGACGTGGCCACCAGCGCGACGCCGGAGGTGGTGCTCGATATATTTCCGCGGACCTTCGCCGTGGGCGCGCATTTTGGGGTGGTCCTGGTTGCGCCGGAGAAGGAAGATGCGGGATTCGTGACCGAAGTCGCGACCTTTCGCTCCGACCTGGCATATTCCGATGGCCGCCATCCCGACGGCGTGCGCTACACGAAGACGGCCGCGGAGGATGTGGAGCGGCGCGACTTCACGATCAACGGATTACTACTCGATCCGCTGCGCCCACTGCGTGGAGGCGGGCCTTTGGTCGAGTGCATCGGTGATGCGATGCTTCTTCGCTCCGCGGTGATCGATTATGTTGGCGGCCTCGCCGACCTCGATGCGGGCATGGTGCGCGCCATCGGCCGTCCGGAGTTGCGCTTTGAGGAAGATCACCTGCGCATGTTGCGCGGGGTGCGCTTTGCGGCGCGCTTCGGGTTCGAGCTGGAAGCGGAGACGCATCGCGCCATCCGTCAACTGGCCCCGCGGATTCACGCGGTGAGCCGGGAGCGCGTGCGCGACGAGCTGACCAAGATGCTGACCGAGGGCCATGCGCGGCGCGCCTTCGAGCTTCTGGACGCGGCAGGGCTGCTGGACGAGGTGCTGCCGGATATTGCGCGCATGAAGGGTGTGGAACAGCCGTCGCAATTTCATCCCGAAGGCGACGTGTGGACGCACACCTTGATGCTGCTGGAGCAATTGCCAGCGGGATGCAGCATGACTCTTGCGTGGGGCGCGCTGCTTCACGACGTGGGCAAGCCGGCGAGCTTCCGCCGCGCGCCGGATCGCATTCGCTTCGACGGGCACGTAGAGATCGGCGTCGCTATGGGCGCGGAGATCTGCCGGCACTTCCGCTTTTCCAACGAAGAAACGCGGCAGGTGGTTGCCCTGATCGAGAACCACATGCGCTTTATGGACGCGCCGCGCATGAAGGCCTCGACGCTCAAGCGCTTTTTCCGCCTGGAGCGCTTCGATGAACACCTGGCGCTGCACCGCATGGATTGCCTGGCGGCCAGCGGGAATCTGGAGCATTGGAACTTTGTGCGCGAGCGTTTCTCGTCAATGCCGGAAGATAGCATGAGGCCAAAGCCGCTTCTCACGGGCCGGGAGCTGATTGCCGCGGGATACGCGCCGGGCGCGCGTTTCCGGGAGATGCTGCGCGCGGCCGAGGATGCGCAGCTGGAGGGCGCGATCGCCACGACGGAAGAAGCGCTGCGGTGGGTTCGGGATCGGTTTCCGGCCTAGAATCTCAGCCGCAGGCCGAACTGGAATTGGCGCTCGCGGTAGAAGTTTGTGCCGTTGATATTCAACGGCTGCCCGAATGCGGAGCTGGCGAGACCGGTTTTGGGGTTTACGTAGAGACCGGTGAGGAAAGTCAGCGACGGTTGCATGGCCGATCCCCCGGGGGTAGTTGGCGGGCTGCCGCTTGTAATGTAATAGCCGGTGGTTTCAATCTCCGTTACGTTTCCATGGTTGAAGAGATTGAAGCTCTCGGCGAGCAGTTCGAGCTGGCGCATCTCGCCCAAGTCGAAGCGCTTGCCGAGGCGCAGATCCGCCTTCCAGGTTTCGGGATAGCGGAAAGAGTTGCGGGGCAGACCGGGATAGCGATTGTCGCCGCCGTAGCCGTTCAAGCTGGGGCCGAGACCGGGGATGACGACGCCGCTCGAGGTAAACTCATCGGGCAGCGATCCGGTGATGCGCATGGAATAAGGCAAGCCGCTGTGAAACTGCCCGATGCTGGAGAGCATCCAGCCGTTGGCGAAGCGGCCCGCCTTGTCGTGCACCTTCCACGGCGCCTCGAAGATCACCATCGCCGCAGCCGAGTGGCGCACGTCCTGGTTGCTGGTTCCGTATTCTCTGCTGAAATCGGCCGGGTTCGGGTCGAGGACGCTGCTTTCCGGGGCAAGCGTAACTCCGTCGGGGTTCCAGTCCGCGGCGTGCGCATAGATGTAGTGGGCATGAAAGCTTATGCCGTGGCGTCCGTAGCGCACCAGCTTGATCATCGCGGCTTCGTAGGTGGAGTTGGCTTTGCTGGTGATTTGCGTAATCGCCTGGTAGTCAGGACAGAGCCGGCCGAGCAGAACGTCGCCGGAGGCGGGCGTATAGTACGGGCAAGTTCCTGTACCGTCGCTCCCCGGCCACGATGCGTAGAAGTACGGAATGGTGATTTGCGTGGTCTTGATGGGACCCTGCCCCGTGCTTCCGCACTTGCCGGTGGTGTTGCTGGACTGGCCGTTGCCGTTGGCGCCCGGAGCCGCGTAAGGATCCTGGTCGCAGACGTTGTAGGTGATGCCGGCGTTCACGGTGCTGCCCATGGTGGTATTGACGTTGGTGTCGATCGCAATCGGCAAGCGCCGTCCCATGCTCATCATGGCAGTTGCGGTCAGCGCGACGCCGCCCGGCAGCACGTGTTCCACCGAGGCGAGAGCCTGGTGTACCTCGGGATTGCGGAACCCCGGTGCGAAGCCGACAGCTCCCGGCTTGACCACGTTGGCCGGTTCGCCGGAAAGAACATGAGGGAAGGGTGGCGAGCCGCCCGCGCAGTACTGGCAATCGTCCTGGGGGCGCATGAAGAATTCCATGTCGCCTTTGAACGAGCCGGTTTGCGTGAGAGCGGTTTCGACGGTGGAATTCGCCACGCGGCCGTAATACACGCCGTAACCCAGGCGCAGCAACGGCCAGTGGCCTTTGCCGCTGCCCAGGGCAAGACTCACGCGGGGAGCCCAGTTGTTGCCCAGGCTGGGCAGTTTTTCAGTGAAGGGAAGCTGGGGATTGTCGAGGTTGGCGAGGGGCGGTGGTAATTGCTCGCGCTCCCACCGCAAGCCGGCGGAGAAGACGGCGAACTTGCCGGCCTGCCATTGCGCGGTTGCGTAACCGGCCCAGTCGTTCGTGCTCAGGTGCCAATTGGACGGGCCCATCATCTGCGAAAAGAAGGAGTAGCATGGCATGGCGCCCAGGCCCATGAGCTGGCCGTTCGAGGCGTACCATGGGTGGCCCGTCGCATCGCAGTTGTGGGGATTGGCCGGATTGAGCGCGTCGGCGAATCCGTACTTCTCAAAAACCAGCGCGTCGGAGATAAAGTTGGCAACGTTCGAGTAGTGATAAGTGCCGGTCTGGTTGCGCAGCAGGCTGGTCGCGTCGGCGTTGTGATCGAGCTCGAAACCCGCCTTCACGAGCAGGCGATTGTGCACCCAATCCAGCATCTGCTGCGCGTGGTAGAGCTTCTCGTCGGGATAGCTTCCCTGGCCGAAGCGCGCAGGATTGCCGATGGTAAATCCGTATCTGGAATCGACGACGATCTGTGGCAACTGGCCATAAAAGTTGCTGAGAAACGTCTTTTCGAAGGCCGAGGGCGCGCCGGGCCGGGCGGTGAGGATGGCTCGTCCCACGGAGCTTTGCGAAACGGAGAGCAGGTTTGGCGTCAGATACGCCTCCCAGCGCGCCAGCAGCCACTGCTGGCTGGCGTGGCTGGAGCCGAAGCTGTGATTGCCATACGTTTCAGACAGGCGTGTAAGCCCGCCGCCGGGCGCGTTCCAGTCGGCGCCCACGCCTTCCAGCGTGAAGTGGTGGCGCTCGGTTGCCTGCCAGTCGATGCGTCCGAAGCCCGTCCAATGCGCGGCGGCGCGCGGCGCGGGACCGAGAAGGCTGGCCAGCTGCCCCAGCATGTTGGAGTAGGGCGCCAACGCCTCGTTCAAGCCAGACACGCAGCCGGTTGACTGGCCCCACGTGGTTGACTGCCCCCCGGTCAATCCCAGCTGTGCACTGAGCAACTGCATCTGGCAGTCGCTGGGTTGGGCAAAAAAGCCGGTTGGGGAACATGGAGAGGTTTCACATGGCGGCTGCAAGTAAGGATGTTTCACCATCGCCAGCCCCGGATCGTTGCGGTGATAGCTGTCAATGGCGCCAAACCAGAAGAGCTTGTCGCGGCGGATGCGGCTGTCCATGCCTAGCCCCCAAACCATCTCGTGATCCGGCGGCGTATACGACTCCGGCGATCCGTTCGGGCCGTTATCAAAGACTGGAACGGAGTACGGCGTGGTGAGCTCGTTGATTGGCGCGGTCTCCGTAACCCATTGCGTAAAAGGATTCCGCGCGCCCCAGTTGTTTTGGCGATCGAAGAAGAATCCCTGGCCGTGCAGGGCGTTGCCGCCCCGCTGGGTCTCAATGCCGGTTTGTCCGCCGGCGGAGCGCACGCCCTCCGCCTCGACGTTGCCCGCAACCGCGGTCACCTCCTTGATCGCAGCCTCGCTGACGCCGAAACCGCGCCCGCCGGTCCAGGACTGGCTCATCGACTGGCTGACGGTGTTCTGCCGGTCCTCGTCCTGGCTGGAACGATCCTGGGCCGTCGAACCCGCCGTCGATCCCGCGGCCGCGCCAAACCGGAGCGAGGTGTTGGCGCCGTCGATGGTGATCTGGGCTGATTCGAGCGAGCCGCGGTAGGAGGCCTGCGAGGAATCTGAGCTGGCGCTCGCGGCCGGCGTGTCGAGCAGGAACTCCTGCCAGCGGCGTCCGCCCGCAGGCAGCGACGCGAGTTGGGTTGCGGTCAGCGTGGTGGTGACGGGCGTGGCGCCCGGATCGGTCCTTTGCGAGGCGACCGCAACCGGAGAGTAAGCCTTTTGCCCCAGCAGGAGAGCCGCGTTCAAGCCGCTGGCAACCGCTGCGTTGAGGGGAAGAACCGGCGCCGTGCCATGCGTAAGAGGCAAAGCGCGCGGCAGAGCCGCCGCAAGCACGGGCAAAATGGGGAGGGATTGGGTTTCGAGCGCTGCTCGCAACGGAGGCGAAGGCAGCGCAGGCGGCGTCTCGGCGCGAATCGCCGCCGGTAGCGGCGCGGCGGGTTGCGGCGCGACAGGCGCGTTTCGAGGCGGACCGATCTCTGTTGCCGGTGGAGCGATGGAGGCTGGCAGCGGAGCGGTAGAAGTTGACGCCACCGTTTCCGGGCTCGATCTGCCGAGTGACTCCCGAGCAGCGATGGGAGGTGTAGGCGCTGCCACCGGCGAGGATGCCGTGGGCACTGCGAAGGCTGTCACCGGCATCGATGCCGACGGAGGAGGCGCAGCGATCTCATGCGGCGTCGCAGCTTCAATCAGCTCCGGCGTGGGAGGCTCGAAATGCATCGCGGCCTGCACGCGGGCTTCCGCGCCCCCGGTCACGAGAATGCCTTCGAGCTCCCCGTGGCCGAGTTGCGGCGCGTCGGCCTCCAAAGTGTATTCGCCCGCGTCGAGCGCGGCGAAGCGGAAGGCTCCGCTCCTGACCGTAACCGCATGCAGTTCGACGCCGGTGGCCTTGTTGCGCAGCACCACGGAGATGCCTGCCAGCGGAGCCGAATTGAGATCGGTGAGCCGCCCGGCGAGCGAGCCTGTAGGAGACGCCTGAACCTCAACGCTGTGGGACTCGGGGTCGACCGGCGGCTCTTGCGCACACCCCCACTGCCAGGCGTCCAGCAGGAGCGCCCCAACCACAAACCACGTTCTCCAGTTCCGCCTTGCGTCGGCCATTGCAGCACTGCCGTGGCAGATGCTGGGAGAATGCTTGAAAACGCTTCACCGGCCCGCTCTCGCGGCGAGTCCGGCAATGGACGGGCAACTTGCGCCGTCCTGCGCGGGTCCAAAAGGAGTTTGGTTGCGATTTTATGCCTTGCGAGCGCGGTTGAAAAGTAGTCTGGGTCACATCGGCCGGTTTTTCCGCGGGGCCGCAGCGCCTGAAAAGCCGGCGTCAAATCTGGTCGCCAACCCTCCGGTCGCGCAGTTCGTCGTCTCTTCGCGGGCTCAGCCGTCCGATACACTGAAAAGACGGGGTAGCGCATTCGTGCCCGCCTGTCGGATCACTGATCGCAAACGACTGATCACTGACCACTGTCTTTCATGTTCATCGACGAAGCCAAAATTCGCGTCAAAGCCGGCGACGGCGGGAACGGCTGCATGGCCTTCCGGCGCGAGAAGTTCGTGCCGCGCGGGGGCCCTTCGGGCGGCGACGGCGGACGCGGCGGCGACGTCCTAATGGAATCCAGCCAGCGCCACAACACGCTGATTCATTTTCGCTTCAACCCGGAACACAAGGCACAGCGCGGCGAGCACGGAATGGGATCGAACTGCACCGGCCAGGACGGCCGCTCCATCACGCTGCAAGTGCCCGTCGGCACCTCGCTCTTCGACGCCGAAACCGGCGAGCTCGTCCACGATTTCAAAGAGCCCGACGAGCGCATCGTGATCGCCAAAGGCGGACGCGGCGGACGCGGCAACCAGCATTTCGCGACCAGCACGCATCAGGCCCCGCGCGAGCACGAACTGGGCCGCGCGGGCGAGGAGCGCAATTTCCGGCTGGAATTGAAGCTGTTGGCCGACGTGGGGCTGGTGGGATTCCCCAACGCGGGCAAGTCCACGCTCATCTCGCGCATCTCCGCCGCGCGCCCCAAGATCGCCGATTATCCTTTCACCACCCTCGAGCCCAATCTCGGCGTAGTCACCGTCGGCGAGGAGCCCGAGCAGCAATCCTTCGTCGTGGCCGACATGCCAGGGCTGATCGAAGGCGCGCATCTGGGCGCGGGACTGGGCATCGAGTTCCTGCGCCACATCGAGCGCACGCGCGTGCTGGCGCATCTGGTCGACGTGTCGGATGCGTCGGGTCGTCCCGATCCCGTGGAGGACTTCCGCGTGATCGCGAACGAACTCGCGAACTTCAGCGGCGGCAGCGGGCACCCGCTCGCCAAGAAGCCCACGATCGTGGTCGCCACCAAAATCGACGCCGTGAACCCCGAGAAGCTGAAGAAGCTGGCCACCTATGCCAAGCGCCGCAAGCTCGAGTTTTACCCGGTCTCCGCGGTGACCGGCGCGGGGATTGACGAGCTGAAGTGGGCGTTGGCGCGGCGCGTGAGGCCGGAGGACAGGGATTAGGGATCAGAAGACCATTAAAAGCCATAAAGAGCTGTTGATATAGATAGGCACTGAAACCTGCGGACAGGAAAGTGGCTGGTAATCAGTGGTTAGTAGCTAGTGGTTCGTGATTACTCTATCCAGCGGCTGCGCAGCGGAAGGTTACAATGAGGCAGCCGCGCGGCAAAAGCCATGGTGACGCGCCAACCTTCCGTGAAAGGCGACGCATTGATCGAGCAGCGAACTCTGCGCGCTCTTCGCTCGCGAAATCCGCATCTTGCCGGAGTGCTGGACTTCCTTTTCCGAAACGCAGCAGAGAGCTTGTCATTTCAGGAGCTACGGGTTCAGCCCACGGTTGGGGCACATCGCAACCTGGTCAGCGAGGAACCTTTTCTGATGCCGAAGGAACGATTCGGCGGTTCCCAAGACATTGCGCTCGTTCCCTTCATGCGCACGGTTGTCGATGAGACGCTTCGCGCGTACTCTGCTACGAGCCCGCATCTTCTGGAATACGCGGGGAAGACGCCGATCTCCCCTTATGGAAGCCTGGGCTTGAGCGTCAACCGCTGGGGGCTTGTGGATTGGGATTACATACGCGATTTGGATTGGCGCATCTTTCTGCCGCCTGAGATCGGCCACCGGGCTGGCTTCAAGTCGCTGCTTGAGCGGAACCTGACGGAAGAGCTCCAGAAATACAGTCTCTATCCGGTCATGTTCGGCAAGGATGCGTACGGAGAGCCTCAGGTGCAGTTGCGCGACATCGGGACCGGGGCCATTCACGGATTTCACTTCTTTCTCACGGCGATGAAGCCCGGGTTTGTGCGGGGAAGTCTTCATGAGGATGGCGGCTACTCGCCCCACCTCTCGTACTTTCCTGAAGGCTCGCTCAACAAACATCTGGAGTCAGCAGATCTGCTTTGGTCCGACGTCATCGTACAATTGCGCGAAGATTATATTCAGATGTTCAACCAGTTGAGCTTCAATATCTTCGCTGAGAACGAAGGCGAAGACCGTCTGTACAAGACACGCGGCTGGTACCTGCACAAGGCATTTAAGTGGTATGCCACGCTGGCGCGGTTGCGCGGGCTCGATTCGCTTGAGGAAGATCTTCTCTATCAATACGAGCACTTTCGAGGCGCAGAGGCGGAGCTTTCCTATCTGGCGAGATACCGCTATTATGCCCGCTTGACTCCCATCCCGACACGCCTGGATGACGTGGATCGCGATCTCGCCCGCGCCGCAAGCGTCGCCTACGCGCGGGCAAGGAACTCCAAGGATGCCTTGATCGGGCAAAAAATCAGCGTAGACAGCGTCGAGCTCATCCTTCTGGAGATGCTTCCCGAGAGTATTGCAGGGGCGGCCCGGAGGCTGCTCCTGGAGGCTGAGTCCTCATTGCCCGGTGGGTTGAAGCGCGCCCCCATACCGGGGACGATTCACTTCGCGGACAATCTTGCCGCGCCCCGCGGCGTCGATATCGACGGCCAGGGACAAGTGGCCTTGATACCAGGCGAATGGTCGATGGTCTTCTGCGATTCGTATTACGGACGAGTGGCGAAAAGGGCCGCGGAAGAGAAGCGGGTCATCGCGGTGGAGGAGGTCCGCCAGGCTCTTGCGGCGCTGCTTGCATCTCAACTCTTGCAGGCGGCGCACGTCCTCGATGATTCCAGCGGCTTTGCCCTTCACTGAGCCGCTCGCCATCGTTTCACTTTCCAGCCCCTTCGCGACAGAGGTCAGAAGTACCCTTTTACAAGACTGAGTTTCATCACAGGGCGCCAGAGCTCAACTTTTGTGTCGGCGCAAGCGGCTTGGTCGCCGGCGTCGCAGGCTTTGCGGCAGAGCGCGATCGCCTGCGCTGGCGCGGCCGACCCGGCCTTTTCATGAGCCTGCAGGCCCCTGCTCCCCCTGCAAAGACCTATATGCAACCGCAGTAATGGCAGGCCCTGGGGGGTCCGTGTCCCGGAATCCCGCGACTTGGCGCGTTTGCGCACCGCATGGAAATCGATTTATCTTGAATCATCCACGTGTTTGGGGAGATTGCCGCCACCGGCCCAGGCAAGCGAGCGCGAAACCAGATTTTCAAGCAAACGCATCGCCTTCCACACGGCCGCGGCACAGCAGGACCGGTTTCCTTCGACGGCGCGCGGGGCAGTGAGGGGTTTCGATGGCGAAAAACCAGGATCTCTACGATGCAGTTTTGAACGGCAACGCCAAGAGAGCGCACGCCGCGACGGAAGCGGCTCTGGCCGCGGGCGCCGATTCCATGGGCCTCATTCAGGAGTCCATGGTCCCGGCGATGGACGAGGTCGGCCGCCTCTTCGAGTGCGAGGAATATTTCGTGCCCGAGCTCCTGCTCGCCGGCCGCGCTATGAAGAGCTCCATGGAGCTGCTGAAGCCGCTGCTCTCGGCCGCCGGTCAGAGGATGGCGGTCCGCGTCGTCATCGGTACCGTCAAGGGCGATCTGCACGACATCGGCAAGAACATTGTCGCCTCCATGCTTGAGGGCAGCGGGTTCGAAGTCATCGATCTCGGCACCGATGTCTCGCCGGAAAACTTTGTGATCGCCGTCGAAGAACGCAAGCCGCATGTGGTTTGCCTGTCGGCGCTGCTGACCGTGACCATGCCGGCCATGAAGCTGACTATCGACGCGCTTGAGTCCGCGGGCCTGCGCACCCAGGTCAAAGTGCTCATCGGCGGCGCGCCGGTGACGCAGCAATACGCCAACCAAATAGGCGCCGACGGCTACAGCGAAAACGCCAGCGGGGCGGTTGGCCTGGTCAAAAATCTGCTCACGGGAGAAGCCGCCTGACCCAACGCACGCTTTTTCTCGACCTCGCCGCGCATGGCTTGCGCATGCCCATCGGCGCCGACCTGATTCTCCACGAGGAACCCGATCCGGGATCGGTCCGCAACAACGGCGGCGCGCGCAGGAACTGCTTGCGAAGATGAAGGCCTGCGGCCACGCCTGTATTCTTGGCTCCGAGTGCGACATCCTCCTCGTCTCCGAAGCCAGAGAGGCGATCTTGAAGAAGGTAGATGCGATGATGGCGGCGACGCATCCCGCTTGATCTGTCTTGCCCTCTGGGCTTTTTACCGAAGGTGCTCATGGCTCGAAGCAGTACGGCAATTTGCACGGCAAGGCGACCGATGGACTATAGTTGTTGCGCAACGCGGTTCGTTCCCGCACGATGAAGCTAATGGCTGAGAGCTGAAAGCTGCTTTTATGCGCGTCAAACTGATCCACTGCCAGGTCTTTACGCGCGAAATCGAGCACGTTGTCGCGCGCTCCGCGCACATGGTCGACGTGGAGCCGATTGCGATGGGCCTGCATTCGCTCGGCGTGGAGATGCGCCTCCACTTGCAACAGTGCATCGACGCGGCCGATGCGATGGGCTACGACGCCATCCTGCTCGGCTACGCATTGTGCGGCCGCGGAACAGAAGGCCTGCGCGCCGGCAGCACGCAGCTCGTGCTTCCCCGCGCCCACGACTGCATCGGCGTGCTGATGGGCAGCCGTCATCGCTACGCCGCTTACTTCGAGAACCATCCCGGCGTCTACTACCGCTCGCCCGGCTGGGTCGAATTTCAAACGCCCGATCTCGAGCTGCAGCCGGCCTTCGCCTCGCAACAGAGTCCCCTGAGCGAGCAGAATACGCTCGACGAGTTCATCGCCAAGTACGGCGAAGACAACGGCCGTTTCCTCTACGAACAGTTCTCCTCGTACCGCCGGCACTATTCCGGCCTTACATACATCTCCACCGGCGTCGACTGCGACGAGGCCTGCCGAACGCGCGCACTGGCCGAAGCGGAAGAGCAGGGCTGGGCTTTCGAAGAGGTTGCAGGCTCGCTCACTTTGCTCGAGCGGCTCGTCAACGGCCCATGGGACGCCGCCGATTTTCTGGTCGTTCCGCCGGGCGCCGAAATCCGCGCCACGCTCGGCGACGGCATTGTGGAAGCTCAATGAATTTAGATCCCTTCTCATCGACGACGAAATCCTCGGACTGCGTGCGCATACGTCTCGAGCCTCTGGCGGTCGAGCTCGAATTGCCGCGCGGCAGCTCCCTGGTTGCGGGTTTCGCTGCTCACGGCTTCGAGTTCCCATGTGGTGGCGTGGGCGAGTGTGGCGGATGTGGGGTGCGCGTGCTCTCGGGCTCGCTTCCCGTCACCGAGGCTGACACAGACACCTTCACCGTAGATCAACTCGCCCTGGGCTGGCGGCTCGCCTGCCAAGCGCGCGCCGACGAGCCGCTGGTCGTCGAGTGCGCCCAGTGGCACATGCAAATCCTCGGCGATTCTGGGGTCTCCTCGGCACAACTTTCGTCCAAAACCAGAGAAAAAATCGCCATCGATCTCGGCACTTCCACCATCGCCGCGCAACTCATCGATGCCGCTTCGGGCGACGTACTGGGCGTCGAAACCTCGCTCAACCCGCAGGCCGCCTTCGGCTCGGACGTGATGAGCCGAATCCGCGCCGCGCTTGAAGGCCGGGACCTCACTACGCCCATCCGCGCTGCGCTTGGCGAGATCGTCGCGCGCCTCGCGCGCGAGCGGACTGCGCAGGTTGCCGAGGTTCTGCTCGTCGGCAACACCGTGATGCATCATCTGTTTTGCGGCCTCGATGTCGAGCCGCTGGCGCACGTGCCGTTCGCGTCGCCACACATGGGCAAGCAGCGCTTCACCGCGCAGGAGCTGGGCTGGGAGTTGCCCGCCGATTGCAATATCCACTTCGCGCGATGCATCGGCGGATTTGTCGGCTCCGACATTCTTGCCGGCATGGTGGCGACGGGCATTGCGCAAGGCGATGATCTGACCGCGCTTATCGATCTCGGCACCAACGGCGAGATCGCCATCGGCAACCGCCACGGCATCGTCTGCGCTTCCACGGCCGCCGGTCCCGCGTTCGAAGCCGGATCGATTCGCATGGGCATGCGCGCAGTCACAGGCGCCATCGCTTACGTCGCGCTCGCCGATGGTGCGTTGCGCACGACCGTAATTGGCGACGTTCGGCCGCGCGGCATCTGCGGCAGCGGCCTGGTCGGCGCTGTGGCCGCGGGCCTGTGCTCGGGAGCAATTTTCTCGAACGGCCGCGTGGCCGACGGTTCCAAAGTTTTCCCCGTCGCGCCGCCTGTGGTTCTCTATCAATCCGACATTCGCGAGCTGCAACTCGCCAAGGGCGCCATCGCCGCGGGATTCCGCCTGCTGCTCAAGCGTCTCGGCGCCGATGTGAGCGCGCTGGGCGCCATTCATCTCGCCGGTGCCTTCGGCAACTACGTGCAGATCGAGAGTGCCCTGCGCATTGGCCTTCTGGAAGCGCCGCACGCGCTCATCCACGCCGCCGGCAACACCGCGCTGCGCGGCGCAAAGCTGCTGCTTGACGGAGAACCAGCACTGCCGCCCATCGAGCACGTGTGTCTCGCCGCCGATTCCGCCTTTCAAGACGAGTTCGCGAGTTGCATGGCCTTCCCGGATCGCTAGATCCCGGCATCCGACCAGTCATCGTTGAACTCCGGACGGAGGTCAGGCGTTCGTTGCCCCTTTCGTTCGCCGTATCTCTTCCGCCATTCTTCCTGGTACAGCTCCAGATACCCATCCCAGCGATACATCGTCCCGGGGTCTTCCTCGATCTCAACATCGGTAATCTCTTTTCCATTGCTCTCAATACCGGTCCTGGCCGCCTTCACAGTGCAGATTCCGCCGTGAAAGTCGTCCACGCCGTGGTGCAGATAGATGGTCCCCTCAACGTAGATTTTGTCTCCCGGTTTCGGCTTGTTCATTTGCAAGGCCTCCTTCGCGCAACTGCAACCGCGGTCTTCTTCCGATTGCGTCCGATATACTTCCTTCCGCTTCTTGCGGGAGATCAAAGGCAATACGCACGAACCGAGATGGCAAGTTGACTGCTTCCCCCGTGCGCAAACCCATCGCCATTTGTTATCGTTGTCCTTTGCTTCATAAGGAGAGCAGAAACGCATTCATGCCCCACCCACAAATCAAATTCGGCACCGACGGATGGCGCGGTGTCATCGCCGATGACTTTACTTTCGCGAACGTGCGCATCGCCGCCGAGGCCATCGCCGCCTATATTCATGCGCAGGAAGATCCGAAAAAGGGAATCTGCATCGCCTACGACACGCGCTTCGGCTCGAAGGCATTTGCA
>Ga0187852_1002946_pt1 | contig 13071 bp, 10 predicted proteins | sample June2016WEW_6_40_FD_134511 | JGI IMG/M metagenome (GOLD analysis project Ga0187852, IMG submission 134511) | Peatland microbial communities from SPRUCE experiment site at the Marcell Experimental Forest, Minnesota, USA - June2016WEW_6_40 | ecosystem: Environmental > Terrestrial > Soil > Wetlands...
ACTCGGAATCACCGTCCCGGATCGGCTCAGTCTTGATCGCGAATGTAGTGTAGACTTGGCAACAGCCTGAACTGATTCCAATACACTTAGCTAATTCTTCGATGCTCTCGTGACGAACTTGGGTTAGCGTTCTATTAATCACACGATAAAGCACGTGTCGGCAGCGTTGGTGATAAGTTCTATCTTGAGCGCACGGAAGCCATAGCCTCGCGCGATTCTTTGGGGTGGGGGATGGTAAGGGTTCCACCACTTACAAGAATTACCCCCCGTTGCTTCCAATCGCTGAGGATGCGGCTGACGCTCTCGCGCGAGGCGCCAATGTTGCGAGCGATTTCCTCATGGGTCATGTGCAGGGTGAGGCGCAGGCCGTCAGCCGTCGCCTGGCCGTGCTTGTCTGCCCATCCGAATAGAAATTGAATGAGTTTAGCATGCGTATCCGGGGCCAGCGCCAGCATGCGCGTCTGCTCCCACGCCTTACTGATTTCCATGCTCAGATGCTTGGCCACACGGAGGGAAACATCCGGATGCGCGCGCATCAACTGAAGAAAGGAAAGTCGGGGGAGGAAGCCTACCTGGCTGGGACACAGCGTTTCAGCCGTGACCGTGTAGGGTTCATCCGCAATCAGCGAGTTTAGACAGAGGACTTCACCCGGCTCGACCATCCGCAGCGTGAGGCTCTGTCCCTCGGCGGAATTCACGTAGAGCTTTGCTTGCCCCGAGCAGATGAGGAAGAGCCCGCGAGTAGGTTGTCCTTCGACAAACAACAATGCCCCTTTGGGATAATAGGCAGTTTGGCGGAGAGAATTAAGCGCGGCCAGCGCAGCTTGGGGAAGTTGGCAGAATAGCCCTTCGTCCTTTGCCACGCACCCAAAACAGTTTTCGATGACCTTCAGATTATAGGGGCCGCGTGGTGTGTCATCGGACATGTGGTCACCTTGCTAGTGCTATTATGTTGCAAGGCTCAGCATCAAACCTAGCGAAATAATCAACAAAAGACGATTATTTGCGGAATCCAAGTCAGAAAAGCCCCATTATCGGGCTTTGTGTCTGTTTTGGTGAGCCCGTTGTGACGCACGTCACAATGCCCGCGGTTGCCCATCACTGACCCAACCCCTTTCTCCCAACTATTCTCAGTCCATCGTGCGGTTGCTGCTTGAGGCAAAAGGCTGCCGATGTCCCCCGTTTATGGGGGTAGTGAGGAGACAGTCGTTATCTTGAATTTGAGGTGAAAACATGAAGAAAAATCTACAACGGGTACTTGCGCTCAGCTTCCTGTTGCTCAGTTTCGGAGCCTTGGCGTTTGCCGGGGAAATCAAGGGCAAAGTCGCGGTCCATGGCCTGCGGTCTGCCGAAGATATCGCCGTCTATGTTGACGCGATTGCCGGCAAGACGTTCGATGCGCCCTCCAAGCCCGCAGTGGCGGACCAAAAGAACATGACCTTCGTTCCGCACGTGCTTGTCGTTCTGAAAGGCACCACGGTGCAATTCTTGAACAGCGATCCGGTGGGGCACAACGTTTACTGGCCCTCCATCAGTGGCAATAAAAAGCTTGCCCACAACATGGGCACTTGGCCGCAGGGTCAGCAGAAGTCGTTCGCATTTAACGATCTCGGCGTCGCCCCGCTGCTCTGCAACGTGCACCCGGAGATGTCCGGCTATGTGGTGGTGGCTCCCACACCCTATTTCGCCGTGACGGACAAAGACGGGAATTTTGAGATCAAGGATGTTCCCGACGGCAGCTACACGCTGAAGACCTGGAGCGAGACCGGCAAGCCTGCCACGCAAACCGTTTCGGTTGCCGGTGGATCGGCCACCGTCAGCATCACCGTGACAAAGTAATCCCGACGTAGCGCGGACCTGTTCTATAGGTCCGCGGTTCGTATCCGCTGGGCAAGGAAGAGCTATTTGGGCAAGGAAAAGCCGCAGACCTCCAGAACAGGTCCGCGCTACACGAATCGAGCAGCAGCGTGACCGAGCAGCAGACAAAACTCGTTGACCTGGACTGGCTGGAGTCGAACTTCCCGTGCATGCAGGCCTGTCCCGTTCACACGCAAGCCGGCCGCTATGTGGCGCTGATTGCGGAGGGCAGATACGAGGAAGCCTACCGTTACGCCCGTGGCCCGAATCCACTCGCCTCGATTTGCGGCCGGGTTTGCGGCCACCCATGTGAAACCGCCTGCCGCCGCGGCAAGTTTGACACTCCCATCTCCATCCGTGCTCTCAAGCGCTTTGTCACGGAGCGTCACGGGCCGGAATCACGCAACCCCGTGGATCTGCACGCCGAGAAGCCCCGCGTGACGCACTCGGAGCGCGTGGCGGTGATCGGTTCCGGACCCGCGGGCCTTGCAGCCGCGCACGACCTCGCGCTGAGGGGTTATCCCGTCACCATCTTTGAAGCCGCGCCGGTGCCCGGAGGCATGTTGCATTTGGGGATTCCTGAATATCGTCTGCCGCGCGACGTGGTGCAAGCGCAAGTTCGCGAAATCCTCGCCCTGGGGCCGGATCTGCGCCTCAACAGCCGTCTGGGTGACTTCTCCCTGGAAGACCTGCGCGCGGAAGGGTTCGAGGCCATTTTGTTGGCCATCGGACTGCACCGCAGCCGCGAGCTGATGCTTCCCGGACGCGAGCTCGACGGCGTCATCACCGGCACGGATTTCCTGCTCAACGCGAACCTCGGTTACCGCTTTTCCATCGGCAGTAGCGTGGTGGTGATCGGCGGGGGGAACGTGGCGATTGACGTTGCGCGCACGGCGCTCCGCCAGCAGCAATCCCAGACCCTCGATGCGCTGAGCAAATCCCTTCTTCCTGACCGGCTCACCGACCCCGAGCGCGACGTGGCCATGAAGGAGTTGATGGATGTCACCCGCACCGCCCTGCGATTGGGCGCGCGGGAAGTTCACATGGTGTGCCTCGAGTCTCGCGCGGAAATGCCGGCCTTCGAGGAGGAGATTACGGAGGCTCTCGACGAAGGCCTGAAGATTCACCCTTCGCGCGGCCCCCGGGGATTCGTCGGCAAGAACGGGAAGCTCGCCGGGCTCGAAACGATTCACTGCACATCGGTCTTCGACGCCCAGCACCGATTCAATCCGGTCTTCGAGCCGGGAACGGAGAGCATTCTCGATGTCGATACCGCGATCCTGGCCATCGGGCAGACCTCCGACCTCTCGTTCTTGAAGCCCCAGGACGGAGTGGAGACCACGCGGCAGGGAACGGTGAAGATCGACCCCGAGACGCTCAAAACCACGGCGCCCGGCGTATTCGCCGCGGGCGACATCGCCTTTGGCCCGCGCCTCATCATCAGTGCGGTGGCCGACGGCAAAAAGGCGGCAGAGGAAATCGACCGCTACCTCCAAGGTTCCGATTGGAAGCCCCAGCCTCGCTATGTGCAGATCACGGTGCTCGACCATCATCAGATGGCCGCGGGCTACGACGAATACTCGCGGCTCAGCGTCCCCACGATTCCGCTGGACCGCCGCACCGGCGTGGCGGAAGTCGAGACCGGCTACACCGAGGAACAGGCTCGCGAGGAAGCATCCCGCTGCCTCAAGTGCTGGATCAATACGATTTTCGACGGCAACGAAACCAAGGGTTCGGAGTGCATCCTTTGCGGCGGCTGCGTGGACGTCTGCCCGGAGAATTGCCTGCAACTTGTGCCACTCGGTCAATTGAGCATCTCCGATGCGGACAAACAGCAGATCGTTGCGGCAGTGGGATCCGATCCCATCACCTTTCAACATCTGACGCCCAGCGAACTTCCCTCCGCGGAAGGCTCCGTGATGGTGAAGGACGAAACCATCTGCATCCGCTGCGGCCTCTGCGCGGAACGCTGCCCCGCGCACACCATCACCATGGAAGGTTTTGAGGTTTTTGACCACGACCCGGACAGCGCGCAGGAAGAAATCAGGGAGAGTGAATATGCCCGGTGAACTGAAGGCTCCGGGAAAGCCGGAAGAAAAGAATACAGTCACCCGGCGCGATTTCTTCAATGAAATCGCCGGTGGGGCTCTGACCATTGCCGGACTCGGCGCCGCCGTCGTCACGGTAAAGTATGCGTCGCCGAACGTTCTGTTTGAGCCGCCCACCACCTTCCGCGCCGGTTCGCCGGATGACTATCCGGTGAATTCCGTCACTTACCTTCAGGACCAGCAGGTTTACCTCGTCCGGACGGACAAAGGCATGTGGGCGTTGTCCGCCGTGTGCACGCATCTCGGGTGCATCACGCAATGGAAGCCGGAATCCGACCAGATTGCCTGCCCGTGCCACGGGAGCAAATTCCAGAGAACAGGAAACGTGCAAGCCGGGCCCGCTCCCCGGCCGCTCCCGCACTTCTCTTTGGTTTTGAGTGAGGACGGGGCCCTGGTGGTCGACAAGCTCGAAGTCGTCAAGGATACGGAGATTCTGAAAGTCTGAGGACGCATGGCCACAACTGATTGGACCCATCTACGGCTCGAACACCTCCGGCAAACACGCGTCTGGCGCTCCATCTTCCGGCGCGGCCCAGCGCGCACCAATCGCACCCGCAGCCTGGCGGTATTCGGCAACCTTGGGCTGCACATGATGCCCGTGAAGGTGCGCGAAAAATCCCTGAGCGTCAGGGCCACTTACTATCTCGGGTCGATTTCGTTCTTCCTTTTTGCGGTGCTGACCATCACCGGCGTGCTGCTGATGTTCTATTACCATCCCGCCGTTCCCGATGCCTACCGCGACATGAAAGATTTGATTTACGCGGTGTCGAATGGAGTCTTTCTCCGCAATCTTCATCGCCTCGCGGCCCAGGCCATGGTGTTGGCGGTGTTCTGGCACATGTTCCATGTGTTCTATCGCGGCGGGTACAAGCCTCCCCACGAGTTCAACTGGGTGGTTGGCGTGGGCTTGTTGATGGTCACTCTTTTTCTAAGCTACACGGGATATCTGCTTCCCTGGGATCAACTGGCCTTCTGGGCGATCACGGTGGGGACGAACATCATCAGCTACGTCCCGGTGCTGGGGCGGCCCATTCGTTTCCTGCTGCTTGGCGGCCACATCATCGGGCAGAACGCGCTGTTGCGGTTCTACGTTCTCCACTGCGTCATCCTGCCGCTGGGCGCGGTGGGCCTAATCGCTTTGCATTTCTGGAGAATTCAAAAGGACGGCGGACTTACCGTGCGAGACGATCATGAGTGAGAAAAACACAGTCGAAGTTGGCATAAGCTCGGACGCTCTCAAACAGCCGCGGCGCGTTGTCTTTATCACGCGCAAAACCTCTGCCAAGGTGAAAGGCGAGGTGGGCCCACAGCTCATGTCGTTTCCGCACGTCGTTCTGCGAGAAACGATCGCGTTTCAAATTCTCGCCATTGTCCTTGTCGTGCTGGCGCTTTTCTGGGACGCGCCGCTCGAGCAACTGGCCAACCCGCTGCTCACCCCCAATCCCGCCAAAGCGCCGTGGTACTTCCTGGGGTTGCAGGAGCTGCTGCACTATTTTCCGCCGCTCGTCGCCGGAGTTCTGCTTCCCACGCTGGTGGTCCTGGGCCTTGTGGTCATTCCTTACTTTGACGTGAACATCGAAGGCGAGCCTCTCTGGGCCCACCGCAGCACTCGGCGGTTGCAGGTCTATGTGGGCGTCTTCGCGGCACTTTTCGTTTTGCTAGCCCTTTACGACGCCTGGACCGTGCTTGTTCCCACCGTTCTGGTGGGGGCGCTCGGCGTCGTTCCGTATTTCAATACCACCGGCAACTCGCGATTCCAAAAATTCCTGGGATCGCGGCCGCTGCCGTGGTGGGTAATGACCTGGTTCATCGCCGTCGCCCTGACGCTCACGGCGGTAGGAACATTTTTCAGGGGCCCGGGTTGGTCCTGGGTCTGGCCCTGGAGCTGAAATGCCTGCTGAAGAGATGGGTAAAGTCACAAATCGCCTGCGTTGGATCTTCGCCGTTTCGAGCGTGGTGTTCCTGGTCGTCCTCGCCATCTCCCCGATTCGCGACTACCTGAGCGACTGGAGACGCTACGAGAGGAATTACGTCCGCCTGGCAGAAACGCGACCCGACACCAAGCGGCTGCTGGCCGACTTTCGTCCCGAGATCGACCAAATCTGGATTCCGCAAATGCAGGTGGTGGATCGCTGCACGACCTGCCATCAAGGTATCACTCGTCCAAGCCTCGCGGACGCTTCCGTGCCGCAACCCTTCCGCGCCCATCCCGCTATTCCGCACCGCGTACGGGATTGGGGATGTGTGGTGTGCCATCGCGGCCAGGGCCTTTCCACCAGCGTTCGCGACGCGCACGAGACCACCCTCGCCTGGGAGCAGCCGATCCTGCCTGTCCGTTACATTCAGGCCTCTTGCGGAGTCTGTCATCGCTCAGCATTGCCCCAGACGCCGCGGCTAGAACAAGGCCGCAAGCTTCTTGCCACGCTCAATTGTGTCGGCTGCCACCGCCTCCAGGGAATTGAGCGGCCGGCGATGGTGGGTCCAAACCTTACCAACATCGGCACCAAGGTCAGCCGCGCCTGGATTTACAAGTGGCTGAGAGATCCCCGCATCATCCTGGCGAGCGACGGCAGCGTGCAGGTGAACGGGTACGAGAACTCCGATGAGCCGCGCATGCCCAAGTTCCGGCTGAGCGAAAAGGAATTGCGCGCCCTGTCCGGATATCTGAGTACGTTGGCAAGTGACCCCATCCCCGCCTACAAGTTTGATCCCAGCGTGGTGGCCGCGTGGGAAAAACGCCCCGACGTGATCGTTCAGGGCGAGACGCGCTTTCGCCAGATGTTCTGCACAACCTGTCACTCACTCGCCGTCACCCGCGCCGGCGAAACCAAGTTGATCGGTGGCGATATCGGGCCGGAACTCACCAAAGTGGGGAGCAAGGTCAATCCGGATTGGCTGGCAGCGTGGTTGCGCAACCCACAGTCCTACCTGGCCCACGCTGAGATGCCGCGCTACCAGTGGTCGGACCAGGACCTGTACGTCGTAACGCGATATCTCCAATCGAAGCTGACCGATCCCAGCCTGTTGAGTGACGTCCCGAAGCTCGATGCGCCTGCTCCCGATGAAATCCAGCTTGGGCGGCGTTTATTTGCGGAAAAGGGCTGCTCTAGTTGCCATGTCATCAAAGGCCTGGCGCCGCAGACGGACTTCGGGCCGGACCTTGCAAGCCTGGGCGGCAAAACCGTATCGCAACTGGAATTCGGCAACTCGAAGATTACCCGCACGCCGGTTGCCTACATCGAAGCCAAAATCACCGATCCCGTTTCGGTGAATGTGGCGGCGCGCATGCCTCAGTATTCGCTCGCCGCCGGCGACCTGGATGCGCTTACCACGGCGCTGTTAAGCATGACAGGGAAATCCACCACGGCGGGCTTGGAAGGCCTGATTCTCCCGGCGCGCCAGGCCCAGTTTCGCCCTGCCGGAACGTTTGGCGAAATCTATGAGCGCTACAAATGCTATGTCTGCCACCGGTTCAACGGCTACGGTGGCACCCTGGCGCCCGATCTTACGAACGAAGGAAGCCGCGCGCAGAAAAAGTGGATTGTCGAGTTCTTGAAGAATCCTCAAACCCTCCGCCCCACGCTCACTTTCCGCATGCCGCAATTCAACATGACGGACGATGAAGTCTCTGTTCTGGCGGATTACCTGAGCATGGTGATGCAGACCCCGGCCGTGAATCCGGCCAGCGTCGACTCCCAAAAGCTCACCCCGCAAATGGCCACCCTCGGCAAGCAACTCTATGAGGTGAAGTATCAGTGCCAGTCGTGCCACACCATCGGCTCCGCGGGAGGCTATGTTGGGCCCAACCTGACAAACGCCGGCAACTGGGTTAACGCCGCCTGGATCGAGGAATGGCTGAGGAATCCGCAGTCTCTACAGCCTGAGGCGATTGAACCCCACCGGGATTTCACTGACGAGGAGCGCACCGCCTTGACCGCCTACCTGATGACACTCAAACAGACCGCCTCCTCTCATGCCGGCGGCGGACCGGGGAAAGGCCAATGAAACCGCGACCGTCCGGATTCGCAAGCTCTTCCGCAAGTGACACAGCCACTCCTGGCTGTGTGAGGAGAGGCACAGGCAGCAGTGCCTGTGCCACCATTGCCCTCATCCTGATTGCGGGATTGGCCACATCCTGCCGCCAGAACCGCGCTGCGGTCACTCCTGATCCCCTGGCACAGGCCTATGATAACGAGCCCGACTGGAGCGATTCTTCCAAGGCCGTTCCGCTCAACTATCAGCAGGCGCAGGGCAAGCGCGTTTTCTACCAATATTGCGTGTGGTGCCATGCGGATTCCACGCCTGCCGGCCCCTCGAACCGCTCAAATCTGAATCCCAATCCTCCGCTGGCGAACGATGGCGCAACCCTCAACGCTCTCAGCGACGATTTTATGCGCAACGTCATCACGATGGGTGGAGCCGCCGCGGGCAAGTCAGCCTCTATGCCGCCCTGGGGAAAGACGCTCAGTCAAGACGACATCGAGGCGGTTATCGCCTTTTACCGCGCCATCGCTCAACCTCCCTACCAAGTTCCAGCGCGGCCAGGACCCAAATATTCAGTGAGGTAAACCGTATTCCTCCCCTTCGGGGAGCTTGGGGTGTCTACCCAAACAAGGAGATGGTTATGAGAAAAGTGGTGATTACTCTAGTTGCATCAGTCCCTGCGCTCTTTATCGCGTTTCTGGCCACACTGAATCCGCCCAGCGTGCGGGCTGTCCCGAGCTTCGCGCGCCAGACGGGATTGCCATGCAGCGGCTGCCACACCACCCCCCCGGAGCTCAACGCCGCCGGACGAAAGTTCAAGCTGATGGGTTACGTCGATAAGGATAAAGAGAAGAAAGGGATCACGTCCGATGCAAAGGGGCGGCATGCGGCACTCGACATGCTTGCCTCGCTGCCCCTTTCCGTGCTGTTCGAGACCTCACTGACGGCAACGAACTCACCCCAGCCGGGGACCCAGAATGGCAATTTTGAATTCCCTCAGGATGTGTCGCTCTTTCTTGCAGGGGCATGGACAACCCACGTCGGCAGTCTTCTGCAAGTGACCTACGATGCCCAAGACGACCATTTCAGCATCGATAACACCGATGTCCGCTACGCGAACAAAAGGAATGTCGGCGGCAAGGAACTCGTCTACGGCTTGACCCTTAATAACAATCCGACCGTCGAGGACCTTTGGAACGACACCCCGGCCTGGGGTTTCCCGTGGATCGCCAGTGATTCCGCACCCACTCCCACCGCCACTCCCATCATTGACGGCGCTCTGGGGCAGGATGTCGCGGGGCTCGGTGGCTACGCCATGTGGGACAATCATCTGTATGGGGATCTAACCGTCTATCGCTCCGACCACATCGGTATTTCTCAACCTAATTCCGGAAGCGGTTCTGCCTACAACATCCGGGGGGTTGCGCCCTACTGGCGCGTCGCTTGGGAGCAATCGACGCCCACGACCGAGTTTGAGGTTGGCACCTATGGAATCCACATGGAGTCGACCCCCGGCGCCGTCGTCGGCCTCAAGGATGGTTACACCGACTGGGCAGCCGATTTTCAGTACGATCGGACGGTGCGCAGGAAGGACGTGTTCTCGCTGCGCGGGACGTTCATCGACGAAAATTCAAATTTGATCGCAACCTACAATGCGCTGGGAGCACAACAGACCAAGCACCATCTGGACACGATTCTGGCAAATGCCGAATACCATTTTGGCAATCGCTACTCGGCCACGTTCGGTTGGTTTGATACCGGAGGGACTGTCGACCCCTTGCTCTATACCCAGAGTGCGTTAACCGGCAGCGCCAACGGCAACCCTCGAGGCGCTGGGTATAACCTCAATTTCTCGTATTGGCCAATGCAGAACTTGGACCTCGCCGTTCAATATACCGGATATACGCGATTCAACGGGGCGGCGATTAACTATGACGGCGCGGGCCGCAACGCGAGCGGCAATAATACGGTGTATTTGCTCGCGCGATTCGTTTTCTGATCCGCACATACGCTATAGCCGCGAGATTTCTTCCTGTGGCTATTGAAGAAGGCGAAGTGCCATTCGGTGAATGGCGTGAGGGTGGCGCTGAACCTTCAGCGGGTGGAATAGCGGAGGGTTAGTAACAGCAAGCTGGCAGCATGGGGCAGGATGCGAGAATGCTTGTCTCCGCGAAAAGTCAAGCCGCCCTTTACATCATAAGTCTACGTGCCCGAAGACAGCGATGTCATTTCAGTCAATGAGCCTCCAGAACGGCGATCGCATCGCCATCGTCGGCGGTGGGCCTGCCGGCTCGTTCTTCGCTATCCATCTGCTTCGGGAAGCCCGCCGTCTTAATCGACACCTGGACGTCGTCATCGTCGAGAAACGTGGCCCGACCGACCAGGGCTCGGATGACTTTCAATGCAAGGGATGCAACTTTTGCGCGGGCCTTATTTCCCCGAGGTTGAATGAGATACTCGGCGCGCAAGGTCTCGTCGTTCCGGACGAGATCATCCAGGGGCACATCGACTACGTCTGGATCCATGGGCAGTGGAAGAACTTCCGGCTGCGAGTTCCCAAAGACGCGCAGATGTACTCCGTATTCAGGGGCTCGTTACCGGGCAGAAGAATGGGCAGACCTGCGGGGTTCGATGGGTTTCTGCTCGGTGAGGCGGTGAAGGAAGGCGCCCGCATCCAGTATGGCGAGGTCCAGGCGATTGGCTACGGTGAGTCGGGGATGCCCAACCTGACAATAAGGGCGCCATCCGGAGAGAAGGCCTCGCTCGATGCCAGCTTCGTGAGTATCGCGACCGGAATCAATGCGCACTGTGGCCTGGATTATCGTGACGATGGGCTTATCGCCTCCGCTCAGCGAATGAATCCCGCGTTCGTCCCTGGCAAGTCCCGGAAGGCCTTCATCTTCGAGCTCGACGTGGGTGAGGACTATCTCAAACGCAATATTAACCGGGAGATCTACTTCATCGAGTACGGATCAAAACACCTCGCCCTTGAGCATACAGCCCTCATTCCCAAGGGCAGATTCTTAACCGCCGCCATGATCGGCAAGTGCATCGACAAGGCGGTCTTGCCACGAGACAGTCAGCAGATCGTGCGCGATTTCCTGGCGCTGCCACAGATTGACCGCATCTTGCCAGGCATCGCGGCAGCTCCGCTCGCCTGCGTTTGTGCTCCCAGAATGACCGTGACCACTGCGACATTTCCCTTCGGCGACCGCTTTGCCATCATCGGTGATGCGGTCGGGTCACGGTTGAACAAAGACGGTCTCTACTCAGCCCACGCGACGGCGAGCCGGCTGGCCGAGACCGTGCTCCATGAGGGAATCGACCAGCAGGCTCTCGCCCGGGGATACGGCAAGGCCATCAAATGGCTTGTGGCCGACAATCGCTTCGGACGGATGGTATTTGCCGCGAGCCGCGTAGCGTTCACCATGCCCGTGGTGAGCCGCATCGTGTATCAGGCGTTTGCCACTGAGAGCAAGGTGCGAGAAGAGCGAAGTCGGCCTTTGAGCGTCGTGCTGTGGAAGATCTCGAGCGGCACGGCCGACTATCGGGAAGTGCTCCGCGAAATGCGCGGCTACGACGTCCTGCGATCCATTTGCATCGGTGCGATAGTCACGCTGAGGAACGTGGCGTTTGAGGCGCTCTTCGGCCTGAAATGGGGGGAGTACGGACGCTATCCGACTGTGGTGCTGAAGGAGAAGCGCGAAGCGCTCAAGGAGCAGCTTGCATCTGGCCTGGGAATGGAGTTTGACAACTCGCCTGACTTCGAACGGATGTACGCGATCAAAATCCGAGGTTCTGAGGAAGAGATCATGGAGGAGATGACCAAGTTCGGCCAGCCTCACGCGAGGTTCGTCAAGCTGCGATTCGTCGACATTCGACAGGTCCAAGGGGTGCCCAACCATGTCGGATCAGTGATTCGATACCGGATACCGTTCGTTGGGTTGGGCGCGAAACTGCGGCTGACCAAAAGAGTCGCGTGCGAAACCTTGCTATATCAAGTTGACGAGCGGCTTGTGGACCACGGGAAACTCATCTTCAATGTCACGGCGACCAAGGATGGAAACCGCAGGCTCTCCATCTACACGGCGTTCGACTACAAGAAAGGCAAGGGCTTCGCGAGTCGGATGATGTGGAAGGGTGCCAGACTGTTGTTTCCAGGGTTTGTACATGATGTCGTGTGGAACCATGCCCTGTGCACCATCAAGGAAGAGGTCGAGCGGAAGCACGACCACCCCTGATCGGGTCGGGATTTCCCACACTTCGCGTTCCTGCACGCTTCATGGCAAGGGTTCTGTGGAGTACTACGGCGGGGTACGGGGAATCACGGCCTCGATGATCTTTGTTCACCTGGACCTAAAGTTGCCTCCCCGGAAATCGTACCCTGGGCAAATTACATTTCCCCATAACGCCGTTTCGTTGGCCAACTACGAACCGGGAAATTGCCGGGCATGCGTGATGAGAAACCTGTCATCCATCTGCTGTTGTACCCGCCGGGCCTGAATCAGTCGGTAAGCGGCAAGCTGGCGGTCACGGACGTTATCAGGATTTTGCGTTGCCGTTGCGCCCTACGAAAAACCTCGATTTGGCGGCACCGCAAGTCCTCGAGCTTGGTGACGTGTTCATTCCACATGGCGATTCGCCACGCGCGCGTCCCGTCGCAAGCCAACTCAAATTGCATTTCCGCAGCCGTCATGCCCTGGCAGAGCTTCTTCTACGCCTGGACTAAAGCGTTCGCCCGATCCAGTTTTGCTTGCTCCCGCTGCTGTTGCGCCTTCACCAATTCGCGGGTGACGATTTCCAACCGTTGTCGCTCGCGCCGCTCGAAACTCTCGCGCCAACGGAGGACGGCTTGTAACGAAAAGCGGAACGGCATGGGGTCACAAGATTTTGGATTTTAGATTTTGGATCAGTACTGTCCGGTAAAAGTTTCGTTGATTCGTTCTAACTGCATGAATGCGCGAAAGTAAAGTGCCCGAATGAAATTTTTCGATTTCAATTTTTTGCCTCTTTATGGCGACCATAGAACTGCTGACCGCTCGGTTGGGGAGGCAGTCTATGAACCTGGGTCAAACGGTTTTCGCTCAACTCATGGAGTTCCTTCCGACGTACGATTTTCAGC